>SAMEA3663269__coassemble_244_pt1 | contig 20090 bp, 18 predicted proteins | sample SAMEA3663269__metabat2_low_PE_038 | metagenome-assembled genome bin SAMEA3663269 (sample SAMEA3663269) | pig gut metagenome | biome: pig gut; feature: pig-associated habitat; material: faeces | place: China | collected 2013
GCGGATGACAAGCTTGTTTATTCCTTCTCTCCCATTAATGACGCAACACGTGCATTAGAGTTTGAGGTATCCATTGAGGATTGCCACAAGTTAAGGATTGTATGGAAGCATTCGGGAAATAACGAACGTGCAAGTATCATCTTCAGTGATGCTAAGGTTTACAGAAAATAATAGCAGGACAATAAGGGGTAAATTATGCATTCACTTAGAGACAGTGGTGTGTTTCAGGAATTGATGTGCGGTAATGATTTTGAATATATTCTTGAAAGAGAGTCCTCCTTTGTCAATGAGGAGTACGAGATTCTGCTGGAGCGTGGTAATGAAGCTTTTATACCTTGTATGAAAATTACAAGAAACGGAAAGCTGACGTTGTATTACGTGACGGATAACTACCGACCTATGACATCATTGTTACCCGGAATTCCTTCGGATACTATGCTCTTAATTCTGATGCAGCTGTTTGAGGTAATTATTTCCATTAAGAATAAAGGAACATTGACATGTCAGAAAGTCGATATGGCATGGGATAAAATATATGTTGAACCGGGAACATTCAAAGTTAAATTGGTGTACCTTCCCATCAATATGAGTTTTTATGACAGTTTTACTCAGCTGGAAAATGATCTGTATACCGAAATGATTAAGCTAATTAATCAGGCTGTCGGACAGCCCAATGACAAATTGAAACAATTTTTGATGGATATTTGTCGTGGAAATATGAATCTTGAGGATCTTTATTATAGATACAGATTCAGTGTGGTGCAGCAACCCGAAGCGGTACAACAACCCGAAGCGATACAGCAGGCTCAGATGGTACAGCAATCAGAGGTAATACAACAGCCGGAACCTCAGAATTATCAGATTCCGGACAGCGAAATCCGTTTGGCGGCAATGAATTTGGCTCAAATGTTCGAAATCATTATTAACAAGGATGATTTGCTTATTGGTAAGAAGGCAGAATTGGTAGATGCTGCGATTCCTTTCAACAATGCAATCAGCAGAAAGCACTGCAGAATAAAAAAGTTCAACGGGTTATATTATGTGATTGATGAGGGAAGTGCTAACGGTACCTTTGTAAACGGAGCTAAGCTGAATCCGGGAACTCCGTGCCTAATCAATAGGGGTGATATTGTTCGCATGGCAAATATGGATTTCAAAGTGTTGTAAAAGCGGTGAGGTAATTAGAATGACCAGACCAAGAGTGATAATTGCAGATGAAAACGAAAAGAATATTATTCCGATACAAACAAGACTGATTCAAGAGTTCTTACACCGGATAGATTTGGAGATTATCACACAGAGGGATTATTTTGAACATTTTTTTGCGGAACCACAGAAAGCGGATATTCTGATTGTCTCACGCGAGTTTTATGATGCGTTACCTCAAGGACAGCATGTCTCTCCTGATTTTGTGGTAATCGGGCAAAATGAACCTTCAATTGTCGGGCAGGCAAATGTCAGCCTTATATATCAAGATAACGACATGGTGGAAGGGATTAACAAGATAATTAAAAGGTGTACCGGATTTTTCCAACCCGAAACAGGTGAGAAGAGAGAGAGCAGAATTGTTCTTGTCACATCCGCAAAGGGAGGGACGGGAACGACTACGCTTGCGTTGGGGGTGAGCGCCGGTCTTGCGAGAAACAATAAGAAAGTGTTGTATCTGAATGCCTCCAGATTGCAGTCTTTTCAATATTTATTGCATAATCAGAATGCGATATCTTTATCGGAAGTATATGGCAAATCAGATAATCCAACAGAAAGTTTTTTTCAGGATATAAAGCCGTTTATTTGCAGAGAGGCTTTTGATTATGTTCCGGTATTCAATCAGGCATTAATATCTGCTGGAATAGATTATTCTATTTTCGAAAAACTGGCTCTTTCTGCCAGGGAAAGTGAAGAATACGATTATATTATCGTAGATGCTGAAAGTACTTTTGATGAGGAAAAGATTAGATTGATTGAAGCCGCGGATAAAGTTCTTGTCGTAACAGAACAAAACATTCACGCCGTACAGGCAACAAATGCGTTTGTTGCAAACATCAAAGCTTCTGATGCAGAAAAATGTAATTTTATTTGTAATAAGTTCCGTAAAGATGAGTATAATGCACTGACTGAGGGTGAAAATCCCCCTGACTTTACAGTGAGCGGGGTTGTGGAATATTTTGCTGCAGATGGCGTGGCGGAGTCAGGACAATTGTCAGACTATTGCATGGCTCTTATCGGATTCTTTCTTTAAGACAGATGAGTAAGCACTTCAGGGAAGACAGATATCGGCAGTAGAAAAATCGGGGAAACAGGAATACAAGGAGAGACTATAGGCTTTTAATTGTTTTTGGGGGACAAGAATGATTATTTATAGTGCAAAAACGGATTGTGGTCTGTGCAGAACTGTAAACCAGGATTCTGCCGCAGCATTCGTGAAAGATAATTTTGGGATATTTATCGTATCGGACGGTATGGGCGGGCACAGTCGTGGGGAACTGGCAAGCTCAGCGGTAGCATACGAATTTAATTTTTTTTGGCAGGAGTTGATGAGTCAGGGGGAGCTCCCTGATTTTGCGACACTGACCACGATGGTAAAACGGGTGATTCTTGAGGCAAATACAAAGGTGTATCAACAGTACAATCATGGACAGGTATGTGGTGCTACTATTGTGGTTTTGCTGGTGTATGGTGATTGTTATGCCGTGTTTTCGGCAGGAGACAGCCATGTATATACCTGTTTAGATCAGAAGCTGACTTTGCTTACCGTAGATGACATTTGGGACAATCTGCCCTCAACAATAAAATCATATACCCAAGAAGAGATAATGCAGAACGAGCGCAGCGGGAAATTGGTTCAAGCGTTGGGAACCGCGAAGACACTTGATGTTCATGTGAAGGCAGACCGTATTAAGGGTAAACAGACGTTTCTTCTTTGCAGTGATGGGCTGTATCGATTCTGTAATGCTAATACAATTCAAAAGAGATTAAATGAAGCGTTTGAAAAGGAACAGCTGGACGAGGCAATGGAAGAGATGTTTCGGGAGGTATTTCAAAATGGTGCACCTGACAATGTTTCGGCAATCCTTATCAGTGTGAAATGATTTATACAATACAAAACAGGTAAATGAAAGAAGTCGCAAAGTGTTACTTTGCGACTTCTTTTAATGTGATTCCATTGACTCCAAGAGGTATTTCGTGGTCCAGTCCTACGAATTTACCGTTTTCCTGCCAGAGTACTTCTTTTACAAAATTGTATTTTGCAGTATCCCAAGTGGTAAAATCGTCCAACAGCAATCCGCCGGTATCACCGGAGTTTGCGTTGAGACACCAGAAGGTGTGGTTGAGACGATAATTAGAGATTAAGGTTCGCATATGAGTCATCCAGGTAAGGTTGGGCTCCGTGAGGAAACCGCCCCATTCGCCAATGAGGAGGGGGGCTATATCATCCTCATAGATGTAGAACCAGTTGTCATGCCAGCAGTCTTCCATCAACGAATCATAATCATAACTGCCTTCAAACCAAGGCTGTTTGTATACCGTAGGACCGTAATCGTGAGGAGAATATACCAGTTTATCCTGATATTTGCCAAGATCTATCGGATAATCCTTTACGGCACGCAGATTGCCGCCCCACCAGTTAAAGTAGTAATCATCAGAATCGGTGGATGAATAATCGCCTCTGTCATTCTTGGGATATATTTCAGTACCCTCTACCAGAATTAATACATTGGGATTCTTTGCAAGAATCCTGGCAGCAGCTTTTTCAGCCACATATTTCCAGTTGTTGCTCTGTGTGGAATCATTCCAGATTGCAGCCTGACTTCCTTCATTGGGTTTGCCATGGGGTTCATTTTTCAGGTCGTATGCAATCAGAGTGTCATTATCTGCGTAACGGGCAGCCATCCATTCCAGAGCTTTGTAAAAATCTTCCGTGGTAACCTTGTCGGTGTACCAAAGATTCACGTTATGACCGCTTGCATTGGTTTCCGCTGAATGGATATCTATCATGACTTTCAAGCCGTTGGCCTCCGCCAGGGCAAGGAAGTAATCGAAGATTTCCAATGAGTTCATGGAGTCCAGGGTAGGATTATATGCGTGATTATAATTGGCGGTGGGGTATTCTCCGGCGGCCCATTGATTAATCAGTTGTGCGCTGATGGGAACACGAATCAGGTTAAATCCGTGATCGGCAATTCCTTTTACTGTGGGTTCAAGCTTGGAATTCCAAAGACCGTCAAAAAGATTGGTACCGGTATTATATCCAAACCAGTTGAGACCGGTAATCCATACTTCCCGGCCATCCTTATCCAGGATACGCCGGCCGTCGGTATGTAACCAGTCATCGCCCTGTACTGCTTCTTCGGGGCGTTTTAATAGGGTTGAAACATCAGCAGGGGCAGAGGACTCAGAACCGGAATTCCCGCCTCCGTTATTCTGCTCGTTTTGATCTACTTTTCCGGCTTTTACGGTACAGGGTATTCCGTTGACTGTGGCTGAAATAATATCAAGGGCAGAACCGGTTCCAAGATTTCCGCCTAAGTAAACGGTGCCACCGGCTGCAACCAGTCCATTGTGTTCGGCATTGTTGATGACTAAGGTATCGCCTTCAATCAGGTAGGTTCCGTTCCAGCCGTCCATACTTTTGAGATCTTTGATCTGCAATCTCAGAGTCCAGCCATTCACGGTACCATCCGTATTGTTGGTCAGGGACATTTCCAGACCATACATCTTTGCACCGCTGTTTTCCCAACTGCTTCCGGCGGAATAGGTCAGTATATATTTGCTGTCAGAGGTTTCGACAGAGCTGTCACCGGCTTGGGAGGAAGAATCTGCAGAGTTGGATTCTTGTGTGGGTGTCTCTTTTTCGGGGGTAACAGACTCCTGCGACGGAGCTTCTGAGCTTTCTTCTGATTCTTTGCTCTCGTCGGAAGAATGTGAATCCTTATCAGGGTAGTCCTCTGAATTCCCGGATGCCTCGGAGGAAGGAACGGACTGATTACCGGTAGCTTCGGCTTCCTTGTCCGGCCAGAAAGATTTGATTCCAAGAAGAATCAACCCCAGTGCCAGGATTGCCACAACAACTCTGAGATGAATCACCTGTTTGTGCAACTGATCTGTGGAAGGAGCCGTTTTTTCTTTTGGTTCTGGCTGTGTTTCCTCAGTTGTGTTTGTGGGTTGTCTTGTATTTGCGTCATTCTCAGGAAGAATGTTTTTCTGCTTGGCTTCTTTTTTGATTTTATTTTTCCCCATTTGATACTCTCCTAATGATTAATTACGGCATCTGTTTCGAACATCGTATTTATATAAAGATTAGCATATTTTTAAAAGTATGACAATGAATTTTGTTCATGGAAGATATTATTGTGAAAATGACGAAAAATTGTTATACTATAAAAGATTAATTCTGTTCAGAAATGAAGGGTAAAGGAGATAGAGATGCAACAGGAACCTATTACGACGGATGAACTTCAGAAGGCAACAACAATCGTCAATAACATTTTAGATTACTATAACAGTAAAGTCGTGGGTCAGCCTTTTTTGGGAGCAACCATTCTGGCTGCCATGATGTCAAATGGACATATCCTGATGGAGTCAGTGCCGGGGCTTGCCAAGACCACAGCGGCAAAGGTCATGACGGACGCCGTCAGCGGCAGCTTTTCCAGAATACAGTGTACCCCGGATCTGATTCCAAGCGATATTATCGGTACACAGATTTATAATGCACAGACTAATCGCTTTGAGAATAAGCTTGGACCTGTCTTTGCAAACTTTGTGCTTCTGGATGAAATCAACCGCTCCAGTGCCAAGACCCAGAGTGCTATGTTGGAGGCAATGCAGGAACACTCTGTTACCATTGGCGGACAGACCTATCCTATGCCGGAGGTATTCGTGGTAATTGCGACCCAGAATCCGGTGGAGCAGGAAGGTACCTATGTGCTTTCCGAAGCGCAGCTGGATAGATTTTTATTCAAGGTGAAACTGGATTATCCCAATCCTGCTTCGGAGGTTGAGATTCTGAATCGAATTGAAAACGGAGTTTTGGCTGAGAGTAAAGCAGTATCCGATATGGAGGAGATGACTTTCCTTCAGAAATTAAAAAAAAGAGTCTATGTGGACGATGCAATCAAAAAATACATAGTCGACATTGTACAGGCTTCCCGAAACACGGACACGTTATTGCCTAAAGATCTGGCACAGTATGTCAGCATGGGAGCAAGCACCAGAGCAGCCATTACCTTTATGGAAGCGGCGAAGTCGGTAGCTGTCATGAACGGCAGGTCCTACTGTACTCCGGACGATATCAAGACACTCCGCTATGCAGTACTGGGACACAGAATCTCACTTAATTTTGCTGCCGCAGCTGACGGCGTATCAGAGGAAACTATTGTTGATGCAATTATAGGAGCGGTGCCTACCCCATGAGAATGAACTATGTATCCCGGATACAAGCCATTATGAGCAGTTATAAAAAAGTGGCTGCTTCCAAGATTACAAGCTGTGTATTGGATGGATCCTATACTTCCGTGTTTAAAGGAAAAAGTATGAATTTCGACGAACTTCGGGAGTATGTTGCGGGAGATGATGTAAAAGACATTGACTGGAAAGCCACTTCCCGAAGCGGTAAAGTGTTGGTTCGTCAATATATAGCTGAGAAGAAACACAATGTTATGTTTGTGATGGATACGAATCGAAGAATGCTTGCAGATTCCGGGAATTCTATTGAAAAGCGCGAACTGGCCGCTTTGTCAGCGGGTATGCTTGCACTGTTTGTTAACCGAAATGCAGACTATGTGGGAGCTGCCTATGCAAATGGTATTTTTATGAAGAATTTTCCGTTCCGTACAGGACTGGCGAATATTGAACAGATCCTGGAGGATTACAGCCGTGCGGTTACAATGGAGAATCATTCGGATATCAATGCCACCCTGGAATATCTGATTCGTAACCTGAGACGCCGCATGGTTATTTTTATTATCACGGATCTGGAGGGGATGAGAAGCATCTCGGAAACCAATCTCAAGCGACTGAGCGTGATGAACGACGTGCTGGCAGTAAGAGTGGATGATGCAGAACTGGGCGGTAAGGTATTATATGATTTGGGCGAAGACAGATATCTGGCTGACTTTTTTGCAAAGGATAAGAGACTGCAAAGGGAAGCTTTGAAAGAAAAACAGAAAGTTGAGAAAGAATGTGAGGAAAAACTGACTCACTTTGGAATTGCAGAAGTCTGTGTTAATCATGTTGGGAGTCTTGAACGAGAATTGAGCAATCTGCTGGACAGACATAAGTTTGAAAAGAGGTAAGTATGAAAATAACAGTTGAACTGCAGGATAATTACAGCTATTCTTTTTGGCCTGTGATGGTATGTATTCTTGCGGTAATCGGTGCGTTTATTGTCACTTTTCTTGTGGCTAAAGCAGTGAAAAAAATAAAAAGCAGACCACCGAAAAAAACATGGCAGAGTTTGACGGATGGCGAGAAGAATGAACTTCGAATAAAATATTATAAGCTGTTGGAAGAGTTGCTGCAAAAAGTGCAAGGGGAACATATTTCCCTGCGGCACTGTTATCAAAAACTCAGCAAATATGTCAGGGAGTTTGTGGCGGATCTTTCAGGGGTAAAGGTTAATAAATGTACCTTGAATGACATTAAACAAATGAATATGCCTGTACTTGCTTCTCTGATCGAGGAGTTCTACGAGGTGGAATTCGCCAAGGTTTCCGTGGGCGATGCAGAAGCGGCAATCGCAAAGACGAAGAGGATAATAGAAACATGGAATTAAAATACACCAATATTTTGAACTGCAGTATCATAGCCGCAGCAGTTATGCTGATACTTCATATCGTGGTGCGCAGAAAGTCCAGAAAATATTCCAAGGGTGAAAAGGTGTATGTCATGGCCTTTATGCAGGAGAATGCATACCTGAAGAGAAGAAAAAGATGGTATATGCTCCTGTCGGCAATTGCACTGCTTCTTCTGGCAGCAGGTATGATATGCGCCGGAGCATTGGCATCGAGTCCGTATAAATCAAAGAAGGTAAAGGAAGAAAACTACTCAAGGGATATTATACTCTGCATGGACATTTCGACTACCGTGGACGCCATGAATCAGACCCTTACCGGGGAGCTGATTGACACCGTGCGTTCTTTTCAGGGAGAACGTATGGGTATTGTAATCTTTAATACCTCGCCGATTCTGCTCTGCCCTTTGACGGACGACTATGAATATGTCATTGAGCAGTTGGAGAATATCAGCAAGGCGCTGAAACTGCGTATTCAGGTTGAAGAAGACGGGGACTGGAACGACGATTATTTTTATCTGAATCAGTATATTTCCGCAGGCACCCTTGTGGGAAATCAGGAGCGGGGCAGCTCCATCATCGGAGATGGTCTGGCGTCGACTGTGTATCATTTTCCGAAGACGGATGAGAAACGATCAAAGATAGTCATTTTCACTTCAGACAATGATGTGAACGGTAAGGAGATTTTTGATATGCCGGAGGCGGCACAGCTGTGCAAACAGAATGAGATCACCGTATATGGGATAGGCACAAAGGAAATGAAATCTGCCGACATGAAAGAAATGAAGGCAGCGGTAGAAGCTACCGGCGGGAAGTTCTATCTGGAAGAAAACAAGTCCACCTTTACAAAGATAATTGACGATATACAAAGTCACAGTGCGTCCCTGATTGAGGGGGACAGTTACGTAATTGAGACAGAATATCCGGAAGTGCCTTTTTTGGCGACGCTGATTTCGGTTGCACTGATGTTCCTGACACTTCGTATATTGAGAAAGTAGGAGCTGTTATGATATTTCGCCCCATCATTCCAATATGGCTGATGACCATATTGGCAGTAATGATTCTTTTATGTAAAAGAAAAGGCATTTTTGCATTCCTAAGACAGATTATTATTGTGGCATTGCTGTTTGCCATCAATCTGCGCCCCATGATACCGGAGGAGCCCGTGACTGCGGAGAAAAAAGTCATGGACGCCAGGGTGCTTTTTGTCATTGACAATACACTCAGCATGGCTGCGGAGGATTATAATGGAAAAGACAGGAGAATTGACGGCGTAAAGGAAGACTGCAGGTATATTATTGAAGAGTTGGAAGGCGCCCGTTTTGGCGTGATTACATTTTATAACAATGCAAGTCTGATTACGCCGTTTACCGATAATTCCGAGCACGTCATCAATTCAATCAATGCGATGACTCTGCCGCAGGAGTTATATGCCAGAGGAAGTTCCCTGAACACGCCGAAAAAGCTTATGCTTGCCACATTGAAGCAGGAACAGGAAAAATATGGCAGCAAATTCATTGTTTTTTTTGTCAGTGACGGAGAGATAACCGACGAAAGCAGACTTGGCTCCTACAAGGAGATTTCAGAGTATATAGATGGTGGTGCTGTGTTGGGCTATGGTACGGATAAGGGTGGTAAGATGTATTCTTATTCCTTGTATGACGACACCCCGGAACTTGTTATGGATGACTCAGGGTATGACTATAAGCCGGCAATCTCAAAAATAGATGAAAAAAATTTGAAGGAAATTGCTGAGGATATGGGTGTTTCCTATGTCCATATGACGGAAACGGACGAGATAGACCCGGTGTTGAAGGAGATAATGGAAAATCTTGACACAACCCTGACTGAGGATGAGGAAGAAGAGCTGTTTACTGCAAAAGATATCTATATCTATTTTACAATTCCGTTGTTGCTTATGCTCGCATGGGAGGCGGTATTGACATTTCGTAAGAAGTAAATGAGGATAGAGTGATGAAAAGAGTTTTTATCGGACTCGGGCTGGTCTGTATAACAATGGTAACGACGCTGACACTGATATATCAGCGATATATTTATCATTATAATCGTGGCAATACTTTCTATGAAGAAGGGCAGTACGATAAGGCCGTCGATGAGTATGAAAAGGCATTGAATTGCAGGCTGGCAGAGGGAAAAGAATGCGATATCCGTGTGAATACGGCGCTTGCAATGGTAGCACCTTTAGAGATCCAAAATCCGGAAAAACTGAGCGAAAAAGAAAGGAAGCAATACATAAAGATTCTGGAGGGGGCTGTTGAGATTCTGACAGAAGAAGGCTGTGCCGGCAAAAAGAAAGGTCATGATGAGGATGCCCAACAGCTTAAGGAGGAATTGGAAGAGATACTGGACGAGCTGGAACAGGAGCAGGAACAGACCGATCCTGACGAGAGTGACCCGGAAGACGGAGATGATAAGGACACCCCCGGTAAACAGGAGCAGACAAGGGAGCAGCAGAAACAGCTGGAGGATATTCTGCAGCAGGGTACAGAGGAGCATATTAAGACAATGGAAGAATACAAACAAATGGAAGATTATAAGTATTACGGCGGAAAATCATGGTAATCCGACCGGATTGCCCGGAAGCAATGAGAGAACGGTGTGGAATTTGTTGAAAAATCGGCGAGAAATAGTATAATTAATACTATACACAGACAAGAAGCACATTATTTGTCTTATAGAGATCGGAGGGTATTATGGAGCTGAAACAGGTATATGAGCAGTTGAGCGGAAGCTATGAGAGCGTCATGAGCCGCCTGATGACGGAAGAACGGGTGAAAAAGTATTTATTAAAATTTCTTGATCAACAAATGGACTGTCTGATTTTAAGTGCATTGGAAGCGGAGGACTATGAGACGGCTTTTCGCGAGGCACACAATCTGAAGGGAGTATGCGCGAATCTGAATCTTGACCGTCTGCAGATATCTGCCAGTGAGCTTACAGAGGCTCTGCGCGGCGGAAAGCCGGAAGCCGACATTACACCTCTGGTGGAAGCTGTGAAGGCAGACTATAGGTTTACGGTAGAGGCCCTTGAAAACCTGAGATAATAAAGTAGGAGATACCGAATGGAGAAAAACGCATTATTAATTGTTGATGACATGGAGATTAACAGAGATATCCTGAAGGATATTTTTGAAGAACAATATGTTCTGTATGAGGCTGAGGACGGAGAGGAAGCAATAGCGCAGCTTGAGAAACACAATGGAGAGGTTGCACTGATGTTTCTTGATTTGCAGATGCCCAGAAAAAATGGTCTGGAAGTGCTGAAGTACATGAATGAAAAGGCACTGATTAACCAGATTCCCGTTATTATGATTACCGGTGAGGCAACGGTAGAAAGCGACGTGAAGGCATATGAGCTGGGGGCAGCAGATATTATATATAAGCCCTTTGCGCCTTCGGTTGTCATTCGAAGAACATTGAATATTATTGAACTGTACGAGCACAGAATCTCTCTGGAAAAGAAGCTGGAGAAGAGAACGGCACAGCTGAGAATCAGCCAGGAAAAGCTGGAGAAAAACAATGATTTCCTAATCAATGCATTGAGTTCCGTGGTAGAATTCAGAAGCCTGGAATCAGGAGAGCATATCAAGAGAGTTAAGACCTTCACGGGTATCATGCTTCATAATCTCAGAATACTGTACCCTGAGTACCGGATTACGGACGAACAGATGAAAGCCATGATTAATGCATCCGCATTGCATGACATTGGTAAGATATCGATTCCCGATGAGATACTGTTAAAGCCTGATAAGCTTACCAAGGAAGAGTTCGAGGTAATGAAGACACATACCACAAAGGGCTGTGAGCTCCTGGAGAAATTTAAACAGGAAGAGAATGAGTTCTATAAGTACTGCTATGACATTTGCAGACATCATCATGAACGCTATGACGGCAAGGGTTATCCGGACGGTCTGACAGGAGAGGATATTCCCATCTGTGCCCAGATTGTATCCATTGTAGATGTCTATGATGCGCTGGTAAGTAAGCGCGTATACAAGACTCCTTTTGCTGTGGAGGAGGCAGAGCGCATGATTCTCTCCGGAGAATGCGGTACTTTCTCCCCCAGGATAATAGAGTGCTTCGAGATGGCAAAGCCGGAATTGTTTGCATTGACTGAGGGAAGATTCAGTTTTGCGGATGCTTTATAACAGAATACACCTGATAGTTTAAATGCTTACGTTCCACATGGATGAGCTGCTGAATGCTGTCCTTGACATGCTGACGCTTCAGAACATCGACGACAAAGGCGGAATAACGGGTGTTCCGGAAGGTATCAAATTCCTCGATTAACATATCCAGGGTTTTGCCTGCCGTGTAAGGACGTCCTATGATATCCGTGGCAGCATCAATGCTGTCTGCAATACTGAGAATATCGACAAATGGTTTATTGGGGGTTGATTCCGCCGTCGCGGGATAGCCCCCTTTTCCGTTGTACCAGACATGATGAAATCTGGCACAGGCACGGATGCAGTCAAAGATGGGACCGCTGCTTTTTGCAAAAAAACGGTCGAAGTTATCAGGGTGGTCTTTTATGACTCTGAATTCCTCGTCTGTCAGATTTCGGCTGGAATTGGAGACATAATCAATACAATAATACTTTCCGATGTCATGGAACATGGCACACTGATTCCATACATCCTGCAATTCCATTGGATGGGAAGCGATATAGTCCTCGCTCATTTCACAGACTCCGTCAAGAAAATGTGGGTCAGTATGAAGAATTTCCGTAAGCAGAACCTTACCGATTTTCTTTACCATGATCGTGTGGAGATATAAGGCCTTGTCTGCGTAGACCGTCATTTTCAATACAAAATCCTTCAGACGGTCAAATCCCATACACTCTGAAGCAGCATGGATGAATTCGGCACAATAGCTGGTAATATAGAAGGTATCAGCGGACTTGGAAAGAGTACTGTATACCTTGAGAACATGATTCATCACCGCTTCACAATGGCGGTACTTTGTCCGGGAATCACACTTTGCATACTTGTTGAGATAGTTGATATAAACAGCAGAGTAAAGGAAATGATAGGTATCATCGTCAGCGAAGAATTTTGTCATCCCCTCCTTTGCTGTGTGGTTGAGCCTGCTTAACAGTACATACAGCGGAATCTCACCCAATAGGTATGATGCCTCCATACACCGGAGAATCGCATTGGCCTGCTGATACTTATAATCAGGGTCTCGGAGTGCCTGCTGAAGTCTGTGATAGACGGAAGCAAAGCGTTCTGTATCATAAGGGGAAAGCTGCCTGCCGCTGTTCAGGACAGTCAGTGTATGATTGAGGACATCTATCAGGGCATAAAAATATGCACCGCTATTTTTTACACGGGGATCCTCCAGGCTTAGACTATGCTTTTCCAGGTAATTCAGAAAATAATCAAAGCGATCCAACGCTCCATCCGGATCTCCGGAGTGATAGCTCAGGGAGGCCACATAGCTGGTCAGATGATTGATACCATCGGGTGTAAAGCTGTCAAACTTGGAGATGAGGAATTCAGCCAGGGAATAGTCCTGCTTGGAGGGATTTGGAATACTGTGATCGTTTAAAATCATCTCAAAATAAAATATCAGAAATACCTGACGAAGAACGCCCTCCCAATCCTCTATGAGAGTGTAGTATTCTTTCAGAATCAGATTGATGCGATGGGACACGCCGCGATCCATGTATTCGGTGGAGTCACTGATACGAAGTCCGCGCCAAAACAAACGAAGCTCCTCAGCGATTTCCGGGGTGATCAGAGAAGCATCTTTTTCTAAAGGAACCAGGCACTCTTGTAGGATACGGTTATTATCCAGCTGAATCTCTCTCTTTTGATTGGAGATTTGAATCAGGGCGTCAATAAGCTCATCCTCCTGTTGATATTTGCTGAAATCAGTCTGATTCAGTGCATTATATGTCAGCATGTTTTGTATATATTTCTGATAATCCATGAAAACCTCCCGAAGGTATTCTTGCTTTTACCCTGTGTTCATTATAGCATAATGGTGGAAACGAGACAATGAGATTCAGTCGGCAGGAGTTCGTGAATGCATAGAATTAAGATAAAAGGCAAGTGACAGCACAGTTGCGGTACACCAGCCTATGGGCCATGCACACCAGATTCCGGTTGCCCCCAGGGAAGTTCTTGAAAAACAGTATGCCAGAAGAACCCGCAGAATCAGGTCTGTAAAGGTTGCCGTCATAAAGCTCCTCATTCTTCCGGCACCCCGTAAGATGCCGTCCGCCACTAATTTAACGGAAATAATAAAATAGAAGGGGGACAGAATCCTTAAAAAGGTCATACCGGTACGCATGGCAAGCTCTGTAGGCTCCTCCAGGAAGAGTTTCAGAACAAGATTTCCGCCGAAGAAGTAGAGCAGAAACAAGGGTAAACTCAGCATCCAGACTAATCTGATGCCGCTCCGGAAGCCCTGCCTGATACGAGACAGCTTCCCGGCTCCCAGATTCTGTGCCGTATAGTTGGAGATTCCGTTGCCCAGCGTGGTAAAGGAAGTCATAACCAGATTGTTCAGCTTAACGGCTGCGGAATACCCCGCCATCACCGGCGCTCCGAATCCGTTGATGATACCCTGGATTGCGATGTTTCCCAGGGAGATGAAGCTCTGCTGCAGAGTACTTGGAACAGCAATCGATACAATCTGCTTAAGAAGCTGTAGGTCGAAGAGGGGAGATTTTTCGTTACTTTCAAGTTTCCCCAGTCTGCGAAATATTACTGTCATTGCAAGAATGCAGCTGACGCCCTGACAGAGGAAGGTTGCCCATGCCACTCCTGCAACACCCATATGAAAGGCTTTTACAAACCATATATCGACTGCTATATTGGACAGGGAGGACACGGCCAGAAAGAAAAAGGGAGTTTTGGAATCCCCCAGTGCCGAGAAAATCCCGGTAGCAATATTGTAAAAAAATACGAAGGGCAATCCCCATGCATAAATATCCAGATATAACCGGGAATCGGCAAACACTTCACCGGGGGTGTGTATCAGCCTGAGCAGCAGGTCGGAACCGGTGATTCCCACAAGCATCAATAGCAGGCAGATTATTCCGCTGAAAATACAGGCCGTAGAAACAGCTGTTTTAACACCTTTAAAATCCCTGGCACCAAACAGCTTAGAAACGATAACGGAACAGCCCATGTTGCATCCGAAGGCAAAAGCAATAAAGATTAACGTGATTTCATAACTGTTTCCGACGGCAGCTAAGGCATTTTCTCCCACAAATTTTCCGGCGACCAGACTGTCGGCTATATTATAGAGCTGTTGAAAAACGATACTGCCAAAGAGTGGCATACAGAATTTCCAAAGCACCGTTTGAGGATCTCCCACGGTCAAATCCCTGTTCATATTCCTGTTCCTCCGTTTCTTTTGTGCCGGTGTATAACACGGGTATGTTTCACATATCAATCATGAAGTATAGCACCGGAATAATGAAATGCCAAGAAGAATGTACCTAATGCTCTATTGGGTTCTTTTATCCTTTGGAATTGGAATCCTTTTTTACAGTTTCTCCTATAGACCTAATAATCCTAACTATCCTTCATTAACCAAATCCACTAATTCTGAGTCGTTACCCCCTTTCTATAATCCATCTTCTTGCCCTTCGGACAAGAAGCATCCCTCGCTCTAAAGAGCTCGGTCAATCCCGATTTGCCGAACTCTTGCTTTTGATAATAAGTTTATCACGCTGAAATTTATTTGAAAATAGAGTTTATTACTATATATTACAATGCATGTAAAAAGGCATACCCACAAATCATGGGATATACCTTTTGAACAAGTTCATTTATTCTTTCGTGATATTCACTTATATACGCAATTTTTAGATATATATAAGTTTTTAGAGGCAACACATAGATTATATGATATATAATCGGTGGGTGAATATATGATAAATATATGCGGTATAATAATGCTTTTTACTTGCAATTTATAATATATTGGTGTATCTTTAGTTCAAGAGCAGATTTTCTATAATTAATTATCATCTTTGCCGGCGACGGTGTCTATATCTATTTCAGAAATTCCTGCTTGATTTCAAAAAAATAATTGAGCAGGAGTATAATAAAATGCACAGGTTTTTTAAGCAATATCTCCTGCGTCACATTGAAAGGAGAAATGCTTATGGCAAAAAACTACGAAGAGCTGACAATTACGGATGACTTTATGTTTGGTAAGGTGATGGAGGACAAGGTGCTTTGTCATGATTTGCTGGAGTGTTTGTTGGGACAACCTGTGGGGGAACTGCAGGATGTACAGTCAGAGCGACGGTTCCGCTATACCTCCGATGGCAAGCCGATTCGTCTGGATGTATATACCGGAGATAATGAGCATACCTACGATACTGAGATGCAGAATCTGAATCATCACACAATTGAGGAATTGGAATTACCCAAGAGAAGTGCAAAGTACTCCTTTGAGAATAGGTGTAGGGAAGAATCAGAGCTGGTACTGTCGGATGGGACTGAGAAGTTCTTTTTTAATTGCAGTTGCCGTTCTGAGGATGTTCCTGAGGAATTGAGGGCATTGTATGAATACATACAAGAAGGCAAAGTAAACAGTGAACTGACCGGACGGCTTGAGGAGGCTGTTGAAAAGGCAAGGCGAAATGAGAAATGGAGGTCGGAGTACGTGAAAGAATTAATACTTGAAGATGACATCAGAGAAGAGGGAAGAGCAGAAGGAAGAGAAGAGGGAAGAGCAGAAGGAAGAGAAGAGGGAAGAGCAGAAGAAAGGGCGAATACGGAGCGAGAGAAGGCCAGGGCAGATGCTTTGGAAGCAAAGGTGCGTGAATTGGAGGCAATCATAAAAAAACAGGCATAAAACAGGCAGCATGATAATTCTGTTATTTATCGGCGTGGTAGGTGCAAATTCCAATACGTTGTGTTATATTATTCTCATGCGGTCTTGATTCATTCGGTGAAGTTGAATTTATGAATCCTATTTTCATTCGGAGGTAGAGAGAGTATGCGCATTGAAAATATTGTGCACAAGCGTTTCCGTCCTTGTGAGAGAACCTATCAGGAAGAAATAGAGTATCTGCAGACACAGACGACACATGTTTTTAGGTTTTCCGGGGCAATGGAGACACCGGAACAGTTTAATGTCAGATTACAGCAGAAAAATCGTCTGAAGAATCCTGCTCAGTTGCTGGAGGAAAAGCTCAACATAAGGATTGATAATGAAACCTTTATGTTTTATGAAATGAGAAGAACGACAGATGGGAAATGGCATATCATTACCTGTCAGAACTTTGACGGACAAAATCCTTTGGCGCAGGAGCCGCTTCTGCCGGGGGCTCAGATTCCTTTTCGAACCATATATGAATTAACTGACATCAAGGAGGTTAGGGAAGACGGACAGTTCCTCAAGATCAAGGCGGATGTGCGCAGGCAGGATTTGGTTTTGTTTCACCCCAAGGTGACTCATAACTTCCAATATCGTGATTATTATGACTTAATCATAGAGATTCAAAAAGGTATCTGTGCTTCGGATTTGTTTGCGCTGCTTGGCTGTAATGTAAGTGAGGAATCGGAGATGGCGGAAAAGAATCAACAGGACAGTGCAGATAAATCAGAAATCGATTTGTGCAGACACTATTCCTATGATAAGGCAGGTATTCCGCTTACAACCGTTTGTATTATCTGTGTAGTGATGTTTCTGCTTACATTTCTTGCATTTGTTATCTGTCTGGTGCTTGAGACTGATGTCATTGCCCGAGGTATCTGCCTGGGCATAGGTGGTGTCATGATATTATCCACGGCAATCAGTACAAGACAGATGGGTGTCATGAAGAGGTTGATTCAGTATTTTAGGGATGCACAGGGCAATTATTATTCGATCCAGTTCCTGAAGGGGGCTTCCTATACACCGGGCGGAACCATCAAACAGAATCTGGTAAGTGAGGATTTGGTCAAAGCACAGAACAGGGAATGGGGACTCTTTTATGTCAACAGATATAAACAGGGATTTAAAGACTATAACGGATTCTCCGGCGGAGAGGCGAAAGTCATAGCCTATCCGAAGCTTTGCCTTAAGAGCAAAGGAATAAAAAAATGTACCTATACATACGAGGTGAAGGGTAGAACAAAGATAATCAGGATTTCGAAGCTCTATAAGGGCTTGTGTGATGAGTTCATGATATAGGGAAATGCGGGATTGCGGAAAACAGTGCTTAGCGTAACCATATTCATTTGAGAAGGGGGAAAGATATGATACTGGCGATTGATATGGGAAACAGTAATATTGTCATTGGATGTATAGACGACAAGAAGAGTTACTTTGAGGAACGGCTCTCCACGGATAAATCCAAAACAGCCTTGGAATATGCGATTGGATTCAAGACTGTTCTGGAACTTTACAATATTGACGTTGCAGAGATAGAGGGAGCCATTATCTCTTCCGTTGTACCGCCCCTGACCAACGTGTTGAAGTCAGCGGTAGAAAAAATAATCGGAAAAACCCCACTGGTGGTAGGACCCGGAATCAAGACGGGGCTGAATCTGCATATGGATAATCCCAAATCGGTAGGAAGCGATCTCATCGTAGATGCGGTAGCCGGAATTGCAGAGTATGGCGCTCCCCTGATATTAATTGATATGGGAACGGCGACGACCATGTTTGTGGTAGACAAAGGGAAAAATTATATTGGAGGTGCCATTCTACCCGGACTCCGTCTTTCCGTGGAAGCATTATCCAGCAGAACTGCCCAGCTGTTCAATGTAAGCCTGGAGGTTCCCAGATGTGCCATTGGCAAGAATACCACGGATTGTATGAAAAGTGGAATTGTACTGGGCAATGCAGTGTGCATCGATGGAATGATTGACCGTATGGAAGAGGAACTGGGGTATACAACCACAGTGGTTGCTACCGGAGGACTGGCACGGGTGGTGATTCCTCTTTGCAAACACAAAATCATCATCGATGACGCACTCTTGCTCAAGGGTCTAAAGAGGATTTATGATAAAAACAAATAGTGCGAAGGGACGGGCTTTTGTCACGACCAGCGCCCACAGGACTATTCTATAAGCCCGTAGGCGGCTGTGCGTACCCTGGGGTGGCAGTATTGCTCATCGTTTGGCATGAGATTGTGCATGTAAACAATGGACAGTTCTTCTTCAGGATCCGCTTCACACCAGGAGCCGAAGCCGCCGGTCCAACCAAAAGCACCGAAGGAGCCGTTGTTGTTTCCGGCTGCCTTGTCAACCAGAGTGCGGACTCCGTAGCCGTAGCCGTAGCCTCCGTTGTAGCTGTCGCCGAAGGTTCCGCCCAGGGTGTTGGAGCGCATCAGATCTATGGTTTTTCTGCTCATGAGCCGGACACCGTCGTAAACACCGCCGCAGGCTAACATCTGCATCAGCTTGGAATAGTCCCTGCCGGTTGAGAAGATACGCCCCCAGCCTTCTTCATGTTCCGATCCGGGGAGGTGCTTTTTGTCAAAAAAGTCCGGTCCGGGGACAAGCTGTCCTTCTGTATTTTTTGCATAAAGAGTCACCAGACGCTTTTCGGCATCTCCGAAGAAAATGGCATCTGTGTCTGTCATGCCGAGAGGCTCATAGAGCATTTGACGCATTACCTCATTGATGGGGCGGTCACATACCGCCTCTACGATACCCGCAGCCAGTTCGCTGGAAAAGCCGTATATCCACTGCTCGCCGGGCTCGCAGGCAAGGGGGGCTTTGGACATGGCCTTCAAATGCTCCCGGAGGGTATAGTGACCAACGCTCCAGAGAGGACGCATACACTCCTGCATACCCTTCAGCACCGGATCCTCCGTAGGACTGTCAGAATTACAGTAAGGCAGTCCGCATTTCATGGTGCAGACATCGCGGATTGTAATGGGACGTTCCGTGGGCACAACAGTCATCGTGCCGTCGGACTGTCTGACATATTTTGTGGAATGACTCCACTCCGGCAGATAGTTGCCAATGGGCTCCTCCATCAGGAAGAGTCCCTGCTCATACAGCATCATCATGACGGTATAGAGAGGTATTTTAGATAGGGATGCCTGACGGAAAAGGGTGCGTTCGTTGACGGGTGTGGGACTATGGATATCGGTCACACCAAAATACCCCTCGTAAAGAGTTTTCCCGCGTTGCATCACATGGAGAGAGCAGCCGGGGATTCCCCGGTCAATGAAGCTTTGCAGTAATCGGTCCAGATCTTTTGCAGTTGACATGTTAGTTCCTCCTATTTCTTGATTATTTGTTATTATAGTCACTACTTTCCTGAAACAGTACCCAAAACAGAGACTTTCGCGTCGATAAAAATTGTATACCTT
>SAMEA3663269__coassemble_268_pt1 | contig 19150 bp, 14 predicted proteins | sample SAMEA3663269__metabat2_low_PE_038 | metagenome-assembled genome bin SAMEA3663269 (sample SAMEA3663269) | pig gut metagenome | biome: pig gut; feature: pig-associated habitat; material: faeces | place: China | collected 2013
GCTTTTGATTTTCCGGAGGATAGGGTGGTTACGGACAGAAAGGATCAGTACATGCTTGGTGAGTCCCTGATGATCTGTCCTGTGACTGAGCCCATGTATTTCGGAGTGGGCTCCGTACCGATAGCAAGGGAACAGTATTCGCGCCGGGTTTATCTGCCGGGAAATGAGGGCTGGTATGATTTTTGGACGGGAAACTATTATACCGGAGGTCAGTGGATTGAAGCAGAGGCGCCTCTGGAAAGAATTCCCGTGTTTGTCAGAGAAGGTTCCGTATTGCCGCTGGTGAAGAACATCGACACTGCGGAGATGCTTTCTGCAGACTGCGTGGCGGGACTGCCCGTGGTGTTTAGAGTTTATGCCGGCAGAGATGCGGTGTTGAGGTATTATAACGACAGCGGAGACGGCTATGGCTATGAGAAGGGTGAGTATACTCTGACAGAATATCACTGGTCTGAGGCAGCACATAAGCTGACGGATGCGGATGGCAGAGAATGTGTGTGTGAAATAATTGAAAAGAAATATTGATATCCGGATATGCTTCCGGACAGTGTCGTATATCATTTGTTAAAGGAGAAGAACGATTATGAAAAAGCAGGCATTGAATCCCTATTTACCTTCCTGGGAATATATCCCGGACGGAGAACCCTATGTATTTGACGGAAGGGTTTATGTCTATGGTTCTCATGATTTTTACAACGGTTATGTCTTCTGTATGGGAGACTATGTATGCTGGTCTGCACCCGTAGATGATTTGGGAGACTGGAGATATGAGGGAGTGATTTATCCCCGGAATGAGGATCCGGTAAACAAAGCGGGAGAGATGTGTCTCTATGCACCGGACGTCACCGTGGGACCGGACGGCAGATATTATCTGTACTATGTGCTTGATAAGGTACCGTTTGTATCAGTTGCCGTATGTGATAAGCCTGCGGGCAGATACGAGTTCTACGGTTATGTGCATTATGCAGACGGTACCAGATTGGGAGAAAAAGAAGGAGATGAACCCCAGTTTGATCCGGGTGTATTGACCGAAGGAGATAAGACTTATCTCTACACCGGATTCTGTGGGCGCGGAGACAAATCCAGAACCGGTGCAAGAGTACAGGTTCTGGACAAAGATATGCTGACCATTATCAGGAATCCCGAAACCATCGTTCCCGGCTGTGAGTACAGCGCAGGGACTCAGTATGAGGGTCATGCTTTCTTTGAGGCTCCTTCCATCCGGAAAAAGGGAGATACCTATTATTTCATTTATTCCTCCGAGGTGATGCATGAACTCTGCTATGCCACAAGCAAGAATCCTCTGGGTGATTTTCGGTATGGCGGTGTGCTTGTAAGCAACTGTGACATGCACATTGACACCTACAAGCCTGCCACGCTTCCCATGGCTTATGGTGCAAACAATCACGGCAGTATGGTACAGATTAACGATGACTGGTATATTTTCTATCACAGACAGACCAACGGCAGCTGGTACAGCAGACAGGGATGTGCTGAGAAACTGACAATTCTTCCTGACGGAAGCATTCCTCAGGCAGAGATCACATCCTGCGGATTAAATGGCGGACCGTTGGAGGGGAAAAAGTATTATCCCGCTTATATCGCCTGCCATCTCTTTACCAGGGAACCCAGCGCATATGTAGGGGGAGACCGTTTCCCCAAGGTGATGCAGGATGGACGGGACGGAGATGAATTGGAGGGTTATGTGGGAAATATTCAGGATTCCGCAACAGCCGGCTTCAAATATCTGGATTGTAAGGATATCCGCTCGATTACCATTACTGTGAGAGGATATGCAAAGGGCGTATTTGAGGTGAAGACGGAATGGGACGGAAAAGTGCTGGCGGAGATTCCCGTAGATTACACAAATGTATGGAAGGAATATACTGCGGATATGGAGATGGAGGACGGGGTACATTCCCTGTATCTGACCTTCCGGGGGCAGGGAAATGCAATGCTGAAATCCTTTGAATTGAAATAGAAAGTTTTTACAAATTATGAAGTTACATGCAAAGAAATGTGGAAAAATTATTCCTTATCTGATATAATATTTATGATGTGATTTGAAAATCTGTGATACAGAGAATGGACAAAGGAGGATGACAGAAGATGAAGAATCAGAAAATGTCTGTGACTATTGCGTTGTGGATATCGCTTCTGACCATGTTGTGTATGATTATCATGGGCATGAGCATCAGCTCCAAGACAGCTTCGTTTATGGAGGAGGCTGCTATCAATAACATGATGACGGCACTGGACGGACAAGGTGAAATCCTGCAGCAGTATGTAAATCTTTCAGAGGGATTTATGAAGGAATATGCCACGGCGGATGAGATTTACAATGTGGTGAAGTATCCCGACAATGCGGCTTATGTAAAGGCAGCTCAGGAGTATACGGAAAAGTTTTTTGCAAATCTGGATATGTGGGAAGGTGTGTACGTAAGTAACTGGAATACCACGGTGCTTGCTCATTCCAGTCCGGGTGCGGTGGGAATGACTACCCGTACAGGAGATGCGCTTCCGCCTTATCAGGCTACCATGACAAGCCAGCCCGGCGGTTTCTACAACGGTGGCGTATTTGTGTCCCCAGCCTCCAAGCAGATAATTCTGAATCTGCGTATGGCAATCTATGACAAGGATGGCAAGACTCCCCTTGGCCTGGTGGGCGGCGGTCCCTTCGTCAGCGGACTGGGCAAGATTTTGGATAATTATAAGGTATCCGGCTTTGAAAATGCCCACTATACAATCCTCGACAGTGCCAACAGTCTGTACGTACTTTGTGGAAACGAAGAATTGATTGCACAGACTGTAGAAGATGAGAATATGCTGGATGTCCTTGCCATGGTTGCGGAAGGAAAGGAATCCGGCAACAAGCGATACGGAGACACGATTGTAACCTATCGTTCCGTTCCTCAATACAATCTGGTATTGATTATGGAGGATAGTGTTGACGAGGTTTTTGCAAGCAGCAAGAGTATGCAGATGAATATGATTCTGCTCTGTGTCGTCGCTTGTATCGTTCTGGTAACCGGTGTGTACATAGTATCCAAGATTGTGTCAAAGCCTTTGCAGAATGTGCAGGCTGCTGTGGTTAAGCTGGGAGATTTCTCCTTGGAACACCATGAAGCAATTCAGGGCTATGTGGGTAAAAAGAGTGAAGTAGGCCAGATCGCCAGTGCGGTGGAACAGCTGACCGACGGCTTGGGAGAAGCTGTTGCCACCATGAATGAGTGTGCCCACTCTCTTCTGGATGGTGTCGGAGTTATGAGGACAACCTCTAATTCTCTGGTTGATTGCGCAACCGACAACATGGCCACCACGGAGGAACTGCTTGCAAGCATTTCCAATGTGAACGAATCCATCCAGCAGGTGGATTCGGAGATTAATACAATAACCGGTCTTGTGGAACAGGTGAACCGGAAAGTCCTTGCCAGCAGCAAAAAGAGTGATGAACTCTTATCTTCTACAGGGCTTATGGCAGAGGATGCAGGCAGAACTCTGAATATGACCAATGAACAGGTCAAGATTACCAAGGCGAAGGTTGAACAGGCCATGCGTGAACTGGAATCTCTGTCCAGAATCAACGAGATGGCTGACAGTATACTGGAGATTACCAGTCAGACCAATCTGCTTTCCCTGAATGCTTCGATTGAAGCAGCCAGAGCCGGAGAGGCAGGCAGAGGCTTTGGTGTCGTGGCGGGTGAGATTGGAAAGCTGGCAGAGGATTCCTCCAATGCGGTCAGTGAGATTCAGAAGATCTGTAATCAGACCAATGAAAGTATTAAGAATATTGCCGGCTGCTTCAGTGAAGTAATCGGATTTATTGAGAAGGATGTAACAACATACTTTAAGAATTTCCTTGACACCTCCAATCAGTGCCATAAGGAAGTGGAAGAATTAAAACTGGCTGTAAATGAGATCGAACATGCCTCCGACGGTGTGGTTGGTTCCGTCTCCGTGATTCGCACACAGGTTCAGAATGTGGCTGGTGCATCTGCTGAGAACGAAACCGGTATTGAGAATATTGCAAGTAAGGCCGAGGTTACAAACAACATGGCATCGGAAATCAACGAGCTGCTTGCTGCAAACCAGGATAATACAGAGAAGATTAAATCTATTGTTGGTAAGTTTAGGATGTAATTAGTAAATAAAAAGAAAAGCAGGAGGATTAAAGATGTATTCTTTGGAGGAAGTAAAAAATGTGGATCCCGAGATTGCGCAGGCCATTGTGGACGAGCAGGAGAGACAGAACAGTCACATCGAATTGATTGCTTCTGAGAACTGGGTCAGCAAAGCAGTTATGGCTGCTATGGGAAGCCCTCTGACAAACAAATATGCAGAGGGGTATCCCGGAAAGAGATATTACGGCGGATGTGATTGCGTTGATGTAGTGGAGAATCTTGCTATTGAGAGAGCAAAGGAGCTTTTTGGCTGTGAATATGCCAATGTTCAGCCGCACTCCGGTGCACAGGCAAACATGGCAGTACAGTTCGCTGTCTGCAAGCCCGGTGATACCATTATGGGTATGAATCTGGACCACGGCGGACATCTGACTCACGGAAGCCCGGTTAATATGTCCGGAAAGTATTTTAATATTGTTCCTTACGGAGTAAATGATGAAGGATTTATTGATTATGATAAGCTTCGTGAAATTGCTCTGGAGGCAAAGCCCAAACTGATTATTGCAGGTGCTTCCGCTTATGCAAGAACCATTGACTTCAAGAAATTCCGTGAAGTTGCAGACGAAGTCGGTGCCGTATTGATGGTGGATATGGCTCACATTGCAGGACTGGTGGCAGCAGGACTTCATCCAAGCCCCATTCCTTATGCTGATGTTGTAACAACAACCACACACAAAACACTGCGCGGACCTCGTGGCGGTCTGATTCTCTCCAGCAATGCCGTAAACGAGAAATATAACTTTAACAAGGCTATTTTCCCCGGTATTCAGGGCGGCCCTCTGATGCATGTAATTGCTGCTAAGGCTGTCTGCTTCAAGGAAGCGCTCAGTGATGAGTTTAAAGCATATCAGAAGGGCATTGTGGACAATGCACAGGCACTCTGCAAGGGCTTACTGAGCAGAGGAATCAAGATTGTATCCGGTGGAACAGACAACCATCTGATGCTGGTTGATCTGGCAGCTGAAGGACTGACCGGCAAAGCGGTGGAGAAGCTCCTGGATGCTGCTCACATTACCTGTAATAAGAATACGATTCCCAATGATCCCCAGTCACCTTTTGTAACCAGCGGTATTCGTCTTGGTACACCTGCGGTGACTTCCAGAGGAATGAATACTCAGGACATGGACAGGATCGCAGAAGCAATTGCACTTGTGATTAAGAATGGTGAGGCAGGTATTCCGGAAGCCCGCGCCATCGTACAGACTCTGACAGATAAGTATCCTTTGTAAAAAAGAACAAAAAATAGCTTGCCCTTTTTGTTAACATATGCTAGAATATCTCTCGTTGACAGACAAGTGTCCGTCGCACAGATACTATTTGTGAGAAAGAGAGCTACATATGGGTGATGCAGCAAAGTACTATGTGGTAACGCAGAAGGCGGTACCGGATGTATTGTTGCGGGTTGTCGAAGCAAAGAGGCTTTTGGAATCGGAGAAGGTTCCTACGGTACAGGAAGCGGTTGATGCTGTCGGCATCAGCCGCAGTTCTTTTTATAAGTACAAGGATGACATCTTTCAATTTCACGATAACACGCAGGGGACCACGCTTACCCTCACCTTTCAGATGGACGACGAACCCGGACTGTTATCGGATGTATTGAAGGTGATTGCAGAATACCATGCCAATATTCTGACGATACACCAGAGTATTCCGATTAACGGTATTGCCTCCCTGAGTCTCAGTGTTCAGGTTCTGCAGAACACAGGAGACATTTCCCGGATGCTGGAACAGCTGGAGGGACAAAAGGGTGTTCATCATGTCAAATTAATAGCGAGAGAATAGAGGAGAATAATTATGATAAGTGTTGCAGTACTGGGATACGGAACCGTTGGAAGCGGTGTGGTAGAGGTAATTGAGAATAATAATGCGGAGGTCAGTGCCAAAGCGGGAGAAGAAATGCATGTAAAATACATTCTTGATCTGCGTGATTTCCCCGGAGATCCTTATGAGGACAGGGTTGTTCATGATTTCCGGGTGATTCTGGAGGATCCTGAGGTCAGCATTGTCTGTGAAGTTATGGGCGGCATCGGTGCTGCTTACCAGTTTACCAGACAGGCTCTGGAGGCCGGCAAGAGTGTATGTACCTCCAATAAGGAACTGGTGGCAAAGCATGGTGCGGAGTTGTTGGAACTTGCGAGAACAAAGAACTGCAGTTACATGTTTGAGGCTAGTGTTGGCGGCGGTATTCCCATCATTCGTCCCATTAATAAGGCTTTGACGGCAGAGAAAATCGAGAGTATCATCGCAATCCTGAACGGAACGACCAATTACATCCTTACCAAGATGGAGAAGGAAGGTGCCGATTATGCACAAACCTTAAAGCAGGCGCAGGAGCTTGGATACGCAGAGCGCAATCCTGAGGCTGATGTGGAAGGTCATGATGCCTGCCGAAAGGTGGCTATTCTTTCGTCCCTGATGGTTGGAAAAAATGTGGATTCCGAGAAGCTGTATACAGAGGGAATTACCAGGATCACACCGGCTGATTTCGAATATGCAAGGGCAGAAGGCATGACCATCAAGCTGTTGGCCACCAGCGTGGGCTATGAAGACGGAAGCATTCTTGCCATGGTTGCACCCACTATGCTCTCCAAGGAACATCCTTTGGCAGCGGTAAACGATGTATATAACGGTGTGTTTGTGACAGGCAACATGTTGGGAGATGTTATGTTTTACGGCAAGGGAGCAGGCAAGCTTCCCACGGCAAGTGCGGTGGTCTCCGATGTGGTCGACTGTGCAAGACATATTGGCAGAAGCAGTATCGTATGCATTTGGGATAAGGAAGAAGCAAAATTAATAGATAAAGCTGAGACCGAGAAGGCATTTTTTGTTCGCGTAAAGGCTATTGCAAAGGATACGGTCTGCAAGCTTTTCCCCGGAGGGCATTTTGTGGAAGCAGGTCGCAGTGAGGACTGCGGCTATATCACAGAAGTGATGAAGGAAAAGGATTTTGCTGAGAAGTGTAAAGAGTTGGGCGAAAATCTTCTGAACGAGATTCGTCTTGCTTAATAGAGTAATATAAAGAAGATAAAATGATTAGTTGAGGAGTCGGTAAAATGGCAAAGGTAGTGAAATTCGGCGGTAGTTCGCTGGCAAGTGCAGAGCAGTTCAAAAAAGTTGGAGACATCATCAGAGCAGATGAGACCAGGATTTATGTGGTTCCTTCCGCACCGGGAAAGCGTTCTTCCAAGGACACCAAGGTAACGGATATGCTGTATGCCTGCTATGAACTGGCAGAGGCAGGAAAGAACTTCAGCAAGGCTTTGGAGGAGATTAAGGCCAGATATCAGGAAATCATTGATGGACTGGGCTTAAAGCTCAATCTGGACAATGAGTTCATAACAATCGAAAAGAATTTTAAGGCAAAGGCTGGTAGCAATTATGCCGCTTCCAGAGGAGAATACTTAAACGGCATTGTGATGGCTAATTATCTTGGATATGAGTTCGTTGACGCGGCAACCGTGATTTTCTTCCGTGAGGATGGCACCCTGGATGAGGAAAAGACAGACAAAGTCCTCTCAGCCAAGCTTGCAAAGTGTAAAAATGCCGTGGTTCCCGGTTTCTACGGTGCACTGCCCGACGGCACGGTAAAGACCTTTTCCAGAGGCGGTTCCGACATCACCGGATCCATCGTGGCAAAGGCGGCAAAGGTTGACGTATATGAAAACTGGACAGATGTATCGGGATTCCTGATTGCGGATCCCAGAATCATTGATAAGCCTGCCGGAATCGAAGTGATTACCTATAAAGAACTGCGCGAGCTTTCTTACATGGGTGCTACCGTACTTCATGAGGATGCTATTTTCCCCGTGCGTCAGCAGGGAATTCCCATCAATATCAGAAATACCAATGCGCCTGCAGACAATGGCACATGGATTGTGGGAAGTACCTGTCAGAAATCAAAGTATGTCATTACCGGTATTGCCGGTAAGAAAGGGTTCTGTAGTGTAAATATAGAGAAGGATATGATGAATTCCGAAATCGGTTTCGGAAGAAAAGTTCTGCAGGCCTTTGAGGAGAACGGTATCTCCTTCGAACACGTACCTTCCGGTATTGATACCATGACCGTCTTTGTTCATCAGGATGAGTTCATGCACAAGGAGCAGAAGGTTGTAGCAGGCATTCACAGACTGGCACAGCCCGATACCATTGAGATTGAATCCGATCTGGCTCTGATTGCGGTAGTGGGACGTGGTATGAAGTCTACCAGGGGAACAGCCGGAAGAATCTTCTCGGCACTGGCGCATGCCAATGTCAATGTTCGAATGATCGACCAGGGATCTTCCGAGCAGAACATCATAATCGGTGTTGCAGATGAGGACTTCGAGAACGCAATAAAGGCTATTTATGATATATTTGTGATCACCAGACTGTAAGCAGTGCCTTTCATGAGGTGTATTTTCGTCATTCATTTTTATCATTCTTTGTGATTGTTGTTGACATTTTTCGATTTTCAAAATATAATTACTATGATAGCTTTCCGCAGGAATACGAAAGATTCGGCAAAATACGAAAGCTGGTTATTGTACAAAAGACATTTTAGACAGAGTTACCAGAGATAAACGACATAGAATAGATACAAAAGAATGAAATACAAATGACAAAGTGGGAAGTTGTATAAGGAAACGAAGGACTCTTCGTTTCCTTTACTTTTATATATCAGCAAGGGAGGAGCGCTGAGAATGGACGAGAATCAGCACGAGGAAAAGAATCAACAGGAAGATCGCAGGGCGGTCAGAAGAAAACGCCGAATCAGAAATCAGATTATCTCATATATAGTAGTTATCGCCCTTTTAGGTGCAACAGGTGCAGGAGTGCTTTATGGACTTAAGGATATCGCTGCCAGGAAAAAGGTAGCAGATGCTGCAAAGCAGAGCGAACAGGCAGCTGTTGACAATCTGGTAAAGGATGAGGGAGAAATCAAGGTGCCCGAATCCTCTGCGACTCCGGTGACAGAATCGACGCAGGAGCAGAAACTGGACGAGATGATCAATGAAGCGGTGATTAATGTAATGCCTTTGGAAGACAAGGTGGCAGGCTTATTTATTGTTACCCCTGAGTCGATTACAAATGTGTCTGCCGCTGTAATGGCGGGAGAGGGAACACAGAAAGCACTGTCTCAGTATGCAGTGGGCGGACTGATTTATTTTGAAAAGAATATTCTTAGCGAAGATCAATTCAGAGAAATGATAAGCAATACACAATTATATACAAGATATCCGTTGTTCCTTGCAGTCGATGAGGAAGGTGGCCGTGTGTCAAGACTGTCTAATCAGGGAATCGGCACTAAGGTTGACGCTGCAGCTGTGATTGGGCAGAACGGAGCTGACCGGGCATACCAGACAGGAGTAACTATGGGAAGCAATCTCTCCGGTATTGGACTCAATCTGAATCTGGCTCCCGTGGCGGATATACGAATAGGTGAGAACAGTTATATGGGAGACAGAACCTATGGCACTGATCCACAGGCAGTAGGACCTGTGGTTGCAGGAGTGGTACAGGGAATTCAGAGCCAGGGAGTATCTGCCTGTCTCAAGCATTTTCCCGGCATGGGAAGTACTGTGCAGGATCCTCATAATGAAATCGCGGGAACAGACAGAACAGAAGCACAATTCAGAGCGGAAGAGTTTCCTGTTTTTCAAACCGGAATAGACTCCGGTGTAAAGATGGTAATGATAAGCAACATTTCAGCCCCTGCATTATCAGGAGATGATTTGCCCTGTGTTTTCTCGGAAGCGGTAATTGGAATTCTGCGAAATGAGATGGGATTTGAAGGCGTGGTAATCTCTGATGCCATGAATATGTCGGCAGTATCGGATTATTACGATTCAGCAGAGGCAGCGATTATGGCAATCAAGGCCGGATGCGATATGATCCTCATGCCGGAAGATTTTGCGGAAGCATATAACGGCGTGTTGGAAGCGGTAAGAAACGGAACGATTTCCGAAGAGCGCATTAACGATTCGCTTCGGAGAATTTACAGAATCAAGTACGCAAACAAAATAGGACAATGATGGTTGTAAAATTCTCTGTCTCAGGAGGAGAATCCTATGGTGAAAAGGCGATATATCAGTTCCAGGATGCTGCAGGAAGGAATGGTGATTGACCAGTCCATTCTTGACAGCACCGGACGGACATTAGTGGCAAGAAAAACAGTTTTAGATGACTATCTTATCAATAGTTTGCGCAAATTAAATATTACCGGGGTTTACATTCGGGAAGGGGAAGAAGAGCAGGAAATAGAAACAAAAAATATTTCACCCGCTACCCTTAAGACGATTGAAAGGGAAATGAAAAATGACCGTGTTAAGGTAACCCTGTCCGAAAGTGTAAAGGAACGGGTTGCTACGGGCATGCAATTCATGTTTAATAACCCCAAAGATGCTGAAATGATGAATGCTGCCAACAGTATCTCAGGGGAATTGATGAAAGCAATCTCGCAAAATGATGCCATTGCAGTAGATATCAGCGCATTGAAGGTCAGTGATGAATATACTTTTAAGCACAGTGTTGATGTGGCTTCCATTGCCATGATTATGGCAAAGCAATGCAATATGTCCGACAAAAGTGTGTATCAGATTGGCTTGGCCGGGCTGCTTCATGACCTGGGGAAATCCGAGATTCCCAACGAGATATTAAATAAGCCCGGGCGACTGACTGACGAGGAATTTGCAGTCATTAAGAAACATCCGATCTACGGTTACAATCTGATAAAAGATAAGACAGAGCTTTCTCCGGAGATTCTTCTTGGCGTTCTGCAACATCATGAAAAAATAAACGGCAAAGGCTACCCGATGGGAGTGACAGACAACAAACTGACTCCTTTTGCAAGATTGCTGTCAATCGCGGATATCTATGATGCCTTGGTTACGGAGCGACCGTACAAAAAGGGATTTACCCCGCGTGATTCCGTGGAAATGATTATGGCGATGACAGGAGAACTGGATATCAAGTTTATTAAGGTTTTTATGGAAAGTGTAATCTTGTATCCTGTGGATTCCTATGTGAAACTGAGTAACGGAGAACTGGGGAAGGTTGTGGAAAATGTTGTGGGCTATCCCACAAGACCTAAGGTTGTCGGGTTGACAACGGGTAAAGTGTATAATCTTTATGAAGACACAAATTGTGCAAGCATAATCATTGTGTGACGGGTCTCTTCTCTAAGGTGATAGATAATGCCGGCGAGAAGAGATTTTTTGACACAAAAAAACCACAAACACGAAGTTTGTGGTTTTAGAGCGATAGACGGGACTCGAACCCGCGATTTCCACCTTGGCAAGGTGGCGCTCTACCAACTGAGCCACTATCGCATATTGCCCATTCGTAACGGACAAGTGATACTATATCATAAGTTGTTGCGACTGTCAATATAATTTGAACAATTTCTTAATAATTTTTTTGTGCTTTCACTTATGCTTTTCTCGAGAGAATAAGTATGTTATAATATATTGTAGGATTAAAATGCAGTGATACAGACCGATACTGTTCGGGGAAAGCGGAGGGTATGGTATGAAACTTGTTTTTATCGGAGCTGATCATGAGGTAACCGGAAGCTGCCACTATATGGAGGTCGGAGATAAACACATTTTGGTGGACTATGGAATGGAGCAGGGAATCAATGTGTTTGAGAATCAACCCCTGCCCGTAAGTGAAGCCATGATTGACTATGTGTTTTTGACCCATGCACACATAGATCATTCGGGATTGTTGCCTCTTTTGTATGCAAGGGGATTCAGAGGGCAGATATATACAACAGATGCCACAGCAGATCTCTGCAGTATTATGTTGCGTGACTGCGCACATATTCAGCAGGCAGAAGCTGAGTGGAAGAGCAGAAAGGGCAAGAGGAGTGGGAATACCGATGCGGCAGAACCATTGTATACCATGGAGGATGCAGACGGCGTCATTAAGAGAATCGTTCCCTGTCATTATGATTCTGTGGTAGAAGTATGTGATGGGATAAAAGCCCGCTTTACGGATATAGGACATCTGCTGGGTTCAGCCAGTATTGAGCTGTGGCTGACAGAGGATGGGGTGACGAAAAAAATTGTCTTTTCTGGGGATATCGGTAATAAGAATCAACCCTTGCTGAAGGATCCCATTCTCACCAGACAGGCAGATTATGTGGTAATGGAATCCACTTACGGAGATCGCCTGCACAGTGACCAAAAGCCTGATTATGTCAAAGAGCTGGCATCAATCCTCAAGGAAACCTTTGACCGTGGTGGTAATGTGGTGATTCCTTCCTTTGCAGTGGGACGTACCCAGGAATTATTGTATTTCTTACGCAAAATAAAGGTTGACCGCCTGGTGGAGGGATATGAGGATTTCCCTGTTTATATGGATAGCCCTCTGGCAGTGGAAGCCACAGAGATTTTCAGGGAAAACAGAAACGAATGCTTTGATGAAGAGGCGATGGAGCTTGTCAGAGCGAAGATCAATCCTATTTCATTTGCGGGGTTGAAGCTTGCCATTACCAGTGATGAGTCCAAGATGATTAACTTTGACGAGACCCCTAAGGTTATCATTTCCGCTTCCGGTATGTGCGATGCCGGGCGTATCAGACATCATTTGAAACATAATCTCTGGAGACCGGAGTGTACGATACTGTTTGTCGGCTTCCAGTCAGTGGGAACCTTGGGCAGAAGTATTATCGAAGGAGTCGATGAGGTGAGACTTTTCGGAGAGCCAATTCAGGTGAGGGCTCAGATCCGGCAGCTTACGGGAATGAGCGGTCATGCGGATAAGAATGGTTTGATCGAGTGGATATGCGGATTCGAAGAGAAGCCCAGGAAGGTATTCGTGGTACATGGCGAGGATCGTGTATGTACTTCATTTGCAGAGACCCTTATGATAGAATACGGACAGAAGGCCTATGCACCTTACAGCGGTACGGTGTTCAATCTTATATCGGGAAAACTGGAGTACGAGGGAGTGCCTATCCCTGTCAAGAAAACCAAGGCACCTGCGGCTACCGGTGTGTTTGCAAGGCTTCTGGCGGCAGCGCAGAGACTTTTGGCGTTGGTTCAGAAGAGCGATGGTATGGCAAACAAGGATATGGCAAAGTTCGCAGACCAGATCAATTCTCTTTGCGACAAATGGCAATAAGAGGACAGACAGAAAGAAGCCGCTCAGAACGGCGGAATGAGAGGAAATATGGGAAGTATAGTTATTCAGAACGAGACGACACCGGATCCCATCAGTTTAATCGGGAGAGAGGCGGGTGTCTGTTGGGGTGCTGATGTTACGAACAAAGAGAAGAACTATAAACGCGGTATGGATTGCCTTGCTTCCGGTCACGGGAGAACTTGGGAGTATCCTCAGGTGTATATGATTCTGGACGGTTATTCCGCCCGTGTGATCAGAGAGTTTTATACGCATATCGGAGGAGGACCTACCAGACTTCAGGCTTCCACCAGATATATCAATTACCAGAAGGGCTTTCCTTTTGTGACACCACCGAAGATTGCAGCCAATGAGGAAGCGGAGAAGATTTATAGGCAGACCATGGAGGAGATTCTTCGCGGTATGCAGAAGCTGGAAGCGATGGAGCTTCCCCGGGAAGACATCGGAATGCTGTTACCCCTTGGAATGGAGACCAAAGTGGTATTTCGAACAAACCTGCGTAACCTCATTGATATGTCACATCAGAGAATGTGTACCAGGGCATACTGGGAGTACAGAGGGCTGATGCAGGATATGTGTCAGGCTCTCGGTTCCTATTCGGAAGAATGGAAATACCTGGTGGAGCATTATTTTGTTCCCAAGTGTGAAGTGACAGGTTTTTGCACGGAAGCAAAGTGCTGCGGCAGAAAACCGAAGAAAGAATCGTGATGGGGGCCGGTATGAATATAATTGTCGCGGTGGATGAGAATTGGGCAATCGGCAATAAGGACAGGCTCCTTGTCAGTATTCCCAATGACCAGAAACATTTTAGAGAAGAAACCATCGGGAAAGTAGTGGTGTTGGGAAGAAAAACACTGCAGACTTTTCCCCAGGGGCTTCCGTTGAAGAACAGAACGAATATTATTCTTTCCGAAGACAAAAAGTATAAAGTGAAGGATGCAACAGTGGTGCATTCCCTTGATGAGCTTTTGGAGGAATTGAAGAAATATGCTTCTGAAGATGTCTATGTAATCGGTGGAGAGAGTATTTACAGGCAGCTTCTTCCTTATTGTGATTCGGCAGATGTTACCAAGATAGAACATTCTTACGCAGCTGATGCCTTTTTCCCTGATCTGGATAAGGACCCTGAATGGCAGATTACTGCCGAAAGCGACGAAATGACATATTTTGATATCGCTTATTATTTTGTGAGATATGAGAGAAAAAACAAACGATGAAAAAGATTAGCAAGACAGCGAGGACTCAGTTAAAGCTTTATTTTACAATTATTCCCATAACGGTCTGTGTAATTCTTTTGTTTATTTTTTTTACAAGATATAAAGTGTTGGAATTATCAAAGGAAAATCTTGTGATGAGATCCCAGAAGCGGGTACTGGAAATCAATGACTGGGCAGAGAATGTTTTGAGGGAACTGAATCTGTATCTGCTTATGGTGGAAGAACTGGGAATAGATAACGAGGAAACCTTAAGAATACTTAATACCTCTTATCAGGTTAACCCTTCTTATCCCAATGGATTGTACTGGGGAGACGTCAGCGGACACTATTATGACTCTTCCGGCTGGAAGCCTGAGGCTGATTATGTGCCGGCTCAAAGACAGTGGTACCGGGAGGGACTGGAGCACGAGATTTTTACCTTTGGCAGCCCGTATGTGGATGCCATGACTCATCAGGTCTGTGTTAGTGCGTCTGTGAGAGTCGGGGAAGGAAGGCAGGAGAGTGTGCTTGCTGCCGATGTGTATCTGGATTATGCTTCACAGCTGGTGGATGAGATTCTTAAGGCTGATGTGGTACAGAGTGCTTTTTTTGTATCTGAAGAGAATATGGTGATTGTCAGTTCTGATGAAGAGATGATAGGTGTATACCTGGATCAGGAGGGTCTTTCTCCTCTATACAGTGGGGTGAAGTCACTTTTGCATGAAGAACATAGGGAATTGAAACAAATCAGGGATGGCAGAAATATTTATTATGTCTATATCAGTGAGATAGAGAATACCGACTGGTACTTCGTATCCTGTATGAGATGGGAGGATATTCTGGGAGAATTGAGGCAGGTTGAAGTGCCAATGGCAGTGATCGGCATTTTGGCAGCGCTGTTGATTGTGATTGTCACGCGTAATTTTTCCGTTGAACTCAGTGCCGTAACCCGTAAAGCCAAAACCGATCCGCTGACTAAGATATTGAATCGGGATGGTTTTAAGGAAATGGTCATGTTAGGGATGGAGGCGCATCCCAATCAGGGCGTGATGATTATCATTGACATGGACAATTTCAAATCAATCAATGACATGCTTGGACATCCGGAAGGCGATGAGGTTCTCAAGAACTTTGCTGCGCTGCTGGAAAGATATTTTAACAGAAACAAAGATATCACTGCGCGAATCGGCGGCGATGAGTTCGCTGTTTTTGTGGGTAGAGAGATTACCAGGGAAGAGACGGATATTATGCTGAATAAATTCATGGAGCTCTTCCGTACAGAATTTGCTTCCAAGTATTCGGAACAGGGATTGTCTATCAGTGTCGGAGTAGCGCCAAACAAAGATGATATCAGCTATACGGACTTGTATAAAAAGGCTGATAAGGCTCTTTACAAAGTGAAAGACGCCGGTAAGGATGGTTTTGGATTCTGATATTGACTTTTAGTGATAAAAGTATAATAATGAAAAAAATAAAAAATTTTTGGAAAGAAGGCTGACCTATGGAAAAGAAGAATATTGATTGGAGTAATCTTGGTTTTGGATATGTACAGACAGATTACAGGTATGTGTCCAACTATAAAAACGGCGCATGGGATGATGGTGTTCTGACAGAGGATGCCAACATTGTGCTGAACGAGTGTGCCGGAGTACTGCAGTATGCACAGACCATATTTGAAGGGTTGAAGGCTTATACAACGGAAGACGGTCATATCGTTACTTTCCGCCCTGACCTGAATGCAGAGCGTATGGAGGCATCTGCAAAGAGATTAGAGATGCCTGTATTTCCTAAGGACAGATTTATTGACGCGGTGAACAAGGTGGTATCTGCAAATGCGGCATATGTTCCGCCTTACGGCAGCGGTGCAACTTTATATCTGCGTCCCTATATGTTCGGCAGCAATCCCGTTATCGGTGTAAAACCTGCAGATGAGTATCAGTTCAGAATTCTCTGCACACCTGTCGGTCCTTATTTTAAGGGCGGTGTTAGGCCTCTGACCATTCGCGTCAGTGATTTTGATCGTGCGGCACCTCACGGAACAGGTAACATCAAGGCCGGCTTAAACTATGCAATGAGTCTTCATGCAATCGTATCAGCACATCAGGAGGGTTATGACGAGAATATGTATCTGGATCCCGGAACACGTACTAAGGTGGAGGAGACCGGTGGAGCCAACTTTATCTTTGTTACCAAGGACGGAAAGGTGGTAACTCCTAAGTCTGACAGTATTCTTCCGTCCATCACCCGTCGCTCCCTGATTTATGTTGCCAAGGAATATCTTGGACTGGAAGCTGAGGAGAGAGAGATTACCCTGGAAGAGGTTAAGGATTTTGCAGAGTGTGGTCTTTGTGGTACTGCTGCTGTTATTTCTCCTGTTGGAAAGATTGTGGATCATGGTAAGGAGATCTGCCTGCCCAGCGGTATGAGCGAAATGGGACCTGTTACCAAGAAGCTGTATGATACACTGACAGGTATTCAGATGGGTAGAATCGAAGCTCCCAAGGGCTGGATTCATGTGATTGAGTAATTCCGCACAATTACAATGGCGGATAATAGGTAAAGACCAATAAGCCCGTGCTCCGGATGAGTATGGGCTTTTTGTGACAGTAGTGGAGGAACAGAGTGATTTTATTGAAAAGGTGTTTTGCGTGTGTGTGCATTCTTGTGTTATTGTGCTCCTTCAGTGCCTGTGGGGACAAATCCAGGGTGGTTTTTACCACCGGTTTTGGAAAAGAGGATGTGTTTCGAATAGATGATATTCGTTGTACCAGGGGAGAAATTATGGTATATCTATACACGACACAGAACCGGTATGAAGAGGTATACGGACCGGAGGTGTGGAATGTTTCCAAAGGGGATATCACTTTGGAGAACAATGTGAAGGATATCGTTCTGGAGAAGACCGCAAGAATTAAAACCATGTACCTGTTAGCGCAAAACAGAGATTTGAAATTGGAGGAATCCGAGCAGACACTGGCTGAGAGAGCGGCAGAAGAATACTTTAATGGCTTGAGTGAAGAAGAAAGAGAGTTTCTCGGTATTTCCCGGGAAAAACTGGTGAATATGTATTCTGAGTATGCATTGGCAAGTAAGGTTTATCGGGAGATTATTCAAGATGTCAACCAGGAAGTCAGTGACGACGAAGCCAGAACGATTACGGTCCAGCATATTTTTCTTCGTACCTGGACAACCAATGGTAACGGTACCAGAATAGAGTATGGAGAGGATGTAAAACGTTCTGTGTACAAGAAAGCTTATGAGATTCGTACCATGGCACTGGATGAGAATCAGGATTTCCTGGAACTGGCGTCGAAATACAGTGATGATTCCGTTATCACATATTCTTTTGGTAAGGGCGAGGCGGAAAAGGAGATTGAAACGGTTGCCTTTGCTCTGGAAACCAACGAGATCAGTGAGGTGATAGAGACGGCGGAGGGATTCCATATCATAAAGTGTATCTCCACCTTTGACCGTGAGCAGACAGATCTCAGCAAGATAAAGATTGTTGAAACCAGACGCAGAGAGCGATTTGCACAAGAGTATGATGCATTTGCTGAGACCTTGACACATCAGTTGAACACGAAGCTTTGGAATGAGATAACCATGGAGCATGACAGGAAAGTCGGTGCAAAAGATTTTTATGAAATCTATGAGAAGTATTTTAATGGTTATGAGAACTGAAAAATAAGGTTTAGAAAAATTTTAGAATTGCCGAAAAGCCCTGTTTTAGGGCGTTTACAAGGAATTGTTAGCACTCATAAATAATGAGTGCTAATTTTGTGTTGACTTTTTACGATAGCGGTTTTAAACTTACCATTAGTGAGTGAATTGCAATCACAGAAAGATTAATACAGAAAGGGATGTTGTAAAATGGCAGTAAAGAACGGAAGCTTATCAATTAACAGTGAAAACATTTTTCCCATTATTAAGAAGTGGCTGTATTCAGACCATGATATTTTCTACAGAGAGTTGATCAGTAATGGTTGTGATGCGGTAACGAAGCTGAAGAAGCTGGACATGATGGGGGAGTATACTTTACCTGATAACTATAAGGGAAAGGTAGAGGTGATTGTTAACCCTGAGCAGAAGACACTGACCTTTACGGATAACGGACTGGGCATGACTGCTGATGAGGTGGAAGAATATATCAATCAGATTGCTTTCTCCGGTGCTACGGATTTTATTGAAAAGTATAAGGATAAGAGCAACTCTGACCAGATTATCGGTCATTTTGGATTAGGATTCTATTCTGCATTTATGGTAGCAGATGAGGTGCACATTGATACCTTGTCCTATCAGAAGGATGCAAAGCCCGTACACTGGGAGTGTGACGGCGGTACGGAATATTCCATGGAAGACGGTGATAAGGCAGAGGTTGGCACCAGGATTACCCTTTTCCTGAACGACGATTGCCTGGAGTTTTGCAATGAGTATAAGGCAAGAGAAGTGATTAAGAAGTATTGTTCCTTCATGCCTACCGAGATTTATCTTTCCAAGGCAGATACCCAGGAGACTCAGATAATCAAGCCTGAGGAGAAGCTGGATACAGACGTGGTGGTGGAGGAGATTCATCCCGAACCAAAGAAGGCAGAGGACGGTTCTGTTGTGGAAGGCGAGTTTGTGGGTGAAGAGAAATTAAAGATTAAGAAA
>SAMEA3663269__coassemble_276_pt1 | contig 18797 bp, 13 predicted proteins | sample SAMEA3663269__metabat2_low_PE_038 | metagenome-assembled genome bin SAMEA3663269 (sample SAMEA3663269) | pig gut metagenome | biome: pig gut; feature: pig-associated habitat; material: faeces | place: China | collected 2013
TAAGCCCTGCTGTCAGCTCTCCGGAGGAATGAAACGCAGAGTAAGTCTCGTTCGTGCCATGGAAGCGGATAGTGATTGTGTCCTTCTGGATGAGCCTTTTACCGGGATGGACGCTGACACAAGAGAACAGGCGGAAGCGTATATTAAGAACAGGCAAAAAGGCAGAATTGTTATGATAGCTACCCATATTTGAAAACATATTATACTGGAATGTTTTTATAAAAAGTGATATGATATGCTTATTCGACAATATGTTTTACGGAATTGAACGGTGATACATTATGAGAATAGAAAGAGTAGACGACAAAACAGTAAGATGCTTCCTGTCCAACGAAGAGCTGGAAGAGTATGAGATTGATTATAAAGACTTTCTGACGCGCAGTGAGAAGGCCAAGGAAGTCGTGCAGGAGATAATACTGCAGGCAGAGGAAGAAGTGGGATACAAGCCGCCAAAGTATGCTTTTGACCTGCAGATTATGGTGGTACCGGAGCAGGGGCTTGTACTGACCTTTTCGGACAAGGATAACGATTTTAAAGAAGGTTCTCAGATTATGGAATACCTGAAGGAGATGACAAAGTTCCTCCAAAAGACCAAGGAACAGCTGCAGAATCCTAAATCGGCAGAGCACCCGGGTTCTGATACAGAGTCGCACGGAGATCAGATAAAAGGCAAAAAGTCCGGACGGGATGACAGACCGGATTATGCTGTTTTTGTTTTTGAGGGAATCCGTGGTGTGATGAACTATGCTGCAGTCCTGCCGGGGAATCTTCGGGTGGAGAGTGAACTGTACGGACAGGATGGAATTTATTATCTGTACCTAAAGAAGAGTCATGCCTCCTATGAACGTTTCAGCAGAGCCTGTGTTCAGGCGCTGGAGTTCGGGCGTCTCTATGGGGCGGATGAAAACACTCTTTTGCGGATAAAGGAGCATGAACCCTGTCTGATTGCGGAGAAGGCTCTGAAGAAGCTGAGAGGCTGACGGGGAAAAGCATTACAAAAACAGAAACATAAGTTATATGCAGGAAGGAACATACCGGGTATGATCAGAGCAGTTTTGTTTGATTTGGACGGCACATTGCTGCCCATGAATATGGAGGAGTTTACCAAGGGATATTTCAAGCTGCTGGCAAAAAAGGCAGCCCCCTTTGGTTATGATGCGGAGAAACTGGTAGCTTCCATTTGGAAGGGGACGGGAGCCATGGTAAAAAATGACGGAAGCTGCTCCAATGAGGAGGCATTCTGGAAATGCTTTGCAAGTATTTACGGTCAGGATGCGCTGAAGGATAAGGCGATTTTTGATGAATTTTATGCCAATGAATTTTTGACGGCAGAACAGTTCTGTCAGTTTAATCCCAAGGCAAAGGAAACGGTGCAGAAGGTAAAGGATGCAGGTCTGCGGGTGGTTCTTGCGACCAATCCCATCTTTCCGGAGGTTGCCACCCAGGCAAGAGCCCGTTGGGCGGGATTTGAACTGTCCGATTTTGAGTATCATACCACCTATGAAAACTCCTGCCATTGCAAGCCAAACCCGGAGTATTATAAGGATATTCTGGAGAGAATCGGTTGCAAACCGGAAGAGTGTCTGATGGTGGGCAATGATGTGGACGAGGATATGGTGGCAGCGACCATCGGCATGAAGGTGTTCCTGCTGACGGACTGCCTGGAGAATAAGGGAAACAAGGATTACAGTGTATATCCCCATGGCAGCTTTGAAGAGCTGCAGGATTATGTTTCCCGGGAATGCACTTGACAAACACGGCTGATTTGCACTACAATCACTACAGACAACGACTGTGAAGAGGAATAGTACGAATCGGGAAGCATTTCAGAGAGAGGGCGGCGGCTGAAAGCCCTTATGCAGACGGTTTGGAACCTGCCTCGGAGTCCTGTATGAGACGATGGCTGACATGTGCTGACCGATAGAATTACGGTTGGCATACGATACCCAAGGGAAATGCAGCGTAAGCCGGCGTTAACGGCAAATGAGACGGATGGGCAGAGCGCAATGCGACTGCAGACATCAATTAGGGTGGTACCGCCGAGTTTTCGGTCCCTTTGGGGAGCGGGAACCGGCGGTTTTATTATGCAGAAAAGAGGAGAAGAAAATGGAAAACGCAGAACAGGGAAAGACAAAGAAAATGGTTGAAGAGATTACCTCCATGGAGGTGGATTTCGCCCAGTGGTACACGGATGTGGTAAAGAAGGCGGAGCTGATTGATTACACCTCCGTCAAGGGCTGCATGGTAATCAAGCCCGCAGGCTACGCTATCTGGGAGCTGATTCAGAAGCAGCTTGACGAGAGATTCAAGGAGACAGGGGTGGAAAATGTGTATCTGCCCATGTTTATCCCCGAGTCCCTGTTACAGAAGGAAAAGGATCATGTAGAAGGTTTTGCACCTGAGGTGGCGTGGGTGACTCACGGTGGTCTGCAGCCCCTGCAGGAGAGGATGTGCGTGCGTCCTACCTCCGAGACCTTATTCTGTGACTTTTACAAAAATGACATTCATTCCTACCGCGACCTTCCCAAGGTTTACAACCAGTGGTGCTCCGTGGTGCGTTGGGAGAAGGAGACCAGACCCTTCCTGCGTTCCAGAGAGTTCCTGTGGCAGGAGGGACACACTGCCCATGCTACCGCTGAGGAGGCTGAGGCAAGAACAGTTCAGATGCTGGATCTCTACGCAAAGTTCTGTGAGGAGGTTCTGGCAATTCCTGTGATCAAGGGACAGAAGACGGAGAAGGAGAAGTTCGCAGGTGCTGTTGCAACCTATACCATTGAAGCACTGATGCATGACGGTAAGGCACTGCAGTCAGGTACCAGCCACAATTTCGGTAACGGCTTTGCCAAGGCCTTTGACATTCAGTTCACAGACAGGGATAATACCCTGAAGCATGTTTATCAGACCTCCTGGGGTATGACCACCCGTCTGATCGGTGCCATTATCATGGTACACGGTGACAACGAGGGACTGGTTCTTCCTCCCAGAGTGGCTCCTGTTCAGGTATGTATTATTCCGATTCAGCAGAAGAAGGAGGGTGTCCTGGATAAGGCTTACGAGCTTCGTGATCTGTTGAAAAAGAACTTCCGGGTAAAGGTGGATGATTCCGAGAAGACTCCCGGTTACAAATTCGCCGAAGCAGAGATGAGAGGATATCCCATCCGCGTGGAGATCGGTCCCAAGGATATGGAAGCCGGCAAGTGTGTCATTTGCCGCCGTGATACAAGAGAGAAGCTGGAAGTACCTCTGACAGAGCTGGAGAGCAAGGTGGCTGAGCTCATGGAGACCATCCAGAAGGAAATGCTGGAAAGGGCAAGAGCTCATAGGGATGAGCATACCTATACCGCTACCGATATGGAGCAGTTTGAGAAGATTTTTGCCGAGAAATCCGGCTTCGTAAAGGCTATGTGGTGCGGTGATCAGGAGTGTGAGGACAAGATCAAAGAAAAACTGTCTGTTACCAGCCGTTGTATGCCTTTTGAACAGGAACAGATTGCAGATACCTGTGTATGCTGCGGAAAAACCGCCAAAAAAATGGTTTACTGGGGCAGAGCTTATTAAGGAGAGAGTAATATGCTTCATACAGTCATCAAGATCCAAGTGGAGGGCTCGTTATCGGAAGCTCGGCTGACAACCTATCTCCAGGAGCATTATGAGGATATTTTGGTTGATAAGCGCCCTCTGGTACTGATCTGTCCCGGCGGAGCCTATGCCTATACCTCTGTCAGGGAAGGGGAGGCTCTTGCCCTTCAGTTTCTGGCAATGGGATACCATGCAGCAGTCTTAGACTATTCCTGTGCACCTGCCAGGTTCCCTACGGCTTTGGCGGAGGCGGCATTCGCCGTGGCGTTGATCCGGAAAAATGCAGCAGAATGGCACGTGGATCCCAATGCGATTGTTGTACTGGGAGCCTCTGCCGGCGGTCATCTGGCGGCAAGTCTGGGAACCCTGTGGATGGAAGATTTTATTCCGGAGGCTGCCGGACTTCAGGATTCTGAAGAATTCAAAGCCATGGGAAACAAGCTGTTTCAGCCCAATGGCATGATTTTATGCTATCCGGTCATCAATTCCGGGGAATATGCCCATAGAGAGTCCTTTTGTAATCTGCTGGGGGAAGAAGAGGGACATTCGGAGAGATGGGAGGACAAGGACAGTCCTTTGTATCAGATGTCCCTGGAGACAAGAGTGACGGCACAGACGCCTCCAACCTTTATCTGGCACACTTATACGGATGGTGCGGTACCTGTGGAGAATTCCCTGTTTATGGTCAGCGCCTTGCGCAGAGCCGGAGTACCCGTGGAGTTTCATCTGTATCCTCAGGGGGGTCACGGTTTAGCCCTGGCAAACAGGCTGACCCGTCACAGAGACGGAAGTGCGGTGCAGGAGGAATGTACCTCCTGGATTTCCCTGGTACATACCTGGCTGGAAAGCAGTTATGTTGCGAAGTCATAAGATAAACCTATCCACAGCCTTTGTGAAAAGGCGCTGACCCAGGCAGCCTGACACGTACAGGGTCGGTATGCCGGTACAGACGAGGAGAAGCCGATGAATTATGTTGTATTTGACCTGGAGTGGAATCAGGGCAATCAGGCCCAACAGACTGAGCATGCAGACATTCCCTTTGAGGTGATAGAGATTGGTGCGGTCAAATTAAATGACAAATATGTCATGATTAATGAATTCAGCCGGCTGATTAAGCCGGAGATATATCGGGAAATGCACCAATATACCAGCAAACTGATTCATCTGCAGATGGAGGAGCTGGAGCGGGGAAGGCCTTTTGCGGAGGTGATGAAAGATTTCCTGGAGTGGTGCGGAACGGAAGAGTATCTGTTTTGTTCCTGGGGAAGCCTGGATCTGACAGAGCTACAGAGAAACATGAGATATCACAATATGACACCACTGTCAGACAGACCCATACCGTATCTGGATGTCCAGAAGCTGTTCAGCCTTGTTTATGAGGATGGTAAGTCCAGACGATCTCTGGAAACTGCTGTAGATATGGTTCAGCTGGAGAAGGATATTCCTTTTCACAGAGCCTTCAGTGATGCCTATTATACCGCCAAGCTTCTGACCGGGATTGCAGAACAAAAGCCTGAGGTACTCAGGAGAATTTCTTTTGATACCTTTCATCCGCCAAAGACCAGGGCGGAGGAAGTCAAGGTACAGTTTGACACCTATGTGAAGTATATTTCCAGGGAGTTTGACAGCAAGGCTGAAGCCTTTGCAGACAGGGAGGTCTCCTCCAGCAAATGCTATCTTTGTCACAAGAATCTCAGGAAAAAAATCAGATGGTTTTCGCCCAACAGCAAGCATTATTACTGTCTGGCCAGATGTGATAAGCATGGTTATCTGAAAGGTAAACTCAGGATTCATAAGTCGGAATCCGGAAAGCTTTTTGCGGTCAAGATTACCAAACTCATCACGGAAGAGGAGGCAGAGAGACTCAAAGAGCGCTGTGATAATGCGAAGAAAATGCAGAAATATAAAAATTCCGCGAATTAACCTTATATTTGAATCCATGGGTTATTCGCGGAGTGGGATTATCGACGGCGTCTGCGTCTTTTCCTTTTTTTCTGACGGGCACTTTTCCAGCCGGTCTGGTTGCGTTTCCGGAGAGAGATGGAATATCTTTTCAAGATCACCCGGATGAGTGCCGCAACAAAGAGTACGGCGACTACGACAGCGATTCCTAAGAGGATACGAAGAATATTGACAAATACCACGGAGGACTTCTTGTCCTCCGTTTCTTCCGGCGTTTCAAAAAGCTCATCTTCCGTATTATCTGCGGCAAAACATACCCGCACCGTACCGATGTCCACTCCCTGATAGCTGTAAGTGATGACAGCAGCATAATCGCTGTTTTCCACATGATATGAAATAGAAGAATCCACATCCTTGAAAGTCAGGGTCCGGGGAAGAATAATCACATCATCCTCATTTAATGATAGAAGCATGGAAGAATCGCCGAAAATCCCGCTTCCACCGTAAAACATGTCAGATTCTTCCATGTTGTATCTGGTGTCTGTCTGAGAGACATTGACCTTTTGAAAATTGCTGAATCCGTAGTTAAAGAGGGAAATGGTATCTTCGTAATGATTGGGAGATTCATCTTTCATCACCACACAGATGAGTTTCATTCCGTCTTTTTCCGCACAGGATACCAGACTGTATCTTGCGGTTTCGGTAAACCCGGTCTTGCATCCCACGAGATAATCATAACCATAGGTGCCTCCGGGAATGATCTGCATGGCATTGTTTTCCAGTTTTGTCACAGGAATGGTATCCGGAGAGGCCGGTATCTCCATTCTTTTGGTCAAAGTGATACTGCAGAGTAATTCATTGCTGAAGAATGCTCTGCCAATCATGGCAAGATCATAGGCAGTGGTATAATGTTCCTCGTCAGGCAGACCGTTAGGATTCACAAAGTGAGAATTCAAAGCGCCAAGCTCCGCTGCTCGTTTGTTCATCATCTCAGCGAACACACTCCAATCGGTGGTGTGGGAAATGTGCTCTGCGACTGCATAGGAGACCTCATTGGCAGAACGGATCAGGATGGCGTTGAGACATTGCTCCATGGTCAGCTTTTGCCCCACATCCATGGCAATATGGTTGCTGTTTCTGGGGGTATCGAAGACAGCGTCATGTGAAAATGAGACCATTTCGTCGAGAGAACACTCTTCAGAGGCAATCAACGAGGTCAGAATTTTGGTGGTGCTTGCGGGATATTCCTTATTGTGTATATTTTTGGCATAGAGAATGGTGCCGGTCTCAAGCTCCATCAAAATCGCGGATTCTGAGGACACAACGGGTCCGGTGGGCCAGTTGGGAACTTCGTTCGACTGCACTGTCATAGCCCGCTGACTTTCCAATCTTGCTTCAATTGTATTTTGATCAGCCCGGGCCGTTATCCCCTGAGAACAGAATAAAAGGATGGCGCAGGTGAAAGCAAGGATTCTTTTTTTCATGTATTTGCCGGAATATTTCATAGATTTTTACCTCATTTCCAGTATACAACAGTTGATAGCGGATTGACAAGAAAGGAAAGATAAAGTACATTGTTATTGTTCGCAGAAAAGAAAAAAACAGTAAGATTATACCGATGAAACGACTGGGAGGATAGAAATGAGACTCAGAAATATCACGGGTTCCAGAGATGTGATTGCGGCAAGTGATTATGTGGTTCAGGAGGAGCTGCAGCCCCGGTGTCCGGGCACCTGGAAGGAAATATTCGGAAATGACAACCCTATTCATATTGAAATCGGTATGGGAAAGGGTAAATTCATACATACTATGGCTAAGGAGCATCCGGAGATCAATTATGTGGGGATTGAAAAATATTCCAGTGTGCTTCTTCGGGCAATTCAGAAAATGGAGCAGGAGGAGCTGCCGAATCTGAAGTTCCTGCGCATGGACGCAGAGAATATCAATCAGGTATTCGGTGCCGGTGAAGTGGATCGGATTTATCTGAATTTTTCCGATCCCTGGCCGAAGGACAGGCATGCCAAAAGAAGACTGCCATCCAGAGAATTTCTGGCCCGATACGATGTTATCTTAAAGAAGGATGGTCGTTTGGAATTCAAAACCGATAATCGGGAGCTTTTTGATTTTGCGGTGGAGGAGCTGGAGCCCGCAGGCTGGAAGGCGCAGGTCGTCACATATGATCTGCACAGCGATGCTTCCCTGATGGAAGGAAATGTCATGACGGAGTATGAGGAAAAATTTTCTTCCATGGGCAATCCCATCTGCAAGTATATCATTGTCCGATAAGGCAGATGATCTGATGAAGGAGAAAATAATAGTGCACAAACAGTGCGGAAAGGAAGAAGATATGGAATACAGATTTACGGATGAAAATTTTGAAGAAGAGGTTTTGAAATCAGAGATTCCGGTGCTGGTGGATTTCTATGCCGACTGGTGCGGACCCTGTAAGATGATGGGACCTGTGATTGAGAAGCTGGCTGAGGAGCTTCAGGGCAAGGTTAAGATTGGAAAATGTGATACAGAGGATAATATGAAGCTTTGTCAGCAGTATCGTATCACAAACATTCCTGCATTTATTGTATTTCGCGGGGGTAAGGAAGTGGAGAGATTTATCGGTGCCATGTCCGCAAATGATTTGAAAAACAAATTGCTTCAGGCGATTGGAGAATAAGTTTGGAATAATAGGAAATCTTAAATAGCAGAAAACGGTGGTATCATGAAGATGCCACCGTTTCTTTGTAAACAAACCGGGTTTCTCTATTTATGGTACAGTCCCTGGGTCTGGTATTCCGGCTCGCAGGTCAGGTTGACGCCCAGCTTCCGGAAGACATTGCGGTCTACCTGGGAAAGAATCACGCTGGAATGAACCTCGGAGCCATGAAGGTTTTTCAGTTGTTCCATTGCCTGTCTGGCGTGTTCATCCGAGACAGCACAGATGGAAAGCGCAATCAACAATTCGTCGGTGTGCATTCTGGGATTGCGGTTGCGCAAATGGTTGATTTTCAGCTCCTGAATAGGTTCAATGATCGTGGGGGAAATCAGTTGTACTTCATCGGGAATTCCGGCCAGGGTCTTTAGGGCATTGAGCAACATGGCGGAGGAGGCTCCCAAAAGTTCACTGGTTCTTCCTGTGATGATTCTGCCATCGGGCAGCTGGATGGCAGCAGCAGGCTCGCCGGTTAATGCGGCCTTGGTGGTCGCGGCACTGACAACGGGGCGATCCGCCGTGGAGGTCTCAGCCTGCTTCATGAGAAGCTCCAGCTTCAGTATCTGCTCGTCATCGGCATTTCCCTGCCTTTTCTGGCAAAGGGTATTGTAGTAACGGCGGACAATCTCCTGGCAGGAGGCTTTTCGTGTGACTTCGTCGTCCACGATGCCGTAGCCGGCCATGTTAACGCCCATGTCGGTAGGAGACTTGTAAGGACATTCACCCATGATGGTCTCAAACATTGCACGTAATACAGGGAAAACTTCCACATCACGATTGTAGTTGATGGTAGTCTCGCCGTAAGCTTCCAGATGGAAGGGGTCAATCATGTTGATATCATTTAAATCAGCTGTAGCTGCCTCGTAAGCAAGATTCACGGGATGCTTCAGAGGAAGATTCCAGATAGGGAAGGTCTCATATTTGGCATATCCTGCCTTGATACCTCTCTTATACTCGTGATAGAGCTGTGAAAGGCAGGTAGCCATCTTGCCGCTGCCGGGTCCGGGAGCAGTGATGACAACCAGAGAACGCGAGGTCTCAATATATTCGTTGCGTCCGAAGCCCTCGTCGCTTACAATGAAGGGAATGTTGGAGGGATAGCCGGAAATGGGGTAATGGCGGTATACCTTCATCCCCAGAGACTCCAGCTTCTTCTGGTACGCAATGGCACTGGGCTGACCTGAAAAGCGTGTCATGCATACACTTCCCACATACAGACCGTATCCGCGGAAAGCATCGATGAGACGAAGCACATCCAGGTCGTAGGTTATTCCCACGTTGGAGTTGACTTTATTCTTTTCAATGTCGGCGGCGTTGATGACAATGACGATTTCAGCCTGGTCCTTGAGCTGCGCCAGCATATTGATTTTGCTGTCCGGCTTGAAGCCGGGAAGCACGCGGGATGCATGGTGGTCGTCAAAAAGCTTGCCGCCGAATTCCAAATAAAGCTTACCGCCGAAGGCAGCAATGCGTTCCTTGATCTTTTCTGACTGCAGGCGGAGATATTTATCGTTGTCAAAACCCATCTTTACCATTGAATTAACCACACCTTTCTGAAACATATAGTCAATCATACAAAAAAAAGGTGCTAAAATCAAGGACAATTCAGATTTTTTTCACATTTATTCTATTGATTTATGATGGAGCAATCTCTATAATAAAATAGATATATTGACTACATTTGCACAGTCCGGACAGGACGAAGCAGAGGTAGGTATAAAACCAGCGACAGAAACGGAGTTACTATGGAGAATCAGATCAATCAGTACGAAAACGGCGGGGGATATAATAACGGTAACAGGGGCGGCATGCCGGGCGGAAACGGTTCTAACGGTGGAAACGGCTCCAATGGCGGAAATGGAGGGAATCAGCCGCCGAAGCGTCCCAATATCGGCGCCTTGATCCTGGCGGCATTGGCGACGCTGGTGCTTGTGACGATTTTTGCCAACTTCTTTTTCGGTGACGCGACAGAAGGAGAAAAGGTTCCCTACACCAAGTTCCTGCAGTATGTGGAGGAGGACAGCGTCAAGGATGTAGTTGTAAAGCCTACCGGGGAAGTATATTTTTCTCTGAAAAAGGATGCCGAACAGCAGAACAGCGGAAACGGTTCCGCCGGTCTGGTACCCGGATTTGCGTTCTATGGAATGGGTAAAACCTCAGTAAAGAAATATTATGCCATAATTATGGAGGATCTGGACACACTGACTGCCCGTCTGGTGGCTCATGGTATCGAGGGACAGAGGGAGCCCAGCAGTAATTCCGGTTTCATGGAGATACTGATTTCCGTGGTTCTGCCGATTCTGCTTATGTGGATCCTTCTCAGTGTGATGTTCCGCAAGATGAGCGGTGGAGGCGGTCCCATGGGCGTCGGCAAAAACAATGCCAAGGTATATGTCCAGAAGGAGACCGGTGTCACCTTTAAGGACGTGGCAGGTGAGGACGAGGCGAAGGAGTCACTGGTGGAAGTGGTGGACTTCCTTCATAATCCCGGGAAATACTCTAAAATCGGTGCAAAGCTGCCCAAGGGAGCGCTGCTTGTGGGACCTCCCGGAACCGGTAAGACCCTGCTGGCAAAGGCTGTGGCAGGAGAGGCACATGTTCCCTTCTTCTCCCTGACGGGTTCGGATTTTATTGAGCTCTATGTAGGTGTCGGTGCCAGCCGTGTGAGAGATTTGTTCAGGGAAGCCAATAAAAATGCGCCCTGTATCATTTTTATCGATGAGATAGACGCCATCGGCCGGAGCCGTGACTCCAAATACGGCGGAGGCAACGAGGAGAGAGAGCAGACTCTGAATCAGCTGCTTTCCGAGATGGATGGTTTTGATACTTCCAAGGGTATTTTGATTCTGGGTGCGACGAACCGCCCTGAGATACTGGACAAGGCACTGCTGCGTCCGGGACGTTTTGACAGAAGAATCATCGTGGATAAGCCGGATCTGAAGGGGCGTGTGGAGATTCTAAAGGTACATGCCAAGGATGTGAAGATGGACGAGACTGTGGATCTGGATGCCATTGCTCTTGCCACCAGCGGTGCTGTTGGTTCTGACCTGGCCAATATGATCAACGAGGCAGCCATCAATGCCGTGAAGGAGGGAAGGGAATTTGTATCCCAGAAGGATCTCTTTGATGCCGTGGAGGTGGTACTGGTAGGCAAGGAGAAGAAGGATCGCATCATGAGCAAGGAAGAACGCCGTATCGTATCCTACCATGAGGTCGGTCACGCCCTGATCAGCGCCCTGCAGAAGAATTCCGAACCGGTACAGAAGATTACCATTGTGCCCCGTACCATGGGTGCCCTCGGCTATGTCATGCATGTACCTGAGGAGGAAAAATATCTGAACACGGAAGCAGAGCTGAGAGACATGCTGGTGGGACTGGTTGGCGGTCGCGCGGCGGAAGAGCTTGTCTTTGACACAGTGACTACCGGTGCGGCAAACGATATTGAAAAGGCAACCGACATCGCCCGCAATATGGTAACCCGTTACGGCATGAGCAAAAAGTTCGGTCTGGTAGGTCTTGCAACAGTCGAGAGCCAGTATCTGGAGGGCAGAAGTGAGCTGAACTGCAGTGATGAGACAGCAGCAGAGATTGACGCCGAAGTTGTGGAAATCCTGAAAATAAGCTACGAAAAAGCGAAGGAGCTGTTGAGGGAAAACAGAGATGTGATGGATAAGCTGGCAGAGTACCTGATTGAGAAGGAGACCATCACCGGAAAAGAATTCATGGAGATTTACCGCAGGGAAAAAGGTATTCCGGAGCCCGAGGAGAAGCCTGTTCCGGCAGAGAAGATAACCGCTTCCGAAGAAGCCGGGAATGCGGTGGCGCCCGGTTCGGAGGAGGTAGAATCCACCCTGACGGCAGGAAGACCCGACCCGGAGGAGGGAGAATCCACCCTGACAGCAGGAAGACCCGACCCGGAGGAAAATCCGGTCTCAGGAGAGCGGGAGCATGGTTCTACCGGAAGATTTTCGGGCGGCCATATTGATTAAGAAGCAGTCAGATGCGATAAGCTTATTGAAGTTTATCGCGAGGAGAGGCATATGATATACAGATATGTTAATACTGCGCTTGAGCTTATGAGTCTGATGATTTGTCTGATACTGTTATTTTATCAGCTGATAGAAAGGCGCAGCAACAACAAGTCAAATAAATGGTTCACCTTCATGATTCTCTGCAATTCTGCAATGCTTGTGGGGGATTTGTGTGATTGGACACTGGGAGGCATTCCGGGAGCATTCCCATATTATGCCCAGGGAATATTTTCCATTGTTGTATATTTTGCGGCCTCGGGACTTCTGCTGTTTTCTCTTTACGGCTGGCTGATTTCGTATATCAGGCAGAAGATTGATATCTCCCCCAACTGGCTGAGGGTGGGGATTGCACTGTCAGCCATACAGGTACTGATTGCTTTGGCGGCTCCCATTATAAGGATAGCCTATATTGATGCAGACAACTACTATCAGAGGGGGAAGCTGTTTCCGCTGACACAGGTTTGCCCATATATTGTCTATGTTTTGTCCTTTTACCTGATGATACGTTATCGCAGGGCTTTCAAGAAAAGAGAGCGGATCTACCTGGGAATCTTTATTGTCATTCCGCTGTTTGCTGAATTGATACAGGTGATGACTTACAAGTACTCTACCCTGAATGTGGCATGTTCGCTGGGACTTATCATGGTTTTTACCTTTATTCAGTCCGAGAGAAAGCTCGATGATGAATACAAGGTAAGAGGGCAGATTATTGACGAGAATAAACGCCTGGAGGAGCTGCAGCAGTATCAGGAGAATCTCAGCAGCCAGCTGATTGATGTATTGTGCAGTACCGTGGAGGCCAAGGATCAGTACACCAGAGGCCATTCCCAGAGAGTGGCACAGTATGCCCGTGAAATCATGTACAGAATGGGCGGAGATGAGAAGGTTCTGCAGGAAGTGTATTATATCGGTCTGCTTCATGATGTGGGCAAGATCAGTATAGACGACAGCATTATCAATAAAAAAGGTCGGCTGACGGAAGAGGAGTACGAGCAGATCAAGCTGCATACCGTTGCGGGATATCAGATATTAAAGCATGTAGATGTCATACCGGATCTTGCAATCGGTGCCAGATGGCATCACGAAAGGTATGACGGAACCGGTTACCCCAACGGGCTGGCAGGAGACAATATTCCGCTGATCGCGCGTATTATCAGTGTTGCTGATGCCTATGATGCCATGACGAGTAATCGGAGCTACCATAAGATCATGCCGCAGAGTGTTGTGCGGGAAGAGATCAGTAGGGGTATGGGAAGACAGTTCGACCCGGCGATTGCCAGGATTATGCTGGAAATGATTGATGAAGATATACAGTATGACATGAAACAGTCGAATCAAAACAAGGTAGTCAGCATATTATTGATTGATGATGATGCGGTGGCTCATAAGCTGGTACAGTACTCTCTTCTTTCGGAGAATTATTCCTTAAGCTCCGCCTACGGAGGAAGAGAAGGCATAGAGATGCTGCAGGAATCCAAATACGACCTATGTCTTCTGGATATGGAAATGCCGGATGTGAACGGATTTGAAGTGTTGAAGTGGATTCGTAAAAATAATCAAAAAATCAAGGTCATTTTCATTACTGCAGAGAGGGATATTGAAGTCATCAGAAGGAGTGAAGAGCTGGGAGCCGACGATTACATTACGAAGCCGATTAACCCCAAGATACTGAAAGAGAGTATCAAAAGTCTGATTCGTCATTAGGCTTCATTTTACCGGAGGAAGCATGGAGAACAATAGAGAAAAGAGAAGCTTTGCAATCTATCTGGCAGCAGTTCTGACAACAATAGCTGCCGGTCTTGACACGATGGTCGGTATGGCGGCGGGGTGGCCGGTATACATATATTTTATCGTCTGGATACAGATGGCAGCCATCGTAGTGACGGCTGTGAATACCAAAGTACCGTTGAAGGCTCAGGCACTTGTTTTTTCCCTGTGTGTGTGGAATACCACCTTTATCACAGGCTTCTATGTCAGAGATTATTACATTGAATGTATGATGCTGTGCGGTTCTCTGATGCTGGTCTCCTTCTATAACAGCCGCAGGCTGATCGCGTTTCAGCTTGCTATGTCTTATGCTGCCATTTTTATTCACGATATAGTCATGGAAACGGTTTCTGTCAAAATCAATGAGAACAGGTCAGAGTTTTTCATGGCTTTATTTTTGCTCACCGGCGTGGGTGTTGTGCTGTACCACAATATTGTCAGATGGAATCTGCAGGTCGACAGACTCAGGAACGTACTTTCCCGGGCAGAGCAGGCAGAGAAGGCCAAATCAGACTTTCTGGCAAATATGAGCCATGAGATTCGTACCCCCATGAATGCCATAATCGGTATGTGTGAGCTGATTCTCCGTGAGAATACTCTGTCGGACTCTGTGAGGGACTGTTCCGTTCAGATACGCAATTCCGGTCGCAGTCTGCTGTCTATTATCAATGATGTTCTTGATTTCTCCAAAATAGAATCCGGAAAAATGAAACTGATTGAGGAAGAATTTAATCTTGCGTCCGTATTAAATGATGTTGTCAATATGACGATGTCGCGGCTTGGAGATAAAAACATCGAATTGATTGTAAAGGTGGATCCGGATATTCCCAGAGGCCTCATCGGAGATGAGATTCGTATCCGGCAGATCATGATTAATCTTCTCACCAATGCCGTAAAGTATACCAATGAAGGCGTCATTCAGCTAAAGGTCAGTAAGCTGGTCAGAAAATACGGGATCAACCTGAATGTCAGTGTGGAGGACACGGGTATCGGTATCAAGAAGAAGAACCTGGAAAAGTTGTTCAGCAGCTTCCAGCAGGTCGATACCAAGAAGAACCGTTCAGTGGAGGGTACGGGACTGGGGCTTGTCATCACGAAGAGACTCATAAGCAGCATGGGCGGCTTCATCAATGTCAGGAGTGAGTACGGGAAGGGCTCCGTATTTCATTTTGTGATTCCTCTGAAGGTAGCCAATTCCCAGCCCTTTGTACATATTGAGAACAACGAAGAGATTAATGTTGCTACATATATTAATGTAGAAAAGTTTACCAATGCCAACCTGAGAAAGGGTTATATCGGTTTCCTCGGAGATATCAGCGAATCCATCCGGCTTCGCAATGCGGTATTCCGGAAGTTTGAGGATCTGCAGCTGAGAATAGAACACGGTGGAATTACCCACTGCTTCGTAGGAAAAGAGGAGTTTCTGGAGCACAAGGACTATTTTGTCCGGATATCGGATGATATCAAGATTGTTGTTGTCCAGTCCAGGAACAGCAGCATAGAGATTCCGGGCAACATGCGATGCGTTTATAAACCGATTTATGAGATTCCCATTGCGAATATTTTCAATGAAAGCGGGTCATATAGCGATGCGGGAGTACAAAAGGGAAGCTCACATTCCTTTATCGCTCCCGAGGCAAAGGTGCTTCTGGTGGACGACAATGATGTCAATCTCAAGGTTGCGACAGGACTGATGCAGCCATACAAGATGCGGATTTCCACGGCAGTCAACGGTCCGGATGCCATTAAGATGCTGGAGACAAAGGATTTTGACATCGTTTTCATGGACCACATGATGCCCGGTATGGATGGTGTGGAGGCTACACATATCATTCGTAGCAAGGCGGATGAATATTATCAGAAGCTGCCTATCATTGCCCTGACCGCAAACGCTGTGGGTGGCGCAAGGGAAACCTTCATGGCGAATGGATTTACAGGTTTTCTGGCAAAACCGATTGAGCTTTCCTCATTGGACAGAGTATTGAAGCAGTCGCTGCCAAAGAACTATATCCTTAAGCCGAATGAGACGGACATTGCTACAGACAGCAGGCAGGAGGTCGTGATTCACCTGACAAAAGAGGATAGCGGATTCCTTGATGTCAACGTGGGGCTCGGATATATTGGAAATGATATAGAAGCTTATCTGTCAATTCTGAGCGTATACGTGAAGAACGGAAGAGAAAAGATAGAGCACATCAATCAGCTGTTTGCACAGAGAGACTGGAAAAACTACGTGATAGAGGTGCATGCGCTGAAGAGCTCGTCCTTGTCCATCGGTGCAGCTGAGCTTTCGGAGAAGGCAAAGGAGCTGGAACTCAAAGGAAAGCAGGGAGACTATGATTACATTCTGAAGCATCACGGGGAAGCCATGGAGCTCTATGAAAAGGTAATTACGGCAGGAGAGAATCTGCTGGCAGGAATTAACCGTACGGGAGAGAGTGCGCCCGGCGTTGCAAAACAAACGGAAGGCAAAACAATAATCGGCAGAGAAGAACTGATGCTGACTCTCGACAACCTGAGATCGGCCTGCAGGGATTTTAATCTGGATGAGATTATCGACATAGCAAAAGCGGGGGACGGACTGGAGTATAACGGCGATGATCTGTCTGACGAATTCAACAGGATAGTGCAGAATGCCGAGGAATTCGAGTATGAAGCGGTTGAAACCATAATAAACGGAATGTATGCAAGATATAAATTGGGAGGTGACGGTTGATATGAACAGCATTGCCATTACAACAGAGTGTACGGCTGATCTTCCCGGAAAATTGCTGGAACAGTACAAAATAGACATTATTTATATGGACATCGAGACCGATTCGGGGATATTCAGGGATACCACTGAGATTGATTCGGGGAATATTACGGAGTATATGGCAGGCGGTAAGCGAAAAGCGCAGAGTATCGTTCCGTCGGCAACAGATTACGGTTCTTTCTTCCGCAGTCATCTGGAGGATTATGATGAGATAATTCATATCTGTATCGGAAGCAGTGTCAGCGCCGCGATGGGAAATGCCAGGGTTGGCAGGGAAAAGCTGGGGAACGAAAGTCTGAAGGTACATCTTATTGATTCCGGGCATCTGTCTACCGGCGTGGGACTTCTGGTGCTGGAGGCCGCGAGACTGCGGGATGAGGGGCTTGGGAGCAAGGATATTGTAAAAAAGGTAACAGCCGGAATTCCATACATCTGCACTTCGTTTTTAGCATATAATGCTGACTATCTGTATTATAATAACAAGGTCAGCGAAAAGGTAATGAAAATATGCAGGTTGTTCCGGCTTCATCCTGTGCTTGCCGTAAAGGAGGGCAGGCTTGTATTGAAAAGGCTGTACTTCGGAAATTATGAAAAGGCGGCAGAAAAATACATAGCATCTACCTTGAAGGACAATAAAAGGATTCATAAAGGAAGGGCATTCATCACTTATGTGGGGTGCGGACATGAGCTCTTAGAATCCGTCAATGAAAAAATCTCCCGGTACGTCAAATTTGATGAGGTCTGGGAAAAGGTAGCTTCGGCAACCATTGCCGCAAACTGCGGTCCTTTGACCTTCGGTATTTTATTTCAAAAGACCGGCGGTACAGCAGCCGTTGACAGAAAAAATGATATGTTATAGAATGTGTTCAAATTATGAGTAAGACAGTCTTACAGAGGAGGAATTTTATGTTTTGTGTAAAATGTGGAACAAATAACGACGACGGTGCGGCATTTTGTCTTAATTGCGGAGCACCCTTAACTGCTTCATCGGAGATTGTGCAGGAGCAGGGACAGCAGTCCATGCAGGGACAGCAGCCGGAGCAACAGCCCGTGCAGGGACAGCAGCCGGTGCCACAGATGATGCAACAGACCGCAGCATATGCAGGAGGCAATGGAAGTGAACCCAAAAAGTCAGGCAAAAAGTGGGTATTTGGTGTCGGAATCGGCGCATTGCTGGTTGCTCTTGCAGCAGGTGGAGCTTATGGAGTGAAATGTCTGCTGGATGATGACGACAGCAAGACAGATGATGAGGACAGTGAGGATGATGAAAAATACGAAAAATGTATCGCGAAAGCAGAAGAGTATTTAGAGGACGAGGAATATGAATCCGCGCTGGAGCAATACGAAAAAGCATATAAATATAAGGGTAAATACAGCAAAGCTGACAAGAAGAACCTTTATGAGATTTATAAGCATATGCTGCTGGAGTACGCTGAGGAGGACAACAGCAAAAAGGTCATGAAGGCATACAAGGAGCTCCAAAAATACGGAGATCCGGATGATGAGGTCATGGAAGTGGTAGAAAGGTATGAGGATGGTTCAGGTGCATCCGATGACAGAAACGGTTCCGCTGTCGCAGTGGAACAGGCTCCGTCTGTCGCAGTGGAACAGGCTCCGTCTGTCGCAGTGGAACCGGAGGAGCCCATTGAGGAGCCGGAGTATGGCAGGTGGGGCGCTCCGCTGACAGATGCTTACGGCAACGTATATGATCTGGGTGGTATGGAGGTAACCCTCTATACCTGGTTCGATGAAGAAGCGATTACCGATGCTTACGGTGAAGCCCGTGAAGAGTGGCGTGAGTGGATACAGGAGACCTACAACTTCACCTTTACAATTGACTCTGCTCACGGCTGGGGTGGTACCAGTGAGGACTTCTCCAACTATGTATCTACCGGCGGAGATGCTAACAACTACATCTTCTGTATGGCTAACAGACCTGACCTTACCGCATTCATGAACAATGGTCTGATGTATGACCTTGCTACTCTTGACTGCCTTGATTTCAGCGACCGTAAGTATACACAGAATGCACTGCATAATTTCTTCAGCAAGGGAA
>SAMEA3663269__coassemble_277_pt1 | contig 18794 bp, 14 predicted proteins | sample SAMEA3663269__metabat2_low_PE_038 | metagenome-assembled genome bin SAMEA3663269 (sample SAMEA3663269) | pig gut metagenome | biome: pig gut; feature: pig-associated habitat; material: faeces | place: China | collected 2013
GGGAAAGGCGCAGACCGTTTTCCAGGATTTCCTCCAGTTCTATCTGATTGTGCGCAATTCCGCCGCCGGAACCGCCCAGGGTATAAGCCGGGCGCAGTACCACGGGATAGCCAATGGTATTGGTAAAATCAATTCCGTCCTGCACATTCTCAACAACCTTAGATGCGGCGCAGGGCTCTCCGATGCGCTCCATCAGATCCTTGAACTCCTGGCGTCCTTCCGCATTTCTGATGGTGGCCGCAGTGGTGCCAAGCAGCTTCACGCCGTGAGCCGCCAGAAATCCGGACTCCTCCAGCTCCATACCCAGATTCAGTCCGGCCTGTCCTCCCAGAGTAGGAAGAATACTGTCCGGCTGTTCCTTTAAAATAATCTTTTCCAGGACCTTCACTGTCAGAGGCTCGATATATACCTTATCCGCAATGTTTTTGTCCGTCATGATGGTAGCAGGGTTAGAGTTCACAAGGATAACCTCCACGCCCTCCTCCTTCAGGGAACGGCAGGCCTGGGTACCTGCATAGTCAAATTCTGCCGCCTGTCCGATGACGATGGGACCGGAACCGATTACCATTACTTTTTTGATATTGGGATTCTTGGGCATCTTACTGTACCTCCTTTTGTGCATTGGGACGACGCATCATCTCGATGAATCTGTCAAAGAGATAGCCGGAATCCTGTGGACCCGGGCAACACTCGGGATGATACTGAACGGTAAAAATGTTCTTGCCCGTGTAGGACAGTCCCTCATTGGTTCCGTCATTAACATTGATAAAGGCAGGTACAGCCACCTTGGGATCCAGCTTATCCGTATCTACCACATAGCCGTGATTCTGGGAGGAGATGTAGACTCTTCCTGTGGCAAGATCCTTGACGGGATGATTACCGCCTCTGTGACCGTATTTCATCTTGTGGGTATCACAGCCTGTGGCAAGAGCCATGAGCTGATGTCCCAGACAGATTGCAAAAATAGGAATCTCTGTGTCATAAAGCTTCTTGATCTCCTGAATGATGGAGGCACATTCCTTGGGATCTCCGGGACCGTTGGAAAGCATGATGCCGTCGGGCTGCATGGCAAGAACCTCTTCCGCGGGGGTCAGAGCAGGGAATACTGTGACCTCACAGCCTCTCTCCGCCAGGGAATGAGCGATGTTTTTCTTCGCTCCGAAATCCATCAGCGCTACCTTGAGACCTGCTCCGTTCAGCTCCCTGACCAGAGTCGGTCTGGGCTCTCTGATTCCCTTCTCATAGTCTTCCCTGTGGAACACTGCCGCACCGGAAAGAGGACCGTTCTGCGCAAGGTCTGTGGTGGGGGGAACCACATATTTTTCCTTACAGCTGACCTTTTCCACCACCTTGCCCGTGGTGTAATCCTTGAGCTTAGGCAGTATCTCCTCCAACGAATAGGCTTCGTTGGTGGTAATCATGCCGTTCATGGTGCCCTTTTCTCTGAGTATTTTGGTCAGGGCTCTGGTATCGATACCGGCAATACCGGGGACATTATTTTCCTCCAGAAACTGTTGTATCGTACAGTCATTTCGGAAATTGCTGGGGATTCGTGACAATTCTCTGACAATAAAGCCGTCCGGCCAGGGCTGCAGGGACTCCATATCTTCCTTGCAGATACCGTAATTACCGATCAGAGGGTATGTCATGCAGACTGCCTGTCCCGCGTATGAGGGGTCAGTCAGCACCTCCAGGTATCCGGCCATGGACGTGTTAAAAACAATTTCACTGATTACTTCCCTGTCGGCACCAATGTGAATTCCCTCAAACACAGTGCCGTCTTCCAGAATTAAAAAAGCTTTCATTATGTCCTCCTGTATCGCCTTATTTTCACTTTTCGACGTATTATATCATACATGGAAATAGCGAGCAATAATTTGCCCGCTATAATTTATAACTAATTTTCGTCTATAATAGTTTTTTATACCATACTAACGCATTGAGATATGCGTTGTTGACAACCTCTGTGCTGATCTCTCTTAAGAGAAGCTGTCTGGAGACATCCTGCCAGTCCGCCTTCTCGTATTTGAGGATAAGTTCGTACACGGGAGACAGTTTGCCCTGTCCCTGAACCAGTGCTTCCTTGATGTCCTCTGTGACCTTGACCATGCCAAGGGCTTCCTTCATGGGCTTTTCCATGATGACATCCAATACAGAGAACAGTCCCATCAGGAACAGCTCCTCTGTTCTGCCCTGAAGTCCGAAGACACCTGCAAGCTCCTCTGCCAGCTTGGCGCGAAGAAGTGAAAGTCTCGTAATCTCTCCGGGTCTGTCGGCGCAGAGCTCATTTACAACGGCAGTGTTGATCCATTTTTTCAATTCCTTCTGTCCCAGCATTGCTGCCGCATGGCGGATACTGCTGATACCGCCGTTGATGGTCATGGTATTTACCATTTTCAGTAAAGAAATGGTCAGTGCAGGATCCCTTCCGATGATATCAGCCGCTTCAGAAAGCTCAAAGTTGTCGTCATTGACCAGATTCAATAATTGAATGTAATTCACCTTCAGGGGCGAGACCTCGTGATCCCCCTTGGTAACGGGAACCCGATAGAAATCCCCCTCGTACAGTTCACAGGTTGCAATCTGCTTCAGTTCCTCGAAGGTCTCCTGATTATCGATGCCGCCGGCACAAAGTCTGATGTGCGGGTACAGCTTTTTGAAATAAATACCGGCTTTGTCCACAGCCACCTTCTTGTGATTCAGAAACACGTAATCTGCCAGCTTGAAAATCTCGCGCCAGTTCTCAAAATCAGATACCGCCAGCTTTCTCAACGCCAGCTTGTAGCCCTTCTCTTTCAGCTCAGCCAGCCGGTTAATATACATCTCCACCGGGGGTATGGTATTGTCAATCAGAAATACGATTCTATCATGAGGAGCACTGCACTGGGCTTCCACATCGGTAAATACGGAAATGCTGCTGACGGGAACGAAGATTTCCTTGTCCTCGGACAAGGTCTCAATTCCCATTTTTTCAATCAGTTCAAGCCCCTCAATCATTGTGGCACCGTCATTTTGTCCGGTTCCCAGCATCATGGGGTTCAGAAAAAAGTTATCTTTCTGGGAAAATATCGAATAAGCCCGCACAGCCATATTTTCATCAAAAAGCGGAACCAAAGCCATCAACATTTCCGTTTACCTTTACGGCTCAACTGCTGCCGTCCTTTCTCTTGTTTCATCTCAACTTACCTGAAATATTCCACGCCGGACTCAAAGATCCTGATGTCCTGCTCTCCATAGATATTCATAGCCACCGCTGCATCTCTTCTCTCGGAATGTGCCATCTTACCGAGGATACGTCCGTCGGGAGAGGTAATACCCTCGATGGAACAATATGAGCCGTTGATATTGTACTCTTCATCCATAGACACGTTGCCGTCCTGATCGGAGTACTGAGTCGCTACCTGACCGTTCTCGAAGAGCCTGTCAAGCCACTCCTTAGGTGCTACGAAGCGTCCCTCACCGTGGGATGCAGGGTTACAGTATACAGCGCCTGCCTTGGCCCCTCTCAGCCAGGGAGACTTGTTGGAAACCACCTTGGTATATACCATCTTGGAGATGTGACGATTGATGGTATTGAAGGTCAGGGTAGGGGAATCTGCCTTCTGTCCGAGGATTTCGCCGTAAGGAACCAGTCCCAGCTTGATCAGCGCCTGGAAACCGTTACAGATACCCAGTGCCAGACCGTCTCTCTCATTTAACAGCTTCATAACCGCTTCCTTCAGCTTAGCATTCTGGAAGGCGGTTGCAAAGAATTTTGCGCTTCCGTCGGGTTCGTCACCGGCAGAGAAGCCGCCGGGGAACATGATAATTTGTGCCTGTGCAATGGACTTTTCGAATTCCTCAACGGACTCTCTGATATCCTGAGCACTCAGATTGCGGAACACCTTGGTGACAACGTTTGCGCCGGCTCTCTCAAAGGCCTTGGTGCTGTCGTACTCACAGTTGGTGCCGGGGAATACGGGAATAAATACAGTAGGCTTTGCCACCTTATTCCTGCAGACATAAACCTTGTCCGTTGTGTATACAGGGCTCTCCACGGGAGTGGTCTCCTTCACAGCCTTGGTGGGGAATACCTTCTCCAGTCTGGAGGTCCATGCCTTCAGTGCCTCCTCCAGAGTCAGCTTCACATCGCCGTAAGTCAGCGCTTCCTCCTCCGTCACGGTACCGATAAGGGTATACTCCATTTCCTTGTCCTTTAAAAGCTGCAGGCCGTCTGCGGAAAGCTCAACCAGGAGGTCACCCAGACCGTTGCCAAAGAGCTCTTCAACGGAAAGGTTGCCGTCCACGGCCACACCCAGCTTGTTACCGAAGGCCATCTTGGCTACGGCGGCAGCCACACCCTTGGCATCCAATGCATATGCGGAAGCAACCGCGCCCTCGAGAATCAGCTCGTGAATCTTGCTGTAGAGTTCTGCCACTGCATCATACATAGGTATATCAAAATCGTCTTTTTCAATCTTGAAGCGTACCAGCACATTGCCTGCCTTTTTGAGTTCGGGTGTAACGATATCGCCGGATTTGGCGATATCCACTGCGAAGGATACCAGGGTAGGCGGTACATCAATCTGATTGAAGGTACCGGACATACTGTCCTTTCCTCCGATGGAAGGAAGCCCGAAGCCGATCTGTGCATCGTAGGCACCAAGCAGTGCTGCAAAAGGCTGGCTCCAGCGCTCAGGGTCGGAGGTCATTCTTCTGAAATACTCCTGGAAGGTGAAACGGATCTTGGATGCGTCACCACCGGAGGCTACAATCTTCGCCATGGACTCTACTACTGCGTAGATGGCACCGTGGTAAGGGCTCCAGGAAGAAAGATAAGGATCGAAGCCATAGCTCATCATGGTGACGGTATCTGTTTTACCCTTCAGCACGGGAAGCTTGGCAACCATGGTCTGAGTCTCGGTCAGCTGATGTTTTCCACCATAAGGCATCAGTACGCTGCCTGCGCCGATGGAGGCGTCGAACATTTCCACAAGTCCCTTCTGGGAACATACATTCAAATCATTTAACAGGGTAAGCCAGGCATCCCTGATGTCACCCTTCTCAAGCTTTTCACCCACTGCGGGAACTGCCCATTTTTCAAAGTAGTTGTCCTTTTCCTCGGGAATATCTACCTTGACCCTGGTCTCCTGATGAGCGCCATTGGTATCCAGAAAGGCTCTCTTCAGGTCGACTATCTTGTTGCCTCTCCACTTCAGAACCAGTCTGGGCTCTTCCGTCACAACTGCTACGGGAACGGCTTCCAGGTTCTCCTCTGCGGAATACTTAAGGAACTTCTCCACATCATCGGGAGCAACCACTACCGCCATTCTCTCCTGGGACTCGGAAATGGCAAGCTCTGTGCCGTCCAGTCCGGCGTATTTCTTGGGCACCTTGTCCAGGTCAACGGTCAGACCGTCTGCCAGCTCACCGATGGCAACGGATACGCCGCCTGCACCGAAGTCGTTACACTTCTTGATGATACGGCTGACTTCTTCCCGTCTGAACAGTCTCTGAATCTTTCTCTCGGTAGGCGCATTACCCTTCTGTACCTCTGCACCGCAGGTTTCGATGGACTGCTCGGTATGTACCTTGGAGGAACCGGTGGCACCGCCGCAGCCGTCACGTCCGGTACGTCCGCCCAGCAGGATAATGATATCTCCGGGATCGGAGGTCTCACGGATTACATTACGTCTGGGAGCAGCACCCATAACGGCACCGATCTCCATTCTCTTGGCAACATAATCGGGATGATAAATCTCTTTTACAAAGCCTGTGGCAAGACCGATCTGGTTGCCATAGGAGGAATATCCGCTTGCAGCGCCTCTCACCAGCTTCTTCTGGGAAAGCTTGCCCTTCAAGGTCTCTGATACGGGTACGGTAGGATCCGCAGCGCCGGTTACACGCATAGCCTGATATACATAGCCTCTTCCCGACAGGGGATCGCGGATGGCACCACCCAGGCAGGTAGCAGCTCCACCAAAAGGCTCAATCTCCGTGGGATGATTGTGAGTCTCATTCTTGAAGAATACCAGCCACTCCTCCGTCTCCCTATGATCGCCGTAATCCATCTCCACGGGAACCACAACGGAGCAGGCGTTAATCTCATCGGACTCCTCCATATCAGCCAGCTTGCCGTCAGCCTTCAATTTTCTCATTGCCATTAGGGCAAGATCCATCAGGCAGACAAACTTGTCCTTGCGTCCTGCAAAGATCTCCTCTCTGGTGTCCAGATAGCTCTGGTAGGTGGTCTTGATGGGAGAGAGGTAATAGCCCTCACCGAACTCCACATCGGTCAGCTCCGTGGAGAAGGTGGTGTGACGGCAGTGATCGGACCAATAGGTATCCAGAACACGGATCTCCGTCATGGAGGGGTCTCTCTTCTCCTCATCGTTAAAGTACTTCTGAATATGTTTGAAATCCTTAAAGGTCATTGCCAGAGAAAGAGAATCGTACAGCTTCTGAAGCTCTGCCTCTTCCATGGTGATAAAGCCATCAAACACGGCAATATCTGCGGGTTCATCAAACTTTGTGATCAGGGTATCGGGCTTCTCGCTGCCAATCTCCCTGGAATCCACGGGGTTGATACAGTATGCCTTGATTCTGGCAAATTCTTCGTCAGTAATATTACCCAGAATCATATAGGTGACAGCGGTGCGAATCACAGGCTCTTCATCCTCTTTCAGGAATCTCACGCACTGTACTGCAGAGTCTGCTCTCTGATCGAACTGACCGGGCAGGAACTCTACGGAAAACACTCGTGCATTCTCCGGAATCTCAATCTGCTCCGCATACAAATTATCCACAGGGGGTTCGGAAAATACAGTTCTGCAGGCCTTTTCAAACACTTCATCGGAGATATTCTCCACATCATAGCGGATGAATTCTCTGACTCCCTCCACCTGAATACCGAGGTAGTTTTTGATCTCCTCGTGAAGCTCTCCCGCTTTTACCGCAAAGGCCTCCTTCTTTTCCACATAGATACGTCTGACGTTACTCATTTCTTTCCTCCTAATTTACGCCTCTACTCCCAAATTTTTTAATATATGTAAGATCTCCCTGTCCACGGCTTCTGATGTTACGCCGATGGTATGGGCACATATCTTCAATCCCTCAAGCACGAACATAATATTGCGTGCTGTCTCTGTGCAGTCATCGCAATAAAACTCGCCGTTTTCCACGCCGACCTCAATCAGCTTTTCAATGATTTTCACTGCAGAATCAAACTGCTTTTTCAGTACATTATCTTTTTTGGTGGGATGATTCTCAAAGTAGTACTCATAAACCGCTTCTGTCAAAGTATTCTGTCTGCGAAGCAGTTCTTCCTTCTGTTCCTGCAAAAAAAGCACCAGTATATCGGCTGCCGTGGCATCCTCCGTAATCTTGTCAGAGAAAACATCATCTGTCTCCTCGCTCTCCAGCTTCAATACCTCAAGAAAAATCTGGGCTGTATTGTCAAAGTACAGATACAAACCTCCCCGGCTGATTTCACAGGCTTCCACAATATCTTTCATGGTAACGTTTTTAAAGCCTTTTTCCACGAATACCTTTCTGGCAGTCTCCAGTATAAATTTCTTCTTCTGTACTGATTTTTCTCCCATGTTGTGTACTCCACTCCCTCTTACTATACCCCAAAAGGCTTGTCCCAATACTCAATAATCTGCTTCATCTGCTTCAGTACCAGGTAAAAAATGTTCTCCTGCATGGCCTGACTCCACAGCACACCCTTCGTCCGGCCGCCCAGAACATAGTACGACAATATCCCCTTAAGGATATCCCAGTCCTGAATATCCGCTGACTGAATCAATCTCCTCTCATCATTGTGGCTATTGATTCTGTTGCGGCTATAGACATAACAGTAATTCCTGTCCATAAGCGCCGTCTTCTCTGCCTCACGAACAAAGCTGAGCAGGGTACCGTCATACACCGGAATACTCATGGAATGCTCAGTGAACTCCGGACCTCTATAGAGCGAACTGACCTGTTGCCCGCATTTTTGTTCCAGCCAGGGTAAATACCTCAAAAGCGGCATAACCATCTGCTTATATTCCTGCGCCTGCTGCTGTCTGAATTCCATGTTTTGTTCCATACACTATGTCCCCCGATTCCTGTGAAAGCAAAAAATGACACATATGTATTTTTATTTTATCACATTTTTATTAAAAGTACAGTAGAAAATTACAGGGAATATGGTGTATACTGTAAAGCAGGAATACTTTCATATTTGTGAGGTAATTTTTATGGCCGGTATTACACTGGATAAAGGCAAAAAAATCTATCAGACGGGACAGCCCACGACTGCAATTCACCTTATCACAAAGGGAAGCGTATCCGTGGAATACCCCGGCGGAACCTATCAATTGAACAAAGGCGATGTTATCGGTATCTGCGAGCTATGCTCGGAGGTGCATTTTCTGGGCTATACAACCCTTGCCGAGACTACCCTGCTTTCCTATCCGATCGGCAACATGGACGCCCTGGAAAGCTTTCTTCTCAAGCACCCGGATGTGGCACGCCTGTTTTTGCTTTCCATGTTCCGACAGATCAATCTGCTTCTGGAACGAAGCACCCTGTCCGAGATGAAGTGTACCAGTCTTCACCAGAATCTGGTAAAGGATTACCAGAACTACCTTACCCTGACAGACAGGTACCGGCTGGAACGCCGTACCATAGAAGGATTGGCGGAGGCCGTATCCTCTCTCCGGGATGAATTCCCGGACGACTGGCTGAATACCTATTATCTCGGATTTCAGCATATCTATGACGAAAATGGCGATGCTGCCGATCAGATGAGCAGGGAACCGGGACTGTCTTTGGGATTGTTGCGGAAGGGAAGTCTTGATTTTCGCAAGACCTTCACCGTCCTGGAAGAGCAGCACCATTACCGCTCCGACATCAGAAATTTTTATTTCAATGATACCGGGAATGATCTCTTTGCGTTGCTTTCTTCCCTTTATGATAAGCTTGGTCCCGACAATGAAGATGCCGCACAGCTCTACACAGACCTGGAAAGAATCATACAGCAGCAGAAGGACAATCCCCGTGCAGGATATGACCCGGCTGAAGCACGTATCAAAGTCTTCCGCGAGAATACCGCTTCCGCTCCTGCTTTGCAGGACGATGTGCCCACAGCAAAGGCTTCCACCGAAGCTGCAATTCTGAAGGAGCTGTCAGGTTCCCTCAATACAATACTGGAGTACGCTCAGGCTGACCGCGCTTTGGCAGATACATTTCACGCGCATCTGAATGCCTACAAGTCCCTAAGTGACCGCAATCTTGTGGAGGATACCAGCATTCGTTTAAGAAAGGCAATCTGTCAGGATTTCTATGCGCTCTATTCTGCCGTTTTTGAGCGAAGCCTGTCTCAACCCCGGATACCGGTGGTTGCAAAAATGTTTCTTGACTATGGATATGCAGATGAAGAATTGGCAGGACAAGCCAACTGTATCACGCTGTATCATCTGGCTTCCCATGAAGAAGACAACAGCAGCCTTGGCATTTATACCTTCTATCAATGGCTTTTGGCAATCTATAACGGTCAAAAGGAACCAAGCCGTAATGAATTTGATGAGGATTTCACGGAAAACCTCCGAAAGAGACAACAAAAAGGTGATATTACCAAAGAGGAAATGCTGCAGATGGAGCAGGATCCCCTGTGCAAGGTTCAGTATGAGCTGGCCAATATGTTCCCCCAGATCAACAAAATGACCTGTGGTCGTATCAGCACCTTCTGTCCTCTGTTCTCTGCGGAGAACTGTATCAAGGATTTGAATTCGGCTTATGTGTCTGTGGCACAGGTAACCAAAGCCCTGTCCATGATTCGATCCATTGACTACTCTGCTTTTCATCGCGAGAGCCTGGATTATGACAATATGAATCTGATCGGCAAGGAACCCCTACACATGGAATTCCTTCCTGATATCATACTGATGCCCAACATCGGCATACGCGGTGTCATGTGGCAGGAAATCGAGGGAAAAAAGAGGAACTCACCCAGTCGTATGTGTCTTTCCGTCTTCCACATGGAGGATGTCAATACGACCATGACCAGACTTACCGGCGAATTCCGCTGGGAGATGTGCAAGCGGATTCAGGGGCCCCGATGGAATGATGTTTCCGACCACTCTCTCACCAGCGATTATTTCGACTATGTACAGTTTTATCGGAAGAATCATGATCTTACCGCGGAAGCCAAGGAACGGATCAAGCTCAGCCTCCAGCGTGCGAAGAACAGCTTTAAGGAGATGTTTGTCCGGGACTATATCACCTGGATTATGTTTGAGGCATCCGGAGCTCCCAGACTGAACAAAGTGGCACGAAGAATTCTCTTTACATACTGTCCCTTCCCCGAGACCATGTCTGCCTCCATGGAGCAGAACCCCAATTTCGGAGAGCTCATCAGCAGGCAAAAGATAATGAATGCCCAAAGGCTTCACCATCTGGACGCCGTCATCCAAAAAATAAAGAGTAACGGGAAGGAAGTTCCCATTACTCTCGAAAATGAATATCGTTTTGTACAAGGACGGTTATAGACTGTTTCAACCGTTTGCAGCATCCTGCCCCGACTCTCCCTCCAGCTTCCGGAGATAAGGAGCAGGATTCTTTTTCATTTCCACCATAGTCTCAAAGGCAGAAAGCAGCAGGCGTTCCCTGTGATAACGATTCATCTCTTCCCCGCGATCCATGTACAGTTTGAAATGATCTACCTGCCAGACCAGCACATCCGTGAGGGAATATCCCTCCACCTGATATTCACACAGGAATTTCCCATAATCATGGTAATACGCCAGTTCCCGTAACAGTCCGTTGGAACTCCTGATTTCCTCCCAAAGCTTCTCCCCATAGGAATCTTCTTTCCCGGCTTTCAAGGCAAGCGCAAGGATATAATTGTGAAGGGTGTCCATCGCTTTCTGCAATCTGATATTCTGTTCCGTATTTATCGTTTTCATTTTCCTCATTCCCCGACAATATTAATCTGACACATCTTCATGGTTTCCAACGCAGCCCGGTGTGTGGCGGGAGTCACCCCGGCACAGCAGGAAGCGTCCACTGTAATCTCAATCTCGGGAAACAGTGCTTTCAGGATTAAGGCATTGGATACCACGCAGATATCCGTGCAAAGTCCTACCAGCTCAATCTCTTCAAATTCTCTGTCTGCCCAATGCGTCCATCCGAAGGAAGGCTTATCAACGATAACAGCGCCCGGCACCTCCAGCCCTTCCGCGATCTGCCAGCCCTCAGTCCCCTCAATGCAATGCTTTACCGGTAGCTTCTTTCCCTCCTGGGTCTCCGGGTAATTCTCCTGATGGGTATCTCTGGTGAAAATAATCTCTTCTCCCCTGCTCCGGTACTGATTGATTTTATTCTTCACATTCACCACAATAGCCTGAGCCTCAGCAGTACCCAGGGTACCGTCAATAAAATCATTCTGCATGTCCACAACGATTAATGTTCTCTTCATACCTGTCTCCTCTTGTTTTTCTATTATCTCTTCCGCAGCTTCGCCAGGAAAAAGCCCTCATACAATTCTTCAGGTGCCACACAGAGTGTTCCCGCCATCTTCACCGGCAGTACCGGCAACCCCGGAAATGCTTCTGCCGATAGGGGAACCAGTTCCACCTTTCCCCCGGACAATGCCGACTTGACAATCATTTCATTTTCGCAAGCCAGAACCGAGCAGGTGGAATAGACCATTTCCTGTCCCTTTTTCAGCAGATTTACCGCCTTTTTTATCAAGGCGGTCTGGGCTTTCACTGATTTATCAATCAGCTTCCGCGTAAAGTGAGTCTGCAAACGCGCATCCTCCAAATCCAGTACGCCGCTTCCGCTGCAGGGTGCATCCAGAAGAATCTGATCAAAGGAGAAAAAATCGTCCAAAGTACGGGAATCCTTCTGCATGAGATATACACAGGACGCCCCTTGTTTCTCAACATTATAACGAAGTCGTTCCATGCGGATCGAATTCATCTCGCAGGCCGTGATATGTGCCTTATTCCCTGTCATGGCTGCCATCTGTGTGGTTTTGCCGCCCGGCGCCGCTGCCATGTCCAGTATATCTGCTCCTGCCCTCGGTCCCAGTGCCAGCGGAGGAAGCATGGACGACAGGCTCTGCAGATATATTTTTCCTTCTTCATATACAGCAAGCTGCCTGATCCGGCTCTCGTCCCCTTCCTCTATTACAAAGGCATCCTCGTACCAGGGCACTTTGCTGTAGGAGATTCCTGCTTCAGATAATGCTTTATCAATCTCCTCAGCGGTCGCCTTTATGGTATTTGCCCTCAGGGTCACCTTTCTCTTCGCTCCATATCCCTGTATAATTCTTACTGCAGTCTGCTCTCCATACTGTTCTCGCAGCAGCCCGGGCAGGAACTCAGGAAGCCCTATCCTTTCAACAGATTCCTGCATCTCTGTCATTGTTCTGTTCTCCGTTTCCAATTGCATTATGACTGTTAACCTTTACTGGTATTTTATATCAAAAATTTTGTTTTGCCTACCTGTATTTTTCTGTTCCTTCGTATATTGCAATTTGGAACAATCTCTTTTATGATATAGAAGGTTCTACCTCATTTCTCAATATCAGAATCGGAAAGAGGTTTTTCAAATGTATCAAAAGAAACTCATCAAATCACTTGGCATCCTGGGACTTTGTACCATTTTCATCTCCGGATGTGCAAACACACCAAAAACGGAGGAAACAACATGTCTGAAACCCTGACACCCATCGAAGAGGCAATTCGCCAGGAAACCTCCCTCGTGGACACCGAACCTGCCGAAGTCTCCACCGCCACCACACGCGAAGCAACCGCAGTCATTGGCAACGCCATTCCCTTGAAATACACGCAGCGCCGTGTAGATGAGTATGGAACCATCCAGCAGATCACCTACATTTCACACGATTATTTCGGTGATGGCGCCGAGGTGGAAAAGAAGGCAAATGTGTATCTTCCCTATAATTACGATGAAAACAAACAGTATAATGTACTGTACCTGATGCACGGCATCGGCGGGGATGAAAATGAATGGGGGATGACCGATGACAATTCCAAAATCAAGATGATAATGGACAATCTCACCTTTCATGGTGACATTGAACCCTTCATCATAGTGACCCCTAACGGCCGTTCCGCTGCAGATCATAGTTCCGATTCAGACTATAATTCCTTTTACTGCTTCGGTCAGGAGCTGCGCAACGATTTGATTCCTTACATAGAATCACACTACAGTACCTATGCCGAATATGACGAGAACGGCTATGACTTAAGTCTGACCCGTGATCATCGCGCCATGGCGGGTCTTTCCATGGGCGGTATGCAGACCATCAACATAGGAATTGGAGAATGTCTTGATCTGTTTGGTTATTTTGGCGCCTTTTCCGCCGCACCTACCAGCAATCCTTCCACCAGGACGGCAGAGCTGCTAAAGGACAACACCCTTCCCATCCACTATTTTTACAATATCTGCGGAACCGAAGACAATATCGCCTACAACAGTTCTTCCACCGCCGCCAAGAATCTTCCTGCCGTGTGCGATCAATTCCGGGATGGTAAGAACTTTATGTGGCAGGAGCTTCCGGGGGCTCACGACTTTAAAATCTGGTACTTAGGTTTTTACAATTTTGCACAGATTGCTTTTAAATAATCCTGATAAATATCAGGCTCTAACAAACAAGTCATATATGCACATAAAAATAACGATGCTAACTTTAGCATCGTTATTTTCAGCAGGGGAAGAGAGGATCGAACTCCCGTTAACGGTTTTGGAGACCGCCGCACTACCGCTGTACTATTCCCCTATTTATTCGTCGGTCAACTCACCGACGAATGCTATTATAACACAGTACCTACAAAATAGGCAAGTTTTTTTTCAAAAAATATATAAAATTATAAAAACACCAAAAATGAGATCTGTATGCTCACAGTACCTTACAGCAGCCTGTCGATGGCATCCTGTACCGTGGAGACTCCGACAATCCGAATTCCGGTATGTTTCCTGCAATCCTCAGCGCACACTTCCGGCACAACGCAGATTTCAAAGCCCAGCTTCTCCGCTTCCGCCGCTCTCTGCCTTGCCATGCTGACGGCACGAACCTCTCCGCTCAGTCCTACCTCTCCAAAAGCAATTAATTTCGGGTTCAGGGCTTTGTTTTTGAAGCTGGAAAGAATCGCCAGGATGATCCCAAGGTCAACGGCCGGCTCCGTAATCTTCATACCCCCGGTGATATTGACATAGGCGTCGCAGGAGGTAAGCTGCATTCCGGAGCGTTTTTCCAGTACCGCCATAAGAAGATTCACCCTGTTGAGGTCGGTACCTGTGGTCTGCCTGCGGGGAATGCCGAAATTACTGTTGCAGACCAGCGCCTGAATCTCCACCAGAAGCGGTCTTGTACCCTCCATGGTGCATGCGACCACGGAACCGCTGGCATTCTCCGGTCTGCCGTTTAACATATATTCTGAGGCATTCATCACTTCCACCAGCCCCTGCTCCTGCATCTCAAATACACCGATTTCATTGGTAGAGCCGAAACGATTTTTTACCCCGCGAAGAATGCGGTAGGAAGCATGTCTGTCTCCTTCAAAATAGAGAACCGTGTCCACCATGTGCTCCAGCACTCTGGGACCGGCCACGGTGCCTTCCTTTGTCACATGACCGACAATAAGCACAGAGACTCCCATGCCTTTTGCAAGCTGCAACAGAACTCCCGTGGATTCTCTGACCTGGGACACACTTCCGGGCGCAGCAGAGACGTTTTCGCAGTACATGGTCTGAATGGAGTCAATCACCACCACCTCCGGCTTCTGTTCCCGAATCACCTCTGTAACCATATCCAGGCTGGTCTCGCACAACAGCATCATCCTGTCCGAGAACTTTCCGATCCTGTCTGCCCGCATCTTAATCTGTGCACTGGATTCTTCACCGGAAATATACAGAACCTTGTGGTTCTCTCCGGACAACCTGCGACACACCTGCAATAAAAGGGTCGACTTACCGATTCCCGGGTCTCCACCCACAAGCGTCAGAGAGCCCTGGACGATACCGCCTCCCAGAACTCTGTCCAACTCTCCGATACCCGTAGGAATCCGGTCTTCCTTTTCCACAGTTATATCTGCCAGCACACTGGGTACGATATCTGTTCTTCTTGCGCCGGATTTCAATGCGGCAGTTCCCGTGTGGGGCATTTTACTGACCACTTCCTCCACAAAGGAATTCCACTCTCTGCACCCCGGGCACTGTCCCATCCATTTTGAAGATTCATATCCGCAGTTCTGACAAAAGAACACGGATGATATCTTTCCTTTCGGCATAATTACGCCTTCTGAACCTTGACAGGGACTTCACCGGCTGCTTCCAGTTCCACGCTCAGAGAGAGCTTGCCGCCCAAGCCTGTCGTCATGGTACCAACACTCTTGCCATTCACAAATACTTCGTACTGGGTGTCGTCGTTAAGACCGATGGTAATCTGTGCATCCTCATCACCCTCTACTACGAACTCCACACCGTCCTCTCTTTCCACGAAATCAAGGACACTGGTTCCCGGAACAGACTCGTAAAGGAACATGCCGTTCTTTTCCAGCTTGGTGATATCCTTGTAGGTCTTTACCTTCAGAAGGTCACCTGCATGCTTAAAATCCTCTACCTTTTCCTTGTGAGCCAACTTGTGATTGCCAAAACTGATTGCGCCGCTGTTCTCGCTGCGGAGCAGTTCCTTAACAACTGCCATATCGTGTTTCCTCCTGTTCCTTTGTACACAATTTCGATTCTTTACTTCAAGTATATTCTATTCTTATTTCGTTGTAAAGCAGACTTTTCCGTTTTTGAATCCGGCGGTAACCGAATCCCCGGGCTGCACCTTTTTCCTTAAGATTTCCTCAGCCAGGGCATCCTCCACCACCGACTGAATTGCTCTTTTCAGAGGTCTTGCACCCATCTTTACATCGGAATACTTTTCCACCAGATGCTCCTTCAGGGCGGATGACAAAGTAAGCCTGATATCCATCTGTTCCTCACAGCGCCTGCAGAGATTGGCGGCCAGCAGATTGACGATAGCCTTCATGTTTTCCTTGCCCAACTGATGGAATACAATGATATCATCGATTCTGTTGATAAATTCAGGCTTAAAGTTCTTCTTTACTTCTTCCATCACACCTGATTTCATCTTCTCATAATCACGCTTCTCATCACTTGCAGTGGCAAATCCCAGATTCTTGGGATCCACAATTCTCTGTGCACCTGCATTGGAGGTCATGATCAGTATGGTATTCTTGAAGCTGACTTTTCTGCCTTTGGAATCGGTGATATGACCGTCATCCAGCACCTGGAGCAGAATATTGAACACATCCGGGTGGGCTTTTTCAATCTCATCAAAAAGCACCACCGAATAAGGATTCCTGCGTACCTTTTCGCTGAGCTGTCCGCCTTCCTCGAAGCCTACATAACCCGGAGGCGAACCTATCATCTTGGAAACCGAATGCCCCTCCATATATTCCGACATGTCAACACGGATAATGGCATCCTCGGAACCGAACATCGCTTCCGCAAGGGCTTTGGAAAGCTCTGTCTTTCCCACACCGGTAGGTCCCAGAAACAGGAAGGAACCGATGGGTCTCTTGGGATCCTTCAGACCCACTCGTCCTCTTCGCATAGCCTTCGCCACGGCAGTGACTGCTTCCTCCTGACCAATCACCCGTTTGTGAAGAATTCCTTCCAGCTTTAACAGCTTCTCGCTTTCCTTCTGGGCAAGCTTCTGTACCGGAATCTTAGTCCACATAGCCACCACATCGGCAATCTCATTTTCTCCGATGACAATCTTCCTTGCAGCCACACTGTTTTCTGCTCTTTTTTGGGCACGTTCATATTTTTTAATCAGCTCATCCTGATTCCTCTTGATCTCTGCTGCCTGGGAAAAAACTTCCATGCGAATGGAACGTTCAATCTGCAGATCCATCTTTTTTATCTGCTCTGCCATCTCCTTCAGCTTATCCGGAACCTCAGCAGTCCGAAGTCTCGCACCGGCAGCCGCCTCGTCAATCAGGTCAATTGCCTTGTCAGGCAGATTTCTGTCATTGATGTATCTCTGGGACAATCTCACCGCTGCCTCTACGGCCTCGGAAGTGATCGTGACACCATGGTGCTCCTCATATTTTTCCTTGACTCCATCCAGAATACGGACAGCTTCTTCCTCTGTGGGTTCTTCCACATTGACCGGCTGAAAACGCCGCTCCAACGCTGCATCCTTTTCAATGTACTTCCGGTATTCCGCTATGGTGGTGGCACCAATCATCTGAATCTCACCCCTTGCAAGAGAAGGCTTCAGAATATTGGAGGCGTCGATTGCTCCCTCTGCACCGCCGGCACCGATGATAGTGTGCAGTTCATCCAGAAACAGGATCACATTTCCGTCTTCTGTCACCTCACGGATTACCTTCTTGATTCTCTCTTCAAACTCGCCGCGATACTTACTTCCTGCCACCATCCCGGACAGATCCAGTGTCAGCACCCTCTTATCCTTGACCGTAGCCGGAACCTTGCCTTCGACAATACGCATCGCAAGCCCCTCTACCACTGCCGTTTTACCCACACCGGGTTCACCGATGAGGCAGGGATTATTCTTGGTTCTTCTACTCAGAATCTGTACCAGACGCAGAATCTCTTCCTCTCGTCCGATACAGGGATCCAGCTTCCCCTCTCTTGCCATGGCTGTCAGGTCTCTGCTGTATTGGCTCAGGGTACTGTTTTTCCCTTTGCCCTGGTTCTTCCTGCCCAAATCCTCTTTATAAAGATTGCCGTCCTGTCCCATGGCAATCAAGGTATCTGAATAGATTTTCTGAATATTGGACCCCAGCGTATTCAACAGACGAACCGCAACATTCTCACCTTCCCTGATAAGTGCCATCAGGAGATGCTCTGTACCTGTTTCTTTCTGTCCAAAACGAGCCGCCTGTCTGTGCGCTTCCTCCAACACCTTTTCAGCTCTGGGAGAATAGCCTCCTCTCTCCCTGATACTGACGCCTCCTTCGAAGGCGATGGATTCACGTATCATATCCAGAACCTTGGTCAATTCAACTCCATTATCCGCCAAAACTCTGTGTGCAACACCTGTCTGCTCTTTCAATAGTCCTGCCAGGATATGTTCTGTACCCACATATCCCTGCTTCAGATTCGATGCATAGCGGGAAGCCGCATTCAATGCTTCCTTCGCCGGTTCTGTAAACTTTGACTGCATCTCTTATATTCCTCCGTCTGTCATTTCTCTGTATATTTCCTCAATCATTTCATGCATTTCTTCCTTGGAGATATTTTTACAGCTACTCTTAGCAAGGATAACCTTTAATTCCTTTTTTAATTCCACCCGGGTATCGTTTCTATCCGAATCAACGGCAATCACCGCCCCTCTGCGTCGATCCACCCGAACATACCCCTCCTGTCTGAGCACTGTATATGCTTTATTCACCGTATGCATATTGATGCCAACCGATTCCGCGAGTTGCCTTACGCTCGGAAGAGAATCCCCTTCCTGAAACTGCCGCATGGCAATTCCCATAATAATCTGGTTTCGGATCTGCATATACAATGCTTCATCGCTGTTGAAATCTATTTCAATAAACATGAAGCTATACCCTTTCAGAAAGAAGGGACGCTCAGAAACGAGCCCCCCTTCCCTATTAATTACTTGTTATCTTTTTCGTCATACTTTAAGAATTCAAACTCAAATTCGTCATCATCTGCCGCAAAATTCTTAGCCTGTCCTGTGGGGTTGGCTGCAGGTCTGGTGCCTGTCGGCTGTCCTGCCGGTCTGGTCCCTGTCTGCTGTCCTGCTG
>SAMEA3663269__coassemble_281_pt1 | contig 18722 bp, 20 predicted proteins | sample SAMEA3663269__metabat2_low_PE_038 | metagenome-assembled genome bin SAMEA3663269 (sample SAMEA3663269) | pig gut metagenome | biome: pig gut; feature: pig-associated habitat; material: faeces | place: China | collected 2013
CAGGTTGATCTGTTTACTGCTGAATTATCCAGAAAAGAGATTATTACAAAGTCTCTTGAGAATTATGGTTATATTCTCCTTGCGGAAAATATGTCAGACGCCATTGAAGCTGTTAATGAAATCGCTTCAGAGCACCTGGAGATTCTTACTTCCAATCCTTTTGAGGTTATGACCAGGATTAAAAATGCAGGCGCCATCTTCATGGGAGAATATGCCTCTGAGCCTTTGGGTGACTATTTTGCAGGTCCCAACCATATTTTACCTACAAACGGAACCGCCAAATTCTTTTCTCCGGTCAATGTTGATGATTTTATCAAAAAAACAAGCATTATTTCTTACTCCAGAGAAGCTTTGGAAAAGGTGCATAAGGACATTGAAACCTTTGCTGAAAGTGAAGGGCTGACTGCTCATGCCAACAGCGTCAAAGTTAGATTTGAATAATCGGAAAGGAACGGTACGATGTTATGGATAGAACATCAAAGGTAACAAGGATCACAGGCGAAACCGACATCACAATGGAGCTGAATCTTGATGGAACCGGCAAATCAGAGATAACTACCGGTATCGGTTTCTTTGATCATATGCTTCAGGGCTTTTCCAAACATGGTTTTTTTGATTTGACCTGTCAGATAAAAGGGGATTTGGAAGTAGACGGACATCATACTGTAGAGGATGCCGGAATAGTGCTGGGACAGGCAATTTCCAAGGCGGTGGGAGACAAAAAGGGGATTTGCCGCTACGGTTCCTTTATCCTCCCCATGGATGATGCTTTGGTACTTTGTGCAATTGACCTTTGCGGCAGACCTTATTTCAACTGTGATGTTACTTTTGAGGTTGAAAAAGTCGGAGACTTTGAGACTGAACTTGTCCGTGAATTCTTTTATGCCGTTTCTTACAGTGCAGGGATGAATCTTCACTTTAAAATTCTTGACGGCAGAAATACGCATCATATCATAGAAGCCATGTTTAAAGCCTTTGGTAAGGCTTTGGATAAGGCTGTTGAATATGACAAGCGTATCAATGATGTTCTCAGTACAAAAGGAAGTCTTTAATCACTTATTGTTCGAAAGATTGTATTATTCATGGTTAGGAGTAAAGCTATGTTAGTCAAAAAATTTGTTCCTTGCATCTATTTGTATCACGGCAGTGCGGTAGCGGGTCTTAAGGATACCACTGTAGTTGACGAAAATCCTTTAAATCTTGTACGGCTTTATAATGAAAGCAATGCTGACGAGCTCATTGTTTTTGATATGTCTCAGGGCGATGAGGAACATGAAAAAGCCTTAGATATCTTGAAGGAAATATGCTCTCTTGCAGAAGTGGATGTTATTGGTGCAGGCAATGTTAAACGTATGGAGGACATTAAAAAACTTCTTTACGCTGGTTGTGCAAGAGCTGTTCTTGACTATGACCAAGAAAGTAATATCGCAATCACAGAAGAGGTGTCGCTTAAGTTCGGCCGCGACAAAATACTGGTTTCCTGTGAAGAGGGGGCAGTACTTCTGAAAAATATGGAATTAATTGTAAAATATGTTTCTTCTGTGATTTTGTTGAATTCCGACCATCTGGAAGATACGGTTAAAAATACTTCGCTGCCGGTTTATGTACAAATAAATGAACTTGACGTTACAAAAATTCCGGAGAGCTTCCAATATGATACCGTCTGTGGTATTACCGGAAATGGCGTAAATCAAAATTACAAGGCTTTCCTTGATCTTAAGAAACTATGCAAACAGGAAGGGATCAAAGTGGAAAGCTTTGACGCAGCATATCAATGGTCTGATTTCAAACTTAACAGTGACGGTATGATTCCTGTTGTTGTACAGGATTACAGAACAGAAGAGGTGCTGATGGTCGCGTATATGAACCAAGAAGCCTATGAGATGACTATTTCCACCGGTAAAATGACATATTACAGCAGAAGCCGTAAGGAACTCTGGCTGAAGGGCGCCACCAGCGGTCATTATCAGTATGTAAAAAGTCTGACCGCAGACTGCGATATGGATACCATTCTTGCAAAGGTATCACAGGTTGGCGCAGCCTGCCATACCGGTGCAAAGAGCTGTTTTTTCAATGAAATCACAAAGAAGGATTATGTAAAAGCAGATAATCCGCTTATGGTTTTTGAGGAAGTGCTGAATGTCATCAAAGATCGCAAGATACATCCCAAGGAAGGATCCTATACCAATTATCTTTTTGATAAGGGCATTGATAAAATCCTGAAAAAACTGGGAGAGGAAGCAACCGAAATCGTCATTGCAGCCAAGAATCCCAATCCAAATGAAGTAAAATACGAAATCAGTGATTTCTTATATCACATGATGGTTCTCATGGTAGAAAAGGATGTAGATTGGGAAGAAATTACTACTGAGCTTGCTAATCGATAAGAGTTATTTTGATATGGTCTCAACCCAGGTATTAACCTTAGCTTCATAATCAGCGGAAATCATTTCGATTATTTTATTTGAAGTGATTCCCGCTATTTTTATTCCATTTTCATTCAATATAACGATAGCCATAAACACCAGAAAAGCCAATATCATTCTTCCTTTCAATGAGCTTGCCGGAAGCTGTTCTTGGGAATAGGCATCATAATCTGCTTTATCATAATCCGATTTATCACAACAGGTGTCCTGGTTACCATATAAGATCTGTTCTCTGCACCTCATATCATATTTATTATTCCGATATCTTTCCCTGATCTGCTGAACCAACTGTAAACGTTGTTCTGTTGTTATCTCACTCATATGCTTGCCCTAAACACGGTTTGTATATAGATATGCTTTCTGATTGCTAATTATTCTCAAGCTTTTTCATTTATTCCTGAAAATGTCAGTGGTGTATTCAAAGTTTATTACATTTGCAACACCTCCCCCCTTATGTTATAATGTACTAAGCGCAAAAAGAAAACCAAGCGACGCCGAAGGCGGCATTTGGTTTTTCTTGCGCTTAGTAACGAGCAAACCGCCTGCAAAGCAGGCGTAGAGCGTTGAAAACGCGTGTTTGCGAGTATCGCAACACGAAGGATTTGCGTGTTTGCGAGTATCACAACACGAGAGATTTGCGTGTTTGCGAGTATCGCAACGCAGGGAGACTTTATGGATAGATTAGCCCTTTCAGATGATATTTTAATGAGTGTGGAGAAACCGGAACGCTACATCGGTCATGAGGTTAACTCCGTCGTAAAAAATAAAGAGCAAATAGAAGTACGTTTTGCCATGTGTTTTCCGGATGTATATGAGATTGGTATGTCGCATCTGGGTATTCAGATTCTTTATGACATGTTTAATTCCTGGGAAGATGTATGGTGTGAACGGGTTTATTCTCCATGGCTTGATTTAGATAAAATAATGAGAGCCGGGAATATTCCTTTATTTGCATTGGAATCACAGGATCCAATCAAAGAATTTGATTTTCTTGGTATAACGATACAATATGAGATGTGTTATACCAACATACTTCAGGTCTTGGATCTGGCACAGATTCCTTTAAATTCCATAGACAGAGGAAATGAATGTCCGATTGTAATTGGCGGCGGTCCCTGTACTTATAATCCGGAACCGATTTCAGACTTTTTTGACATTTTTTACATAGGTGAGGGGGAAACGCAATATCGTAATTTACTGGATATCTATAAGGCATGTAAGGCTTCCGGTTTTGACAGAAAAGAATTCCTGCGTAAAGCTGCTAAGGTGCCGGGAATGTATGTTCCGCAGTTTTACGAGGTGAATTACAACGAAGACGGAACAATTCGCAGCTTTAGACCGACGGAAGAAGGGATTCCGGATAAGATTATCAAAGAAATCCAAATGGATCTGACCGATACCTATTATCCCATGAAGCCCGTGGTACCTTTTATTAAGGTCACGCAGGATAGAGTAGTACTGGAAATACAACGCGGTTGTATACGAGGCTGTCGTTTCTGTCAGGCCGGCCAGTTATACAGACCGGTTCGTGAACGGGATGTAGATACCCTGAAAAACTGGGCCATCGAAATGTTGAAGAATACCGGACATGAAGAAATATCACTGAGTTCCTTGAGTTCCAGTGATTATAGTAAACTGCCTGAATTAATCGATTTTTTGATAGAAGAATGCGATAAGAAGCATATTAATATATCCTTGCCATCCCTTCGTATTGACGCTTTTTCACTTGATGTCATGAGCAAGGTTCAGGATGTCAAGAAATCAAGCTTAACCTTTGCACCCGAAGCCGGCAGCCAAAGACTTCGAAATGTAATTAATAAGGGATTGACCGAAGAAGTCATTCTAAATGGTGCCACTATGGCCTTTGAAGGTGGCTGGACCAGAGTGAAGCTTTACTTCATGTTAGGGCTGCCCACGGAAACAGAAGAAGATATCAGAGGTATCGCGGAGCTTTCAAATAAGATAGCTGCTGCTTTCTTCGATACAGTTCCGAAGGAGAAGCGTGTCAACGGAAAAGTACAAATAGTTGCAAGTACCTCTTTCTTTGTTCCCAAGCCCTTTACCCCCTTTCAATGGGCAAGACAGTGTACGAAGGATGAATTTATTGAAAAAGCTTATCTGACTAGAAAAGCGATATCTGAACAGTTAAATCAAAAGAGTATTAAGTACAATTGGCATGAAGCTGACGCCAGTGTTTTGGAAGGCGTACTGGCTCGTGGAGACAGGCGTCTTTGCGAAGTAATCCGGAAGGTTTACGATAAGGGAAGCTTTTATGATGCCTGGAGTGAATATTATGATAATGAAAGATGGATGACTACGATAGAAGAGTGCGGGTTATCTGTTGATTTTTATACCTTTCGTGAACGTCCTGTGGACGAAATTTTGCCCTGGGATTTTATTGATTGTGGTGTTACAAAGGAGTTCCTTGCCAGAGAATGGAATAAAGCACAGCATGAAGATATATCCGAGAATTGCAAATTAAAATGCCAGGGGTGCGGTGCCGCCAGATTTGGTGGCGGAATATGCTTTGAAACGAGAAATAATTAATCTTTCATTTGTAAAGGAACAAATATATGAAGCTTCGCATTAAATTTACGAAACATGGAGCACTTCGCTTCATCGGTCATCTTGATGTCATGCGTTTTTTTCAAAAGGCCATTCGCCGTGCAGAAATAGATGTGGCATATACAGGTGGTTTTAGCCCACATCAGGTAATGACCTTTGCGGCTCCGTTAGGGGTAGGACTTGAAAGCAATGGGGAATACATGGATATCGAAGTTAACAGCTTAACTTCCTGTTCCGATATCGTAAAGAGACTGAATGCTTCAAGCGTAGATGGTATAGAGATTATATCTGCAAAAATATTACCGGATGATGCAGGAAATGCCATGGCTAGTGTTGCCTCTGCCACCTATACGGTCAGATTCAGAGAAGGTCGTATGCCGGAAGTCAATATATCTGCTCTTCTGGAAAACTTCATGAAAATGAATGAGATCCTCTATACCAAAGAAGGAAAAAAGGGAAAACGGGAAATCGATTTGAAGCCCGGGATTTATGGTATCACATGGGATAATGATGCTTTTAAAATGCATCTGAACGCCTCCAGTTCAGGGAATATTAAGCCGGGACAGATTCTGGAAGCCATGTTTGCAACCGAGAATATTACGCTTATGCAAAATGCTTTACTTATTACCAGAGAAGATATTTATACTAACACAGGCAAAGAAGAAACACCTATTTTTACTTCACTTGGAGATATCGGAACAGTATGAGTAGAGACATCCGACCTAAAAATTTAATACCTTATGATAAATCCGAAGCAGAGGCAATACATTCCGGAAGCAACAAAATCCTTTTTACAAAGTATAAAGGTAAAAAATGTGTTTTTCTAATGCAGGCAAACAGACTTACTTCTGTTTTTTTCCCGGAAACTGACAATCTGAATTCCATTTATATCGGTAAGGTTAAAAAAGTTGTCAAATCAATTAATGCCTGTTTTGTAGAAATCTCTAACGGAGAGATCTGTTTTTTGCCTTTAAGTGAACATGAATCTCCTGAACCTCTTAATCGTAAAGCAGATGGCAGAATTCTGGAAGGCGATGAGTTCCTTGTACAGATCATCCGGGTCGCCCAAAAAGCAAAACAGGCTACCGTATCAACCTGTATTTCAATTTCAAATGATTACTTTGTTTTGACATATCATAAAAAGGGAGTATATTTTTCCAAGCAGTTACTACCAGAACATATTGACAAGATAAATAATCTTCTTCCGGCTGAAATGATATCCGATACCTTCAGTATTACCGTTCGAACCAAGGCGGTTGAAGTACTTGATTCAACTGAAGAACAGTTATATTTTTTATCACAATTAAAAAATCTTTATAAAACTTTTTCTCATTTGCTTGAATCTGCACGTTATAAAAAATGTTTTAGTTGTCTCCTGAAACCCAAAAGCGAGATAGAAGAAATACTTGATAACGAGGTTTCGGAAGATGAATATGATGAAATTGTAACTGACGATCCCTGCATTTACGACTTGCTGTTACAATATTTTCAATCGAAAGAAACTTCAAAAAATATACGTTTTTACAAGGATTCGTTCCCGCTGGATAAACTTTATAGTCTGAATACACGAATGGAAGAGGCTCTGGGACAACGTATCTGGCTCAAATGCGGTGGATATTTGATAATACAGCCAACTGAAGCTTTAACGGTTATCGACGTAAATTCCGGCAAATACGAAAGCAGAAGAGGGGCAGAGGAAGAAACGGCATTTCGAGTTAATACGGAAGCAGCTGAAGAGATAGCACTTCAACTCAGACTGCGTAATCTGTCAGGTATAATTATCGTTGACTTTATTAACATGAAAGAAGCAAAGAATCAAAATGAGTTAATGAAAACATTAAAGAGCTTTGTTAATAGAGATAAAATCAAAACTAATGTTATCGATATGACGCCACTTGGTTTAGTTGAAATTACACGAAAAAAAATCAAAATGCCTCTTAGCGAATACCTGAAACATATTTAATGTTATCTTTTTTGCGATATACAGAGATTTTTTCAAAGAAAGGAATGTTAAAATATTAACATGGAACTAATAGATTTTAAAAAAGTAAGGGATGGCAAATATTTAAAAAATTATGAACTGACTTATCTGAATAAAGCCGGCCGTGAAAAGAAATATGAAATCGTCAGCCGTAATGAATTATATGGACCTGAAGATCTTGGGAAAAAACCAAGCGGTGTTTCGATTGTTGCTTTTCATGATGATAAAATGCTTTTGCTTCGCGAATTCAGAATGGGGGTGAATCGATATATATATAATTTATGCGCCGGAATGATTAATCCTGATGAAACAATTGAAGAATGTATTATACGTGAGCTCTATGAAGAAACCGGTTTAGCTGTTAAAAGCTTTATCAGGATCTTGCCTCCATCATTTTCTGCTGTAGCCATTTCGGATACCTCGACTTACATTGCTTTTGTAGAAACTATCGGCAGTCTTGAAGATCATACATCAGATAATGAGCAAATCGAAGCAGCCTTTTATACCAAAGACGAAGTTAAAAAACTCATTGAAACTGAGCCATTTAGCTCCAGGGCTCAAATGGCTGCATATTTCTTTACCTGTCATTAAATATAGGAACCTATAGAATTTCACTTGCAGAGGAGTATTAGGAAAATGACGTAACTATGCGCAAAAGACAAGTTTAACGAATAGTTGGCTCTTTTTCGCTTGCCTAGTATTTGCTCCGCATTACTAAAGATGGTTCTCAATGCATTACATATTTCATGTACAGCATATAAGAACCATCTTTATTTTATTTAAATATAAAATTATAAGAAATATAAATCATTCAACAAATCATTGATTATCAGATACATTATTAGCGACTGATTGACTGGGTTTTGTCATATTAGCAGCCTTACCTGCAAGGAATCCGGAAAGAACAGCCTGTAAATCAACACCGGTTGATTCCTTTAATCCATCTGTTACCTGAACAACAGTCCCCATAATATCTTTCATTAATCTGCTTGAATTTCCATCACCGTACATAGTGATCCTATCAACGCTGTTAAGAGGCTCTGCAGCATTCTTAACAACTTCAGGCAATGCTTTAAAGTACATTTCAAGGACAGCGGCTTCACCCATCTTAGCCATAGCTTCAGCTTTTTTCTCAATACCTTCTGCTTCGGCAATTGCTTTTGCTCGGATGGCTTCCGCTTCGGCAAGTCCTCTGGTGCGAATACCTTCCGCTTCCTGCTCCATGGTAAATTTCTTGGCTTCAGCCTGTGCCTTCATTGCTTCAGCTTCTTTTTCTGTTTCGAATTTCTTAGCTTCGGCCTCTCTCTGACGTTCATACAATTGTGCGTCTGCCTGCTGCTGTTTCGCAAATCTTTCAGCTTCAGCCTTTTTCTTAACCTGAGCATCCAGCGCCTGTTCCATAACTTCAGCTTCACGCTGTTTTAGCAGAATCTCTTTTTCCTGTTTTGCAATGTTAGCATTAGCTGTTGTAATCTCTACAGTCTTACGCTGTTCCTCTTCCTGAATCTTATATGCAGCATCTGCTTCTGCCTGTTTAATGTCAGCTTCTCTCTTAAGTTCAGCCTTTTTAATAGACAGTTCATTCTGTTTCTTAGCGATTTCAGTTTCGGAATTAACCTCAGCTTCATTGGCTTCACGTTTTGCATTAGCCTGAGCCTTAGCAATTTCTTTTTCACTTTCTGCTCTCGAGATGGCGGCGTTCTTTTGTATTTTAACAATATTGTCCACACCAAGGTTCTCAATTACACCGTTTCCATCTACAAAGTTCTGTACATTGAAACTGATAATATCAAGTCCCATTGCCGCAAGGTCGGGTTCTGCATTTTCTTTAACAAGAACAGCAAACTTCTGACGATCGGAAACCATTTCTTCCAACGCCATCTTACCAACTATTTCACGTACATTACCTTCCAGAACCTCTCTTGCAACTCTTCCGATATAATCTGCATTCTTATTTAGAAAGTTCTGAGCAGCAAGTTTAAGTCTTTCCTCATTATCACTGATTTTTACATTAACAGTAGCATCTACATTTATGTTAATGTAATCAGCTGTAGGAACAGCGTTTGAGGTTTTTACATCAATCGGAATCAATTGCAGGTTTAATTCATCCTTTCTCTCAAAAAACGGAATCTTAATGCCTGCTTTTCCAATCAATACCTTCGGTTTCTTTCTGAGACCTGAGATAATGATTGCCGTGTCAGGTGAAGCTTTTACATAGCCGGTTAAAAAAATAATAACCAACAGTAACAATACACCCACAATTGAAGCAATTAGAACAACTGTTGAATCGGGCATGATATATTCTCCTTTCATTTTAAAAAATATGTATGTTTCATGATATAAGTTTATCAAAATTTCAAATAAATAAAAGACCTATAAATGCATTATTCCTGTATGAATCATATCAATATATGCACGAATCAATGCAATATTTCTTCAGAATCCAGGATAATGGTAAACGGTCCGTTATTCACTAACGAAACCTTCATATCCGCTCCGAATTCTCCTGTTTCAACAACAGCTATTTCTTTTTTACACTGATCAATAATATATTGGTACAGCTTTTCAGCCATATCAGGAGCTCCGGCTTTCATGAATGAAGGTCTGTTCCCCTTTTTACAGTCAGCGTATAAAGTAAATTGCGAAACCAAAAGAAGTTCACCATTTATTGCCTTAATGTCCAGATTGGTCTTACCATTTTCATCCTCAAAGATTCTCAGGCCAATCAATTTTTTTATCATTTTATCCGCAATTTCGTTGGTATCCTCTGAACCTACACCGATTAACACCAGAAGACCTTTGTTTATCCTGCCAACTGAGATATTGTCAATTACAACTTCTGCTTCGTTTACCCTCTGTATCAGAAACCTCATTTTTTATCCTCATTAAAACTCTCAGTATCTTCGCCCGTATTGTGTTCAGATACTTTTGATTTACTTCTTCTCAGTACTTTTGGAAGAATATTTTTATTGCCTTGTTCAGTTGACCTCGTTTCCACCACTACCGTATCTGATTCTATTAGCTCATGTATGCCGTTCTCATCCACAAAATCAAGCTTCTGATATTTTTTAGTATCTGTTGGTAATTGTTTTTTCTTCAAGGCGTTATGCACGGCTGTTTTAACAGCTGAATATATAACAGCAAAAAGCGGAACACCGATGATCATTCCGATAATTCCAAACATGCCACCAAACAATGTGATTGAAAATATTACCCAAAAACCCGTTAATCCTGTCGTACTTCCCAATATCTTCGGTCCGATAATGTTTCCGTCAACTTGTTGTAATATCAATATGAATATCAAAAAGTAAAGTACATTTAGTGGTTTCATCGGATCTACTATGAAGATCAATAATGCACTTGGTACTGCTCCCAGAAAGGGTCCAAAAAAAGGAATAATATTGGTAAAGCCAATAATGACGCTTACCAGCGCTGCGTAAGGAGTCTGCATAATTGTAGTGCATATAAAACATATCATTCCAATGATTAGAGAATCGGCTATCTTTCCGCTTAAGAACCCAACAAAAGTTTTGTGTGTGTATCGAAACATTCTGACAACAGAATTAGCAGTATCCTGTTCAAATACTGCATAGGTTATTTTTTTTGCCTGTCCCGCGAACTTATCCTTATTTGCCAACACATAGATAGATATGATTAAACCGATGATAAAATCCCAAATTACACCAAATGCTCCCAACACACTCATGGAAAGCTTTCTTAAAAGAATAAGTGTATCCGGTAATTTTGTATCTAACCAGATCTCAATTTCATCTGAGTACTTATTTACCGTATTAATCAGAAAATTACCTATATCCGGATGGTTTTCCATGATCCTGTTTAACCAGTCAACGATATTGGTACTATAAATATCGAAATTCTTAATAATATTCTGTACACTGGGAACAATTTGAGAAATCAACATATAGATTAGTCCGCTTATAATTCCAATAAAAAGGAGTAACGTGAACAAAATACTTATTCCGCGTACAAAATTGTTTCTGGCTTTGCTTTCTTTTATGTTCAGTTTTTTGCATAGCGGAATAAACCATTTCTTTTCTACATAATTCATTATGGGAGTTAATAAGTAAGCAAGTCCCATACCAACAATAACAGGCATCAGTATATCAAATAATTTTGCAAAATTTGATCTTATGCTTGCGCCCTGAAATACGAGATACCAACAGCCTATCGCAGCTGCTATTACCAAAAAAGCGGTAAGTCCCCATCTGAAATATTTATTATTTATTCTGATTTTCATAAAACACCTTCTCAATATATTAATTAAACCTCATTTTAATAATACATCATATATATAGGTATAACAAGTAATATTTACTGCAACATTAATAATTTTGTCTATTGTCATAAAAACAAAAAACAGATAAAATATATTAGTAATAATGTGAAAGGTACAAGGTCATTCCATGAAACTCCAGCAAGTGTTAAGTTATGTCAGAAAAGCTGTAGATGATTATCATATGATTGAGGAAGGTGATAAAATTGCCGTAGGCATATCAGGCGGTAAGGACAGTCTTACTCTACTTTATGCTTTAAGTGACTTACGAAGATTTTATCCTAAACATTTTGAATTATGCGCAATAACTGTTGATTTGGGCTTTGATAATCTTAATCTTGATAAAATAAAAGAATTGTGTATAAAACTGGATGTGGAATATACAATTATAAAAACAGATATTGCTCAAATCATTTTTCATGACCGAAAAGAATCCAATCCCTGTTCCTTGTGCGCAAAAATGAGGAAAGGTGCTCTGAATCAGGCTATTAAGGAGGCAGGTTGCAACAAAGTTGCTTATGCACACCATAAAGATGATGTAGTGGAAACCATGTTAATGTCTTTAATCTATGAAGGACGTTTTCATACCTTTTCTCCGGTCACCTATCTTGACAGAATGCAGCTTTCAGTTATCCGCCCACTCATGTATATGAACGAAGCAGATGTGATAGGTTTTGTTAATAAGTATGATGTACCGGTAGTAAAAAGTCCATGTCCTGCTGATGGTCATACAAAACGTGAATATATAAAAAATCTTTTACGCGACCTTAACCGTGAAAATCCCGGAGTCAAAGAAAGAATGTTTACTGCAATTACAAATGGCAATCTGAAAGGATGGTCTGATTCAAATGGCTGTTGTCAAATCTAAGAACTATCACGACGAACAAAACAAACAAAATATATTAAAGATGCGTGCTGTTCTGGATGAGCTTCCACCCTTTTGTAAAATATACTTCAGAGGGATTGAAGAATATACTTCATCTCGCACCAGACTTGCCTATGCATACGATTTGCGTCTATTCTTCAAATACCTACATGAGAAAAATCCTGAGTGTTCCCGTATGCAGATTAAGGATTTGTCAATCGAAATATTGGACCAAATGACTCGAATCGACATCGAAGAATATTTGGAATATATGACCCTCTACGAAAAGAACGGCCGGGAAATCGCAAATGAAGAAAGAGGAAAAGCGCGAAAACTTGCCTGCTTAAGAAGCTTTTTTAATTATCTCTATCAAAACGAGTTCATCAAAAATAATGCCGCAGCATTAGTACCCCTTCCAAAGCAACATGAAAAAGAAATTATACGTCTGGAACCAAATGAGGTTGCAATCCTTCTGGATCAGGTAGAAGACGGAACCAAATTAACATCAAAAGAGCTCCAATATCATAAAAAGACTAAAATAAGAGATGTTGCTCTTTTAACCTTACTTCTTGGAACAGGCATCCGGGTATCAGAATGTGTTGGCTTGGATATGCAAGACATCAATTTTGAAGAATGTGGCATCAAAATACACAGGAAGGGCGGTTATGATACGATTGTCTATTTTGGTGAGGAAGTCAGAACAGCGCTAATGGACTATTTAGAAGAGCGCGAATGTATTATTCCGGAATCAGGACACGAGGAAGCTTTTTTTCTTTCCTTGCAAAACCGCAGAATGGCTGTTCGTTCCGTTGAAAATTTAGTCAAAAAATATGCTTCAAGGGTTACTACCCTAAAAAAGATAACACCTCACAAATTGCGCAGTACCTATGGCACCAATTTATATAAAGAAACAGAAGATATCTATCTTGTAGCGGATGTTCTTGGTCATAAAGATGTTAATACAACCAGAAAACACTACGCTGCACAATCAGAAGAAAACAGGCGCAGAGCTGCAAATGCAGTACGATTAAGAGAAAACAAAAAGTAAACAACCTACCTTACAATAAACGAATCCGATTATGGTATATATTTTTACCTAATTGGATTCGTTTTATATTCCGGATACATACCATTAATATAGCTTATGATCCATATCGATTCATACCCTTAATATAGATTATGATCCATGTCAGAATAATCCTTAAATAATTTAAGACATGCTTCCCGTTCTAATTCCATTCCGTAATTATCATCTTCCGAATCGTTCCATTTTGAATAGAAATCTTCGTCTCTAAATCCTATCTTGTCTGTATCATTGATATTACAGCCATAATAAACTTCTGATATATTGGCCCATAAAATAGCTCCTTTACACATCGGACATGGAGCTGCGGTAGTATAAAGGATTGCGCCCGATAAATCATGAGTTCCAACATTTTTAGAAGCATTTCTGATAGCTTCCATCTCTCCATGGCAGGTAGCATCGCCATTCAGCAAAACACAATTATGCCCTTTACCAATAACCTTACCCTCTTTTACTATAACGCAACCAAATGGTCCGCCATGTTTATGCGTTATTCCTTCATATGCTTCTTCTATAGCTATTCTCATGAAATCTCTATGATTCATTAATACTCCTCCTGTTTTTATGTATAATATTTATCATATGCACGTATAATTATTCAATAATATTCTATCATATTTTAAGAAAGGATAAAACTACTGTTTTTATAAAACAAGCTGAATAACAAAGATAGTTATTCAGCTTGCTTTTAAACTTTTTTTAAAAATGATATTAAAATCAATATATATATTCATCTGCATAATAAGGAATAATAAGCATTTGTCCGGAAACAATGTGTGAATCATTTTCAATATGGTTAATATGCTTAACTTCTGCAATATATGAACTAATATCTTTATAATGATCCGGGTCTGCATACTTATTAGCAATTTTCCATAGATTATCTCCGGGCTGTATAATAATATCAGTATAATACTTATATCCATCATTGGCATTAGTCTTAATCGTCAGCTGTGGTATAAGAAGTATGCTTACAACCAGTACAAGTGCAAAACCAATCAGCATTTTCTTTTTCTTATCTCTTCTCATCCGCAAGGCTCTTCGATGTTCTCTTGCTTCGCGTCTTCTCTGATCTTCTCTATCTATGTCTATATAATTCATAGTAACCCCTCACTTTCTCAGACGGATAATTAAAAATCTTTTACACCAATTCTAGTGTTAATCATTTCCTAACTCTAAAAATTATCAACATTTTCGATTATATGTTCGGAACATTTGTTCTGTTTATGATATGATTATATAGCACGAACATTTGTTTGTCAACAATAAAATCGAACATATTTTTGGAATATATGTTTGCTTTTTTACTTTTTTTATGATAAACTACTGTTGTAAGGGAGGGCTACATAATGGGCTTTGGAAAGATAACAGCAAAACAGCAAGAGATTTTAGACTATATTAAAGATGAAATATTGAAGAAGGGATATCCCCCGACCGTTCGAGAGATCTGCGAGACCGTTAATCTCAAATCAACCTCCTCCGTTCATTCTCATCTTGAAACACTGGAAAAGAATGGTTATATAAAGCGGGATCCCACTAAGCCAAGAGCCATCGAAATTTGTGATGACAGTTTCCAGATGGTAAGAACGGAAATGGTTAGTATACCTATTATTGGTAATGTAGCTGCAGGACAGCCGATTCTTGCGGAAGAGAATATTCAGGATTATTTTCCGGTGCCCGCTGATATGGTACCCCAAGGAGAGTCTTTCATACTTAATGTCCGAGGAGAATCCATGATTAATGCCGGTATTTTTAGTGGTGACAGAATTTTTGTAAATTCCTGTAATACTGCACACAACGGAGATATTGTTGTAGCATTAATAGATGACTCTGCAACCGTGAAGACGTTTTATAAGGAAAATGGTCATATACGCCTTCAGCCCGAAAATGATACTATGGATCCAATCATTGTGGATGATTGTCAGATTCTTGGGAAAGTATACGGAGTTCTTCGATTCTTTCATTAAGATTACAATCTGTTTATTTAAAGATATTTTTTATCTCCTTTGTACGTATAATATTCAGATAAGCGGTACATATTATTACTGCAGGTAGCTTTTGTATCAGCAAATCAGTTGCCATGCAGAATGAGAGGTGTTTTATGGGAAACAAATACTTGGACGGTACCGCTCTTACTATCGTTATCATCGGTGCGATTAACTGGTTGTTGATAGGTCTGTTCCGATTTGACCTGGTAGCATTTATATTCGGTGATATGAGCTGGTTATCCCGTATCGTTTATGCTATTGTAGGTATCTGCGGTTTGTATCTTATCAGCTTCTACATGCATCTTGGAAGTCGCAGCGAAAACGCCTAAAGAAAAAGGAAGTCTCTTTTAATCGAGACTTCCTTTGTTCTTACTTTCTTTATATTCTTTATTGGTTCTTAAGCGAATCAATATCAACCTGTTTTCCATCTCTCCAGATACGCTCAAGATCATATAACAATCTGTTCTCTTTATCAAAGATATGCACGATAATATCACCAAAATCAAGCAGAACCCAGTTTGCAGTGTCATACCCTTCGATCTGCTTAGCAGGACAACCTGCTCTTCCGAGCTTTTCTTCCACATTATTGGAAAGAGCCTGAATCTGGCTTGGATTGTTTCCACCGGCTATAATAAAGTAATCAGCAATCACAGATACTTCACTGATATCAATCACTTTAATATCTTCCGCCTTTTTATCTTCTAAGGCTTCAATTGCAATTTTTGCAAACTTTAATGCATTATTTTCCTTCATATTTCCTCCATTTGCAAAAGAATACATCAATTATGATTATTCTTACTATAATACTGTAGCGTCTTTTCGGTCAAGGGATCCGTTTCTTTTCCGGACTTTTTTAAATAATTAACAGTTTCTTGTAATATTGTAATTAGCGCATGGTCAATATCCTCAAATGCCATTTTCCTAATCTCTGAGAGATTTTTTGCCTGTTTTCTTCCGGGCTCAATATAATCGGCTATAAAAATGATTTTTTCCAGAAGGCTCATGTTCTCGCGTCCGGTGGTATGATTGCGTATGGCATTTATTATGTCCTGATTTTCTATGCCATACTTTTTTTTTGCTAAAAATGCACCTACTTTTGCATGTAGAAGATAAGGATTCCGCTCTTCTACATCTGTCACTTCGATACCATTTTTTCTACAAATGTTTAATTTTTTTTCATCGGACATACACTTGGCACAATCATGTAAGAGTCCCGCTGTCTGAGCATCTGATATAGATACATCATAACGCATCGCCAAAGCGGCTGCAGTAAATTCCACACCTAATGTGTGTTCAAATCTTTTGGTATCCTGTATCTTTTTAATTCTTTTTCTAAGTTTGCGCAAATCAATAGAATTATCCACGATAAAATCCTTTTTCATAAATATACTTTATCACATTATCAGGTGCCAAATATCTGATACTCTTATTCTCTGTTACCAATCTTCGAATCATCGTAGAAGATATTTCCATTTCTGGAAAATCTACCAGTACGATTTTAGCGTCGAAACGAGTCTCCAATTCATACTTTTTTTGCAACAACTCATCCTTTGAATAATTCTCCCTGTTTGCGACAACCATAACACAGGAAGAAAATATTTTAGCAGGTTCTTTCCAGGTTTCAATTCTAAACAAACAATCTGCTCCTGTTAAAAAATAAAATTCATGATCAGGGAAATTCTTTTTCAATTCCTCTAATGTTTCATAAGTATAAGTATTTCCGGGCCTTTTCAATTCCATATCCAAACATTTAAAGTGTTCATTACCATTTATTGCAAGTTTGGTCATATAAAATCTGTCTTCCGCTTTTAGTACATTATCCTTCTTTTTCATATAGGATACCCCTGATGGAATAAACCATACTTCCTGTAAACCCAGTGAACACTTTACCCATTCAGCCATCATCAGATGTCCCATATGAATCGGATTAAAAGTCCCCCCCAAAATACCTATTTTATGCATTGTTGGAGCCTTTCTTAGCAACTGGAAGAACAATCTTCGGCTTGTCTTTATCAGGCTTATACAACACGAATTTTTTACCGATTACCTGTACGACCTGGGAATGAGTACGTTCTGCCAGCATCTCTGCTATTTCTCTCGGATCGTCGGCACAGTTTTTTAACACCGCTATTTTAATCAATTCATTTGTATTAAATGCCTCATTAACAGCTTCTGTAATCTCCGGCGTAAGGCTTGCTTTGCCCACTTGAAATATAGGATTAATTACGCTTGCAAGGCTCTTTAAATATGCTCTCTGTTTACTTGTCATCTCCATTCACCTCACTTAATCTCCTATTTATAGTAATCAAATTTCAAACCATAGATGCGAACAGTATCGCCATCCTGAATTCCCAGCTGTTCTAATTCCTTCAATATACCGGTATCGTTAAGGAATTTTTGAAAAAACTTAAAGCCCTTTTCGCTTTCCAGATTTGTATAACCAAGCATTTTTTCAATTCTCGGACCTTCAACAATATATTCATCTTCTTTACTGTCGTAAGTAACACTATACGGTTCATCAGAATTACCGAAAGCTTCGATTTCAGGGAAAAATTCCTGCTCAAATACAGTAACTTCCTCATCCAAATCTTTCAACATATCCGCCACATGATAAAGTAACTCTTTTACTCCCTGACCGCTCACCGCAGAAATAGGAAATACAGGAATTCCTTTGGCTTCAAATTCTTTCTTAACCTGTTCCAGCAAGTTCATGGTCTCTTCAGAAAGAGCATCTGTCTTGTTGGCTGCAATCACTTGAGGTCTCTTGGCAATGTCCGGATTATATGCTTCCAACTCTCTATTTATGGCATAAATATCCTTTACGGGATCTCTTCCCTCTGTAGCGGCAACATCAACAATATGAATAATTACTTTGGTACGTTCTATATGCCTTAAAAATTCATGACCCAATCCTACACCTTCAGAAGCACCCTCAATCAATCCGGGAATATCGGCAATAACAAAACCTCCTGTCCCCTCCAAATCAACCACCCCAAGGTGAGGATTAAGGGTTGTAAACGGATAGTTTGCAATCTTTGGTCTGGCATTTGTAACTCTGGAAAGGAAGGTAGATTTCCCCACATTAGGAAATCCCACCAAACCGACATCTGCAATTACTTTTAATTCCAAAAGCAGTTCCAGTTCCTTCGCCGGTTTACCGGGTTGTGCATACTTTGGCGCCTGCATGGTACTGGTAGCATAATGCTGATTACCATTTCCACCTCTACCACCTTCCAACAACACTACACGTCTATTTTCACCAGACATATCCACAATTACACGTCCGCTCTCAGCTTCTTTTATTACAGTCCCCTGCGGAACCTTTAAAACGATGTCTTTTCCGTCTTTTCCACGACAATTCTTTTTACCGCCCGGCTCACCGTCCTGTGCTTTGTATTTGCGCACATTGCGATAATCAATCAGGGTATTTAATCCTTCATCAACCTCAATAATAACGTCTCCGCCACGACCGCCATCACCGCCGTCAGGACCACCTGCCGGCACATACTTTTCTCTTCT
>SAMEA3663269__coassemble_286_pt1 | contig 18616 bp, 15 predicted proteins | sample SAMEA3663269__metabat2_low_PE_038 | metagenome-assembled genome bin SAMEA3663269 (sample SAMEA3663269) | pig gut metagenome | biome: pig gut; feature: pig-associated habitat; material: faeces | place: China | collected 2013
ATTGGAATGAATAGAAGACAATTTTCGGAACATACCAGAATTCCGATTCGTACACTTGAAGACTGGGAGGCTGGAAGACGTACACCACCGGAGTATGTGCCAAGGCTATTGGCGTATATGCTAAAATATGAAGAATTGGCAAGAAGGGAGGATGTGTAATGAACATATATGTATATAATGAACTTAAGAAGAAGACTGAATTAATGTTCGTAGAAAATGATGAGATTGATGAAAATGAAATATTTTCAGATGATAGTATTCGAAAAGTGTGGCACTCAGAATTAGAGGAATGGTACCTATCGATTTTTGATGTTGTAAAAGTATTGACAGATAGTAGTGACCCAAAACAATATATAAAGAAAATGCGTGCCCGTGACAAGGAATTGGATTCCAAGTGGGGTACAATTTGTACCCCACTTCAAATGCTTGCCCCAGATGGAAAGATGAGAAAGACACAAACGGCAAATATTGAAGGAATTTTAAGGATTATTCAATCAATTAAATCCCCAAAAGCGGAACCTTTTAAAGCATGGTTGGCAAAAGTTGGAGCGGAAAGATTAGATGAAATTGCTGATCCAGAGAAAGCTATGGAAAGGGCGGTTGCTACATATAAAGCGAAAGGATACTCTGATAAGTGGATTTCACAAAGACTTCGTTCTATTGAAATCCGCAAAGAACTGACTGACGAGTGGCAAAATGCAGGGATTAATAATCCGAAAGATTATGCGGCATTGACGAACATTTTGACTATGGCATGGTCGGGTAAATCGGTTCAAACATACAAAGAATTGAAAGGACTTAAGAAAGAAAATCTAAGAGACAATATGACAAATACAGAGCTTGCTTTAAATCTTCTTGCGGAGGTATCTACCACAGAATTATCTCGTATGCAAAGACCGAGTGGATATGATGAAACCAAAGAAGTAACAATATCGGGTGGAGAAATTGCGGGCAATGCCAGAAAAGAACTTGAAGCGAAGTTGGGAAGAACGATTATTTCTAGTTCGAACGCAACGACGCCAGAACTTCTTGATGATGCGAAAAATAATAAATAAAATATTACATTAGAATTCAAATTGCAATTTAAGGTTGCTTTTTTCGAGAAGTTGATTGTGATATATTTTGGAGGAAAGAGGTGATTGTATGAACAATGTAAAGGTAGGAGAATACTTAGCTGCACTCCGAAAATATTATAAAATTACACAAGATGAATTGGCAGAGCGATTAAGTGTAACTAGGCAGGCAATTTCGAAATGGGAAAATGGTGCCACAATACCGGACATTGAATTGTTAATGAAATTATCAGAATTATATGGAGTGTCAATTAATGATATTTTAAATGCAGATACAGCAAGTATTAAATATCAAAAAGAGATTGTTTTTCCAGATAAGAGTAAAACTCCTAAGAAAGTAACTGTAATCGGTTGTGGGCGTTGGGGAACATTTATCGCATGGTACTTGAACAAAATCGGTCATAAAGTATCTTTGTATGGACGAGAAACATCTGCAAAAATGCAAAGGCTATTGGAAACAAGAACGAATGAATATCTGCGGTTGAATGATAGTATTGAACTGATTACAACTTTGCAAGGACTGGATGCAACGGAATATATTATTATTTCAATTCCGTCACAGCAACTACAGGAGATTGTGAATGAACTGAATGCATGTAAAATAGAAAACAAGACGATAGTTCTTTGTATGAAGGGAATAGAAATATCCACGGGACGACGTTTGTCTCAGATTGTATCAGATGGATTAGACAATAATAACAGTGTGGCAGTGTGGCTTGGACCGGGGCATGTGGAAGAATTCTACAGAGGAGTGCCGAACTGTATGGTAATTGATAGTACAAAAGAAATTGTAAAAGATATGCTCATACGCGATTTCTCCAGTGATTTGATTAGATTTTATTTTGGAACGGATTTAATTGGCAATGAAATTGGTGCAGCTGCTAAAAATGTAATTGGAATAGCTGCTGGTATGTTGGAAGGATTAGATTTGTCTTCACTAAAAGGTGCATTGATGTCACGTGGTACGAGCGAAATTGCAAAACTGATTGTTGCAATGGGAGGCAAGGCGAGTACGGTGTATGGCTTATGCCATTTAGGAGATTATGAGGCGACATTGTTCTCAGAACACAGTCATAATTTATCATATGGAAAAGCAATTGCGCTACAAAGCAAGTATTATGAATTAGCGGAGGGTTACTATACGGTGAAGGCATTGCATAATTTGAGTAAAGCATACGGTGTGGAGATGCCAATATGTGAAGTTGTATATCGAATTTTATATGAGAATGCTAATCCAACAGAAATGTTACAGAAACTCTTTTCCAGAAGTTTGAGAAATGAGTTTATATAATTTTTGTCCCTATCTTGACAGAATGGGAGGGGCAGGTATTTGGTATCGGCTGTAAGATATTTACCATTGCGGGACCTGTGATCCTGTACGGCATTCTTGCCAGCTGGCTGCTGGGACTGGGGTATTGGGTGCTGAATCTGCTTGGCTTGATATAGAAAAGGAAGCTTCCGTTTAAAAAAAGTATTGACTCCAACGTTAGGTAATAGTTTAGACTATAATCATCGAGAGGAGGAAATGCCGGTGAAGACAGTAAATGAAGTAAGCAAACTGACAGGAGTGAGTATACGCACTCTCCAGTATTATGATAACATCGGACTTTTAAAGCCATGTAAGTATACAGAGTCCGGATATAGGTTGTATGACGATACATCCTTAGAAAGGCTGCAACAGATTCTACTGTTTAAAGAGCTGGAATTTCCGCTAAAGGAAATCAAAGAGATCATAGATGCCCCCAATTTTGACAGGAACAAAGCACTGGAGCAGCAAATCGAGCTGCTTACCATGAAAAAGGAGCATCTTGAAAATCTTATCAATTTCGCTCGTGGAATAAAAATGTTAGGAGTAAAGAAAATGGATTTTACGGTATTTGATACAAAGAAGATTGATGAGTATTCTAAGCGCGCCAAAGAGCAGTGGGGAAAAACTCCGGAGTACAAAGAATTTGAGGAGAAGGCAAAAAACTGGACTGACAAAGACCAGAACGACATGATGAATGATTTTATGAATATTTTTGTCGAGTTTGGTCAGATGAAAGAAATGGGTCCCTCCTATGAAGCGGTACAGCTACAGGTAAAGAAGTTACAGGATTATATTACAGAACACTTTTATCATTGTACGAAGGAAATATTAAGCTGCCTGGGAAAAATGTATTCCGGTGGGGGTGAGTTTACAGAGAATATTGATAGGGTTGGTGGAATTGGAACTGCTGAATTCACGGATAAGGCGATAGAAGTTTACTGTATGCAGCAGTAAAACAAACTTTAATCTCCCCTTGACATAAGAAAGGAATTGTATTATAGTCTAAGTGTATTAAGCTACTTAATACACTTAGACTATTTGCTTTATGGGTGTTTTCGGACTGGGAGAGCGAAGAATCCAAAGGAAGCGAAGGAAGGAGATTCCATGATAGTGCTTGATTACAGGGATAAAAGACCGATATATGAGCAGGTGGTGGATAAGCTGGAAAGACTGATTGTGGGCGGCGCCTTGGAGCAGGATTTCAAGATGCCCAGTGTCCGCAGTCTGGGAATGGAATTGTCAGTGAACCCCAATACCATTCAGCGGGCATATAATCAGCTGGAGCAGGAAGGATATCTGTATACGGTATCCGGCCGTGGCAGCTTTGTGGCGCCTGAGAGCGAGTGGCGGGACGGCAAGAAGCACAGGATGCTGGAGGAGTGGAAGCTGGTGACACAAAGTGCCAGAGAAGCAGGACTGACCAGGGAGGAGCTGGTTCGGGAGCTGGAAGGGATTTTTGAGGGGGTGAAGTCATGATTGAAGTGAAGAATTTACAGAAAAGCTTTGACAATATCAAGGCAATCGATAATATCAGTGCAAAAATAGAAGACGGCCATGTATTCGGACTTATCGGCACAAACGGCGCGGGCAAATCCACCTTTATGAGGATGCTTTGCGGAGTGCTGAGACCGGAAGAGGGAGAGATTCTGATAGACGGCGAACCGGTCTATGACAATCCTGCGGTGAAGGAGAAAATTTTCTATATCTCGGATGAACAATATTTCTTCAAGAGCGGCACACCGAAGGATATGCTGAAGCTGTATCAGACCTGTTATCCGAATTTTGACACTGCTAAGTGGACCGAGCTGATGAAAAAGTTTGGTCTGGATATCAGACGTAAGGTAAACACCTTTTCCAAGGGAATGAAGAAGCAGCTTTCCGTCATCTGCGGCATCAGTGCCAACACCAAGTATCTCATGTGTGATGAGACCTTCGACGGACTGGACCCGGTGATGCGACAGGCGGTGAAGGCTCTGTTTGTAAAGGAGATAGATGAGCGGGGGCTGACCCCTATTATTGCCTCCCACAACCTGAGAGAGCTGGAGGATATCTGCGAATATGTGGGACTGCTCCACAGGGGCGGTATTCTGTTGGAGAAGGACATCGATGACATGAAGCTGAATATCCACAAGCTGCAGTGTGTCATCAAGGAGCCGGAGATGCTGGAGCAGATTAAGAAGGGGCTGGATGTGGTGACGGTGGATAACAGAGGTTCTCTGTACACCGTGACGGTGCGCGGAGCCGGGGAGAATGTGGTGGAATTCATGGAACAGCTTTCCCCCGTATTCTATGAGATTCTGCCCCTGTCCCTGGAGGAAATCTTTATCAGTGAAACGGAGGTAAAGGGATATGACGTCAAAGCATTGCTTTTTTAAGATCATGAAAGAGGATTTCAGACATAAGTTATGGATGCTGGCGCTTTCGATCCTCGGGAATATGCTGGCAATTCCGGTGACTTTTTTATTGGCGACAGGGGATTCCTATGGGTATTATGCAGAGAATGGATTTGAATGGGACATTTATGCCAGGACTCGTCAGGTATACTCCATACATGAATATTTTGCAACCTATATGCTGGTTTTTGCGGCAGTAGTTGCCGTGGCAGGAGCCATGATTGTGGGGCTGGCGGGCTTCCGGTATTTATTTCACAAAAATATGGTGGATACCTACCATAGTATTCCGGTGAAGAGAAAAACACTGTTTGCAGCCAACTGGTTAAACGGCTTCTTAATCTGGTTTGTTCCATTTGCGGTAATGTACGTTTTTACCACGATTTTAGGGGAGATCCGCCTGGGAACATTGCGGGAGGAGCTGAACGCTATTCCGACTTTCTCCCAGTTCCTGGATAAAGCTGACAGTGAAAAAGTCCTGGAGCTGTTGCCTGCGGGAGGACTTGCACTGAAGGCACTCAGAAATGGTGCGGCGCTGGTCATTGTATTCCTGCTTGTATACAATCTCTGTCTGGTGGCAGTGATGCTTTGTGGAAATGTGTTGAATACACTGGTGTTTGCTGCCATTATGGGTGTGGGAGCTGTTGCGGTATACGGCATTGGGACGGTTTTCTGTATGTACTATTTCCGAACCTATATTGAGAGTCTTTATCTCGCGCTTCCGAAGCTGGTCTATGCCTCGCCGTTGGTATCGGTCATCTATTTCCTGGTACAGTGCGGACTGTATGCTTCCGGGGAAGCGGGAAGTCTGCTTGTCCCTTTTCTGGTGAACGGACTGGTAGCTCTGGGGCTGTTGGCGGCAGCCTTTGTATTATACCTTCGCAGACCCTCTGAGCTTTCGGAGCAGGGCATGAAGTGGAAACCTGTAAGGTATATTGTGCAGGGGGGTGTGACTCTTGGGGCAACCATGGGCGGGTGGCTGGTGTTCAGCTTTATCGCAGAGGAAGCTTCCAAGGGAAGAACCGGCTGGGGTGTTTTCGGAGCACTGCTTGCAGGCATTATAGTTTTTGGAGTGATGGACATTATCACAAGCATGGAGTTCAAGGCCTTTTTCAGACATAAGCTGTACATGGCGGCAACCATGGCAGCCGGTCTGCTGCTCTGCTTTGCTTTTCAGCAAGACTGGTTTGGATATGAGAGCTACCTGCCGAAGGAAGGTCTGATTGAGGAAATTGCCATTTTTATGGAGCAGGTTGACAATATTCAATATTACAATCATGATTTCACTGACAAGGATCATCCGCTTCAAAAGATGCACATCAGGGATACGGATACCGCCTATGAGCTGTTAAAGGCAATGACGGCAAATACAAAGGAGACTGACACGGACCGCTATTTCAGCGGAGAGAATGTTTATACCAAGGTAACGCTTAAGAACGGAAAAGTGTATTATCGACGTTATGTTGCCTGTGATACGGAGAGAGAGCTGTTGTATCGTCTGGTCAATACCAAGGATTACCTGGATGTCCAGTACAGAATTCCCGAGACAGAGGTTGGGAAGGATACTGTGGTAAGGGTGTCCAGGGAAGGCAGAGGCGAGCGTGTGGAAAAGACGGGCTTTGCCGCGGCTGTCTGTGAGGCATATAACAGGGATCTGGAGGAGGTACCGGAGGTTATAATCAAGGCCGATGGCAGGCTTTTCTGTACGCTGGCTGTGGAACGAAGAGAACTGAGAGTATATGAAGAAATGACAAATACCAGAGAGACCCTGAGAGCGTATGGTCTGCAGGAATATGCTGACCCCATGAAGGCCGAGGAGGTACAGGAAATCCTGCTGCATTTTACCTGGTATGGCGAGGAAGAGGACAGTCCGGAACTGGTGATCCAAAAGGCGAGAGAGTTCTATTACAGTCAGGAACAGCAAATAAGGGAAGAAGCTGCTGCAGCAGAAGAGGAGTATTGGAGCACCGTTGACTATGATCTGGATTGGGAAAAAATACCGGAAAACAACAATTTGTATCATTACTGTAGTGTCAAAATCACGAATCCGCAGGAGATACAGGAACTGCTGAATCTCGTTTCCTATGATTACGAGGGCTACAATATGTTTCGTGTGGACAGAGTCTATGGGATAAGTGTTCTCATGAAAGAGCCCGATGCGGAAGGAGAGACGGTGAAATACGATTTGTCCATGATGATGGATACTTTACCGGAGAAATACATTCTCCGTTTCGGAGAGCAGTGGGAGGAAGTGACAGAAAAATGAACAGCAGTCAGAAGGGGAAAATATTGATATACGGCGGCAGGAACAGTGCAGGGGTTTCCGAGAACCTCTGCAATGGCTGCGGCTATGAGGTGATCCGGATCGGACGTAAAAATGCTCTTCGGGAAATGATGGAATGGGAGGAGACAAAGCTTCTGCTCTTTGATTTCCAGGGAGCGGAGACCGGCGAGGCCTCCATGCTGAGCCTGTTGTCGGAGCTGAGGGAATACACCGGAAAGCCAGTCCTTGCGCTGGTGGACAAGAGAAACGAGATGCTTAGAATTCTTGCCTTGAATGCAGGGGCGGACGATGTGTTGGATCAAAAGGAAGAGTCACCTATGGTGTTCATGGCACGGATTCAGGCGAAGATTCGCAGTTATCGCAGACTTTCCGGTCAGGCGGAAAGAAGCAAATCCATCAAAATGAGGGATCTGGAGATGGACGACGGGGCAAAGCTGGTACTGGTAAAGGGCAACCGTGTGGATCTGACACCTACAGAGTACAAAATTCTTCACCTGTTGATGGAACAGCCCGGAAGGGTATTGTCCAACAAGCAGATCTATGAGAGTATCTGGAAGATGGAGCCCATCGGTGCTGACAATACCATCGCGGTACATATCCGGCATATCCGGGAAAAGATTGAAGAGAATCCACAGAATCCCCATTATCTCCAGGTGGTCTGGGGCCAGGGCTACAAGGTGGGATGAGGACACCCTGACATGAGGACACCCAAACATGAGGATATGGTAACATGAGGACACGGCAAGATGGAGCCGGTCTACGATTCACAGATAGGACGTACAGGGATGCGGACAGGAGTCCGCATCCCTGTACTTTTGTATTGAGTGATTCAGCGGAAGCGTGACGAGGAGCCTGAAACGCAGAAAATGAATTCTTATTATGGTGGAAAAATAGAAGAAAATGTGCTATTATCAGAAAGACTACGAGAAAGCTTTGAAGAAAAATAATCAACATAAGAAATGTGAGGCTGTGACATGAAGAAGAAACTGACATGGTTTGCGAGACCGCCTAAATTTAAGAACAGACTGATTATGATGCTGCTGGGAGTGCTGTTGCAGGGCATGGGACTGTCCCTGTTGATCAGGGTAAATCTGGGAACGGATCCCTGCTCCTGTCTGACCCAGGGAGTAATCCGCTATATTCCGATCAGCTTCGGAACAGCACAGCTTATGTGTCATATGGTGACTTTTCTGTTCGTTATTATGTTTGACCTGAGTCTGATCGGCTTCGGCACCATCGGTAATATGGTGTGCCTGGGCTATATTGCGGACTTTTTCGGGTTCGTGTGGGGTAAGGTGCTGCCGGAGGGCTTCTTTGAGCAGCAGGCAGTGCGATACGGATTGCTGGTGCCTGCACTCCTGGTATTTATTTTGGGAGCGTCCACTTATATGACGGCAGGACTGGGCACCTCTCCCTATGACGGACTGCCCTATATTATTTCCCGGCATGTACACAGATTTTCCTTCAAGGTAATCAGAATGACCTGGGATATCTGTTTTATGCTCGGAGGACTCCTGCTGGGCGGTGATGTGGGAATCGTGACCATAGCGGTTGCTTTCTTCCTGGGTCCCGTCATCACCTGGATGGGGAAGAAGCTGGAGCGATTTCTGGGTGAGCCGGAAAGAAATGAAAACGGAGCAGCAAAATGATGGACGGTATTTTTTCGCGCACAGAGGCCCTTCTTGGACGGGAGGCTGTGGAGCGGTTGGGAAAAGCGAGAGTGGCTGTTTTTGGGGTAGGCGGCGTGGGCGGATATGTGGTGGAAGCTCTGGCCAGAGCCGGGATTGGGGCTTTGGACTTAATCGATGCCGATGTGGTGTCGGACAGCAACAGGAACCGACAGATTCTGGCTCTGCAGAGTACACTGGGACTGCCTAAGGCGGAGGTGGCAGCGGCAAGGGTGGCAGACATCAATCCGGACTGCAGAGTAACGGCACATTGTGTTTTTTACCTGCCGGAGACGGCTGCCCGGTTTGATTTTACGGAATATGATTATGTGGTGGATGCCATAGATACGGTGACAGGGAAGATTCAGCTGATTTGTCAGGCCAATGAGGCAGACACTCCGGTGATCAGCTCCATGGGGGCGGGCAATAAGCTGGATCCCACAGCCTTTCGCGTGGCGGACATCTATGATACGAAGGTGTGTCCCCTGGCACGGGTGATGCGCAGGGAGCTGAAGAAGCGGGGAATCCCCTCCCTGAAGGTGGTGTATTCCGAGGAAGAACCGCTGATACCGGACAGGGTAGAGGGGCAGATTGGGGAGAACGCACCGGGAAGGCGCAGTACCCCCGGCAGTGTATCCTTCGTCCCCTCTGTGGCGGGACTGATTCTGGCAGGAGAGGTTGTAAAGGATATCTGCGGCGGTATTCAGGCGAAAAAGCCAGTTTCGAGTTTATGATGATATGATGGAGGCTTCGGGATGAACAAAGATCCTTTTAAAGAATATATAAAAGAATCTGAACCCGGGAAAAGGGATAAAGGATATGCATGGCATACAGCAATTGGTTTACAGGCGGTTGACGGATTGAAAACATCACAATATCTGGTGGATACTGCAATCAGAAATATTGAAGGGGATATCTCTATAGAGGAAGCCGGTGAATTGTTAAACAGTTATTACGAAGAAAATCCGAAAAGTGATAAGGATGACCGAACGGAGGAAGCTGATAAAGTTGCTTTGAGAATTGCCAAAATATTATCAGAGAAAGCTTTTAGTTTTACTCCGAATGAATATATTTCAATACACAAGAAATTGTTTATTGGAATTTATACGCATGCGGGAAAAATCCGTGATTATAATATCACTAAAAAAGAATGGGTGCTTGATGGAGCTACAGTATTGTATGGAAGCGCTTCGGAATTAAGAGCAACGCTTGATTATGATTTTTCGGAAGAGAGAAAATTCAGTTATAAGAATTTAAGTATGGATGATATTATTCATCATTTGGCTGTATTTGTATCAAGATTATGGCAAATACACATATTTGAGGAAGGGAATACAAGAACTACAGCTGTATTTTTTATAAAGTATTTGAGAACTCTCGGATTTGATGCAACAAATGACATTTTTGCTGAGAATGCATGGTATTTTAGAAATTCTTTGGTTAGAGCAAACTATAATAATCTCAAGAATGGTGTACATGAAACAACGGAATTTTTAGAGTTATTTCTTCGAAATCTGCTTTTGGATGAGAAGAACGAGCTTCACAATCGTTCAATGCATATAAGCGGATTGTTGAAAGCGGACATTGAGGATACAAAAGCGGACATTGAGGATACAAAAGCGGACATTGAAAATCTTTTAGTGAATATTGATAAGGGAATGAAAGGCAAAACGGTTATGCATGTGATTGCATTGTATGAAGAATGTGGCAAGGATAATATATTTGGACGTTCCTCTGTTGAAAAAGTGACAGGGCTCAAAGCTACTCGGGCTTCAGAAATTATAAAACTGATGATGGAAAATAATGTGATTGAGACTGTAAAAGGTCATGGAAAAGGGAAATATCGATTCAAGTGATGGGAGGACAAGTGAAAGAAATAAAGAAACAGAATAAAGAAAATAAAAGAAAAAAACAATAACAGGAGGAGAGAGAATGTATCAGTTGATTGACGGAAAGAGGATTTCGCAGGAGATTAAGGACGAACTCAAGGAGAAAGTTGCAAAACAGGGATTAAAGCGTTGCCTGGCAGTGATTAAGGTGGGAAACGACCCTGCCTCCGGCGTCTATGTAAACAATAAGAAAAAGGCCTGCGAATATGTGGGAATTCAGTCCTTGTCCTACGAGCTTGCGGAGGAGACCACCGAGGAAGAGCTTCTGAAATTGATTGAAGAACTCAATACCAAAGAGGATGTGAACGGGATTCTGGTGCAGCTTCCCCTGCCCTCTCATATTGACGAGGACAAGGTACTTCTGGCTATTGACCCCACAAAGGATGTGGACGGCTTCCATCCCGTCAGTGTAGGAAACTTAAGCATCGGACGTCCCGGCTATGTGTCCTGTACTCCGGCAGGTGTGATTCAGCTTCTGAAGCGCTCTGGCATCGAAATCGCAGGCAAGGAATGCGTGGTGATCGGCAGAAGCAATATTGTAGGAAAACCCATGTCTATGCTGCTGCTCAGAGAGAATGCCACAGTGACCATCTGTCATTCCAGAACCAGGGATTTGAAGGAAGTGACGAAGCGTGCCGACATCCTGGTAGTTGCCATCGGCAAGCCCAGGTTCGTGGACGAAACCTTTGTGAAGGAGGGGGCTGTAGTCATCGATGTGGGAATTCACCGCAACGAGAACGGTAAGCTCTGTGGGGATGTGGACTTTGATAAGGTTGCGCCTCACACCTCAGCAATCACACCGGTACCCGGAGGCGTAGGTCCCATGACCATCGCCATGCTGATGCACAACTGCGTGGAGGGGATCTGACTCCCGTAACCGGTACAGTATCCCGGATTGAATCATCTCGGATTGTATCTGAGAAAATACTTGCAAATGAGGAATTCTATGGTACAATGATGGGGACAATTGAATAATGAGAGGAACATTTCGATTCGAAGAGGAGAAGAGCATTATGAAAAAGAGACGATTCAGTTTACTCTTAGCGGCGCTTCTGACGATGGCTGTACTGGGCGGATGCGGCTCAGATGGCACAGGAGAGTCTTCGGGGAATAATTCCTCAACAAGTACTGTTGTTGACAACGAAGTGCAGGAGCCTCAGGGCGAGAAGACCTACGGGGGCACGGTGGTTGTCGGAATACAGCAGGATATCGATGGTCTTGACCCACATAAGGCAAATTCGGCAGGAACCAAAGAAATCTTATTTAACATTTTTGAAGGCTTGGTAAAGCCTGATGAAAACGGTAATCTGATTGGTGCCGTGGCCAGTGATTACACGATTTCCGAAGACGGACTGGTATACACCTTTACCTTGAGAGAGGGAATCAAGTTTCACAACGGCAATTTGGTAACATGCGAGGATGTCAAGTACTCTCTGGAGAGAGTGTCAGGACTGTTGGACGGAGTCCCTCTTATGGCTACCATGAAGGCAGTACAATCTGTAGATATTTTAGATGAAAAAACGGTTCAGGTAACGATAGGAGAGGCAAACCCGGAGCTGCTGTACAGCTTTACCGCGGCAATCATTCCCGCAGGAAGTGGGGAGGATGAGAATGCAGAACTCGTCGGTACGGGACCGTTTTGTTTTGTTTCTTACACACCCCTTGAGAGCATTGTGGTGAAGAAGAATCCGGACTACTGGCAGGCAGGTCTTCCTTATCTGGATCAGGTGAACTTCAAGATTGTTGCCAGTGCAGAGACAGCAATGATGGAGCTGAAAGGCGGAAGCATTGACATTTATCCCTATCTGACGGAATCTCAGGCTGCTGAGCTGTCCTCTGATTTCAGAATGGTATCTGCGTCATCAGCAGTACTGCAGGCACTGTTCCTGAACAATGCGGAAAAGCCTCTGGATGATGTGCGGGTACGTCAGGCAATCTGTTATGCCCTGGACGGGGACATGATCAATGAGTTCCTCTACGGCGGCAACAGTGTGCTGGCTTCTTCGGCAATGCTTCCCGCATTGAAGAGCTTTTATGTGGATCTGAACGACACTTACGGCACCTCTGCCAACGTTGAAAAGGCAAAGGAGCTTCTGGCACAGGCAGGATATCCTGACGGATTTGCACTGGAGATCACGATTCCTTCCAACTATGAGGTGCACATGCAGACCGGCGAAATCGTGGTGGAGCAGCTCAAGAATGTGGGAATCACGGCAACCATCAATCCCGTGGAGTGGGAGACCTGGTATTCTGAGGTATACAAGGGCAGAAAATATCAGGCAACCATCAGCGGTCTGGCAGGAGATCTGACTCCCGGCTACATCATCAACCGCTTCCAGACAGAGTCAGGCAAGAACTTTGTGAACTTCTCAAATGCTGAGTTTGACCGCATTTATCAGGAGCTGCAGGCAATTCCTGACCTGAAGGGACGGGAGGAGCCCTATAAGCAGCTTCAGAAGATCCTGAACCGGGAAGCAGCCAGTGCCTTTATCCAGGTGGCACCCACCAACACGGCGGTCAGCAATAAGCTTGCCGGCTACCGCTGCTACCCTGTCTACGTACAGGATATGAGCACGGTTTATTTTGTGAAGTAATCGCATGGGTTTACCGTGATTTGCGGGATTGAGGTTCTCCGCCTAAGTCCTGTATATCTGTGTTCAGACACGCTCTCGCTTGGAGTTCCGCGTAGCGGTACATAAGGGCACATAGGACGTGCCCTAAGTACCGACGCTCCACACAGTCTGAAACAGACACACAGGACTTGTCGGAAACTCAATTCAGCAAAGGAACAAAAAAATTTAAGAATTACTGACAGAAAGGAGGCGGTCTCATGAGATATCTTGGTAAAAAATTATTCACTCTCATTATTACATTGTTCCTGGTATCCGTGGCTGCCTTCCTTGCCTTTCAGATTGTTCCCGGAGACGTGGTAGGCTCCATTGTGGGGGAGGATGCTTCTCCCGAGCGGGAACAGCAGGTAGCCGAGGAGCTGGGCTTTATGGAAAATGGAAAGAAGCTTTCCCCGGCAGTACGCTATACCAGATGGATGAAAGGAGTGCTGCAGGGAGATTTCGGAGTCAGCTACCGGTATTCCAAAAGCATGAATGAACAGATGCCCGTGAAGGAGCTCATCGGTGACAAGCTGCCGGTGACCCTCTGGCTGGCAGTGATTTCCATGGTGTTTATTATCCTTGTCTCCATTCCTTTGGGAGTGGTGTGGGCGAGATGCAACAACAAATATCTGGATGCGGTTTTAGGAGTGATTACCCAGACAGCTATGGCTGTTCCCTCTTTTTTTCTGGGGATCATTCTTACCTTTGTATTCGGCATCCTGCTCAAGGCCTTTGTGCCCGGCGGGTATGTCAGCTATAAAGAGAACTTTGGGGGATTTATCGGTTATCTGGTATTCCCTGCGTTGGCTGTGGCGATTCCCAAGATTGCCATGACGGCCCGTTTCCTGCGCAATTCCATGTTGACGGAAATGAAGTCGGATTATGTTCGTACAGCCTACAGTAAGGGCTGTTCCAAACGCCGTGTGATGTACGGACATGTGTTACGAAATGCCATGATGCCTGTAGTTACCTTCCTCGGAATGATCATCGCCGAGATTGTGGCAGGCAGTATTGTGATAGAGCAGGTATTCGGCCTGCCCGGAGTGGGAAGATTACTCATCAGCTCCATCAATACCAGAGATTTTCCGGTGGTGGAGATTCTGATTTTATATATTACCTTTGTGGTTATTTTTGTATATTTTCTGGTGGATATCCTGTATCGGATCATTGACCCGAGGATCAGTGAGAAATAAGGGCAGAGAAGCATGAAGAAGAAAAGTAACGGAAAATGGAATCAGTATCTCATTGCCGGTCTGATTATGACCGGTCTTGCCGTGCTGCTCGGAATTATCGGCTTTTTCTGGACGCCCTACAGTACCACCGCCATGTCAGCAACAGAAAAATTCATGGCACCCTCCTGGAAACACTGGTTTGGTACCGATAATTTCGGCAGGGATATTTTTTCCAGGGTGATGAAGGGAATGGGAACCACCATCGTGATTGCGGCCTTTGTGGTGTTGTTTTCCGGAATCATCGGAATACTGCTGGGGGCAGTGACGGGTTATTTCGGGGGAATTCTGGATGAAATAGTTATGCGGATCACGGATGCGGTCAACGGTTTCCCCAGTATCCTGCTGGCGCTGGTCATGATTTCCCTTCTGGGAAAGGGGCGGCAGAATGTGATTCTAGCCCTGGGAATTGTCTTTGTGCCAAGCTATGTGCGAATTGTGCGGGGCGAGTTTATTCGTCTCAGAGATGCGGATTATATCAGCCGCGCGAGGCTGATGGGGGTGGGAAAGCTGCGGATTCTTTTTGTGCATATCCTGCCCAATATCTTTTCCGTGTTCTGGGTATCGGTGATGATTGGTTTTAACAATGCCATCCTGGCGGAGTCCGGGATGAGTTATCTGGGCATCGGAGTGCAGCCTCCCGATGCCAGCCTGGGGAAAATGCTGTCGGACGCCCAGAGCTATCTGCAGACGGCTCCCTGGTACGCCCTGGCACCGGGACTGACCATTGTGTGGATCGTGTTGGGATTCTCCCTGTTCAGTGAGGGAATCCGGCGCAGGACATAGAACGTGCGGGAAGGAGGTCACAATATGATAAAAATAGAGAATCTTTCTGTGGCCTTTGAGGGCACGGAGGTGGTAAAAAACGTTACGCTGGAGCTGAAGGACGGAGAAATCCTTGGCGTTGTGGGAGAGTCCGGTTCGGGAAAATCCGTGACCGCCTTGACCATGATGGGACTGGTGTCGGAGACGGCACAGATTACTTCCGGCAGAATCCTGTTTGATGATGTTGTGCTCCGGGAAGCGGGGAAGCCCCTGGATAAGGCTTTGTACAGAAAGTACCAGGGCGCGGAGATGTCCATGGTATTTCAGGAGCCCATGACCTCCCTGAACCCTACCCTGCGTGTGGGGAAGCAGGTGGAGGAGATGCTACGGCTTCACACGGATTTAACCGGGGAAGAAATCAGGACAAGGGTGTTGGAAACCTTCGAGGCGGTAGGTCTAAAAAAGGTGAAGGAGGTCTATGCAAGCTATCCTCACCAGCTGTCCGGCGGTATGCGTCAGAGGGTGATGATTGCCATGGCTGTCATACTGCATCCTGACCTGATCGTGGCGGATGAACCTACCACGGCACTGGATGTGACCATACAGAACCAGATTATGGAGCTCCTGCGGGAAATCAACGAGAAGGAGCAGAACGCCATGCTCTTTATCACCCACGATCTGAATCTGGCTCGCAGAATCTGTCACCGGGTGGCGGTGATGAAGGACGGGTGCGTGGTGGAACAGGGCAGGACAGCGGATATCTTCGAGCATCCAAAGGAGGAGTACACCAGGAAGCTGATAGAAGCGGTGCCCTCCCGCCTGAAGAAGCGGGTGTCTGTCATGGAAAGGCTGTATCCGGAGAGGTATGGAGAGAAGCCCGGGGAAAAAAACGAGGAGAATTCTGAAGAAAGAGAGAAGGGCATTCCGAAGATTGCTGCGGTTCGAGACCTCTCAGTGTATTACCGGGACGGAAACCGGAATCCTTTTTCCAAGAAGAAACAGCACTGTGTGGTAGAAGGGGCAAGCTTTGACATCTATAAGGGAGAGAGCCTGGGACTGGTAGGGGAGAGCGGCTGTGGCAAGACCTCTCTGTCCAAGGCTATCTTGGGAATGAATCCTCTGATCAGCGGAGAAATCAAGCTGGAAACCATTCGCCCCCAGATGATTTTTCAGGATCCCTACAGCAGCCTGAACCCCACGAAAACCATAGGATGGCTTCTGGAGGAGCCCCTGCGGGCAGTGGGAAAGCTGGATGAGTCCCTTGCCATGACTGCGGAGGACAGAAGGGCTGCAGCGTATGACATGCTTCATAAGGTGGGGCTGGAGGATAAATACTTTGGCAGAAAGCCCTCCCAGCTCTCCGGCGGGCAGAGACAGCGTATCAGCATCGGACAGGCGCTGATCACAGGACCGGGACTGATTGTGGCAGATGAGCCCGTGTCGGCGCTGGACGTAACCATTCAGGCCCAGATTATGGAGCTGATGCAGAAGCTCCAGGAGGAGATGCAGCTGTCCTATCTCTTCATCTCCCATGACATCAATGTGGTCTATAAAATGTGCGACCGGATCATGGTGATGAAGGAAGGCAAAATCGTGGAAATCGGGGGGACGGAGGAGATTTTCTCCAATCCCCGGCAGGAATATACGAAGACTCTGCTTAAAAATTCATAGCCGCTTGGGGCTTACCGGAATAATTTTCCTCTCGAAAGCATATCTTCTATTGATACGTTTTGTAACAGTAGAAATACGCTTTCGGGAGGAATTTTTTAATTGTTTGAGCAGAGAAGCATTGCAAAAACGGCAGAGGAGCTGCGTACGGATGTGAAGAGAGGACTGGAGCCGGAGGAAGCGGACAGGCGTCTCGCGGCATACGGCAGGAATGAGATGAAGTCAGGCAGAAAAAAGACTCTGGCAGAATCCTTTCTGGAACAGCTGTGCGACCCCTTGATTTATGTCCTGCTGGCAGCAGCTGCGGTGTCTATATTACTGGATGAACTCAGTGATGCAATCATTATCGCCGTGGTGGTACTGCTCAATGCCACAGTGGGCATGATTCAGGAGGGAAAGGCACAGAAGGCACTGGAATCCCTGAAGAAATTAACCAGTCCCAAGGCTTTTGTTATCCGAGGAGGCAGGAAGATTGAGATTCCTGCGGCAGAACTGGTGCGTGGGGATCTGGTGTGTCTGGAGGCGGGGTGCCAGGTGCCGGCGGATCTGAGGTTGACAGAGTCTGCCAACCTTAAGGTGGAGGAATCTGCGCTGACAGGAGAAGCTGTGCCGGTGGAAAAGGACAGTACCTATCTGCCGGGAATCGGCAGCAGACTGGACGATGCGGAGATTCCCCTGGGGGACAGGCATAACATGGCCTTTATGTCTACGATTGTCACCTATGGCAGGGGAGAGGGCATTGTAACGGCTATCGGTATGGATACGGAGCTGGGGAAAATTGCCACCATGATTACAGAGGCAAAGGAGGAGATGACGCCTCTGCAGAAAAGGCTGGGGGAACTGGGGAAAATACTAAGTATTCTTTCCCTGCTGCTCTGTGGAGCCCTTTTTCTGATTGCAGTGCTGCAGAAAAGAGATATCGGGGAGATGTTGATTACAGCCATCTCGCTGGCGGTAGCAGCGGTACCGGAGGGGCTGCCGGCGGTGGTGACCATCTGCCTTGCCCTGAGTGTCACCAGAATGGTTAGGGTGAATACCATCGTGCGCAGGCTTCCCTCTGTGGAGACCCTGGGAGCCGTGAGCGTGGTATGCTCTGATAAAACAGGTACTCTGACCCAGAACAGAATGACCGTGGAAAAATGCTTCCTGCAGGGAAGAGTTCAGACCGTGGCAGAGCTTCGATGGGAGGAGGCAGCGGAATTCCTGCGGGGAATGGTGCTGTGTAACGATGCGAGAATCGAGAAGGGAAATAAATCAGGGGAGGAGAACAGAACCGGAGACCCCACGGAGCTGGCACTGCTTGATCTGGGGGCTGGGTTTGGATTGGATTATGAAGAGGAAGCCCGGAAGAGACCCAGGATTGGGGAGCTGTCCTTTGACTCCGAGCGAAAAATGATGACTACCCTGCACAGGGTGGAAACAGACGCACAGACCGTACAGTATACCAAGGGAGCACCGGACGAGGTGTTGAAAAGAGCTACCCACATACTGGCCGGACGCGGCGTGGAGCGGCTGTCTGAGGAACATCGAAGCCGGATACTGACAGCGGTGGCAGAGATGTCGGGGGAGGCACTGCGTACCCTGGCGGTTGCCATGCGTCAGAATGTCCGGGAGCCCGGGGAGGAGAAGCTGGTATTTCTGGGAATCGTGGGCATGCTGGACCCCGCCAGACCTGAGGCTGCCGGTGCGGTGGAGGATTTCAAGGGGGCGGGAGTGGTCACGGTGATGAT
>SAMEA3663269__coassemble_304_pt1 | contig 18058 bp, 13 predicted proteins | sample SAMEA3663269__metabat2_low_PE_038 | metagenome-assembled genome bin SAMEA3663269 (sample SAMEA3663269) | pig gut metagenome | biome: pig gut; feature: pig-associated habitat; material: faeces | place: China | collected 2013
GCATACTCTGATAAAAATATATTCTTAGTATATTTCATTCTCATGTCATTGTCAATAATTGTATAAAAATACCCGCTCTTGTCAGACTATTTTAATCGACAACTTCCGCTTATTATTTCACAGTACCAAGAAAACGATCCATAATCTCCGACAGACACCATTTAAGGTTCACCGCGTTCACCTCAGCTGCCGTTACTATTTCTTCTCTCCGAAATATCATTCCGTCAACCCCATAGGTTACCTCCCCGATTTTCTTTCCCTTCTCAACCGGCGCTGTAAGCTCTTTCTCCCATTCAAAACAAACCTCCACTTTTTCTTCCCGTCGCATCAATATGCCCTCACAATGCTCCATAGTTTCCGCATTTTTTTCTCGTTCCGACGCCTCCTTCTCTCCCAGTTCGATCTCTACATAAGCTGTACTCCCAAGCACATCAACCCTTCCGTTTTGTACCGGTACCGGTTTAAGCAGCTCTTTTCGAAATGCATTCTCTTCCTCCTCAAACTTTCTAAAGAAATAATTGTCGATTCCGTATTGCATCAGTTTTGCGGTATCACTCCATTTGTATGTTTTGTGATTCGGCCAGCCGCAGGCAAGCAGTGCCACAACAAAGGTTCTTCCGTCACGCTCCAGAGAACCGACATAACAATATCCGGCCTTATTGGTAAATCCGGTCTTTCCGCTGAGTGCCCCTTCCATCATCCTTAAAAATGCATTATGATTCACACAGGAAAAGCTTCGGCCGTTAGCCGAAAAGCAATGGTTTTCTGTTCCCGTAATCTCCAAAAATTGATCTTTTTTCGGTGAATCACCAATACAATACGCAAGAATTCTCGCCAATTCCTCTGCGGTTGTACAATGTTCTTTCTGAATCACCGTTCCATCCGGCAGGGTAAACTCCTGGGTGGCATCCAGTCCATTAGGCGTAATAAACCAGCTCTTTTCGCATCCAAGCCTTACCGCCGTCTCATTCATCAATCTTGCAAAAGCCGCCACCGCCTTTTTGCTTTCCTCCTGAGTATATTGATCCGTCGGTTTATCTGACAGTTCCTGCTCCAGGTATCTCTTTCCGATATACTCCGCCAGGGTAACTGCCGAATCATTATGCGACTCCAGCATAAGGGAATAAAGTAAATCACGGACTTTATATTTTTCTCCTTTTTTTATATATAATTTGACCTTCGGCATACTTGCCGCATAAGCCGAGACTGTCGCTTCCTCCTCCGGATCCGCATGTTCCAGCACTACAATACAGGTCAACACCTTTGTCGTGCTGGCCATTGGAAGGGGGACATCCTCCTTCTTCCCATACAACACCCTGCCGGAGTCTCCATCCAAAAGTACCGCTGCTTCAGCATAAAGCCTGAGGTCATCCTCTGATATGCTCTGCTCCCGCTCCCACAGGATTCCCTCAGGCAAACCTTTTGCACTGACGACACAACGTCCTTCCTCTCCCAGGATTCCCAGCCAAAAAAGAGTACAAAAAAAGCCTCCGATTATCAGTCCCGGCAACAGCTTCCAACGCTTCATCCGCATTCACGCCTTAAAACCCAAGATTTCTAATAATATATGAGGCTTTGTTTTTAAATATCCAATTGTATCTGAACTTCTGCTTCCGCCTGCTGTTTAAACTCCTCCACCTGCACAGGATTCAGACTCGGCAATTCTTCCAGACCCTTCACTCCAAAACATCTCAGAAATTGCTCCGTAGTACCGAAAAGCAAGGGTCTGCCCGGTGCATCCAGCCGTCCCAGCTCAGTGATCAGCTCGTATTCCAACAGCTTATTGATAGCATGATCACAGCTCACGCCTCTGATTCTCTCCACTTCGAGCCTTGTCACCGGCTGCTTGTAGGCGATGATGGACAAGGTCTCCAGCACAGTATCCGTCAGTGTCATTTTTCTGGGCGCCTTGGCTATCTTAATCAGATATTCATACATGTCCGCCTTGGTACACAGCTGTACAGCATTGTCAAATCTGGTCAGAAAAATCCCCCGGTCCTCCTGCCGGTATTTCTCTTCCATCCCCTTCAGGATATCCTTTGTTTTTCTCTCACTCTCTTCAATCACCTCGGCGAGCTTGCTGATTTCCACGGATTCTCCCATGGTAAAAAGCACTGCCTCGATCACTGCCTCTGCTTTTTTTCTATCCATTCTTTATCCAAACCTTTCAGCTTTCATAGTTTGAAGTAATCATAATATCATCAAAAATACTTTCCTGGCTAATCGTAATCTTACCGGTCTTCATCAGTTCCAGAATAATGAGAAAGGTAACGATAATCTCCATCTTTCCGGTCTGTTTCTCCAGAAGTTTCCGGAAGCTGAAGCTCCTGTGCTCCCTGGCATATGCCTCCACATAGAGCATCTTGGCCTCCATATCAACCTCTTCCTTCTCGATGTTGCCGTACTTGCTCCGGATTGGGTCAATCTTGTCCTCCTGCTTCCGTACAATGGATTTAAAAATCTCCTGAAGCTTGGTTAACGTCATATCTCCCATCAGTTCTTCATAGTTGATGGGCTGCCTGTACGCCGCCACTTCCTCCGGAAGCTTCTGTTCTCTGTAAAGATTTCTCGCCGCATCTACCTGTCTGTCACGCAGTTCGAAAGACATATACTTGTACATCTTATATTCCAACAGCTTCTGAACCAGCTCAGCTCTCGGATCCTCTTCTTCCCCCTCCTCATTAACCTCCTTGGGAAGAAGCATGCGACATTTAATCTCAATCAGTGTAGCAGCCATCACAAGAAACTCACTCATAATATTCATGTCTTCTGTTTCCATCTTTTTGATGTAATCCAGATACTGCTCCGTAATCTCCACAATAGGAATATCATAGATATCTATTTTATTTTTATCTATCAGGTGCAGCAGAAGGTCTAACGGACCTTCGAACACCTCCAATTTAACTGAAATCGCCATAATACTCTCCAGTTTATCTTTTATTCAGGATATACGCAAGACCAAACATCCGTTCTTTACCCTTTTTCGTACCTATTCCACCGAATCCGCTCCGGATGTCTCAGGAAGAAAATCCACAACCCACAGTTCTCCGGGATTAAACAGGCGAAGGGGAACGGTATGCATCCCCAGCCCTCTGCTCAGGACCATAACCGAACGCTCCGCCCGAAAGACTCCGCCGTCATATTTCGGAAATAATCTCAGGGAGGGAGATATGACTCCCTTTCCCCAGATGGGCACTCTTGCCACTCCACCGTGAACATGTCCCGACAGTACCAGATCTGCCCCCCAGGCGGCATAGGCTTTGAAATGCTCCGGATTATGAGCCAACAAAACCGTATACCTGCCGGCATTCGGACTCCCCAGTGTTTCCTGTAAATATCCCGGAGTCATCTCCGGTGTCTTGAACCTTTTATAATACTTTTTGTCAATCTCCGCCCCATAGATTACCATACCGCAGTCTTCTAAGTCGACATGTGTATTCACCATAGGTTCTATTCCAATTTCTTTCAGACCCTTCGCATACTCCTCCGCCATATTACCGTAGGTATCGGGATACAGCTTCAGACGATGTTCATGATTCCCATTACCATAATAAACAGGGAACTCCTTTGATAATGCTTCCAGAAGCTGTAGCGCAGACTCCGGTGTCCTCCCCGGTCTGGCCGTGAGAATATCCCCCGCAATCAGTATCATATCAGGCTTCTGCTTTCTGATTGTTTCTATCAGCTCCCTGTTGTCACGTCCGTACTTTTTGTTATGAAGATCCGAAAGCAACACTGCCCGCTTCCGTTTGCGTATCCGCTTGTCCGAAAGCGTGATATTCCTGATCACGAACCGATTACTGTCATATATCATTATCCACAGCAAAACAACCAGGGTCACACCCAAAATTGTCAAAATAATATCTGTCATTTCAGCTGTTCCTCACATTCACAATAGAAACAGTATATCATATTTCTTTTCTGTTTTACAACCAAAAACAGCGGTTGCAACAGAATCCTGCCGGGATCTTCGGAACCGCTGTTTTGGTATACGCTATAACATGAAATGCCGGAATACCTTTTTCAGATAATCAAAATAATCCGCCTTTTCCACCGTAGCACCATAGAGAATCGGAACGCTTCCGATTTCCTCCCCGTTTAGAAGGTAACGCGCCCGTCCTGCCTGCTCCCCTTCCATGGCAGGTGCCTGGATTTGTGCAGGCAGCTCCAGAACCTTTTCCACCAAAGACAGATCGCTTCCGTTCACATCCAGATACCGGAATTCCCCTTCATACTTTATGGGTACTGATTCTTCCACTCCTCCCTGTACGGAAAGCGGAGGCAGTACCTCCTTGTTTTCATCCGAATAAATCTTACAAATGGTAAATCCATAGGTCAAAAGAGCCTGTGCATCATTGCAGCGTGCCTTGTTGTCGGGTGCGCCCATCACCACTGCAATCAGATCAATGCCATCCTTGCTCGCAGTAGCGGAAAGACAGAATTTTGCCTTGCTGGTAGAACCGGTTTTCAGCCCGGTGGTATACTGATATTGCTTCAACAGCTTATTGGTGCTGTTCAGTGTAAAGGTACTGGTACCCTGCCTTGTTTCGTGAGTGATATCCTCCATCCAGATCGTAGTATAATCAAATACCTCCGGGTATTTCTCTGTCAGCTCCCTGGACATGATGGCTACGTCTCTGGCACAGGAATAGTGATTATCGGAATCCGTCAATCCACAGCAATCCTCAAAATGTGTATCCAGCATCCCCAGAGAGATGGCCTTCTTGTTCATCATTTCCACAAAAGCAGGCTCACTTCCCGCAATATGCTCCGCAACCGCCACGCTGGCATCATTTCCTGAAGAGATGGCAATGCACTTTATCATAGTCTCCAGAGTCTGCACCTCTCCCTGGGCCAGAAAAACCTGAGAACCACCCATGGAGCTGGCATGTTCGCTGGTCAGCACCTGGTCAGTCAGACTTGCCTTTCCTTCATGAATCGCCTCAAAGGTCAGAAGCAGGGTCATGATTTTTGTGACACTGGCCGGGCTTCGCCGTTCCGTGGAATTTAATTCATAGATTACCTGTCCCGTAGAGCTCTCCATCAGGATAACTGACGGTGCGGATACCGCCGGCACCGCCTCCACTGTTATTCCCGAGGAAAACCACAGGATGGCCGTAAGGAAAAACGCCGCTATTCGTTTCATAGTCATAATAAATCGCCCCATTTTGCGTCTGCCGCCTCTGAAAGTCCTTTAAAAGAGCGGCTTCTCAATCCTATTTTTATGCGAAGGGGGCATGGATTAGAACAACAGAAGCCTCCACATACAGTCAAATATAATCAGTAAAGCACTGAAGTGTTGTGATAAAAAAACACAAAACCCCCGGTTGAAAACAACCGGGGGTCTGCTGACATTTAGTTATATTTGCGTTTTCTTGCCGCTTCAGACTTCTTCTTGCGTCTTACGCTCGGCTTCTCGTAATGCTCACGCTTACGAATCTCCTGCTGGATACCAGCCTTCGCACAGCTTCTCTTAAAACGACGAAGCGCGCTGTCTAAAGTTTCGTTCTCTTTTACGATTACGTTTGACATCTTCTACCCGACCCTCCCTTCAGTCCCTCGAGTACATGACTGATTGGGTTAATATTATGTACGAACTTATCTTCCGTCGCACACACATTGATATTATAGCACAAAATCCGATACAGTCAACTACTTTTTTATTTTTGATGACTGTTTGATGACTGTTTGTGATACTTTGTAGTTTGGTAGGCACTCCTATTTACGGTTCTCCTGAAACCGCATCGATTACAGCTGACCTTCCAGCACCTTGGCTGCCGCTGCGATAGCTTCCGGAATTCCTTCCGGATTCTTGCCGCCTGCCTGTGCCATACCGGGACGTCCGCCGCCGCCACCGCCTACCAGTGCAGCAATTCCCTTGATCAGGTTACCTGCATGAGCACCCTTTGCCTGCGCTCCATCGGTAGCCATGGCAATCATATTCACCTTGCCGTCCACAGCGGAGAGCAATACAACCACTCCTTCGCCAAGCTTGGTCTTAAGCTGGTCGCCGAGATCACGGAGTCCGTTCATATCAACGCCATCTACTGTCGTTGCCAGTAGCTTCACACCCTTAATCTCCTGCACCTTGTCCATGACATCGCCCAGGGCATCCTTGGCAGCCTTGGCCTTCAATGCTTCATTCTCACTCTGGAGAGCCTTCAGCTCCGCCATCATATGCTCCAGACGATCGTTCAAGGTCTGAGGAGTTGCCTTGACAATCTTCGCTGCACGCTCCAGTGAATCTTCCAGATTCTTGTAGTATTCCAGCACGTTGTTTCCTGTGATTGCTTCGATTCTTCTCACGCCGGCAGCCACACCGTTTTCGGACAGAATCTTGAAGGAGAGAATGTCTCCTGTATTCTGTACATGGGTGCCGCCGCAGAGTTCCTTGGAGAAATCCCCCATGGATACCACGCGGACACTCTCACCGTACTTTTCACCAAACAAAGCCATGGCTCCCGACTTCTTAGCCTCCTCCAGGGACATTACCCTGGTATCGACTGCCAGCTTCTCGGCAATCTTTTCATTTACCAGCTTCTCAACCCTTGCAACCTCCTCGTCTGTCATGGCTCCGGAATGGCTGAAATCAAAACGGGTACGGGCACCATCCTGATAAGATCCCTGCTGCTCTACATGGTCACCCAGCACCTCCTGCAATGCCTTCTGCATCAAGTGGGTTGCGCTGTGGTTTCTGCAGGTATTGGATCTGTTCAGTTCATCTACCGCAAGAACAGCCTTATCACCTGTTTTGATCACACCGGAAACCACCTGTCCCACATGACCGATTCTGCCGCCTGGCACCTTTACGGTATCTTCCACCTTAAACTCACCGTTTGCAGTGGTAATCACGCCACAGTCACCCTGCTGACCGCCCATGGTTGCATAGAAAGGAGTCTCGGGAACAATCAGAACACCCTTATCACCCTGCTGCAGCTCTTTCTTGATCTCGTTGTCTGACACCAGTGCGCTGACAGTACTCTCAGCTTTCAATCTATCATATCCTACAAATTCACTCACAAGCTCTGCACCTAAGCTGTCATAAACACCTGCATCTGCAGTGGACAGCTTCGCTGAAAAATTCTGATTTTCTCTTGCTTTCTGCTTCTGTTCTTCCATGGAAACCGCAAAGCCTGCCTCATCTACAGTCAGATTCTCTTCTCCTGCCAGCTCAACCGTCAGTTCAATCGGAAAGCCGAAGGTATCATAGAGATAGAATGCTTCTTTTCCGTCGATTTCCTTCTTTCCTTCCGCCTGCTTCTGCTCCAGAATCTTGCGGAATTCTTTCATACCGTTTTCCAGAGTGCTCTCGAAACGGTCGATTTCCTTGTTCAGTTCAGAAAGGATGAACTCTCTGTTCTTTCCGAGCAAAGGATAGCTTTCTGCGTAGATTTTATCAATATACATACCTGCAATGGCGAGGATGTTGTCCTTCTTCAGGTTCAGGGCACGGGCATGTCTCACCGCACGGCGAATCAGACGACGAAGCACATAGCCTGCGCCTGCGTTGGAGGGAAGCAGCTTTGCCTCATCCCCGATCAACATCACACTGGTACGGATATGGTCTGCCAGAATTCTCATGGACTTGGTCAGCTTCTCATCCTGCTCATACTTCACGCCGGAATTCTGCTCAATGTATGCAATAACGGGCGCAAACAAATCAATCCGATACACATCCCTGCTTCCGTTCAGGAATGCAAGAATACGCTCCAGTCCCCAGCCTGTATCCACATTCTTCTGCTTCAGGGGTGTGAGGCTGCCGTCCTGATGCTTCTCATACTGCATAAATACGTCATTTCCAAGTTCGGTGTACTTACCGCAGTGACAGCCGGGACCACAGTCCGGACCACAATCCGGTCTGTCCGCAATATAGAACATCTCACTGTCGGGACCACAGGGTCCATATTCCAGTCCCCACCAGTTATCCTCAGCAGGCAGATAATAGATATTTTCCTTCTTAAAGCCGGAAGCGATACGATATTGTGCCCCCTCCTCATCTCTGGGAGCATTCTCATCGCCCTCAAAGACAGTAGCTGCAAGATGGTCCGCATCAAAGCCGAAGACCTCTGTCAACAGCTCATAACTCCACTGGCATCTCTCCTTTTTGAAGTAATCTCCCAGGCTCCAGCTGCCCATCATTTCGAAAAAGGTCACATGGCTCTTGTCGCCTACGGAATCAATATCGTTGGTACGGACACAGCCCTGTACGTTGCACAGTCTGGTTCCCAGAGGATGCTTCTGTCCCAAAAGGTAGGGCATCAGCGGCTGCATACCCGCTACGTTGAACAGTACTCCCGTAGAGCCGTCGGATACCAGGGAAACCGCACCTACGTCCACATGTCCGCGGTCAATATAAAACTGCTTCCAGGTTTTTCTCAGTTCATCTGAAGTGAATTGTCTCATTTCCAAATCTCCTTTTATTTCCTACATCTTCCAGCGATGTCTTTTAACATAATAGCACTTTCTTTGCGGCTTGTATAGAGAAATTCAGTCTTCCTCTTCCTCCAGTACTTCATTCAACGACTCTCTTGCCTCCCGGATTTCATCGTGATTTCCTTTTTTCAGCGCCGCTTCAAAAGCTGTGATATAGTGATCCAGCTTTTTTCTCCTGTCTCCCAGTGTTTCCTCATACATCCGCTCAGCCCTGGTCAGCACCAGCCGGTTCTCCTCCTGATCCCTTGGCTGAATCTTAAGGTAGGAAAGCTCTTCCATGCGCTTTGCAATCTCTTCCTCCGACATCTGGTTGTCCTGACCCTTGATGATCATTTTGCGCTTCAGTCCCGTGGAAACCACCGTAACCTCTACCTCCAACAGGGAATTGATATCATAGGTATAGGTTACATCCACCGACTCTGAGCCCTTGGGACCCTTGGGAACCTCGACTTCCAATTCTCCCAGGTACAGATTGTTTCTGGCAAAACGGCTCTCTCCCTGAAGCACCCGAACACGAACAGAGGACTGATTATCCCGTACCGTATATAACCGCTCTGTATGGCTGGCGGGAATCACGGTATTGCGCTCAATGATAGGGCAGAATCTTCCGTCCTCATATTTGCCTTCCTCATACTCCACCACCACCTCAGTGCCCAGGGTGAAGGAACAGACATCCGTCAGAATGACTTCCTTTACCTCCTCCCTTCGCTCCTTCATGGCCGCCTGTATTGCCGCTCCCAAAGCAACGGTCTCATCCGGGTTCAGCTTGGTATCCGGGAACTTCCGGAACAAACGGATCAGGAAATCTCTCACAATGGAAAGTCTGGTTGCGCCGCCAATCAACAGCACCTCATCAATATCCGTCAGCTTCAGCCCGGCATCGGCAAGGCTCTTTTTCACCGGCTCCCTGATTTTCATCAGAAGCTCCTCACAGGCTTCCTCATATTCCTTATAGGTAATGGTCTGTTCCATGGTATCTTCCCGGTACAGGAAGCTCATGGTCACCTCTGTATTGTCACTGATTTCACGCTTTGCCTTCTCAGCCTGACGGTATAATCTGACCTGTTCCTTCTCTGTCAGAGCGGAAAGCTGTAGCTTTGCTTTCTGTAAAAAGAGCTTTGCCATCACTTCCGTAAAGTCTTCTCCGCCCAGGTAATTGTCTCCCGCCACGGCCCGAACCTCTAAAATATTGTGATACAGCTCCAATACCGAGACATCAAAGGTACCACCTCCAAGGTCAAACACCAGAAATCTGGTATCTCTTGTCTTATCATACAAGCCATAGGCAACAGCCGCCGCGGTGGGCTCGGAAATCATCCTCTCCACCTTCAGTCCTGCCAGCTCTCCGGCACGCTTAGTTGCCTTTCTTCTCTTGTCATCAAAATATGCCGGCACACTGATAACGGCTTCCGTCACTTCCTCCCCGAGATAATGCTCCGCATCCTCCTTCAGAGCGCGAAGCACAAAACTGGAAAGCTCTTCCGGCTTGTAATGCCTGCCGCTCAAGATGTACTCCCTGTCAGTTCCCATGCTGCGTTTGAATGTCTCTGCGACGGAATTGGGATAAAGGCTCATCCGCTCCTTCGCCGTCTCTCCCACATAGACATTTCCTTCCTCGTCAACACTAACCACAGAAGGCGTCAGATGTTTCCCCAGTCTGTTGGGAATGATTTTCGGACCATCCTCCGTAAAATATGCAATTAAACTGTTTGTTGTTCCTAAATCTATTCCAACTATCATTCACAATCCTCATTTCAAACTACTGTTTTTACAATCCGTATCAGATTATAACACGATATTCCCCGAAGGTGAAGAATAAAATATTTCAATTGCACGGGTATATTCGTCCCAGGGATAATTTTTTCTGTTGTTTTGCAATCGCTTCCCGGCCTCTTCTGTTTTTCCCTGTCTGCTCAGAAGCAAAATACGAATGACCTCTAATTCTCTGCAAGCCGGCGAGAGGCACTCGTCACAGGCAGTACACTCGGACTCACTCTCCAGTAATTCCTCCAACTGCTCCTCAGAAAAGGTATACCAGGCAGCCAGAAGCTTCAATCTTAAATATGCCTTTTCCCGGTTATAATACTTCTTGCCAATTGACATGTTTTCCCGAACCAGATAGCGTTTCAGATTTTCTGCCATCTTTTGACCACAGGTCTTTTCTCCGCATAAAATTGCGCCAAAAATTCCGTCTGCCAGATTCTTCGCATCCCGGTCTTCATATTGTAAACTCTTTAAGAATTTACAGGCTTCCTGCTTTTCACCGGCAATCAGATTTACCCATAGCTGTATCAAAAGGAACCGTCTGTACTCAGGCTCCGCAGCCCCAAATAAATTCAGGGAATGCTTTACTCTGTCCATCACCGAATAGCTGCAGTCCCATTTTCTCAAAAGAGCTCTTGCCCTGCCCCGGTCCCCCCATCTGATCCAGGCAAAAGCTGTACTTTCCATTATCCGGAATTCATTCAGCCCGCAATCCTTCTGGTACAGCCTGACAGCTTCTTCAACATTTCCAAGGCAGATCTGACATTCCGCTTTTCTCTGTTCCAGCCAGAAATTTTTGTCTTTTTCCCTTTCCTCACGCTTCTCCATCATGACCAGCGCTGTCTCGTAATCTCCCAGAAGTGCATAGATGGCTCCCATATCCGAATATGTCGTAACCGGTATTTCATCTCCCATGTATAGCATAGCTTTCTTCATATAGTATAGGGATTTTTCATAATCTCCCTGATATCTCATAACAAAGCTCAAACCATTTAAAGCATAAGGATTGACCGGATTTATGGACAATGCTTTCTCAAAATCCTCCTGTGCCTCCCTGTAATGATGGGCGCTTCTGTGGAAAATCCCTCGTTCCACAAACATAAAGCCATCGGGACAGTTATATAAGAGTTCACTTATGACCGGCAGTCCATGTTCATAATAATCCGTCTTACCCGCGGCAACCTGAGTGCGGAAATTCTTACGAAAGAATTCCAGTTCTCTCTTTACTTTTTCTCTCGCCATGGGCTCATGATCTTTTTGATAGAGATATGCCTCCAGAATCGCACTCTTAACCTTGTTCTCCTCTGCCTTTTTCAAGATCTTATCAAGATCATCCCAACGTTTTAAATCAAGACAGACCTTGGCAATATACTCATATGCCTTCGCAAATTCCGGAAAGTATTGAATACAATAAGTGCCATCCCGGACAACAGCACCGGCATCAAGTCTTCTCCTGCCCGCTTCCAGTCTCGTCGCATAAGCAGCATAAATCTGATATTGATCTACCAGCCTGCCCACAATGTCTTCCACTTGTTCATATTCCTGCAGTTCCACATAAATCTGAGCCATCTCCAGCAAAACACCAATATCTCCCGAATTGCCGTTTACCAGCCCTTTTGCTTCTGCGAGAGCTTCTTGGAACTTCTCCTGATCACGAAATCCCAGATTATGTAAACACTGCATCCGAATCAATTTTGCCTGCTTCAAACGATCCCGGTCCTTCTCTTCCTCTTCTTCCGCGACATCTCCGGACGCCAGTTTTTCCTGAAGTGCTGCTTCCCAGCACCTGGTCATGTTGACCGATGCCTCATATTCTCCCTGCTCAATATATAATTTTGACAATAAGCCGTACCATTCTGCTCTTTTTCCCTCAGTGATCAGCTTTTCAATCTTTAATGCCACCCTGATACCACGGGATATTTTACCGTCCTGGAGATAACACCAGCACAGTTCCAGGGCAGCCTCCCACACTCCTTCCTCATACCACTGCAGCTCCAGGGGCTTCTCCAGCTCAGCGTTAATCTTATGAAGAAGTAACATGAAATCCTCTCCGGCGCCTCCCGAAAGTGCCCTTTCCGCACACTTTTTGGCTTCCTTATAGCGTTTCTGTCCATAATACCACTCTGCAAGGCGTACATTCGCCATATAATGCTTGTCATTCTCTGTCTTCAGACTCTGATAGATTTCCCCTGCTCTTTGGTAGTCGGTCGTATTTCCTTCCTTGCCAAACTCCCACAATATTTCTGCCAGATAGAAACGAACTATCCCATCTTCCGGATACTTTTTATTCTCTTCCTCCAGAATCCCAACTGCCTCCGCAGCTTTCCCTTCTTTGACAAGCAGCTGTGCACGACAGACTTCCATCGCCGGGTGATGAATCATCAATTCATCAGCCCTTTTCAGATTCTGCTCTGCCTTCCGTAGATCTCCCGACACCAGTGCCTGCCGGCAATGGTCATAGTATTGAAGAAACAAGTCGTAGGGAGCATCTTCTGCTCCTTCAAAGCTGTAAAAATCAATCTCTTCACCACGCTCACACTTAATTCGGATGTACCTTAAAAAATCTCCGGGCAATAATTCCCTGAGTTCCTGCTCATGCCCTGTGATTCCCATCGCCTTATCCAGATATTTCCACACATTCCCCGGCAATCTGTAATGCTTTGACAGAAACACCCAGAATTTCCTGCGGCAGTTCTCTTCTTCCTCCAAGGACAAAAAACAGTCAGAGGTAAAAAGCTTCTTCCACTCGGATAACTCTCTGCGTCTGGAGATTGCTCCATAGACTCCTGACACCTGTCTGAGCCACTGTCCCGAGGGAGTATCATCTGCCGCTTCCTGAACCTTTTCTTTCTTTTTCGCAAGACAGCATGCCTCCTCATATGCGGTACGAAGTCGTCGGAACCCTTCAGGATCATCCTCCGGATTGGTCACTGCAAGCCTGCTTCTATATGCTTTTTTTATCTCTGTTTCATCCTCTGTGGCTGCAATCCCCAGCACTTGAAATATCTCAATCCTGTCCATCTGTCGAATTCTTTCCCGCAAAACAAACATGCGTTGCAAAATAAGAGGACCACCACCATCATCGGTGGCAGCCCTCTTCTGTCAGAACAATCTAAAACGTGAATTTATCCGCAAAATATGCGTCCAAATCTGCAATTGCTACTCTTTCCTGTTCCATGGAATCACGGAAACGAACAGTTACACAATTATCTGTCTCAGATTCAAAATCATAGGTAATGCAGAAAGGGGTTCCAATCTCGTCCTGTCTGCGATAACGCTTACCAATGTTTCCTCTGTCATCAAACTCGCAGTTGTACTTCTTTGAGAGCTGGGCATAAATCTTCTCTGCGCCCTCATTGAGCTTCTTGGAAAGAGGAAGCACACCAATCTTAACAGGTGCAAGTGCAGGATGGAAATGAAGTACGGTACGCATATCACCGCCCTCCAGCTCCTCCTCGTCATAAGCCGCACAAAGGAAAGCCAGAACCACGCGGTCGGCACCCAGAGAAGGCTCGATAACATAAGGAATGTATTTCTCCTTTTTCTCATCATCGAAGTAGGTCATGTCTTCACCGGAGGTATTGGCATGCTGCGTCAGGTCATAATCGGTTCTGTCTGCAATTCCCCAGAGTTCACCCCACCCGAAGGGGAACAGGAATTCAATATCGGTAGTACCCTTACTGTAGAAGCAAAGCTCCTCAGGGCTATGGTCACGGAGACGCATCTCCTCCTCCTTCATACCAAGGGACAGCAGCCAGTCACGGCAGAAGGCTCTCCAATATTGGAACCATTCCATATCCGTACCCGGCTCGCAGAAGAACTCAAGCTCCATCTGCTCGAACTCTCTGGTACGGAAAGTAAAGTTACCGGGCGTAATCTCATTTCTGAAGGACTTACCGATCTGTCCGATGCCGAAGGGAATCTTCTTTCTGGAGGTTCTCTGTACATTCTTGAAGTTCACAAAAATACCCTGGGCTGTCTCAGGGCGAAGATATACCACGCTCTTTGCATCCTCTGTGACACCCTGGAAGGTCTTAAACATCAGGTTAAACTGACGGATATCGGTAAAATTGTGTTTTCCGCAGCCGGGGCAGGGAATCTGATGCTCTTCCACAAAGTTCTTCATCTGTTCCTGACTCCACGCGTCCACACTTTCAGTCAATTCAATATTTTTTTCTGCACAGAAATCTTCAATCAGCTTATCTGCACGAAAACGCTCGTGACACTCCTTACAATCCATCAGAGGATCGGAGAAGCCGCCCAGATGTCCGCTGGCAACCCAGGTCTGGGGATTCATCAGAATTGCACAGTCCACACCTACATTGTAGGGGTTCTCCTGTACAAACTTCTGCCACCACGCTTTCTTTACATTGTTCTTCAACTCCACACCGAGATTACCGTAATCCCAGGTATTTGCAAGGCCACCGTATATCTCGGAACCGGGATATACAAATCCTCTTGCCTTTGCCAGTGCTACGATCTTGTCCATGGTTTTTTCCATAATACTTTCCTCTCATTCCGCCGTTTTACGACCTATATCTTAACTAATTTCTTACCTTTTCGTTCCCTGTCCGCTTCCCGGAATAACTGTTTTCTCATTTGGCGAGCAGAATAAACGCCTTTCCCTCCACCCCCGAGGTATCGGCACTCTTTTCCCCCGGAACCACGCCTATGCTCACTCCTGCCACATCATGTGGAAGTGTAAGAACGGCATGTATATCCGTGATTAATAATGGTAACTTTTCTGCCTTTTTCAGCTGTTCCCGGCTCATTGCTTTACCGTCCTTAACGCTGCAAAGCTCCGTCTCACTCAGATACCCCAGTTCCATGGCCCGCTTTAATGTTCCTCTGTACCAGAAGGTTCCGGTGAATTCCGCAAAACTCTCTAATCCGTCAAATCGATAAGTAATCACTGCCAGTCGCTTCTCATCTGTCCGGTACTCCTTACCCTCAACCGTAATCTGAGACTTGGAATCATCAGTGTTTCCCGCGGTTTGAAACCTCGCCGCTTCCTCCTTAGCCATGGCAGTGAGCTCGTCCAGACTGTAATACTCCCTATCAAATTCTCCGGCCAGATGATAGACAACAGCTCCATCATCCTTGATTTCCACTGTGGTACAATTCGGTGGTTCTGTCTCATCCGCCTGTCCACATCCGGAAATTACAATCATAACGAGACACAGTGCCGCAAAAAATATCATGCCTTTTTTCATTCTGCGACTCCTTTATGATGGTATACTTTGCTATTGTATCAAAAAAAATTCGTATTTTCAACAGAGATTTTGCAGAACTTCAAGACTTTTAAACTCATGATTTACTATTTTTTTCATATACTCCGTTGAAATCTGTCGTAGTTCCTCCAGTACGCTGTCAGACACCTTAAAGGTATACAGTTTTTCCGCGGAACTTGCGGTTATGTAGTTGAGCGTATATTTCGTAGATTCCTCCAAAGCTCTGTCTGTTGGTACTCCCGGAAATTCGCCATTGATCACAAGCACCTTACACTCATAGACGTACCTTACCAATTCCTTGGAAATTGCCGTTTTGCAAAGAGCTCTGAGCGCAACATACAAAAGCTTCATCATCTCATACTCATCATTGTTTTCCCTGGTGTAATAATCCGCTATCTCGGAAAAGTACATTCCGTAGCAGGCACCGATATAGTCCATTCTCAGTTCTTCGAAATAATTCTGAACATCAGCCTCCGTCAGTGTATATGCATTCTTTCCCTCATAAAGCTTAAAATGCCCGAAGGCAAAGGGATCCGTCGCTGCTGCGAGCTTGTTTCCCGGCCTTCTGGCACCTCTTGCAAATGCGGTAATTTTTCCCCTCTCCCTGGTCAGAAGAATAATCCTTTTATCGTATTCTCCCACGGGAGACTGCTTTAATACTATCCCTGTCAGTATGATCTGCTCCTGCATGTAAGCTCTCTCCAAACTGATTTTTCTCACCCGTGACCATTGTCGATTCATATCGTTCACAGGAGACAAAGCTTAAGTAATCTTCTATCTTTCCGGTGTTTTCAAATCTCTTCCAGTATTCCATATTCATTCTGCATTCCCCCGATTCGTATGTTTACTCTCCACCGTTAGAGTTTGCAGAATGACTCGGTTCTATTCGCTTCTTCCGATTTCTTTCGCGTTGTAGCCAAAATTTTTCAACATCGTATCGCTGTCGCGCCAGTCTTTTCTCACCTTCACCCAAAGCTTGAGATTCACCTGCATTTCCAGCATATCTTCAATGTCTTTGCGGGCACTGACACCTATTTTCTTGAGCATGCTTCCGCCTTTCCCGATGACAATTCCCTTGTGGGATTCCCTCTCACAGATAATGGTTGCATCTATATGACAGATATTGCCTCTCTCCTTCATGCTCTCAATGGTCACGGCGATGCCGTGAGGGATTTCTTCTTCCAGAAGCTTTAACGCCTTCTCCCGTATCAGTTCGGCGGCAATTTGACGCATGGGCTGATCTGTCACAGTATCCTCGTCATAATAGGCAGGTCCGTAAGGCAGATACTTGAAAATCAGCTTCACCAGTTCATCCGTATGATCGCCCTTGAGAGCTGATACGGAAATAATCTCCTGAAACTCCATCTCCTTTTTGTATAGCTCAATAAAACCGGACATTGCGTCACCTTTCACCGTATCCGCTTTATTGATCACAAGAATCACCGGTGTTCGGGTCTTCTTCAGCTGCTCTATGACATACTGTTCTCCGGCGCCGATATAGTTCGTGGGCTCCACCAGCCATAAAATGACATCCACATCTTCCATAGAACGTTCTGCCACCTTAATCATATAGCTGTCCAGTTTGTTCTTTGCCTTGTGTATCCCCGGCGTATCCAGAAAAACAATCTGCCCCTCTTCCGTGGTAAGAACCGTCTGGATACGATTTCTCGTGGTCTGAGGTCTCTTGGAGGTGATTGCTATTTTCTGACCGATCAAACGGTTCATCAGGGTGGATTTACCCACATTGGGTCTGCCGATCAATGTCACAAAACCGGACTTAAAAGATGGATTCTCGTTCATATCTATTCGACTTCCTTTTTCTTCCTTTTTCTCTTGATCACGCGCAGTGTGATCAACAAGGCAACGCCCAGAATAAGTACCCACATCACAATATAGGGAAGATTTGCCACAAAACTCACCAGAAAATCAGCCAATCCCTCTTTGATTTCCTCCCAGGTATCCCGGAGTTCCGAATGCATTCTCTGTCCCAGGGTCTCTTCTTCCTCCAATACCGGAGTCAGCTCCTTTACCTCACTGACACGGATTCTCACAGTACTGTAATCCACCTGATTGTCCATGGTTCGAAGCTGGGATTCCAGACTTTCCAGCTGATAACGGACAGAAGTCAGTCGATCCTCAATGATCAGAATCTCCTCCAGTGACTCTGCCTGTTCCATCAGCTCCAACAGCCTTGTGTGCTCCGTCCTCAACGCATCTCTTCTGCTGGCGGTATCCACATAGGTCATGGTAACATCATTGACGCTGTCATTCCTCTTTACTACATTGCACAGCTCAGACACAGAGCCCAGAAATTCATTCAGCTCCGACTGAGGGATTCTGACCGTCAGGTTGGCATAGCGCACCATTTCGCTGTCGGAATAACGGCTGCCGTTGTAGGTTTCCATATCATCAATGTAGCCTCCAAGGTGCTGTATCTGAGATTCCAGGGCAGGCATCAACGCTTCGTATTCCTGTGTTTCCACCTCAAGTCTGACATTTTTGATCAGCTTTCTGCCATCCGTCACAGCTTCTCCATCCTCTTTGCCCGAAGGTGCGACCGCCATTTCCGAAGTGACCGAATCACGATAAGAATTGGTACCGGAGACCGCCATGTCAGATACATACATCTC
>SAMEA3663269__coassemble_320_pt1 | contig 17577 bp, 32 predicted proteins | sample SAMEA3663269__metabat2_low_PE_038 | metagenome-assembled genome bin SAMEA3663269 (sample SAMEA3663269) | pig gut metagenome | biome: pig gut; feature: pig-associated habitat; material: faeces | place: China | collected 2013
GCTCATGGCTTTCTCTGGGGCGGTAACTGGAACAGTCCCAAAGAATACGGACATTTTTACAAATCAAAACCATGAATTAATTCCAAAAAAAAGGGGAAAGCTTTCGCTTTCCCCTTTAAAATGTCATTCTTAAACCAGCTCAAGAACAACTTCCATCGCAGCATCGCCCTTACGAAGACCGATCTTAACGATTCTGGTGTAACCACCCTTACGGTTAGCATACTTGGGTGCATACTCATCAAAGAGCTTAGCAACCAGGTCAACTTCCTTGGTGTTTCTCTTCTTTCCTGCTGCTTCTGTAGGAACAGATACTACAGGATAAAGAACCTTCATCATCTGACGTCTTGCATGAGAACGGCTGGGAAGATCCTTCTTGATCTCCTTCTCAACGGTCTCATACTTGGTAACCTTCTTGCCGTCAACAACTTCTTTCACACGCTTGCCGTCTTTGTCCTTAACAGCAACCTTAGCAGAAACCTTAACGGTCTCAAAGTTGTCTTTTTCCTTCACTGCCAGTGCAATGAGTCCTTCAGCAATCTTCTTTACTTCCTTAGCCTTAGCTTCGGTTGTAACGATCTTGCCCTTGTAAAGCAGAGCTGTTACCTGGTTTCTGAGTAATGCTTTTCTCTGGGAAGAAGTTCTTCCAAGTTTTCTGTACTTTGCCATTTTTCTATTTCCTTTCTCTTTTCATGGTACATCCGGCCACGCACCTTGGACTTACTTACCGAATGTTTCGACGCTTAAGTCGATTTTACGCCATTTAGAGATTCACCGCGGATGGACACTTTGGATTTATCATCCGTGGAAAACTCAACATTTTTATTCCTCTGAAGGATTCAGCTGAAGACCCAGCTCCTTCAGTTTTGCAAGAACTTCTTCCAGGGACTTGCGACCCAGGTTACGAACCTTCATCATATCTTCGGAGGTTCTGTTGCAAAGTTCTTCAACGGTATTGATTCCGGCTCTCTTCAGGCAGTTATAAGAACGAACGGAAAGCTCCAGTTCGTCAATGCTCATCTCAAGAACCTTCTCCTTCTCATCGTCTTCCTTCTCAACCATAACGTCAACGTTTCTGGTATTCTCGGAAAGGTCGATGAAGAGGTTCAGATGCTCACTCATAACCTTAGCGGCCAGGCTGACAGCCTCATCGGGAGCCAATGTTCCGTTGGTATATACATCCAGTGTCAATTTATCAAAATCTGTAATCTGTCCGACACGGGTATTCGCTACTGTTACGTTTACTCTCTCTACAGGTGTGTAGATGGAATCAATAGCGATCACTCCGATAGGAAGATCGTCATGCTTGTTTTTGTCGGCACTTACATAGCCACGGCCTCTGGTGATAGTCAGCTCCATATAGAACTTAGTATCCTTGCCGCTGAGAGTCGCAATCACAAGATCAGGATTCAGGATCTCAATATCCTGATCAACCTGAATATCGGAAGCATGAACAACGCCTTCACCTTCATACTCGATATATGCGGTCTTAACCTCATTTCCTTCGCTGTTATTCTTGATGGCGAGATTCTTGATGTTCATGATAATCTCAGTAACATCCTCTTTCACGCCGGGAATAGCAGTGAATTCATGCTGAACTCCCTCAATCTTAATCTGGCTTACAGCAGCTCCGGGAAGAGAGGAGAGCATGATTCTTCTCAGGGAGTTGCCAAGTGTAATGCCATAACCCCTCTCCAAGGGCTCAACCACGAACTTACCGTACCTCTTGTCTTCTGAAATCTCAGTAACCTCAATATTAGGTCTTTCAAAATCAAACACAGTCAATACCCTCCTTGTGGTTTCGTCAATTATTTGGAGTACAACTCGACAATAAGCATCTCGTTAACAGGTACATCGATCATTTCCCTGGTAGGAAGATTCTTTATAGTCCCCTTGAAGTTTTCGATATCTACGTCCATCCATTCAGGAACAAGTCTTCCGCCGGTAACCTCGACGATATCCTTGTATCTCTGCATAGACTTTGCGCTCTCTTTGATTTCGATTACATCGCCTGCCTTGATCAGATAAGAAGGTACATTCACCTGCTTGCCGTTTACCAGTACATGCTTATGATCAACAATCTGTCTTGCTTCTCTTCTGGTTCTTGCGAATCCCATTCTGAACACAACGCTGTCAAGTCTGCTCTCAAGCATTACCATCAGGTTTTCACCGGTCATACCCTTCATTCTGTCGGCCTTCTCATAATAGTTTCTGAAAGGCTTCTCAAGTACGCCGTAGATGAACTTTGCCTTCTGCTTCTCACGAAGCTGAAGTCCGTATTCACTTACCTTCTTGCCTGCTCTTGCGTTCTGTCTGTTAGATTTCTTGTCATATCCCAAATAGGAAGGCTCAAGGCCCAGGGAACGACATCTCTTTAATACGGGGGTGCGATTAACTGCCATTTTAATATTCTCCTTTTTGTTTGTTTACAACAGCTTTCAGCTGCCTTCTTCCAACATTATCAGTTACGATTATACTCTTCTGCGCTTGGGAGGACGGCATCCGTTGTGAGGAACGGGTGTTACGTCACGGATACTGATTACTTCAAGACCGCATGCGGAAAGTGCTCTGATTGCAGCCTCACGTCCTGATCCGGGTCCCTTTACAAATACATCTACGGTCTTCAAGCCATGTACCAGAGCAGCCTTTGTTGCTGTCTCTGCTGCTACCTGTGCTGCATACGGAGTAGATTTTCTTGAACCTTTAAATCCCAGACCACCGGCACTTGCCCAGCTCAATGCATTACCTGCGCTGTCAGTCAGTGTAACAATTGTATTGTTAAAAGAAGACTGAATATGTGCCTGTCCGCGTTCAACGTTTTTCTTTACGCGCTTCTTTGTTACTTTTTTTGCAACCTGCTGTTTCGCCATTTTTAAACTAACCTACTTTCTCATTGATAGGAATCTTCTCAATTCCCTCTTACAGTTACGCCATCGTACCTTAAATCCGATGGAATTCTCTCATCCGATTTGCGAATCAGATGCCTCAAATAATCACAGGGCTATGCCGCGCAATTATTTCTTCTTGTTTGCAACCGTACGCTTGGGTCCCTTACGGGTTCTTGCGTTGTTCTTGGTGTTCTGTCCGCGAACAGGCAATCCCTTACGATGACGGATACCACGATAGCAACCAATTTCCTGAAGTCTCTTGATATTCAGAGCAACTTCTCTTCTCAGGTCACCCTCTACGGTAACGCCGAGCTTTTCGATTGCTTCTGTAATCTTCTTTACCTCTTCGTCGGTAATGTCTCTGACTCTGGTATCGGGATTCACACCAGCTTCAGCCAGAATCTTGTTAGCTGTAGGTCTGCCGATTCCATAGACATAAGTCAAACCGATCTCAATTCGTTTCTCTCTAGGTAAGTCAACACCTGCAATACGAGCCATTTACATTTCCTCCATTTCCGTGCATCAGCTCATGATGCATCTTTGCATGTCGTTTTGGTCTGTTTGTGACATGCATTCTTAGTTACTAATTGATTGGGGTTTTCACCCAACCGGACGCTTTTATCCGATCTTTCCAAGACACTCCTGGTATCAACAAGTAATCTCCGGTAAGCTCTATCCAGGTTCTATGATAATCAATGCAGACGCATCCGCATCGGTTCAGCCGCACATAAAAACCTGACAAGAACTCACTTAACCGACCCACAGCCTGTATCAGACCGTTGGCAGGTGGTGATTATCCCTGTCTCTGTTTGTGCTTCGGATTCTCGCAGATAACTCTGATGCGTCCTTTTCTCTTGATGATTTTGCACTTTTCGCAAATCGGTTTTACTGATGATCTAACCTTCATCTTTAAACCCTCCTTTCAAAAAAGACCGTTTTACATTATAACATGGGGACCGCCGTTTGGCAAGCCCCCATTCATAATTATTTTACAATATTTTGGCGGTTGAATTATTTATCACGCCAGATAATACGTCCCTTGCTGAGGTCGTAGGGGGACAGCTCCAAAGTAACCTTGTCCCCGGGCAGAATTCTGATGAAGTTCTGGCGCAGCTTACCGCTGATATGGGCAAGCACACGATGACCATTCTCCAGCTCTACCTGAAACATGGTGTTGGGAAGCTTCTCCACTACTGTTCCTTCTATTTCAATTACATCACTTTTAGACATATTCAAATCTCCATTCCTGCCCGGTTCTCTTACCTATGGCATATTTTTGTTATTGGTTGTCAGCACTTTTTTTGTATTTCTTTATCGCAGTCATCAATTCTTCCGGATATACCGTCGCACCGCCGGCAAGTCTTGCCCGTAATGCGTCATCTATCATCTGATTGATAGGCTGTATATGCTTTCTGCGCTTCTTTTTCGGCGCCTCCGGCTTCTTCAGACGTCCATCCGATAAATATACGATTTCTTCCTCTTCACCGACAATCACATAAAGGGTACCCTTATCATGACCTGCCTTTGAATACACCAACTGTCCTATCATAGTCTCTTCCCTATTCGATGGTTAATATTTCCGGCTCGCCATCCTCTGTAATAAGGATAGTATTCTCATAATGTGCAGAAAGGGAACCATCCTGTGTCACAACCGTCCAGTCATCATCCAGCCACTCCACATCTGCACGTCCCATATTGATCATGGGCTCAACGGCCAGAGTCATTCCCGCACGTAACTTCGGTCCTCTCTTTATCTGAGCAAAGTTCGGAATCTGAGGGTCTTCGTGTAATCTGGTGCCAACTCCGTGCCCCACCAAATCACGCACAATTCCATATCCGTGTGGTTTGATATAGGCTGCAATGGCATTGGAAATGTCATAGAGATGATTTCCCGCCTTTGCTTCCTTAATACCGGCAAAGAAACTTTCTCTTGTTACGTCAATCAATTTTTGTGCTTCCGGTGAAATCTGCCCTACAGCATGGGTTCTGGCAGCGTCAGAATGATATCCCTTATAAATCATTCCGGCATCCAGACTGACAATATCGCCCTCCTGAAGGATGCGATGTTTGGTTGGAATACCATGTACCACTTCACTGTTGACAGATACGCAAATACTTGCCGGATAACCGTTATAATGTAAGAAATTAGGAATTCCCCCGAGCTTACGAATCAGCTGATCTCCCTTGATATCAATATCCTTGGTAGAAATACCGGGCTTTACAAACTCTTCCAGCTCCTTGTGAACAATCGCAAGACGTTTGCAGGATTCCCGGATCAGCTCTATTTCCTGTTCGTTCTTAATAATAATCATTTTCGGTACCTTCGTTCTGTCAGTCCAGGATATCTGTGATTGCCTTGAACACGTCCTTCATGTCCACAGTACCGTCAACACTTCTCAATACACCCTTTGCAGTGTAAAAATCAATCAAAGGCTGGGTCTGGTCATGATATACCTTCAGTCGATTTAATACGGTCTCGGGCTTATCATCCTCTCTGAGTACCAGCTCACTTCCGCAGGTATCACAGATGCCTTCCTTCTTGGGTGGAATATGCTCGATATGATAGGTGGCACCGCACTTTAAGCAGGCACGTCTTCCGGACATTCTTCTAACGATATTCTCGTCGGGTACATCCACATTGATTGCATAATCAACAGACTCACCAAGCTTATTCAGGGCTTCATCCAAAACCTGAGCCTGAGGAATGGTTCTGGGAAAACCATCCAGAACATATCCGTTTGCACAATCAGCCTGGGCAACTCTATCCAGCAAAATCTTCACTGTAAGCTCATCGGGAACCAGAAGTCCCTGATCCATATATTTCTTTGCCTCTAATCCCAGTTCTGTTCCGTTCTTGATATTTGCACGGAAAATGTCACCGGTAGAAACATGAGGAATCTGATACTTTTCTGCAATCATTTTGGCCTGTGTACCTTTTCCTGCGCCGGGCGCACCTAACATGATAATCTTCAAATCCTTACCTCCTTGTGTTTAAAGGGAATTGTCTCATAAAACTCTAACATTTATATTTTACCTACTTTAGGGAAATTTTGCAAGAAAAAAATCGCGCAGGACAAACCTGCGCGACTCAGAATATCATTATTTTTCCAAAAAACCTTTGTAATTACGAACAAGCATCTGGGATTCCACCTGCTTCATGGTCTCGAGCACAACGCTTACGATAATGATAAGACTTGTGCCACCGAAGGAAATACTTGCTCCGATGCTGCTGAAAAGATAAGGAATCACAGCAATAACGGTAAGTCCTACGGCGCCTATAAATACAATGTGATTCAGAACTTTGTTCAGGTAATCACTGGTCAGCTTACCGGGTCTGATTCCCGGGATAAAGCCTCCGGCTTTCTTCAGGTTATCGGCTACCAGCAAAGGATTAAAGGTAATGGATGTATAGAAATAAGCAAAAAAGATAATAAGCAAAATGTATACCAGTAATCCGACGGAATATTTTATCTGACCGGCTGTAAAATTACACCAGTATCTGGAATCCATATATTTCAGGATCTCACTCCATACGCCTGTTCCATTATATCCTGCAAAAGAGGAAATAATCACGGGGAACTGTAATATGGACTGTGCAAAGATGACGGGAATAACGCCGGCGGTATTTACCTTCAAAGGAATGTTTGAGGTCTGACCACCTACCATCTTTCTACCCTGTACCTTATTCGCATACTGTACGGGAATCTTGCGGACTGCGTCATTCAGGATAATTACCATAACCACCATCGCAATGATGATACCGATAATAATCACTGCAGCCAGGATTGCGGAAGCCGGTGCCTTATGAATCTTGTCGTCTGCGAATACAAAACGATTGAACAGGTTAACCAGATCCTCAGGCATTCTGGAAATTATGTTGATAACCAGGACAATGGATATACCGTTTCCAACGCCATTCTCTGTGATTCTTTCACCTACCCACATCAAGAATGCACTACCTGCAGTCAGGGTTGCCACCGCAGAAATAATGGTAAGTGTCTTGTGACCGCCGCTCATGGTGCTGAAATTAGTAAACAGCCCCTGATTGCGGAAGGCTACAGCCATGGCAAGAGACTGAATCAGTGCCAGTGCTATCGTCACATAACGGGTAAGAGACACAATCTTCTTTCTTCCTTCTTCACCGTCACGCTGCATCTCCTCCAACTTGGGAATCGCAATCGTGAGCAGCTGCATGATAATGGAAGAAGTGATATATGGCGTAATGTTCAGTGCAAATATGGACATATTCTCAAAGGAGCCGCCGGTAAGTGCATTGAAAAAACTAAAATCGCCGTCAAACTGATTTGCGAACATGTCCTTGATAAACGACTGGTTTACACCGGGTACGGGCAGCTGTGAGCCAACCCGCACCACAATTAACATTAAAAAGGTAAACAGAAGTTTATCTCTGACTGATTTAATCTTAAATGCATTTTTCAGCGTTTTAAGCATTACATCACCTCTGCTGTTCCGCCAAGTGCCTCAATCTTCTCCTTTGCAGACGCACTGAATGCATCTACTTTGACATTGAGCTTCTTGGTCAGGTCTCCGTTACCGAGTATCTTAACACCATCCCTGGGATTCTTAACAATGCCAGCTTCCATTAGTGCATTTACATCTACTGTTGCACCGTTATCAAAGCACTCAAGAGCGCTCAGATTGATTGCAACGATCTCTTTTGTATTTCTGTTAGTGAAGCCTCTCTTGGGAAGGCGTCTGTACAAAGGCATCTGTCCGCCTTCAAAACCGATTCTGGGTGCTCCGGAACGAGCCTTCTGACCTTTGTGTCCTTTACCTGCGGTTTTGCCATTGCCTGAACCATGTCCGCGGCCTCTTCTGAAATTATTGCTCTGCTTGGAACCTTCTGCAGGTCTCAAATTTGATAATTCCATCTTTTAACACCTCCTTTATTATGCTTCTTCTACTTTCAACAAATAACCTACCTGACGAATCTGTCCCTGTGTAGCAGCATTATCAGGAAGTATTACGGAACTGCCAATTTTGCGAAGTCCCATAGACTGAACAATTGCCTTATTCTTGGGTACAGCACCGATCGTAGACTTTACCAAAGTAATCTTTAACTTCTTATCTGCCATAATTAACTCCTTTTCTGCGGAATTACGCTAATACTTCTTCAACAGACTTTCCGCGGCTCTTAGCAACCTCTTCAGGGCTCTTAAGCTGGCTCAGACCGGAAATTGTTGCAAGAACAACGTTCTGCTTATTGTTAGATCCGAGAGACTTGGTACGAATATTCTTGATACCTGCAAGCTCACATACCACACGGGCAGGACCGCCTGCGATGATACCGGTACCTTCGGGAGCCTTCTTCAGCAAAACGTTTGCAGAGCCGTACTTTCCGATAAAGTCATGAGAAATGGAATTGTTCTCATCCAAAGCAACCTCAACAAGGTGCTTCATTGCATCCTCTTTTCCCTTACGGATAGCTTCGGGAATTTCTACTGCCTTGCCCAGACCAGCGCCGACATGACCGTTACCGTCACCAACTACTACCAGTGCGGTGAAACGCATTGTACGTCCACCCTTTACGGTCTTAGCTACACGCTTGATGGTAACAACCTTATCAGTCAACTCTAACTGGCTTGCATCTATGATTGTATGTTTCATGGTGTATTCCTCTCCCTTTCTTAGAATTCCAGGCCAGCTTCTCTTGCTGCCTCTGCTAATGCTGCGATCTTACCCTGATAAATAAAGCCGCCTCTGTCAAAAACAACTTCCTTGATTCCCTTTTCCATTGCTCTCTTTGCAATGACGGTTCCCAGGTATGCTGCCGCATCAACGTTATTGGTCTTCTCAAGCTCGCTCTTGATTTCCTTCTCAAGCGTGGAAGCGGATACTAATGTATTCCCAACAGTATCGTCGATAATTTGAGCATACATATGATTATTGCTTCTGAATACTGCAAGACGAGGTCTTTCAGCAGTACCACTGAAGCGGTTACGAATTCTCATGTGCTTTTTCACACGTACTTCTTTTCTTGATTCTTTGCTAACCATCTCATACTCTCCTTATCTTTTATTTCTTACCGGTCTTGCCGACTTTGCGTCTGATAGTCTCAGAAACATACTTAATTCCTTTGCCCTTATAAGGTTCAGGTCTTCTCTTGTCTCTGATCTCTGCTGCAAACTGGCCAACCTTTTCTTTGTCAATACCCTTAACAGTGATGAATTTGTCTTCAACAACAGTTTCAACACCTTCAGGATCGATCATCTCTACAGGATGTGAATAGCCAAGGTTCAGGGTCAGCTTCTTGCCGCTCTTTGCTGCTCTGTAGCCGACACCGTTTACTTCCAGCTTCTTCTCAAAACCTTCGGTAACACCTACTACCATGTTGTTAAGCAGGGTTCTGGTCAGACCGTGAAGAGATCTCATCTTCTTCAGGTCATTGGGTCTGCTAACCAGAATCTCAGCACCTTCAACTTTGATTTCCATTTCAGCGGGTAAAACTCTCTCAAGAGTTCCCTTAGGACCTTTCACGGTCACTTTGTTATTTTCTGCAATTTCTACAGTTACACCTGCAGGAACTGCGATTGGCATTCTACCTATACGTGACATGCCCGTACCTCCTATATTTTTATAAAATACTTATTTATACTATCATCTCGAAAACCGGCTGCTTCGCATCCGTCTTTTTCTGCATGCTCCTCTCGAAAACCGGCTGCTTCGCATCCGTCGCAGCTACGCTGCTTTGTGTTTTCTCGATGTCTGTCGCATAAAATCAAATACTTCGCTTCGCTCGTGCTTGATTTTATTGCTTACCAGACAAATGCAAGTACCTCGCCTCCAACCTGGAGCTCACGAGCCTTCTTGTCGGTGATAACACCCTGGTTGGTGGAAATGATTGCAACGCCAAGACCTCCCAGAACCTTGGGAAGCTCTTCCTTGCCTACGTAAATACGCAGACCGGGCTTGGAGATTCTCTTGATGCCGCTGATGATCTTCTCATTCTTGTCAGCACCGTACTTCAGGGTAATGTGGATGGTCTTAAAATTACCTTCCTCAATAACATCATATTTTGCAATATATCCCTCATCCAGAAGTATCTGTGCGATAGACAGCTTCATTTTGGAAGCGGGAACGTCAACAGTATCATGCTTCGCAGTATTTGCATTACGGATTCTTGTAAGCATATCTGCAATAGGATCGCTCATTGTCATTGTTTTCTTCCTCCTTCCTTACCAGCTTGCCTTCTTAACACCGGGAATCTCTCCCTTATATGCCAGTTCGCGGAAGCAAACTCTGCAGATGCCATATTTTCTTAAATAAGCGTGGGGACGACCACAAATCTTGCAACGGGTATATGCCTGAGTAGAGAACTTAGGCTTGCGCTGCTGTTTAATCTTCATAGATGTCTTAGCCATGAGAATTTTACCTCCTGTTATTGTTTAGCGAAAGGCATATTGAACAGTGTCAACAGCTCGCGTGCTTCTTCGTCAGTCTTTGCTGTGGTAACAAAAATGATATCCATACCTCTGGTCTTATCAATCTTGTCATATTCGATTTCGGGGAAGATGAACTGCTCCTTAATACCAAGTGCATAGTTTCCTCTGCCGTCGAATGCGTTGGGGTTGATACCTCTAAAGTCACGTACACGAGGCAGTGCAAGGTTTACAAGACGATCAAGGAACTCATACATTTTCTCGCCACGAAGGGTTGTCTTACATCCGATAGGCATACCCTCACGAATCTTGAAGTTTGCAATAGAGCCCTTAGCCTTGGTCAGAACTGCCTTCTGGCCTGTGATTGCCTCCATATCAGCGACAGCGTTGTCAAGAACCTTTGCGTTGTCCTTTGCTTCGCCGACACCCATGTTAACAACGATCTTATCAAGCTTGGGTACTTCCATAATATTCTTATAACCAAACTTCTTCATCATAGCTTCTACTACTTCATCATAGTAAAAATCTTTTAATCTTGCCACGTTTCGATTCCTCCTTCCTATTGATTAATCAATCACTTCGCCGGTTGCCTTAGCAACACGTACCTTCTTGCCGTTTTCAATCTTGAATCCGACTCTGGTTGTCTTGCCCTTGTGAACAAGCATTACGTTTGAAATATCAATAGGAGCTTCTTTCTGGATGATACCGCCTTCAGGGTTAGCCTGAGAAGGCTTTGCATGCTTTGTAATCATGTTAACGCCTTCAACAAGAACCTTGTGATTCTCAACATCAACGGAAAGTACCTTTCCTTCCAAACCGATCAATGCGCCGTTTGCGCCCTCTTTAACTTTGCTGTCCTTACCGGCGATTACTCTTACGGTATCACCTTTTTTAATCTTCATAGTTGACATATTGGCACCTCCTTATAATACTTCGGGAGCCAGAGATACAATCTTCATGAACTGCTTTTCACGAAGCTCTCTTGCTACCGGCCCAAAAATACGGGTTCCCTTGGGTGTCTTGTCATCTTTGATGATTACTGCTGCATTCTCATCGAATTTGATGTATGAACCGTCCTTACGGCGAGCGCCCTTAACGGAACGAACTACTACAGCCTTAACAACATCACCCTTCTTTACAACGCCGCCTGGTGTTGCATCTTTAACGGAAGCAACAATCACATCGCCGATCTGCGCATATCTTCTTGTAGAGCCGCCCATAACGCGGATGCAAAGCAGTTCTTTTGCTCCGGTGTTATCAGCAACCTTCAGTCTAGTTTCCTGCTGAACCATGATTTTCCTCCTTTGCCGCACCTACGGCTGAATTACTTCACTTTCTCTACGATTTCAACGAGTCTCCATCTCTTGTCCTTGGACAGAGGTCTGGTCTCCATAACCTTAACGGTATCCCCAATGTTGCACTCGTTATTTTCGTCATGTGCCTTCAGAGTGTAGGTTCTCTTTACGACTTTCTTGTAAAGAGGATGCTTTACATGCTCTTCAATAGCCACAACGATTGTCTTATCCATCTTATTACTGGTAACCTTACCGGTACGAACTTTTCTCAAATTTCTTTCCACGTTGTTTACTCCTTTCTACCCGCAGGCAGCCCGAAAGCTGTCATGCGATGCACCTTTATGCTCTTGCCTTCTCGGTGATAACTGTCTGAATACGTGCAATGTTCTTTCTCACTTCGTTAATCCTTGCAGTATTATCCAGCTGATTGGTTGCGTTCTGAAATCTCAGGTTGAGGAGTTCCTTCTTTGCAGTAACAAGATCCTTATTCAGATCCTCAACGGACTTGTTCTTTAACTCTTTAACAAACTTATCTGCTTTCATTATTCTACACCGCCTTCCAAATCTGCCTTAGAAACAATCTTACACTTGCAAGGAAGCTTATGCATTGCAAGTCTCAGAGCTTCTCTGGCCTGGTCTTCAGGTACTCCGGCAATTTCGAACATGACACGTCCGGGCTTTACAACTGCTACCCAGTACTCCAGGGAGCCTTTACCGGAACCCATTCTAGTTTCAGCCGGCTTAGCTGTTACGGGCTTGTCAGGGAAGATCTTGATCCATACCTGACCGGTACGCTTAGTATAACGGGTAAGCGCAATACGTGCTGCTTCAATCTGATTGGACTTAATCCAGCAAGGCTCTGTTGACACCAATCCGAATTCACCGTAGGTTAAGGTGTTGCCTCTGCTTGCCTTACCTCTCATGGTGCCACGGAACTGTTTACGACGTTTTACTCTCTTCGGCATTAACATGATTATTTATCGCTCCCTTCCGTCTTATTTTCCTTTGTGGGAAGGATCTCACCCTTGTAGATCCAAACTTTAACACCAACCTTACCATAGGTTGTATCAGCTTCTGCAAAGCCGTAATCGATATCTGCTCTCAGTGTCTGAAGAGGAATGGTTCCCTCGCTGTAGAACTCACTTCTTGCGATATCTGCACCGCCAAGACGGCCGGCACATGCAGCCTTAATTCCCAGTGCTCCAGCCTTCATGGTTCTTCCCATGCAGGACTTCATAGCACGTCTGTAGGATACACGGTTCTCAAGCTGCTGAGCAATATTCTCTGCAACAAGCTGTGCATCTCTGTCAGGTCTCTTAATCTCCTTGATGTCAACAAGAACCTTCTTGCCGGTCATCTTGGAAAGCTCATTCTTGGTAACTTCGATCTCAGCGCCACCCTTTCCGATAATCACGCCGGGCTTTGCAGTATGAACGATAACACGTACTCTGTCTGATGCCCTCTCGATTTCGATTTTGGCAACACCTGCGCTGAACAACTTCTTCTTCAGATACTTTCTGATGTTGTAGTCTTCTACCAGATAATCTGAAAACTCGTTCTCAGCGTACCACTTGGAATCCCAATCTTTGATAACTCCGACTCTTAAGCCATGAGGATTAACTTTCTGTCCCATTTGTCTGCTCCTTTCCTTACTTTCTCTCGTCAAGCACAACGGTGATGTGGCTCATTCTCTTCTCGATGCGGTATGCGCTTCCTCTTGCTCTTGGCTGCATACGCTTCATTGTGGGTCCCTTGTTTGCATAGCACTCTGCTACATAAAGGTTATCCCTGTTCATTCCGTTGTTGTTTTCTGCATTTGCAATTGCTGACTCAAGCAGCTTTTTGATAAGGCTGGAAGCATATCTGGGATTGTACTCCAAAATGCCAAGTGCAGTCTGCACATCTTTGCCTCTGATCGCATCCAGTACAAAACATGCCTTCTGCACGGAAACTCTTGCATAAGAAAGCTTTGCTGAAGGTCTTGTGTCCTTCTGGGCATTTCTTTCTCTCTTGATTTGACTTCTATGTCCTTTAGCCATAGATAAATATCCTCCTTTTAAAGAAATACGGCAACGCATCTGCTACAGGCGCAAAGCCTGCAGACAGACTCACCGCAATACCCTCCCGGGTAATTGTGCGCTGTAAAAATTATCTTACTTTGGACTTTTTCTCGTCTTTACCATGACCTCTGTAGGTTCTGGTTGCTACGAACTCACCCAGCTTGTGGCCTACCATATCCTCAGTTACATATACGGGAACATGCTTTCTTCCGTCATGTACTGCGAAGGTAAGTCCTACGAAGGAAGGGAAAATAGTGGAACGACGGGACCAGGTCTTGATAACCTGCTTCTGTCCCGATGCATTTAAAGCGTCTACTTTCTTAAGCAGGCTTGCGTCTGCGAAAGGTCCTTTTTTCAGTGATCTAGCCATTGTCTTTCCTCCTCAATTATTTGATTGCTCTACCGTTACGTCTTCTTACAATCAGCTTGTTGGAAGCCTTCTTAGCCTTACGGGTCTTAAGTCCAAGAGCGGGCTTGCCCCAAGGAGTGGAAGGACCGGGACGTCCGATACCGTTCTTACCTTCACCACCACCGTGAGGATGGTCGTTGGGGTTCATAACAGCACCACGAACTGTAGGACGAATGCCCATGTGACGCTTACGTCCTGCTTTACCGATGTTTACAAGGTTGTGATCAACATTACCGATGATACCAACGGTTGCACGGCATACCAGGGGAACCATTCTCATCTCGCCGGAAGGAAGACGAAGTGTTGCATACTTACCTTCCTTAGCCATCAGCTGAGCGCCGTTTCCTGCTGCGCGTACAAGCTGTCCGCCCTTGCCGGGATGAAGCTCAACATTGTGTACCTGGGTACCTACGGGAATCTCGGAAAGAGGCAGGCAGTTGCCGACTCTTACTTCAGCCTGAGGTCCGTTCATTACCTTCATGCCCTCTGTGAGCCCTTCGGGTGCAAGGATATATGCCTTCTCGCCGTCTGCATAGCAGATCAGTGCGATGTTAGCGGTTCTGTTGGGATCGTACTCGATACCTGTAACTACTGCAGGAACGCCGTCCTTAAATCTCTTAAAATCAATGATTCTGTACTTTCTTCTGGAGCCGCCGCCGCGGTGTCTCACAGTAATCTTACCCTGATTGTTACGTCCGGCATTTTTCTTCAAAGAAACACAAAGGCTCTTCTCGGGAGTTGTCTTTGTGATTTCGCTGAAATCAGAACCGGTCATATTTCTTCTGGAGGGTGTATAGGGGTTGTATGTCTTAATACCCATCTTTTTTATCTCCTTATCTCAACTATTTTGCGCGACCTGTTTCTCAAGGTCACATACTTATATATCCGCTTCTCAATCTCTTGGATTGCCGATTATAAACCTGCAAAGATCTCGATGTCCTTGCTGTCAGCTGTCAAGGTAACAACTGCCTTCTTGGTCTTAGCGGTCTTGCCCAGGTTCATTCCACGTCTTCTGCCCTTGTTGGTAATCTTGGCATCGTAGTTCATGGTGTTAACCTGCTTTACTTTGGTTCCTTCGAAAATCTTCTCAACAGCCTCTTTGATCTGAGACTTGTTAGCCTCTGTATGAACCAGGAATGTATATTTCTTCTCGCCCATACCAGCCATACTCTTCTCAGTGATAACCGGCTTGAGGATTACGTCATAGTATTTAAGGTCTGCCATTATGCGTACACCTCCTCGATTTTTGCAACTGCATCCTTTGTCAGGACTAAGGTCTTAGCGTTCATGATGTCGTATACGTTGATGGTATTTACCAGAGCGGTATTTACATCTGCAACATTCTTCGCGGACATTACTACGTTTACATCGTTATCAGCGATAACAACCAGACCCTTTTCAACCTTCAAGTTATTCATTACATTGACAAAGTTCTTTGTCTTGATCTCATCGAATTTCAGCTCGTCAACAACTACCAGTCTGCTGTCCTGAACCTTGCTGGTCAGTGCGGACTTCAGAGCTGCTCTCTTTTCCTTCTTGTTGAGCTTGAAGGAATAATCTCTGGGAACGGGTGCGAATACTACGCCGCCGCCCTTCCACTGAGGAGCACGGATGGAACCCTGTCTAGCATGACCGGTGCCCTTCTGTCTCCAAGGCTTTCTTCCGCCACCGGATACTTCAGCACGGGTCTTAGCCTTCTGAGTTCCCTGACGATTATTTGCAAGCTGCTGTACAACTGCCATGTGAACCAAGTGCTCATTTACTTCTACTCCGAACACTGCATCGCTCAATTCGATTGTACCAACTTCTTTGCCTTCCATATTATAAACTGATACGTTTGCCATCTAATGGTCCTCCTTTCACGCGCGTGCTCGCCATTATGCCTCAACCTTGGTGGTCTCTTTGATAGTTACCATTGCCTTCTTGGGTCCGGGTACTGCACCCTTAACCAAGAGAAGGTTCTTCTCTGCATCTACCTTTACAACCTCAAGGTTCTGAACAGTTACTTTTACACAACCCATATGTCCGGGCATTCCCTTGCCTTTGAATACACGGCTGGGGGATGAACATGCACCGTTGGAACCCTGATGACGATGGAACTTGGAACCGTGCTTCATAGGTCCTCTGTGCTGTCCGAGTCTCTTAATGGCGCCCTGGAAGCCTTTACCCTTGCTGATTGCGGAAGCATCAATCTTGTCGCCCTCGGCAAAGATGTCAGCCTTAATTTCGGAACCCAGAGTATACTCTTCTGCGTTCTCGAACTTGAACTCTCTGATGTATCTCTTTGCGCTTACGCCGGCCTTCTTGAAGTGTCCTGCCTGAGCCTTGTTGACTCCGTGCTTGTGGATAACTTCTTTTCTGCCGCTTGCATCCTTGTTAACAATCTTTTCCTTCTTGTCAACGAATCCAACCTGTACTGCGCTGTATCCGTCATTCTCAACGGTCTTGATCTGTGTTACAACACAAGGACCTGCCTGAAGGACGGTTACAGGAATCAGTGTGCCGTCTTCGTTGAAGATTTGAGTCATTCCGACTTTTGTTGCCAAAATTGCTTTCTTCATTTTTCCTCTCTTTCTGCCTTTTGGGCTTTGCAGCCACGAAATATTTCATGGCTTTCTACATAGCGGACCACGCGGTTACCGTTGCGTCATAACCACAGGAGCTGCTGCTCCTTTTTCCGTATTGGTACGGAAAGTGTTCATACGTCTAGTAGAGGTTTTGTTTTGCATTTCTTACTTTGTCTTCATTTTAATATCAATGTAAACACCTGCGGGCATTTCCAGTCTCTGCAGAGCATCCACAGTCTTCTGGGTAGGTGCAATGATATCGATAAGTCTCTTATGAGTTCTCTGCTCGAACTGTTCTCTGGAGTCCTTATACTTGTGGGTAGCTCTCAGAATGGTAACAACTTCCCTCTTGGTAGGAAGCGGTACAGGACCACTCAGAACCGGTCTTCTTTACAGTATCGATGATTTTCTTAGCAGATGCATCAACCAGCTGATGCTCATAAGCCTTAAGTGTAATTCTCATTACTTGACTTGCCATAAAAAAAGTCGCCTCCTTTTCGCACTTTTAAGTTCTAAGTACGACAAGCGGTGACTGTACACTCTCCCGTGTGTGTCCTAAACCCTTACGCAACATTCTTCAGGTCTTCGGCTCTTTCACGTCGTTTCTGTCTGATACAGACTTTGTACAGTGACTTGTCGTCAGTTTTGGTAACTTGACATTCGCTCCACGGAAAACCCGTATGCCATCTCTGACATCCGGCAACCTCGCGTTTCAACGCTATCATGTCACAGCAAGAAGAATTATAAACGCAATCTCCAAATTTTGCAAGTACTTTTTAATATTTTTTTCAAAAAGTTCAGCCATGTGAAAATAAGCAAGCACAAAACATGCTCGCATGTTTTTGCGACGCTGTTTTCACATGGACTGAGCGCCCACCAAATGAGCAAAAATAGCTGCGAAGCAGCGGAGAAGTGCCGCAGGCACGTTTTGCGAATGCACATGGGCGCGGCTGAACTTTTT
>SAMEA3663269__coassemble_326_pt1 | contig 17372 bp, 16 predicted proteins | sample SAMEA3663269__metabat2_low_PE_038 | metagenome-assembled genome bin SAMEA3663269 (sample SAMEA3663269) | pig gut metagenome | biome: pig gut; feature: pig-associated habitat; material: faeces | place: China | collected 2013
ACAGACCTCTTCGGTGAGCAGGCTGTACTTTGCGGTGGTGTATGTGCACTTATGCAGGCAGGCTTTGAGACTCTGGTGGAAGCAGGCTATGACGAAAGAAATGCATACTTCGAGTGTATCCATGAGATGAAGCTTATCGTTGATCTGATTTATCAGAGTGGTTTCGCAGGAATGCGCTACTCTATTTCCAATACTGCTGAATACGGCGATTATATCACCGGACCTAAGATTGTGACAGAAGAGACCAAGAAGGCTATGAAGAAAGTCCTTTCTGACATTCAGGACGGTACTTTTGCAAAAGACTTCCTGCTTGATATGTCTCCCGCAGGTAAGCAGGTTCACTTCAAGGCTATGAGAAAGCTGGCTTCCGAGCATCCTTCAGAGAAGGTCGGAGAGGAAATCAGAAAGCTTTACAGCTGGAATAACGAAGAAGACAAGCTGATTAACAACTAATTAGTAGCCTTTTTATAAGAAAAGCCTTTAAAGAGCAGACGAATTTAAGTCTGCTCTTTTTTTATAAATAAAATCATATAAAAAGAATCAATAAGTTATGTTTGAATTAATTGTTTTTCTGTGCTAAGATGTTAGGAAAGACAAATGAAAGGCAGGGTTTTACTATGGGAATGACAATGACACAAAAGATTCTTGCCGCAGCGGCTGGATTGGATAAGGTAGAGGCAGGACAGCTGATTGAAGCGAATCTTGACCTTGTACTTGGCAACGATATTACCAGTCCTGTTGCAATCAAGGAAATGGATAAATTTAATGCGAAGGGTGTATTTGATAAGGACAAAATAGCGCTGGTTCCGGATCATTTTGTTCCGAACAAGGATATCAAGTCCGCTGAGCATTGCAAATGTGTTAGAGAATTTGCTAAGAAAAATGAGATTACGAATTACTTCGAAGTGGGAGAGATGGGAATTGAACATGCCCTTCTTCCCGAAAAAGGTCTGGTGGTAGCCGGTGATGTTGTGATTGGCGCAGACTCACATACTTGTACCTATGGGGCGCTCGGCGCTTTCTCAACCGGTGTGGGTAGTACAGACATGGCTGCCGGCATGGCCACGGGGAAAGCATGGTTTAAGGTTCCTGCAGCAATCAAATTTAATTTGATCGGAAAGCCTTCCAAGTGGGTCAGCGGTAAAGATATTATCTTACATATTATCGGAATGATTGGTGTAGACGGTGCGCTGTACAAATCTATGGAGTTTGTCGGCGACGGTATCGCCAATCTGTCCATGGATGATCGTTTTACCATTGCTAACATGGCGATTGAAGCAGGCGGTAAGAATGGTATTTTCCCTGTGGATGAAGCGGCAGAAGCTTATATGAAAGAGCATTCCGTTAAGAATTATCGTATCTTCGAAGCTGACGGGGATGCTGTTTATGACGAGGAATATACCATTGATCTGAGCACTCTCAGACCTACTGTTTCATTCCCTCATTTACCTGAGAATACCCACACAATTGATGAGATTAAAACAATGGATGAGATTAAGGTGGATCAGGTAGTTATCGGTTCCTGCACAAACGGCAGACTGGATGACTTAAGAATTGCTGCCGAGATCTTAAAGAACAGACATGTGGCAAAGGGTATGCGTTGTATTGTAATCCCCGCAACGCAGGCAATTTACATGCAGGCAATGGAAGAGGGGCTGTTAAAGATTTTTATTCAGGCCGGTGCGGTAGTAAGTACTCCTACCTGCGGTCCTTGCCTGGGAGGATATATGGGCATCCTTGCCGAAGGAGAGCGTTGCGTATCCACTACCAATCGAAACTTTGTAGGACGTATGGGACATATTACTTCGGAAATATATCTTGCAAGCCCTGCTGTGGCTGCAGCCAGTGCAATTACCGGCATAATTTCCGGGCCCGATGAACTGTAAGCATTAAAAATACTTGATAAATGTGAGGTAAAAAACATGAAAAATGCGAAGGGTACTGTTTTTAAGTATGGCGACAACGTAGATACCGACGTTATTATTCCGGCAAGATATCTGAATTCTTCCGATCCTGCCGAACTTGCGGCACATTGCATGGAAGATATAGATAAAGAATTTGTTAAAAAAGTCTCTAAGGGAGACATTATGGTTGCTGAAAAGAACTTTGGCTGCGGTTCTTCCAGAGAACATGCACCCATTGCAATCAAAGCAGCCGGTGTAAGCTGTGTTATCGCAGAGACTTTTGCCCGTATCTTCTACAGAAATGCAATCAATATCGGCTTACCCATTATTGAATGTCCTGAAGCAAGCAAGGGGATTGATGCCGGTGATGAAGTTGAAGTGAATTTTGATACCGGAATCATTACCAATATCACAAAGGGAACATCCTTCAAGGGTCAGGCTTTCCCGGAATTTATGCAAAAAATAATTGCTTCCGAAGGCTTAATTAATTATATCAACAACAAGTAAACAAAAAGGAACCTGTGGTATTTAGCCGCAGGTTTCACTTTTTATTTGTTTGTATCGGGAAGAAGATTATGAATCATAACAAAAACAAAACTTATGAAATAGATATGTGTAACGGGCCATTGACCGGGAAAATATTAGTATTTTATTTTCCGTTAATGCTTTCCGGAATATTGCAACTTACATTTAATGCAGCAGATATTGTTGTTGTGGGTCGCTTTGCGGGAAATGAGGCTTTGGCGGCGGTCGGCTCCACCAGTTCTCTTACAAATCTTTTGATCAACCTTTTTTTTGGCCTTTCCGTGGGAGCAAATGTGCTGGTCGCAAGGTTTTATGGAGCCGGTCAACATTCAGAACTAAAAGAAATGATACAGACTGCGATTGCCACGTCCGTAGTCAGCGGGGGTATTCTTGTGTTTATCGGTTTTTTTACCGCAGGTCCAGCCCTGAGGCTTATGGGAACTCCGGAAGATGTTATTAAGCTGTCTGTATTATACATGCGTATTTATTTTGCCGGAATGCCTTTTATGATGGCCTATAATTTTGGTGCAGCAGTTCTGCGCGCAGTGGGAGATACCAAGAGACCGTTAATGTATCTGAGTTTTGCAGGTTATATTATCTTTTGTTTTCAGGTATTATTAATGTTGTATTGAATCTTCTGTTTGTTGTTACTTTCAGAATGGGGGTTGCCGGAGTTGCGCTTGCTACCGTGATCTCACAAGCTATATCCGCATTTCTTGTAATCAGATGTCTCGTAAAAACAGAAAGTGTATATCAGCTGAATCTGAAAGAGTTACATATCGAAAAAGATAAATTCTTGAAAATGGTTCAAATTGGTTTGCCGGCAGGTTTACAGGGAGCTCTTTTTTCGATTTCAAATGTATTGATTCAATCATCCGTCAACAGTTTCGGTTCGGTTGCTATGGCGGGTAATACAGCCGGGGGTAATATTGAAGGCTTTGTTTATACTTCCATGAATTCCCTGTATCAGACTTCTATCAGCTTTTGCGGTCAGAATTATGGTGCAAAAAAATACAAGAGAGTAGCGCAGACTGCATTCCTGTGTGAAATCCTTGTCATAATGGTTGGATTGCTTATGGGAAACGCAGCATATCTTTTCGGTGACAAACTTTTAAGGCTGTATTCCAAGGACGATGAAGTTATCCGTTATGGCGTACTTAGAATGGCATATATCTGTGTCCCCTATTGTTTATGTGGAATGATGGACGTTATGGTTGGTGTTATGCGAGGAATGGGATATGCTATTATGCCAATGCTTGTTTCCCTGACCGGTGCCTGTTTGTTCCGTATTGTTTGGATCTGTACAATATTTAATCATTACAGAACCCTGGAGTGTCTTTATATTTCTTATCCAATCAGTTGGGGATTAACGTTTATGGTACATTTATTTTGTTTTTTTATCATATATCGAAAACTGACAAAAAAAGCATCTTGAAACATATGTTCGAATATGTTATTATTTAGTTGATAAATTCTGAAACATACACGGAGATACAGAGATGATAGCTTATGTGAATGGAATATTGGAAGATGTCAACGAAGAAAATGCAGTTCTTGACGTAAACGGTATCGGTTATAATATTCGGATATCCGCAGATACTGCTTCAAGATTACCGGGAATTGGGGAACCGGTCAGGCTATATACCTATACCTGTGTGAGAGAAGATGCATTTCTATTATATGGTTTCTTGAGTAAGAGCGATTTAGATATCTTTAAAAAACTGATTACAGTCAATGGTCTTGGTCCCAAGGGTGGATTGGCTATTTTGTCTGTAATGGATGCGGATGAGCTTCGATATGCCATCATGTCCGGTGATGCCAAAGCAATCTCACAAGCTCCCGGCATCGGAGCTAAGACTGCACAACGTGTTATTCTTGACCTGAAGGATAAGATCACAATAGATGATGTATTGATTTCCAAAGAGATATCAGCAACTGCAAATGGTTCATTCCATATTGACAGTATTCAGAAACAGGAGGCAGTAGAAGCTCTTGTTTCACTGGGATATGGACAGGCGGAGAGTGCAAAGGCAGTAAATGCAATAGAAGGAATAGAGAACATGGATTCTGGTGCTATTCTAAAAGCAGCACTTAAGAGAATGTTCTGATAAATTATTTCAAAAGGAATTTGATTATGCCCGGGAAACGTATGATTGAAACAAATATTACAGAAGAAGATATCAAAATAGAAGGTTCCTTAAGACCGCAGACACTTGATGACTATATAGGTCAATCAAAAGTAAAAGAGAATCTAAAGGTCTATATCGAAGCAGCCAAGCTAAGAGGAGATGCACTCGACCATGTACTTTTTTATGGTCCTCCCGGACTTGGAAAGACTACTTTGGCTGGTATTATAGCAAATGAAATGGGGGTTCATCTTAAGGTTACCAGTGGTCCTGCGATTGAAAAACCGGGGGAAATGGCTGCGATTCTTAATAACCTTGAAGAGGGAGATCTTCTTTTTGTTGATGAGATACATCGTCTGAACAGACAGGTAGAGGAAGTACTTTATCCGGCAATGGAAGATTATTGTATTGATATTATGATTGGCAAAGGTTCTTCTGCCAGATCTGTTCGTCTTGATTTGCCCAAATTCACTCTTGTGGGGGCGACAACACGTGCCGGACTCTTAACAGCACCCTTAAGAGATCGTTTTGGAATGATTCATCATCTTGAGTTTTACACTGTGGAAGAATTGCAGCTTATTATACTTCATTCAGCAAAAATATTAGGTGTTGAGATTGAACCTCCCGGTGCTCTTGAGATGGCAAGAAGAAGCAGGGGAACCCCGCGTCTGGCCAATCGTATCCTGAAACGTGTAAGAGACTTTGCGCAAGTCAAATATGATGGAATTATAACAGAGGAGGTCGCAAGAACCGCACTGGATCTCATGGATGTAGACAAGCTTGGTCTGGATCATATTGACAGAAATATATTACTCACAATGATGAATAAGTTTGATGGCGGTCCTGTCGGACTGGATACCCTCGCAGCCGCAATCGGAGAAGACGCCGGAACCATCGAGGATGTATATGAGCCCTATCTGATAAAAAACGGATTCATCAATCGAACCCCAAGAGGAAGAGTTATTACAGACTTGGCTTATCGTCATCTTGGTTTGAATTCCTAGGCTAATATTTTTATAGGGCATTCAAATTCAACCTTCATATTCAAAATTTTTTTCCTTGCCTGACAACATGAAATAAGATATAATATGCCTTAGGATGGTATGCAATTATTTTTGCAATATAAGAGTGCAGAAATGTTTACAGAGGAGGCCAGATCATGTCAGCCAAGACAGATACCGAAGTAATAATTGACGGCAAGGTACTTACCTTAAGCGGATATGAAAGTGAAGAATACCTTCAAAAGGTAGCTTCTTATCTCAATAACCGAATCAATGAGTATAATAAAGTTGAAAGCTTTAAGAAGCAATCTGTAGACCGACAGTCAATTTTATTGCAGCTTAATATTGCGGATGATTATTTTAAGGCAAAAAAACAAGTATCCGTATTGGAAGAAGAATTGCAAGGAAAAGAAAAAGAGCTGTATGATCTGAAGCATGAGATTATTTCCGCTCAGATTAAGCTTGAAAACACAGAAAAACAGCTTAAAATGCTAAAAATTGATATCATGGAAAAAGAGAAAAAAATAGTTGAATTAGAAACTGAGCTTAAAAAGAATCATAAATAATTTGGCTGTCCGTAAATCGGACAGCTCTTATTTTTACAATGAATAATCGGTGATTGATAATGAGAAGAAAAGCGAAAGTTGAGCTGCTGGCTCCAGCCGGAGATATTAATGCATTTTATGGAGCTCTCAATGCAGGAGCTGATGCAGTTTATCTTGCAGGCAGTAGATTTGGTGCAAGAGCTTATGCTGAGAATTTTTCAGAGGATAAGATAATTGAATGTATTCAGTACTGTCATTTGTTTGACAAGAAGATTTATCTAACAGTAAATACACTCATGAAAGAAGAGGAGATTCCTGCTCTTTATGATTTCATAAAGCCATTATATATTGCAGGGTTAGATGCGGTTATAGTTCAGGATATAGGTGTTCTGCGATATCTCGGAAAGAATTTTCCCGATTTAGAGCTTCATGCCAGTACACAAATGAGTATATGTACGGAGTATGGTGTTTCTATATTACAGGAAATGGGAGTAAGCAGAATTGTTCCGGCAAGAGAATTAAGCTTGAAGGAAATCGAAGAGATCCATAAAAAGTGTGATGTTGAAATAGAAACTTTTATACATGGTGCAATGTGTTATTGTTATTCCGGTCAATGTCTGTTCAGCAGTATTCTTGGAGGAAGGAGCGGTAACAGAGGTCGTTGTGCGCAACCATGCAGATTACCATATAAAGTAAAACACAATAAAAAAGACAATTACTACTTAAGTATGAAAGATATGTGTACCATTGAGCATATTCCTTTACTGATACAGTCCGGTATTACTTCCTTTAAAATTGAAGGTAGAATGAAAAAGCCGGAGTACGCGGCCGGCGTTACAGCAATTTACAGAAAATATATTGATGTCTATTATGATCTGGAAAGAAAGTATGGATCCGAAGAAGCAATACGTCGTTTTTATGTGCAAAAGGATGATTTAGAGAAACTTAATTCATTGTACATTCGAAGTGAAACACAGGATGGTTATTATTTCAGACATAATGGGAAGGAAATGATAACACTAAGCTCTCCCGCCTATCACAGCAGTGATGAGAGACTTCTGGAATCAATCAGAAAAGATTATTTAAGTAATAAATTAAAAAAACCGGTAGATATATATGTATCTTTTCAAGAGAATCAACCGGTTAGCCTGATAATGAATTGTGAAGATGCTTCTGTTACAGTTTACGGTAATATGGTCCAAAGAGCTCAAAAACAGCCTATTACCGAAGAAAATATCCGAAAGCAGATTGCAAAATTCGGCGATAGTCCTTTTTATGTGAATGATATTTTTATTACAATGGATGAAAATGTTTTTTATCCGTTAAAAGAAATAAATGAATTGCGTAGAAATGCTATTAAAGAGCTGACAGGACATATAACACAGAGCAGAACAGTGAATTGTTCGAATAATTCAACGGATTCAACAAAGCATTGTAAAGAGTTTAAAGGAAATCTCAACTGGAGCATTTCATTATCAAATACTGAGCAAATACAGGAATTATCTGATTTTTACAGAGAATGTAAATCTCCGGTTTTCCCGGAGAATATTTATGTTCCGGGCGATTTGGCGTTAGATAATCTTGATCTGATTAAAGATTTAAAAAAATATTTAACAGACAGCTCTGTTTTTCTGACGCTACCTTATGTATTTAGAAGCTCAGATACAACAAGCTTGGCAGATTTGACCAGAATTGTTCAAAAGTCAGAATTATTTTGTGGTTTTCTGGTGCGAAATATAGATGAATTGGGCTATTTGATTAATAATAAATTTGATTGTGAGCTTCATGCTGATGTTAACCTTTATGTATGGAATTCAGAAGCGTTGGCAAAAATGACTGAATGGTTTGAACGGGTATGCATACCTTATGAATTAAACGGCTCAGAACAAAAGCAATTGACCAGATATGATGCACATTTTAGCAAAATCTGTTACGGACGAATTCCGATGATGATTACTGCAAATTGCATACAGCGCACTTTGGGGCATTGTGATAAATCAAATAATCAAGTGACTATTTTGGAAGACCGATACGGAAAGGTCTTTCCGGTAAAACGTGACTGTAGGCATTGTCTGAACATAATCTACAATTCAGTGCCTCTTTTCTTGAAACCGGAAGCCGATAAAACAAAAGCCAACATTGATTATCGTTTGGATTTCACGATAGAGAACCGAAAAGAAATGAAACTGATTTTAGATTCCTTCATGTATAATTCAGATTATAAGCCATCGGAATATACCACCGGTCATGAAAAAAGAGGAGTAGAATAAGAGGAAACGAATATGCGACAATATTTTATGGAGCTGTCAAAGTATGGCATCATGCTTTGTATGGTATTATATACAATCACAAGTACAGTCTCGCTGTTTCTGAGGAGCAAGGGTAAAGTAGCAGCATACATTGTGCAATGCGTATTTCTGTTTTTAACACAGTTAATTTGCTTTTTAAGTCTTGCCCTTGCCGGAAAAGATGATAAGTATTTTTTATTATATGCATTTGTACAGGTTTTTCTGTTGGTCGCTTTGATATTTATTCCCCTGATTTATGAAAAAATAAATCTGCCTTTATTAAATATCATGTGTATGTTAATAGGTACAGGCTTGTGTATCATAGCAAGGCTTTCTTTTGAAAAGGCTATAAAGCAATATGTAATTATGCTTATATCATTAATCCTGGCTCTCACGATACCGGTTATTCTGTCCAAATACAGAATCATTCCCGGATTGACATGGGTTTATGCTTTTGTTGGGATTGCAGCATTAGGAATCGTACTAATTCTGGGCGAAGCTACACATGGCTCAAAAATCAGTTTTACTTTATTTGGCGGTGTTACCTTTCAGCCATCTGAATTCGTTAAAATATTATTTGTGCTATTTCTTGCCGGTGCATTATATGAAAAGCATAATTTTACCAGAGTAGTACTGACTGCTATTGTTGCCGGAGCATATGTGGCAATTTTGGTACTTAGCAAGGATCTTGGCAGTGCACTAATATTTTTTGTCGGGTATATTTTTATTGTTTTTGCTGCTACCTCAAATTATTTTTACTTATTCGCCGGCTTTTTAGGCGGAGGTATTGCGGCCTATGCAGCTAATCTGTTGTTTAGACATGTTCATATACGCGTATTGGCATGGCGGGATCCTTGGGCATATATTGATAAGGAAGGTTGGGCTATCACCCAATCTCTCTTTGCTATGGGAAGCGGAAGCTGGTTTGGCATGGGTATCATGAAAGGGAACCCCAAATCAATTCCTTATGTTGACCAGGATTTTATTTTTTCCTGTATTTGTGAGGAATTAGGTATTGTATTTGGGGCTTGCCTTGTTATTCTGACCTTATTATGTTTCTTGATAATGTGTCGAATTGCATTAAATAACAAAAATAATTTCTATAGATTAGTTGCATTTGGTCTGGCCATAATGTATCTTTTTCAGATTTTCCTCACGGTTGGAGGAGGTATGAATTTAATACCGCTGACAGGAGTAACCTTACCGTTTATCAGTTACGGCGGCAGTTCCTGTATGACATCAATGCTTTTATTTTTTATCGTACAAAGTGTTTATATAAACAATCATCAGGAAAAAGCCGAAATATCTCATAATGAGAATAAGAGAAAGCTTATAAATCATCAATATTATGTAAGTGCTACATTATTTTCAGTACTATTTGTCTTTATGACGGGATATCTGATTCGCTTTGTCACTGTAAATGAGCAGGATCTGGTAAATAACAGCTATAATTCCAGACAGGATATATTATTATCACAGAATTATCGAGGAACCATATTTTCCCGTGATGGGGAAATCTTGGCTCATACTGTAACAGATGCAACGGGGAAGGAGACCAGGGTATATCCCTTTGAAAATCTCTTTTCCCATATAGTCGGTTATTCAACCAATGGAAGAATGGGCGTTGAAGCAATAGCGAATTATTATTTGATCAATACTAATATTTCAATTAATAATAAAGTTGCAAATGATGTTGCCGGAGTTAAGAATCCGGGAGATAATGTGTATACCTCTTTGGATGTTCAGATTCAACAGATTGCAGACAGTGAATTAAATATTTATAAAGGGGCAGTCATTGTTACCGAGGTTTCTACCGGTAGAATCCTCGCATTGGTATCTCATCCGGATTTTGATCCAAATGAGATCATTGAGATTTGGGATGATTTGTTGGCTGATGAAAGTGATTCGTGTTTGTTAAACAGAGCTACACAGGGATTATATCCCCCCGGTTCCACTTTTAAGATTTTGACCTCTCTTGAATACATGCGTGAATATTCTGATAATATCGATAAATATGGATTTCAATGTAACGGATATTATAAAAAAGGAGAGAATCGGATTAATTGTTATCATGGTTCCGTACATAATTATGTAAATTTTGTGGATTCTTTTGCCAAATCCTGTAATTCGTCCTACGCCAACATTGGTATGACCCTGGATAAGCAACAATTTGCAGACACATTAGAAGATTTGCTCTTTGGAAAAGAATTACCACTAACGCTACAGTATAATAAAAGTTCCATGGCTATTGATGAATATATGAGTGATTACGACATGATGCAGACTGCTATCGGTCAGGGAAAAACTCTGATTACGCCAATGCATCTGAATATGATTACATGTGCGATTGCGAATGATGGTGTTCTGATGAAGCCATACCTCATAGACAAAGTTATGAGTAATGATGGTAAAACGGTGAAAATATTTAAGCCGCAACAGTACGGAAGACTAATGACAGTAGAAGAGTCCGCAGAATTAAAGGAACTTATGACGGCTGTTGTCGAAAAAGGAACAGCCACAAAATTAAAAGGCAGAAACTATACTGCAGCCGGCAAGACCGGTTCCGCTGAATACGGCAATATCAAAGGAGAGAGTCACGCCTGGTTTACCGGCTTTGCGCCGGCTGATAATCCGGAAATCTGTGTCACCATTATAGTGGAGGGTGCCGGAAGTGGCGGCGATTACGCTGTACCTATGGCAAGAAGAATTTTTGACCGTTACTTTTCGGAAAAATAGTTGCATATCAGCACTGTATAGACTATACTGTAACTAGTATTGTATGACACACCAGTCAGGAGGAATTGCAATGATAGAAGCAACAAGCTGTGGTGGTGTGGTAATATTTCGTGGAAAGATTCTTCTGTTGTATAAGAATTATCGCAACAAATATGACGGATGGGTCCTGCCGAAGGGTACAGTAGAAGAGGGCGAAGAATTCAAGGATACTGCATTACGTGAAGTGCTTGAAGAGTCGGGTGCAAAGGCTTCCATTGTCAAATATATTGGCAAAAGTGAATATACTTTCAATGTACCGGATGATATCGTCGAAAAAGAAGTGCATTGGTATCTTATGATGGCAGACAGTTATTACAGCAAACCACAAAAAGAAGAATTCTTTGTAGATTCCGGATTTTATAAGTATCATGAAGCATATCATTTGCTGAAGTTTTCCAATGAGAAGCAGATTTTGGAAAAAGCATACAATGAATATTTGGAATTAAAGAAAAAGAATCAATGGGGAAGCCGGAATTACTAAGACAGTATTTCCGGCTTCTGCTTTTCAGAACTATAGAATCTTTGTTATTTCGAGATGAGGATTCTGAGCCAAATCCAAAATCTGTGTATTATCATTTTTCAAAATTGGTCTGGAAAGCTTTGAAGGATTAATAATAAACACTTCCCAAACGGATTCGTCATTTAGTTGTACCGTTGTTCCAATCTGAGCGTCAGCAATTCTCTTCATTAACGGCAACAGAAGAGTAGTATCGTACTTATCCATGTTCAATTCATAATTACCCAGAATCTGAAGCGGTGTAAATGCGTTTCTATAGGTTCTTGGTGACGCCATGGCAATATAGGTATCAATTATTGCAACATATCGTGCAAAGATATCTATTCTGGTACCCTGTATATGAAAAGGATAACCGCTGCCATCCATACGCTCATGGTGCATAACGATTGCGTTCTTAATATGCAGATTCATTGATTTGCAATTGTTAACCATTTTATAGCCAATAGCAGGATGCTTTTTCACAATCTCAAATTCTTCATTTGTAAGTTTTCCGGACTTCCATAAGATCTGATAGGGAAGCTTAATCTTACCAATGTCATAATAGAAACAGGAGAGAATCAGATTATTCCGTTCATCCTCAGACAGGCTTAACCACTCTGAGAATATACCGCCCAAGAGTGCTGAGTTTAAGCAATGGTTGTATGTGAGTTCGTCAGGATTGGGCATCAGATTATATAAGTAATCCAATAAAACAGCACCGTTTTCATAAGTAGAACGCATGTCGTCATAGATTTCCATAAGTTTTTCGTCAGGTATTTCATTCCCTGTTGCTTCAAAGGAAAGCATAAGTTGTTTATAGCATTCAAGGTTATGGACATGTTTTGTCTCAAAGTTTTTAAACTTATCAGAAAAACGCAGCTTTTCATAATGTGTAGTTGCAAAATCCACATCCTCTTTTATTGTTACACACATGATAGAAAAGCGCTTCAAACGTTCGATACTGTTTTCATTTAAAACAGTACCTGCCGGAAATAGTATTTTCCCTTGAAATTCCACATCTGAGCCCAGAACCATGCCGGGACAGAGTGCCATTCTAGCCACTGACTTCATGGTTACTCCTCCTACATCTATAAATAAAGTATAAATTATTCTGATAGATTGTCAACTATTTATCATAATCAGAGGAATGCACATCGTTTTTTTTCTTTAAAACATATTAAATATATGATATACTGTATAAGTATTTTGATGGCAACAATATTCTGCTGTAAAGAATATGTATCTTGCAGATAACGTCCTCAAGGAGAACTATGGATGTCAGTTAAGCCTGTTTATCACAAAAATCTGCGAATCGGCAAAAGCATAAAGACAGATAAATTGGATAAGATAATAAAGAAACTGGAAAAGCGTCCTTTGCTTTCCGGTGTATTTGTGATTGCCGTTTCCAGAAATTATTCCGATCAACTTGAGATTTATCAGGCAAAAGAATTAGCACATCGTTACTACCAAAATAATCCGCCATTTATTATTGGACTTGCGGGAAGCAAGGAAGAGGCTGTTGCTCTGGTTGAAGAGCTGGTTCAAAATTGCCTTAAAGACAGGGGTGACTGTGCACTGAAGGAGTATCTGCTATGATTGGGATTTTATTAAAGATATTATCTTTCATCGGCATTGTGTTATTATGGATTCTTCTTCTTTTGATTATATTGATATTGCTTGTTTTATTTTGCCCGATTTGTTATAAGGCTGAAGGCAAAGCAGAGAGCGACACCAAAATTTTAAAAGTAAAGGTTTCGTGGCTGTCAGGCTTCTTAAGAGTGATATATTCTTTTCCGGAAGACGGAGCTGTAAAGGCAAAGTTACTTTGCTTTACAGTGTTCAATTCTAAAAGAAGTAAAAAGGCAACCGGAGAGAAATTATCCGAGAAGAAAGAGCAGTCAGAGAACAGCAACGGGGAAAGGAAATCTTCTGAACCGGTTGTTTATAAATCTGAATCTGCAGAAAACAAGGATGATTCAAATACAGAATACGAGAAAGACTCAAATCAAAATGAAGCCTCAAAGCCTTCCTCCGATTTGAAGGAGAAAAAGAATTTTCTTGAAAAAATCAAGTACACAATACAGAATATTTGTGATAAAATAAAACATATTGTTGATAACATAGCTTATTATAAGGAACTTCTGCAAGAAGAAAACACAAAACAGCTTTGGTTACATGTCAAGATAAGACTCGGAAAAATATTTAAGAGTATCTTTCCGAAGCATGTTCGGGCTGATATCACATTTGGTGCGGCTTCTCCGGATATCACGGGCTATGTATGCGCCGCATACGGAATCGTATTACCGTATATAGGAAAGAAAATAAGATTTACACCGGATTTTCAACAGGCAATAATCAATGGTAATTTTAAGTTATCGGGACACATTACATGTTGTGTATTGTTGGTAAACGGCTTGGCATTACTGTTTGATAAAAAAATGAAAAAATTCATCAACAAAATGAAAGCAGGGAGGAAGCAAAATGGCTGAAAAAGAAAATTTTCAGGGCGTAGTAGAAGCATTATTGAAAGGTATGGATAATGTTCTTTCCACCAAAACAGTTGTTGGCGAAGCAACCCAGGTTGGCGATACCATTATTCTGCCCTTGGTAGATGTTTCCTTTGGCGTAGGTGCAGGTGCAACAAATAACGGTCAAAAGGATTCTTCAAACGGTGGTGGCGGACTTGGGGGCAAAATGACTCCAAGTGCGGTATTAGTGATTAAAGATGGCGTAACCAAGCTGGTTAACGTAAAGAATCAGGATACAGTTACCAAGGTACTGGATATGCTTCCGGATTTGATTGAAAAATTCACAAAACCCAAGGAAAAGGATGTAATGGAAGACAAAGAAGCTGTAGATATTGCTTTTCCTGAAGAAGAATAGAATCCTGGTTTTTTTGTGTGCATATAATAAAGCAAGATGATTAGCCCGGGTTATTATGAAGAGAATAGTAGGTCTTGTTGCTTTCTTTATTGCAATAGGTATGCTGATTATGCTGATAACTCACAATCGTTTGATTGGCTTTATTATGATTGCGCTGCTATTGTTTGTAGCCTATAACTGCGTCTGCGGTGAATAAAGAGGATAAATCAATGATTGATTGGGATGAAGTTGCTTCCGCCGAAGATGCCGATAAGCTAAAAGAAGCAAAACATTGGCTGTTTCAGGAAAATATAAGAATCGGTATTGAACGCAAAGAACTCGAAGAAAACTTTGACAGATTTCAAAAAGAGCGTGCTCAATTTAAGAAAGAGATGGAAGACCTGAACCATCGTACCATCCTGGAACGAAAACGCCTGAAAGAGGAAAGCTTATTTTTTGACAAAAAGATGGCTATTCTGAAAAATGGTTTTCTGCAGTTGGATGCTGACAGACAGGAGTTCGAAAAGCAGAAGAGAAGTCTGGCAGAAGCACAACGCAGAATTGAGCTTCAAGACAAGAACAGAACATCTTATCCTCAAGATATGGTTCAGCGTTTGTTTGCCGGAATTAACAATCCGCTTTTATTGCGCAAAAGATACAAAGATTTAATCAAAATATTTCATCCTGATAATCTTTGTGGCGACGAAGAGCTTGTTCAGATGATCAATCGTGAGTATGCACGTCGTAAGTCTGAGATGTAGGTTGAGTATTTCAGAATCAATGAAATGACAAAAAAAGAACAGACAACCGTCTGTTCTCTTTTTTATGAATAGATTAGTTCGCTCTTTCTACGCTACCAGATCTTAAACATCTGGTGCAAACATTCATTCTCTTAGCTCCGCCGTTTACTTTACACTTAACGCTCTTTACGTTAGAGTTCCATATTGCATTGCTTCTTCTATGAGAATGGCTTACATTATTACCGAAATGAACGCCTTTTCCACAAATATCACACTTAGCCATTTTGACACCTCCTCAAGATAAAGTAAGTTCACAACATTGATATATTAACAGATATGTAGAAGAAAAGCAAGCAAAAAAAATACTTTTTTACTTTTTTTATTTTTAATGTTTCTTTTTTATGGGAAAGCTGTTAAAATACAATCATATATGTACTAAAATAATAGGACTGTGAAAGGATGGGATGATATGAAGGGTTCATTTATGAATACACATATGGGAAGTATTATCATTGACAACGAAGTAATCGCCCAATACGCAGGAAGCGTTGCTGTTGAATGCTTCGGTATTGTCGGAATGGCCGGCGTCAGTATGAAAGACGGTATTGTTCATCTGTTAAAGATGGATAGTCTGACCAGAGGAATCAGTGTTTCTATCAACAATAACAAGCTGACTCTTGATTTTCATGTAATTGTCTCTTATGGTATCAGCATTTTAGCGGTTGCTGACAATTTGATAGATAACGTAAAATATAAAGTTGAAGAATTTACCGGCATCGAAATCGAAAAGATCAACATCTTTGTTGATGGTGTCAGAGTGATCGATTAAGGAGGAGGAATCATGAGCTTACAACAAATCGATGCTAAGATGTTGGCTAAGATGTTTCTTGCGGGGGCAAAGAACCTTGAGAATAAAAAAGAATGGATTAACGAATTAAACGTTTTCCCCGTGCCGGATGGCGATACCGGTACCAACATGACCATGACAATCATGTCTGCAGCCAAAGAAGTTGTATCACTGGGCGAGAACCCGGATATGGAATCGCTTTGCAAAGCTATTTCCAGCGGCTCCCTTCGCGGTGCAAGAGGAAATTCCGGCGTGATTCTTTCTCAGCTTTTCAGAGGTCTTACGAAAAGAATCAATACTGAAAAAGTACTGAATATCCAGATTATTGCAGAAGCTTTTGATAAAGCCGTAGAAAATGCATACAAAGCAGTAATGAAGCCCAAAGAAGGTACTATTCTTACCGTAGCCAGAGGTGTTGCCGAAAAAGCAAAGGAATTAAGAAAAGAAGGCATTGAAGATATGGAAGTTTTCTTCAATGAGATTCTTGCACATGCCAAATATGTTTTAAGCCAGACTCCGGAGATGTTACCCGTATTAAAACAAGCCGGTGTGGTAGATTCCGGCGGACAGGGGCTTGTGGAAGTCCTCTCCGGCGCAATGGATGCATATCTCGGGAAAGAGATCGACATGGATTTTACCGCTCCCGAAGTAAAGATGTCCCAAAATACCGATAATAATATCGCAAGTACTGAAGCAGATATCAAATTTGGCTATTGTACCGAATTTATCATTATGCTGAATAAAACGTTTAATATCAAGTCTGAATTAGATTTCAAGGCATATCTTGAGTCTATCGGTGATTCTATTGTATGTGTGGCTGACGATGATATTGTCAAAGTACATGTACATACCAATGATCCCGGTTTGGCAATTCAAAAAGCCTTGAAATATGGTGCATTATCTAATCTCAAAATAGATAATATGCGTTTAGAGCATCAGGAAAAACTTTTCAAAATGGCCGAAAAAGAAAAGAACAACGCTGCTGAAACAAAGTCAAACGAAAGCAAAAGCGTCGAGATACAAGAGCCTCAGAAAAATTTTGGATTTATTGCCGTATCGGTCGGTGACGGCATAAACGAAATATTCAAAAGTCTCGGAGTGGACTACATTATTGAAGGTGGTCAGACCATGAATCCCAGCACAGCCGATATTTTAGACGCTGTAGACAAAGTAAATGCCAAAACCATTTTTGTGCTCCCCAACAATAAAAATATCATTCTTGCTGCCAATCAGGCTGCAGAATTAACTACAGATAAGAACTTA
>SAMEA3663269__coassemble_345_pt1 | contig 16967 bp, 9 predicted proteins | sample SAMEA3663269__metabat2_low_PE_038 | metagenome-assembled genome bin SAMEA3663269 (sample SAMEA3663269) | pig gut metagenome | biome: pig gut; feature: pig-associated habitat; material: faeces | place: China | collected 2013
TAGACCGGATCATAAAACAAGGTCTCCCCATCCGTTGCAAGACAGCCTGTTTGTTCTCTCTCCCTCAGCTTCAGCTTAGAGACTGCCATGTCAAAAAAACGCAGATGCATCAAAATTTCATCATGGGCCAGTCCCATAACCTGTTTTGCCAGGGAAGATATTTTTTTCTCTTCTTCCGTTTTTTCTTTCCGTTTCGTATTACTCACACGCCGCTCCATTTACTTCTTTTTCTAACTTCTTTTCACCTGCAACTATTCCCATCATCCCTAAATGTTACTTCTCTCTCAGCTGTCCCCATACCTCTAAAAACATGGGGTTTACCCAATTGTACTGGGAATCATCTTCATACTGACGATAAGCAGGTTCCGTCATCATAGTCAGATACAGGAATACATCATACCAGAGTATTCTTCTCTGTTCCTTTTCCGACAGCTCAGCAATGCCAAATCCTTCCAGGAACGCTTCGTTTCTGTTGTGATGGCGAAATCTGTCATCCATCATGGGATCCGTCCACATGGCACGTTCCCAGTCTATAATTCCGGATATGGTATCCTTCTCCACAAATATATTGCCTTCCCACATATCCCAGTGTACCAGGGAAGGACACAGAATTTCCTCAAAAAGCTCCTTATCCTGTTGCAGTGCCTTCAGGATCTCTTCGCCGGGCACCCCAAATTCCACGCCTATCGCCTTTGCGTCCGATATCACGTTATTTATAAGATATTCCAGGAACTCATACTGACTGTCAAACCGGTGCTCTTCCTCTCCCAGAATACCGAATTTTTCCCCATGAATCCGTGACAATTTGTGTTGCAACTGCCCGGTCTCCCTGCTCAGCTTCGCACGAACCTCCGCGGACAGGGTATCTCCCAGGCTGTACCAGCTGTCACCGGGCAGATTCTCCATCAGGAAATACTGTCCGTCGATGAGCTCCCGGGATTTGTCGTAGTAATACACCTTCGCCACTCTGATATCCGTCTGCTCACCCACAATCCGCATCGCCTTCACTTCAGAATCCATCATGCCCACTTCATTCGACATGAATCCATCCCTTTTACCGGAGGCGACCTTCAGAATTATTTTCTGTCCGTCATCCAAGATCAGACGATACGCCGTATTACAGAATCCTTCCGTCAGCTCCGTGTAATCCGCCAGCTTTTTCCCGGGAAAGGAAACACTCGCAACAGCCTCCAGCTGTTCCCTGTTCAACTTTACCTTCGTTACTCCCATCTCCCATACCTTTCTGCAACAGGATTATCTAAACCGTATCGTTCCGTTTTGGGCATCCATGGATTCTACAATTGCCAGAGATTCCAACTGGTAACCAAGATTACGAATCACCTGACCGCCAACCTGGAAGCCCTTCTCCACCGCAATTCCGATACCTTCAACAGTTCCACCCGCCTGATTCACTATGGAGATCAATCCCTGCAGTGCACAACCGTTCGCAAGAAAATCGTCGATGATCAGAACATGGTCTTCCTCAGACAGGAACTTTTTGGAAACAATCACCTGATTCTTACATTTATGGGTAAAGGATTCCACCTCCGCAATATACATATCCCCGTCAATATTGATACTTTTGGACTTCTTTGCAAATACCACAGGCACATGAAAATGCATTGCAGCCACGCAGGCGATTCCGATACCGGAGGCCTCTATGGTCAAGATCTTATTAATCGGTTTACCGGCAAATCTCCTCTTAAACTCAGCACCCATCTCATCAAAGAGCTCAATATCCATCTGATGATTCAGAAAACTGTCAACCTTCAGTACATTCCCTTCTTTGATAATACCGTCCTTAACGATTCTTTCCTCCAAGAAATTCATGCCTTTCTCCTCCGTCAAATGTATCCCTCACAGGTTTTTGCATCTCTTTTACCTTACTATAATTTATCCATACAAAATATGCAACGAAAACCGTTGGCGATATTGACTAAAACAATTGTCGTTGGGCGAAATGTATGGTAAAATTAAGAATGTGTATTTACATCAATAAATCCTCCGGGGGAAGATAAATGCGATTAGAAGAGCTCTTAAAGTTTCATTCCGTTACCATACAGTGCCACGACAATCCCGATGCAGATACCATTGCATCAGGCTATGGTTTGTATTGTTATTTTAAATCAAAAGAGAAAAATACCCGGCTAATATACAGCGGAAGAAACGAGATGCAGAAATCGAACCTGCGTCTCATGACAGAGAAGCTTCATATTCCTCTGGAATATATTTCTCCGCCGGAGACGGAAACTTTTCATGCCGATGAGTTGTTACTCACCGTCGATTGTCAATACGGTGCGGGAAATGTCACAAAACTCAAAGCCGATTATATCGCTATCATCGATCATCATCAGATAGAAATTACAGACATTGAGCTGAGTCACATTATACCGGGCGTCGGCAGCTGTTCTACCATTGTCTGGAAAATGCTGACCGAGGCCGGCTATGAGGTGACGGATGACAACAATCTCGGAACTGCTTTGTATTATGGTCTTTCCACCGATACCAACCATTTTGTGGAGGCAAACAAACCTCTGGATCGCGATGCCAGAGACTTAATTCCCCACAACGATTCTCTGATTACCCTGTTTGATAATTCCAATATCTCCCTTCAGGAATTTGAGATAGCAGGAATCGCAATGCTGCGCTATCAGTACAACGACACCTATCACTTTGCAGTGATAAAGGCTCAGCCCTGTGACCCTAACATATTAGGACTGATCAGTGATTTTCTTCTTCAGGTAGACCAGATACATACCTGTGTTGTTTATAACGAGACCCAAGGCGGATATAAACTCTCCGTCCGCAGTTGTATCCGCGAGGTAAATGCCGGAGAGCTGGCTTCCTTTTTGACACAGGATGTAGGTTCCGGTGGAGGCCACTACATCAAAGCAGGCGGCTTCATCAGTGGTAAAAAATATGCGGAAGTCTATGGCAATTCCTACACGGATAACTATTTCAACAACAAAATGATTGAGTATTTCAGCAGCTATGAACTGATCTATGCCGATACCTACGAGGCAAAAGTGGAGGAGATGAAGCTGTATCAAAAGGAAAATATTCCCATCGGCTTTGCCAAGGCTACCGATTTTCTGGACGTGGGTACTCCCATCACAGTGCGTACTTTGGAAGGCGATATTGATTTGGATGTAACTGATGACATCATCATCATCATCGGAATCAAAGGAGAAGTATACCCCATCCGTCTGGAGAAATTCCAAAAGTCTTATCAGGTGATTTCCCATACCTATGACTTTCACAAATGTGTGGTAAACGATGAATATGAACCACAGATTATCAACCGGAGAGACGGCAGGATACTAAATCTTCTACAATATGCAAAAACCTGTGTCCCCACAGGCAAGGTTCAAATCTATGCCAAACCACTGGATAAATCCGTAAAAGTATTCACTGCCTGGGACAAAGAGAAATACATGGTAGGTAAACCCGGCGACTATCTGGCCGCCAGAACAGATGATCTTCACGATATCTATGTCGTGGAGAAAAAGATTTTTGGTATCAGTTATAGTGAAGTATAAAGGGAGTCTGTATGGGAAGCGAAATAAAATATGATGCCTTTATCAGTTACAGGCACTGTGAACCGGATGGATTTGTCGCAAAAAAACTGCACGAGATGCTCGAGTCCTATAAACCACCCAAAAAACTCAAAAAAAATGCTGCCATAAGCAAGTCAAAAATCACCAGAGTTTTCCGCGACAAGGATGAATTGCCTCTCACAAACAATCTGGAAGATCCTCTCATGAAAGCACTGGCCAATTCAGAGTTTTTGATTGTTATCTGCTCACCCAGACTAAAAGAATCCGTCTGGTGCCGCAAAGAGATTGAGACCTTTATTTCCATGCACGGACGTCAGAATGTACTGGCCGTTTTAATTGAAGGAGAGCCGGAGGATTCCTTCCCGGAAGAGCTCAAATACGACTACGAGCCTGTCACTGCCGCAGACGGGACAGTAGAATATCACAAAAGAAAAGTAGAGCCTTTGGCAGCAGACATCCGCGGAAGCACAAAAAAAGAAATGAAAAAAGCCATGAAGGAAGAAATCCTTCGCCTGCTCGCTCCCATGCTTGGCGTTAACTATGACGATCTGAAGCAAAGACAAAGAGAACGCAAAATGAAGCGTATGTTCGGGAGCGCTTCGATAATTGCTGTTTCCAGTGTGTTGCTTGGCTGTTATTTCGCATTGACCGCCATGCAGATCAAAGCCCAGAACAACATTATCCTGACCCAGTCACAGACCTTATCAAACCAGGCGGACAAGCTTTTAGAACAGGCAACGATTCTTGAAACACAAAATGAATCCTTAAAGCGTGAACAGGCCATCAGCTTGTCCAAAGAAGCTGCTGAACTCTTCGCCAAGGACAATCGTTACGATGCAGTCCGACTGGCCTATGAAGCCATGACGGAACGGAACGGTGTCTCATTCCCCGATACCGCAGAGGCCCAGAAGGTCTTGACCATGTCTCTGGGTATCTACGATGCCGGATTGCTGATAAGCGCCCGTGATCAGATTGAAACCCCGGGGATTGTCCAGAGCATGCAGCTATCTCCCAATGCTGCCTATCTGCTTGTCTCCGACAATCTGGGAAACCTGACGCTCTGGGATACTGAGACTCGAAATCTGCTCACCACAATTAATCTCAATCGGTCTCAGAGAAATGCTTTGCGTTCCGATGATAAGAATTCAGGATATGGTTTCTTGAACGAAGCAGCCTTTTATTATCTGTCCGAGGACAGTCATGTCGTCAAGGTGGATATCGCGACTTTGGAGCAGACAGCTCTGGAACTGCCGGCCACGGCGCTTCAGACCATATTTAATGTCACCGCTTCTATTGACGGCAACCGACTTTATGCAAGAACCATGACTTCGATATATGTTATTGACGTAGTAACCATGACAGTGGAAACACAGCTCCCCTGTTCCTTCGCTCCCAACCAGAACGAGCTTTTTGTTTCTGAGGCTCCGGATGAGTTTTACTGCTTTCTCAATGACGAGGAAACAAACAACCTCATCTTCTACGGTATTGACTCCATAAGCGGAGAGACTCATTTCTCCACAAATGCCATAAAGGGTACGATTGTCAGGTGCCTTAGTGTGAACAATACTCTTTATGTGACCAGTTATGAATATGCCAATAACTTTAATGAACTTTCCCATGTTGTCGCTCTTGACAAAACCACAGGAAGCATCTTATGGGAAAAAGAAGAGCTTGGCTATATGGCAAGCGATTTATACTACACAGTATCCTCTGGCAGAGAATGTCTGTTATGTACCTTTGATAACCTGGTCTGGCTAATTGATGCAAATACCGGAGAAACCATTGTCAGCATGACCCTGACAGGAGACATTCTCTACTGCAATCAGAGCCGGGGAGATTTTCTGGCATATGATTCCGCCGGAAATTGCAGCGTTCTCTCCAACAATCCTGATCATTTGCTCTTCGAGCTTTCTACCGTGAATTGCACTGAGCTCTCTTTGCTCACCATGGGCAAAGGCTTACTTCTTGGCGTTCCTGACGGAGAAAACCGCGTTGTTTTCTATTCCTATCGAAAGAATGAATCGGCAGCCCTCTATGAAGGAGCTATCGCGGAACCTCTGATTCCGGGCAGCCATGAAGATTCTGTCAATCTCAATTGGGCAACAGAGAATCGCTTACCCAAGGCTTCCTATATTGTCTCTTATCTGGAATTGCCTGAGATAAACAAAACCTTCGTCAGCTATCTGGACAATACTCTGGAGGTATATCAAAGCGATTCCATGGAGCTGCTTTATACCTACGATATAGAGTATTCACGTCTTGATTATTTGGGGAATGAACAGGATTACTATATCCTGACTAATTCCATCAGTGGGCTGTTTTTTAACAAAAACGGCGAACTGTGTGCTGACATCGATTTATTTCAGGGGCTGACAGAGGATCGAAAACAAGTGGTTCTCTATGGTCGTGACGAAACCTCTGCAAAGCATTACTTTAGCTTACCGATTTATTCCCTGGAGGAACTCAAGGATAAGGCTCGGGATTATTTGAATAACTGATCAGGCAAGAGGCGAATCATTAGTTGATTCGCCTCTTGCCCAATCTCAAGCTGTTTTATACAGCCCCTTTTTCCCTCAATTTTATGTCCATTTACCCAATATAACAGACAAACCTCCTAGGAACCTGTCATTACCAAAATCATCTGCGCCGATTCCACCATACTTCTGCCACAATCCATGCTGGTCTTTTGCAGGTATCTGAAGGCCTCCGGTTCACTCATACCGTTTCGTTCCATCAAAACAGCCTTGGCCTGATCGATGATCTGTTTTTCTTCCTCGCTTCTCTTTTTGGGAATCTGTCTGCTCTTCTTCCTTTGCCGATAGAAACCGGATGTAATCATTTCTATCGTTGCAATCAGATCCGACCACTTCAGGGGATACATCAGTTTCACACATCGTTCCGAATAGGTCTCAATCGAAGCGTCCCCTGTCAGTACAATCATTCCGAAAAAGGAAGGCAGGTATTCTTCTAATTCGGTAAAGCTCATATCCCTTAAGCGTTTGCTACAGATAACCGCACCGAATTCTCTCTCATTTGCCACTCTGAGAATCTCCGAACCGCTGGAACAAATCTCAACTTCAAATACCAGACCGCTGCTCTGAATCATTTTGGCTATTCGGTTTGCATCTTCTGTTTTGGGCATTGCTATCAAAATGCTGCCCATGCATGCTCCTCCTACATTTTCACAAGGTATTTTTCAATCTCCCAATCTGATACCTGCAACATGTAGTCATCCCATTCCCGGTTCTTGAGCAAGGCATAAGTATGAAGCAGCTTCTCCCCCAGCACCTTTTTCATCAGCTCATCTCCTTCCATCAGATGAGTGGCTTCTTTCAGATTGCCGGGCAATACACTTCCGTACTCTGCATTCGGTTCCCCGGGCTCCGTTCCTTTACGAATTCCTTCCAGCCCCGCAGAAATGCAGACTGCCAATGCCAGGTAAGGATTTGCTGCCGGATCGGGAAATCTGAGCTCTATCTTTGCTTCCTCATTGATGGTGTGGAACTTCAACAAGGCTTTTTCTCCGTGTTTCGCCCAATTAACACCTGTAGGCGCATCGAATCCGGACAAAAGCCTCTTATACGAATTCACTATGGGATTGGTAATGGCACACATGGCTGCGGCATGTTCCATGATTCCCCCCATAAAGTGCAGTGCGGTCTCTGTAGGTGAACCGTCAGAATCTTCCAGCAGATTCTTACCGTCCCGATACATGGACAGATTAAAATGCAGTCCGGAACCGGCAATCCCCGTTCTCGGTTTTGGCATAAAGGTGGCATAGAGCCCGAATCTTTTGGCAATGGATCGCACAGCAAATTTAAAGGTCATCAGGGCATCTGCAATGTCAAGCGCATCTCCCTGGGCAAAATCAATCTCGTGCTGTGCCGGTGCCTTCTCATGATGAGAGGATTCGATTTCAAATCCCATTTCCTCCAGGGTAAGCACCATATCTCTTCTGGCATTCTCTCCCAGGTCAATGGGTCCAACATCCAGATAACCTGCCTTCTCATGGGTAATGGTTGTTGGGATTCCGTTATCATCCGTATGGAACAGGAAGAATTCGCATTCGGGATCCACCATAAAAGTATAGCCCTCTTTTTTTGCTTCCTCCAAGACCTTTTTCAAAATCGTTCTGGGACTCTGCTCGTATGGATGTCCATCTCTGTCACAGACATCGCAGATGATCTTGCCAACCTTGCCCTGCTGAGGTCTCCAGGGAAGAATCACAAAAGTATCCAGATCCGGCCGCAGATAGAGATCCTCCTGAGGATCATATAAGCTGTCATAGATTGCCGCAGAGTCAAAGGGATATCTGTCATCAATTGCCTTCTCCATTTGCCGGGGAGTAATCGCGATATTCTTGAGATTTCCAAACACATCCGTAAACTGTAACCGAATAAACTCTACATCCTCGTCCTCGATCATCTGCAATATTTCCTGTTTTGTCTGCATACCTGTCTCCTCTCATCATTTTGACATTGTAGTCCTTATTTATCACCAGTCCTCAAATAAAGGAAGGCGCCAAACAGACCTGTACGATACAAGCTATGTCGACGCCTTTGTCACATAATTCATTATGTGACCATTTTATTCTTTTTTTGATTATTTGTAAAGAATTTCTTTTGGGAATGCCGATTTTGAGGGATGCCGTATTACGCGAAAGAATCGACAAACCTCTTCCCGACCTGCCATATCACGAATTGGTATATCCCATCAGGGACCGGTCCACTTCCGCCGCAACTCCTCTGCCTTCCGCTATCGCCCATACCACCAGCGACTGCCCTCTGTGCATGTCTCCTGCGGTGAAGATATTCTCTCTGCTGGTCTGGTAGGTATTCTCAACAGTGACAAAAGCCCCGTCCCTGAAAACACCGGTTGCCACGTTTGTTCTCTGATTGCGTTCCACGCCGAACTCTTTGGTGACATACTCCTCACTTCCCAAGAAGCCTGCCGCAATTAATACCAGGTCAGCTTTCACTTCCTTTTCGGTTCCGGATTTCGGCACCATGGAGACACGCCCCGTCTTCGCATCCTTTTTGCGCTCCAGCTCCACTGTTTTTACGCCACACAGTGCGCCGCTTTCGTTCTTTAAAAACTCCGTTACCGTAGTGGAGAACACTCTGGGGTCCTTGCCGTATTTATAGATTGCCTCCTCCTGACCGTAGTCCGTCTTCAGAACTCTGGGCCACTCCGGCCAGGGATTGTCTGCCGCCCTGCAAGGGGGAGCCGGTGGCATCATCTCAATCTGAAGGACTCCCTTTGCCCCCAGTCTGATACAGGTACCTACGCAGTCGTTGCCGGTATCTCCGCCACCGATGACCACCACATGTTTCCCCTTCAGACTTCCGAAGGAGAAATTCTTTGCCTTGATGACAGCTTCGTGGTCATATTCCGAATCCATCAGCTTTTTACTGACCTCCTTCAGAAAGTCCACCGCAAAATAAATACCCGTTGCGTCTCTGCCTTCCACGGCAATATCTCTGGGATTGGAAGCGCCGCAGCACAAAATCACTCTGTCGTAGTTCTTCCGGATCTCTTCAGCTGAAATGTCTGCTCCCACATTCACGCCGCATTTGAATTCGACTCCGGCCTGTTCCATGAGCTGAATCCGCCGGTCAATGCTTCTCTTGTCCAGCTTCATGTTGGGAATGCCATATCGCAGCAAACCACCGGGTCTGTCACTTCTCTCATACACCGTCACGCTGTGACCTCTCCTATTTAGGAGCTGCGCTGCCGCCAGACCTGAGGGACCGCTGCCGATAATCGCAATTTTCTTCCCCGTTCTCACCTTTGGAATCTCCTCTGTCACCAGACCATTCTCATAGGCGTAATCAATGATGGTTCTCTCATTATCCTTGGTCGCAACCGGATGTCCTTCAAGCCCACAGGTACATGCCGCCTCACACAGGGCAGGGCACACTCTGGAGGTGAATTCCGGGAAGCTGTGTGTCTTGCTCAGTCTGTAGTATGCCTGCTCAAAATTACCTTCATACACCAGCTCGTTGGTCTCGGGGACCAGATTATGCAAGGGACAGCCGGAAACCATTCCGGATATCATGGTTCCGGACTGGCAGAACGGAACTCCGCAATCCATGCATCTTGCTCCCTGTTTCCTTTGTTTTTCCAAGGGCAGTCCAATGTGAAATTCTTCAAAATTCTGTATTCTCTTCTCAGGTTCGACGGTAATCGAATCCTCTCTCTCATATTCCATAAATCCTGTCGGTTTTCCCATTATTTTCACCCCTCTCCCGTCACTGTTTGATCTTCTGACTCTCGTAAAAGGCTTCAATCTGTGCTTCCTTGATGCTCATACCACGCTCGATGAAGTCTTCCGTCAGCTGAACAATCTTCTTGTAATCCGCAGGAATGATTTTCTTGAACTTCGGTAAATAGGATTCGAAATTCTCCAGAATCATACGCGCCTTTGCGGAATCCGTATACTTCACATGTTTTTCCAGAAGGTTTCTCAATTCTTCTTTGTCTGCCTTATGTTCCACTGCCTCCATCAGAATCATCTCCTTGTTCAGGTTGCGATAGAGAGAATTCTTCTCGTCCAGCACATAAGCAATACCACCGCTCATACCTGCCGCAAAGTTCTTACCGGTAGGTCCCAGAATCACAGCCACACCGCCGGTCATATATTCACAGCCATGCTCACCGACACCCTCGACTACGGTCTTTGCTCCGGAATTTCTGACACAGAATCGCTCGCCTGCCATACCGGCAATGTAAGCCTCGCCGGAGGTTGCGCCATACAGTGCCACGTTACCTATGATAATATTGTTCTCCGCATCATAGGCTGCATCCTTTGGCGCCTTTACAATGAGCTTACCGCCGGAAAGCCCCTTCCCGAAATAGTCATTGCTGTCACCGGTCAGATTCAGAGTAAGACCTGCCGGTATGAATGCCCCAAAGCTTTGTCCTCCGGCACCCCGACACTGAATCGTGACGGTATCCTCTTGCATCCCCTCGTGATGCGCTCTGGTGATCTCTGCGCCAATCATGGTTCCAAAGGTACGATCGGTGTTGGTAAGCTCCACCTCCACGACAGCATGCTTTCCTGTGGCAATAGCCTCCTGCAGCTTCTTTTCCGTCCGAAGCAGAAGCTGATCCTTTTTCTGCTCCAGCTCGAAATCATAATAGCACTTGTCACGGAAGCTCTCCGTATCCTTGCTGGAGGTGCCAAGGATCCGGCTCAGATCAATCTTGGCAGCCATGCCGGTAAGGGAACTCTTTTTGCACAGGAGGTCTGTTCTTCCCACCAGCTCATCCACACTTCTGACGCCGAGCTTTGCCATATACTCACGAAGCTCTTCTGCGATAAACCTCATGAAATTCTCTACATATTCCGGCTTGCCCGCAAAGCGCTTGCGCAGTTCCGGATTCTGGGTGGCGATACCCATAGGACAGGTATCCAGATTGCAGACACGCATCATGACGCAGCCCAGCGTTACCAGGGGAGCCGTGGCAAAGCCAAACTCCTCCGCACCCAGAATCGCCGCAATGGCCACATCTCGCCCGCTCATCAGCTTTCCGTCCGTCTCCACAACCACACGGTCACGAAGCCCGTTCTGAATCAATGTCTGATGGGTCTCTGCCAGCCCCAGCTCCCAGGGAAGTCCCGCATTGTGAATGGAGCTGACGGGCGCTGCACCGGTTCCTCCGTCATAACCCGAGATCAGGATGACTCCGGCACCGGCCTTGGCAACACCTGCCGCGATGGTTCCCACGCCTGTCTCAGATACCAGCTTCACGGAGATTCTGGCACGGTCGTTGGCATTCTTCAAATCATAAATCAACTGCGCCAGATCCTCGATGGAATAGATATCATGATGAGGCGGCGGCGATATCAGACTCACACCCGGAGTAGAATGTCTTGTCTTTGCTATCCAGGGATAAACCTTTTTCCCCGGAAGATGACCGCCCTCACCGGGCTTCGCTCCCTGGGCCATCTTAATCTGTATTTCCTGTGCACTGGTCAGGTATCTGCTGGTGACACCGAACCGTCCGCTTGCCACCTGCTTGATGGCAGAGCTTCTGTCATTGTCCGTTCCCGCACTTTCCAGTCTCTCGTCGCTCTCACCGCCCTCACCGCTGTTGGACTTACCGTGAAGTCTGTTCATGGCAATGGCCAGAGCCTCGTGAGCCTCCTCGGAAATCGAGCCGTAGGACATGGCTCCGGTCTTGAATCTCTTAACGATTTCCTCTACGCTTTCCACTTCCTCTATGGATACCCCGGCTTCGGGATAGACAAAATCCATCAGGCTCCGGATGTAACCTGTTTCTTCCTTATCCACCATTTGGGTATATTGCTTAAACTTACTGTAGTCCCCTTCTCTGGTAGCCATCTGGAGCATATGTATGGTAGCCGGATTATATCTGTGGGTCTCACCCTGGGCACGCATTTTGTGGCGTCCCATGGAATCAATGGACATCTCCGTGGTCAGTCCCAGGGGATCGAATGCCCTGGAGTGCTGCTGGTCCGTATGAAGTGCAATATCCTCCAGGGTAATACCGCCGATTCTGGAAACGGTTCCCGTGAAATACTTGTCAATCACACTCTTATCAATTCCCACAGCCTCAAAAATCCGGCTGCCCTGATAAGACTGAAGGGTAGAGATACCCATCTTGGAGGCAATCTTGACAATTCCCTGAATCACTGCCTTATCATAATCATTGACTGCCGCATAATAATCCTTTTCCAGCAGACCGTCCTGAATCAGCCTGGCTATGGAGGCATGCGCCAGATAAGGGTTTACCGCACAGGCACCATAGCCCAGAAGGGCTGCAAAGTGGTGTACCTTACAAGGCTCCGCAGTCTCCACGATCAGAGACATTGCCATACACTTTTTGGTACGAACCAGATGATTGTGAACTGCTGCCACTGCCAGAAGAGAGGGAATGGCAACATGATTCTCATCCACGCCGCGGTCAGAGAGGATCAAAATATTTGCACCGTCGCGATAAGCTCTGTCCACCTCCACACACAGATGGTCGATTGCTCTCTCCAAAGGGGTGCTCTTATAGAACAGCATAGACACCTTTTCTACCTTCAGACCTTCCTCCCGCAGATGAGAAATCTTCAACAGATCCAGATCAGACAAGATGGGATTCTGCACCTTCAGCACGCGGCAGTTGGATGGCTTCTCCGACAGCAGGTCACCGTTTTTACCCACATAGACTGTGGTGGCGGTTACGATTTTTTCCCTTACCGCATCAATGGGGGGATTGGTCACCTGGGCAAAAAGCTGCTTAAAATAATAAAACAAAGGCTGATATTCCTTGGAAAGCACTGCGATGGGAGTATCGATACCCATAGCGCCCACATGCTCTGCTCCCTGTAATGCCATGGTGCCGATTTCTTCCCGGTAATCCTCATAGGTATAGCCGAAAGCCTTCTGCAGCTTTACCAGCTCCTCCCTCTTGAAGGAAGGTACCTTTTCATTGGGAATCTTCAGATCCTTCAACGTACAAAGATTAGAATCCAGCCATTCGCCGTAAGGCTCCCGTCCTGCATAACGGTCCTTTAGCTCCTCATCGGAAATGATTCTGCCTGCCTTGGTATCTACCAGAAGCATCTTGCCGGGATGCAGTCTTTCCTTTTTCAGGATGTGCTTCTCATCCAGTTTCAACACACCGACTTCGGAGGACAGGATCAGTCTGTCATCGTCCATCACATAGTAACGGGAGGGCCGCAGACCGTTACGGTCCAGGATTGCTCCCATCACATCTCCATCGGAAAACAGAATGGAAGCGGGTCCGTCCCAGGGCTCCATCATGGTAGCATAATACTGATAGAAATCCCTTTCCTTCTGAGACAGGGTATCATTGTGTTCCCAGGGCTCCGGAATCAGAATCATGGCAGCCAGTGCCGGATCCATGCCTCCCATGATCATGAATTCCAATGCATTATCCAGCATGGCAGAGTCGGAGCCTTCCGTGGAAATCACAGGCAGTACCTTGGTCAGATCCTCGTCACTGAAACGGCTGGTCTGCAAGGTTTCCTCCCGTGCCAGCATCTTATCCGCATTGCTTCGGATGGTGTTGATCTCGCCGTTGTGTACCACCAGACGGTTGGGATGCGCCCTGAGCCAGCTGGGATTGGTGTTGGTAGAGAATCTGGAATGTACCATGGCGATGGCGGATTCATAGTCCTCATCCTGCAGATCCAGGAAGAAGGTACGAAGCTGTCCTACCAGGAACATTCCCTTATAGACAATGGTTCGACAGGAAAGGGAGGGCACATAGGTATTTTCGTTGCTCTGTTCAAACACGCGGCGCACCACATAAAGCTTGCGGTCAAATTCAAGATCTTCTCTGCATTCCGCGGGACGTTTGATAAATGCCTGATAAATCTGAGGACAGCTCTCCAGCGCTCTCTGTCCCAAAACGGAAGATACTATAGGAAGTTTTCTCCAGCCGAGAAAGGTAAGACCTTCTTTGGCCACGATGATCTCAAACATCTTTCTCGCCTGACTTCTCTTCAATTCATTCTGCGGAAAGAAAAACATACCCACCGCATATTCCCGCTCACCTCCAATAGTGATACCGGTATCTTTCAACACCTTCTTGAAAAATTTATGGGGAATCTGCGTCAGAATTCCAACACCGTCTCCGGTCTTGCCCTCTCCGTCTTTTCCCGCACGATGCTCCAGATTTTCCACGATTTTCAGAGCATCATCCACAATTGCGTGACTCTTCTCCCCACGGATATTTACAATGGCTCCAATACCGCAGTTGTCGTGTTCGAAAGAAGATTCATATAAGGTTTTCTGTTCATTCTCTTGCTTCATCATTTGACTCATAATCAGCCCTCTCTTTCAGCTTTAATGCCGCCCTGATCAATCCCGCAAACAGCGGATGAGGTGCATCCGGTCTGGATTTGAATTCCGGATGTGCCTGCGTGGCAACATAAAAAGGATGTTCTTTCAGCTCTATCATTTCCACAATGCGTCCGTCCGGAGACAGTCCGGAAAGAATCATTCCATTCTCCTGCAACACATTACGATATTCATTATTGACTTCGTATCTATGGCGATGTCTCTCTGAGATATCCTTGCAGCCATACATTTCATATGCTTTTGATCCCTCCTGCAGGGTACAGGGGTAAGCCCCCAGCCTCAGGGTTCCTCCCAGGTCTTCTTCCTTTGTATGGTCGGGCAGCAGGCAAATCACGGGATTGGTCGTCTCCGGATTCAGTTCCATGCTGGAGGCATCAGCCAATCCGCATACATTTCTTGCAAATTCCACGATGGCAAGCTGCATTCCCAGACAGATACCAAGGTAGGGAATCTTCCGGGTTCTGGCATACTCTGCTGCCAATATTTTTCCTTCCGTTCCTCTGGTTCCGAATCCGCCCGGCACCAGAACCCCCTCCACATCATGCAGATACTCTTCCAGATTGTTGGGGTTCAGCTCCTCCGCATCCACCCAACGGATATTGACTCTGGTCTTATTGGCGATACCGCCGTGTTTCAAGGCCTCCACCACACTCAGGTAGGCATCGTGCAAGGCAACATATTTTCCCACGATTGCAATCGTCACGGATTTTTCCGGATGATGAAAAGCATCCACCATCTGCTTCCATTTTACCAGATCCGGTTCCGGGCATGGAATATGCAGACATCTGCAGACCGCTCCTGCCAGGTCTTCCTCCTCCAGCATCAGAGGCACTTCATACAGAGACTGGGCATCCAGATTCTGCAGGACATGCTCCTTTGGGAGGTTACAGAACAGAGCTATTTTTTCACGCATCTGGTCATCTACCGGATAATCCGATCTGCATACCAGAATGTCCGGCCAGATACCCATACTCTGAAGACTCTTCACACTCATCTGCGCCGGCTTCGTCTTCATCTCCCCGGAAGCCTTCAGATAAGGAATCAGGGTCACCTGAATCATGACGGCATTTTCTCTTCCAACTTCTGCCTGGAACTGCCTGATGGCCTCCAGGAAGGGCTGGCTCTCGATGTCCCCCACGGTACCGCCGATCTCGATGATGGAGATAGTCTCCTCCGTCTCGCTTTTTGCCCGATAAAATCTGGACTTTATCTCATTGGTAATGTGCGGTATCACCTGCACGGTTCCGCCGCCATAATCTCCGCGTCTCTCCTTATGGAGAACAGACCAGTAAATCTTACCTGTGGTAACGTTCGAATTCTTATCCAGGTTTTCATTGATAAATCTCTCGTAATGTCCCAGATCCAGATCCGTCTCCGTACCGTCATCTGTTACAAACACTTCTCCGTGTTGTATGGGATTCATTGTGCCCGGATCCACATTGATATAGGGATCAAATTTCTGCATGGTCACATGATAGCCTCTTGCCTTCAGAAGTCTGCCGAGAGAGGCTGCTGTTATTCCTTTTCCCAGTCCGGATACCACACCGCCTGTCACAAATACATATTTAATCATCTGCCTGCCTCTTTCAAAATGTTTATTGTCCGCTTGCGCCGTAGTTGGAAAGGACGCGGGCGGAAGGATCGTTTACGTTGCAGCCTTCCCAGGATTTGTTGGGCATCCAGTAGTCCACGATCATTTCGGCCTGACCGGGATAGAAGCTTTCGAATATCTCACGGTACAGTAAGGATTCCTTAGTAAAGGGAGGCACATAGGTATAGGTTGCAATTTTTTCTTCATACTGTTCATCGGTATAAACGGATTCTGCATATTCTTTCAGGTAGTCAACCATGGAGTGTCCTACCGCATCGGAGAAGGCTGCCTTTTCACGCATGAGAATACTCTCGGGTAAGTAGTCTCCCTCAAAGGCATGGCGCAGCAGATATTTTCCTTTGTTATACTTGTTCATTTTCAGCTCAGGCTGAATGCTCATGACATATTCCACAAAATCCAGGTCGCCGAAAGGTACTCTTGCTTCCATGGAATTGGAGGAGATACATCTGTCAGCACGGAGAACATCATACATGTAGAGCTCACGGATTCGTTTTTCGGACTCCTCCTGGAAGCTCTTGGCATCCGGAGCAAAGTCGGTATATTTATACCCGAACAGCTCATCTGAGATTTCGCCTGTCAACAACACGCGAACGTCCGTAGTCTCATGAATCGCCTTGCAGATCAGATACATACCGATGCTTGCGCGGATTGTGGTGATATCGAAGGTACCAAGCACGTAAATAACTTCCCTTAACGCAGCGAGGACATCCTCTTTGGTGATAATGATTTCGGTATGATCGCTTCCGATGAAGTCTGCAACCTCCTTGGCGTATTTCAAATCAATGGCATCCGTGCTCATGCCGATGGCAAAGGTACGGATGGGTTTCTTTAAGATTTTCGCGGATACCGCGCATACCAGTGAGCTGTCCAGTCCTCCGCTCAGCAGAAATCCCAGAGGTGCATCTGCATCCAGGCGCTTTTCAATGCCTGCGACCAACTTGTCGTGAATGTTTTTAC
>SAMEA3663269__coassemble_346_pt1 | contig 16954 bp, 11 predicted proteins | sample SAMEA3663269__metabat2_low_PE_038 | metagenome-assembled genome bin SAMEA3663269 (sample SAMEA3663269) | pig gut metagenome | biome: pig gut; feature: pig-associated habitat; material: faeces | place: China | collected 2013
GTGTTCTGAGGGTGGTTGTGTAGATTACACTTCACTTGTTCCCGGTGTGGACATCAGTAAAGACCTTCAGTGGTTCGATTCTTCTCAGGATGTATCTGCTCTGATTGAAGCTACCATCACTAAGTGGGAGACCGCTGTACAGGATGCAAACAAGTAAGTTTAAGCTTACAATTTCACAGATATAGTGTGTTTATAGAAATTAGGGTGGTGTTTTCCGGGCGCCACCCTTTCTGTTTAAAAAAGCTTGATAAGAGATCCAGGAGGTATAGTTGTGGAAGTAAGTTTTCATTTACCGGGGTTAAGAAAAAATTATCCTTTGAATATGATTTTTCTTGGCTTGATGGAGAAGAAACCGGAGTTTTTCAGAGAAGGAGTAAAGATAGGTTCCTTTTATGGTGAATTTCCCACCTCACTATGGAACGGGGGAAGACCTTCCGGAGCAGATCAGTGTGACGCTGCCTATATTCGGGATGTCATTAAAAATGTTAACGCTAAGGGAATACCGGTGCGGTATACCTATACCAATATGTTAATCAATGAAGAGGATCTTAAGGATCCTTACTGTAATTTTTGTATGAAAGCAGCAGACAATGGGATGAATGAAATCATGATTTTTTCTCCCATTCTGGAAAAATATATCAGAGAAAACTATCCGAGCTTCAAGCTCAACAGCTCTATTTGTAAACGCATCCGGGATATTGAACAGGTGAATGAGGAGCTGAAGAAGGATTATTATCTCGTAGTGTTGGATTACAACTTCAACGGCAGATTTGATGAACTGGAGAAAATAGAGGATAAGGGGCGCTGCGAGATTCTGGTCAATACACTTTGTACTCCGGATTGTCCCAGAAGGGGGAAACACTACGAGAATATTGCGAAGAATCAACGCATCATGTTAAAGAACAGGAATATGCCGCCAAACAGACAGATTCCGCTGGAGCCCTGGTATTGTCAGTGGGGAGATGCCAGCGATTTTCACGAGATCAAGAAATTCCGTACCTTTATCAAGCCGGATGAGCTGTGGGAGAAATATATTCCCATGGGCTTTCATCATTTCAAGATCGAAGGACGTACGGCAGATCTCTTCTGGCTGGTGGAGATGTATTGCTACTATATGATTAAGCCGGAATACCAGGAACAGGCAAGAATCCTGTTGCTGGAGAATCTTGCTGCAAACAGAGTGATCACGCTGAACCGCTTTAAGCCTTCAAGATGGGTTCCGGAGGTGTAATATGGCACAAAAGGAAATATACTGGCATCTGCCCGGGTTCTATTGCTTTCGTCTGCTGACCCAGGCTATCGTGAATATGATGAAGGACTATCCGAAATGCTTCAGAGACGGATACAGGATAGGTTCGGTTTATGATACCTTTCCCGGAGCTATTTGGAATGGTGGACGTACTATTTTCGGAATTAGTACGAAAGCGTATATTCAATCTATGATCAAGCTGTACAATGACAAGGGAATTCCGGTGAGATTTACCTGGACCAATTCTCTTCTGGAAGAGAAGCACCTGCAGGATACCTATTGTAATCTCATTATGAGACTGGCTGATAATGGAATGAATCAGTGTCTGGTCAACTCTCCCATACTGGAGGAGTATCTCCGCAGGGAATATCCGGGATTCAAATTATTGTCTTCTACTACCAAAAGACTTCTGGGGCTTGAAGACGTTCTGGCAGAGCTGGAGAAGGATTATTATCTGGTTGTGCTGGATTATGACCTGAATCATAATGAGAAGGTCATCAGCAGTATTGAACCCTACGCTGATAAAATTGAGATACTGGTAAATGAGATTTGTGTACCGGGGTGTGCGAAGCGCAAGGAACATTATGAACATCAGTCCAGGATGCAATTGGAATATGATATGAGTCAGCCCTTTAGATGTCCGAATCGTAATCATGACAGAACCTTTGAAGAATGTAAGAAGCTTCCTGCATTCCTGTCCAATGAGGAGATTCAGGAATATGTTGATAAAGGCTTTGTTAACTTCAAGATAGCGGGTCGGGGGATGCCACAGGACTTTTTGAAGGAGTCTTATCTGTATTTCCTGGTAAAAGAAGAGCATCAGGACTTTATCAGAAAACAGATTGACGATTTGATTGCCAAATTTGAAGCGATGCAAGGCAGAAGACCCTAACATCAGAAATAATGAACTTGTGGGAACGGAAGCTGAGCAGACAATATAAAGGAGCGAAAGGGTTACATGAGGAAGGTTTTCAGTGGAAATAGTCTGAAACGGGGGATGAGGCTGAGTGTCATGTCATGTGTAGCGCTCACGATCATGCTGTGCGGCTGTGGAGAGCGGGAGCCGGATACCCCGGTCATGATTGTAGAGGAATCCAATGATACGATTACATATAATTACAGTACGGTAGAGAAGGGTGATGTCATTCTGACCAGGAAGGTGCGCTGTACCTACAGACAACAGAAGGATCAGGAAATCAGCTTTTCCATATCGGGACGTCTGGTAGATAAGGTGTATGTCGAGGAAGGAGATACGGTTAAAAAGGGTGACCTTTTGGTTGAACTGTCTGCCGGAAATCTGGAGAATCAGATTGAAGACCTGGAGTATCGGATTACCAGAAATGAAATGCTTATGGAAAATGCAAAGACGAATGAGGAACTGGAGATTTCCCAGGCCTGGGTGAATTATCTCTATAATCATTACTATAGCAGGGAGGGGCTGGACAAAGCCATTGAATCCATCAAGGAAAGCTACCGCTATCAGAGAGAGGACAGCGGGGATGCCCTGAACCTTGACCGCATGGAACTGGAACAGCTGAAAAAGGAACTGGCCTGCTGCAGAATCTATGCGGGAATGGACGGCATGGTCTATAAGCTTCAGAAGAATCTGGAAGATTCCACCTCCACAGAGGGGAAGATTGTCATGTATATCGTGGACAATTCCGAGTGTCTCTTCGAAACGGAGATACCGGAGTACGCCTCCTGCTTTCATGAGGGTGAGACGGTGGATATGACTGTGATTTCCGGCTCTGCTTCCGGAGATTATAAGCTGGTACCTTATAATATTGAAAACTGGGGAGAGGTTCAACAGTTTAGTGTTTATTCCGGTCCGGTTACCACGGGTATCGAGGTTGGTACCGGCGGCACCATACAGTTTGTGGTTGAACGTAGGGAACAGGTTCTCTGTGTGCCCCTGTCAGCTGTCAACCAAGCCGATGACAAGTACTATGTCTATGTGACGGACGCTGATAACATGAGACAGATCAGATGGGTGGAAACCGGATTGCACGGCGATGATTCCGTGGAGATAATAAGCGGTCTGGAAGAAGGGGAAAGGGTAATTCGGAAATGAGAAAAAGGATAGACAAAAAATTTCTGACAATACTGCTTTCCTGCGCCTGTCTGGCCGGAACCATGACGGGCTGTAAAAGCGAGACTCCCGTAGTAAGACCGCAGGATGTTGAGCTGTTGGAGCCGGTAGGCGTGGGAGAGAGCTACGAAGCGGCAGCCAGGAGAAATCTGTATAATGCCAATATCTACAGCGGCTCTATCTGCCCTTATATTGAGGAATATTCGCTGGAAAACGGAATGAGCTTTGATTACTATGCCACTCTTCCGGGTGATACCGTGAAAAAGGGGCAGGTTCTGCTTCGTACCAATACGGAGAATGCAGACAAGCAGATTGAAGAGCTGGAGAAAAGAATCGAACAGAACGAGAAGGACTTCCGGGAATACCTGAAGGAAGCCAATGAATATTTTTATGAGGTAAAGGGAGATGAAGAATTCTGGGGTCAGGCCGTAGAAAACTGGTCTCAGGAAGAGCCGGCTGCAGACTCTCCGGAATATGCAAAATGGGCATCGGATAACATGTACTACGAAAGCCGGTACAGAAATGCCCTGATCTCCAGGCAGAAGCAGGAGGAAGCCATCAGGCAGAGAACCGAACTGTATCAGCTGGATAAAGATTACAATCAGGTGCTGTTGCAGCGAATGAAGGAGAGCAGGGACAAAAGCACGGTGCTGTCTGAGATGAACGGCGTGTTGGTCAATGTCCAGCTGATGAGTCAGGGAAACTATATTAATGCGGACTACCCTATGGCCGCTGTCATTGACCCGGACAGAAAGGAAATTCGCTGCGACTATATTCTCAAGGAAGATATCAATAAGGCGGAGAGAGTCTATGCCATCATCAACGGTGTGGAATATGATGTGGAATACATACCCTCGGAGGATGAAAAGAAATCCTATACCTCCTTTAAGCTTCCGGAGGGCTCGGAGGCACAGCTGGGCAGTCTTGCAACAATTGTTGTGATGAAGCAGTCCGGGGAAAATGTGCTGACAGTTCCCAAGGATTCCGTCATCAGGGAAGAAAATGATTATTTTGTCTATTGTCTTGTAGACGGAGAGCGCGTTTATACACCGGTCAAAACAGGGATGCAGGACGGAGCCTACGTGGAAATTGTTTCCGGACTGCAGGAAGGAGATCATGTCCTGACCTCCAAGAATGCCCCCACCTACAAATCAACTATGACACTTCAGAAGGGTAGCGTCGGTCATGAGTTCTCCCAGCAGGGTTACCTCGCTTATCCCAGACAGGAGTGGATCAGCAATCCCATTACTTACGGAACCGCTTATTTTGGTGAACTTATGGTGAATCTTAATCAGCCGGTAAAAAAAGGCGATGTACTGTTTACTATCCGGGTGAAGCCTGACGAGCTGGAGCTGGCAAGAAACGAACAGAAGCTGCAGCGTGAGCGGGAACGACTGGCGAAACTGCAAAAGGAGGATCCGGAGAAGAACAAGAAGGAGATCGAGCAGAGACAGGAAACCATAGCAGAGCTGGAAAAGCTGCTGGGAGAGATGAAGGCCGATTTCGCCACTACAGAGGTCAGGGCTCCCTATGACGGTATTGTGACAGATATGTCCATGGACTTGTGGCGCAACACTTTGGAGAACGGGTCACTGCTTTCCCATGGTCAGAACCTGATTGTTTTGTCCAGACAGGACTCCAACTATATTATCGTAGAAGACACGAACGGCGTTTTGACCTACGGACATAAGGCGGAGGTTACCTACAAGACCTCAGAGGGCGTTTCCAAGGTGACGCAGGGCGATGTGGTGACTATGAGCAAGAACTGTATCAGTGAGGAGCTCTTTGGCGACGGTTATGCCCTGATCAGAGTGTCTGCAGAGGACGCCGCGGAGATGGCAGGAAGCACTGCCAATGCAGACGGCTGGTGGAACAGGAGCCTGTTTGGCGTCAAGGTGTGTACCAGAAGAATGGATAATGTGGTGCTGGTTCCCAGAAAAGCGGTTGTCATGATCAACGGAGTCAGCTATGTAAAACTGAAACAAAAGGATGGTTCGGTACTGTATCAGAGCTTTGTGGCGGGCGGTGCTGACAATGAGAATTATTGGGTGGCGGAAGGCCTGACGGAAGGAATGGAAGTATGCATAGAATAATGCTGCAAAAACTGAAGCATAAGTTATGGATGAATCTGTGTCTGCTCCTGGGGAGCATACTGTTGATTGCAACAGTTGTCAGCTTCCCGCTGTATCAGACAGCCGCCTATGACAGAATGCTGCAGGATGAGTTTCAGAAGTATATTGCAATGGAGGGCAAGTGGCCCACCATCAACAGCTTTTCCATAGTATCTCAGAAGGAGAGGAACGGGGCTACCATTTCCAGGATGGAAGGTCTGATGGAAAGCGTGTACGGGGAGCTGGGAGTAACGGAGAAGGAAACCGTCTCCTTTTATACCCTGACTACCATGAATATCCGTTCCGAGTTGAACAGACAGGATGCAGAGAATGCCAGCCTGAAGCTGGGGGCACTTTCTGATCTGCCCGCCCATGCGAAGATGCTCAGCGGCGAAATGTTCTCTGAGTCCGGACTGACGGAGGACGGGTGTATTGAAGTAGTGATGAGCCAGTCTGCCATGGTCAATCTGAAGCTGCTGGTGGGAGAAACGATAGTTTTTTCAGACCTCAGAGATACAGAGGGCAAGGAAATCAGGATGTATGTCAAGGGTGTTTTTGACCCTGTGTCATCAAAGGAAGAATACTGGCAGGTGAAGCCGGAACAGCTGAATAACAGTGTATTGATGAACCTTGATCTGTTCCGCAGTATGTTCACGGGAGAAAAGGCGGGGAAATATACGGTCAGCTGTAGTTACTATACCCTGTTTGAATACGAAGACATCAAAGCTTCCCGGGCGAAGGAGCTTCTGGAGGCGACGAAAAATCTCACGGAAAAGGGTCCCTTCAGTGCTACCGCAAAGATACCGGAATATCGTGAGATTCTGGAAAGCTATACAGCGAAGCAGGATCGCATTCATGCAACACTGATTATCCTGCAGATTCCGGTACTGATTATGCTGGGAGCCTTCCTTTTTATGATCTCCGGTCAGATGTACGATATGGAGAAAAATGAGATCTCCGTCATTAAGAGCCGAGGCAGCTCTGGGGCGCAGATTTTCCGTCTCTACCTGTATCAGTGTACCGTGCTGACTGTGGCGGGAGGCGGACTGGGAATCCCTCTTGGCATGGTGTTCAGCCGTATTCTGGGATCTGCCAGAAGCTTCCTGGAGTTTGACAGCAACAATAAGCTTGAGCTGACCTTTACCGGAGAAGTATGGCTGTATGCGGCAGTGTCTATGGCAGCCACATTGATTATCATGGCACTTCCGGCGCTGAAGCACAGCAGGGTTACGATTGTCAAATTAAAGCAGCAGAAGGCTTTGAAGCGCAGAAGCTGGTGGGAGAAGATTTTCCTGGATGTGATCCTGCTGGGAATCTCCCTCTACGGATACTACAGCTTCCGCAAGAATTCCGTGAAGCTGGGTGAGGCTGTACTGCAGGGTGAGACCCTGGATCCCCTGCTCTATATCAGCTCTTCCCTGTTTATCGTAGGACTCGGTCTGCTGTTCCTGAGACTGCAGCCCTATCTGGTTCAGTTGATCTATATGATGGGCAAACGCTTTTGGAAGCCTGCAAGCTACGCTTCCTTTATGGAGAACGCCAAGAACGGACGGAAGCAGCAGTTTATCATGCTCTTCCTGATTATCACTATTTCCCTTGGTATGTACCATGCTACCGTTGCCCGCACGATCCTGCAAAATGCCTACAACAACGCTGAGTATATGAATGGTGCAGATATCGTGGAGCAGGAGGTATGGCATGCGGTAACGGATAGAAACGGCGTATTTACGGGCGAGTATGTGGAGCCTGAGTATTCCAAGTATACCGACATGGATTTTGCAGAGGCTTATGCAAGAGTGCAGATAGAGACAGAGGCGTATGCAGAGACCAAGGATAATCCCAAGCAGCAGATACAGGTCATGGGAATTCATACAAAGGAGTTCGGTAAGGTCACCTGGGTGGATTACAGTCTGAATAACAGGCATTATTATGAATATCTCAATGACCTGGCGATGGATGCCGAGGGAATACTGGTGTCAGATAATTTTCGTACCAAGCTTGGCTATGAGATTGGTGACAGTCTGACTTATTCGGTGGGCGGAGAGAGCAGTAGCAAGAAGCAGTCCACTACCGGTAAGATTGTAGGATTTTTCAGCTATTGGCCGGGGTATGCACCTACCGTGACGGAGGTAAGTCCGGACGGTACGGCATCGACACGGGAGAATCTTCTGGTGGTAGCACATTACAATAAGCTCAAACAGGCATTCGGTGTCAGACCATATCAGGTGTGGATCGAACTGAAGGACGGCTGTGATTCCACGGATGCTTACCAATGGTTTCAGGATAACGGTATTCGTCTGACCAAATATGTTGATAAGGCAACAGAACTGAAAAATACTGTGGAAGAGCCGCTGCTTCAGGGAACCAACGGTGTCCTTACCATGGGATTCCTGGTGACCATTCTGCTCTGTGCGGTGGGTTATATGATCTATTGGATCATGTCCATCCGCTCAAGGGAGATGATCTTCGGTGTTTTGCGTGCCTGCGGAATGCATAAGGGGGAGCTGATTCAGATGTTGCTGAACGAGCAGATATTCTGCGGTGTGTTCTCAGTTCTTGCGGGCGTTGGCATAGGAAAGCTTGCCTCCAATATGTTTGTACCCATTCTCCAGCAGGCATACGCAGCAGCGAACCAGGTGCTGCCCATGCGTCTGGTGGTGGAGTCGTCGGATATGTTCAGACTTTACGGTGTGATTGTGGGAGTGATGTTCCTTTGTCTGTTGGTTCTGATTCTGCTGATCTTTAAGATGAATGTGACGAAAGCATTGAAGTTAGGGGAAGAATAATGGCAAATGATTGTTTGATTCAAGTATGTGGAGTTAATCGTATTTTCCCGGTTCCCGGAGGAGAATTTCAGGCATTGAAGGATATCAATGTTGAGATTATGAGGAATACCCTGACTATCCTGAAAGGTCGTTCCGGTTCCGGCAAGACCACACTAATGAATATTATCGGAGCACTTGACAATCCCACCACAGGAACTGTTGCCATTGATGGCAGGGTCGTGGGAAATATGTCTGACCTGGCCCGTGAGAATCTGAGAAGAAAGGATATGGGATTTGTTTTTCAGGCAGTATCCCTGATGCCAACAATGAATGCCTTTCAGAATGTGGAATTCTCCATGCGTCTTGCAGGAATCAAGCCGGGCAGGGAGAGGGATAAGCGGGTGGAGGAATGTCTGAAGCTGGTAGGTCTGGGCAGTCGTATGCATCATATGCCGGCGGAGATGTCCGGCGGTGAGCAGCAGAGAGTTGCCATCGCCCGTGCCATTGCCCACAGACCCAAGCTGATACTGGCAGATGAGCCCACGGCAGAGCTGGACAGCGCCATGGCCGCCAAGGTTACACAGCTGTTTTTGGAGATGACCCGAAAAGAGGGAATCACTATCCTCATGACAACTCACGATGTGGGACTGATGGATGCCGGCGATATGATTATTGAGCTGAACGCCGGAGAACAGGTTCACAGCGAGGCAGAGACTCAATAGTGTGTTTTGGGTTGCAGGAAGGAGACAGAAATGCCGGAGAATATGATACAGGCAGATGGCCTGGTTAAAATTTACAAGACAAAACAGACAGAGGTATTGGCTCTTCAGGGGCTGGACCTGACGGTGGAGGAGGGAGAGCTGACTGCCATCATCGGAAACAGTGGCAGCGGCAAATCCACTTTCCTGAACATGATCGGCGGTCTTGACCGCCCCAGCGCAGGCTCCCTTTTTGTGGCAGGAAGCAACCTGTTTACCATGAATGAGAAGCAGCTTGTGCATTACAAGAGGGATACGGTTGGATTTGTGTGGCAGAACAATGGACGTAACCTGCTTCCGTATCTGACGGTATTGGAGAATGTTATGCTCCCCATGAACCTGTCAAATACGAAAAACAAGAGGGCTAAGGCATTAGAGCTTTTGGATATGGTGGGCATGAGCTCGAAAAGGCGCAGCCGAATGAATATGCTCTCCGGCGGTGAACAGCAGAGAGTTGCCATTGCCATCGCACTGGCCAATTCGCCCAAGCTTCTTCTGGCAGATGAACCTACAGGAAGCGTGGATGTGAAGACTGCCAATTACATATTTGATGTGTTTTCGGAGCTGAACAAATCGGGGCAGACGATTCTGATTGTAACCCATGACGTGGCACTCTCCAAGAAGGTTAAGAGGGTCGTGGCAATCAGAGATGGCAAGATCAGCAGTGAGCGTGTATTGAAGGAGGCTTATGCGGACAGACTCCAGGAGAATACCATAGACTGGAGACAGGAAGACACACAGGATGAATACGCAATTCTCGATCGCGCAGGACGCGTTCAGATCCCTGCTGAGATTTTGCAGAATCTGAATCTGAAGGGCAATAAGATCAGCATCGGTTATCACGACGGAAAAGTGGTTTTGTCGAATCCCGATGCAGAATAAAGAGACAAAAAAGAGAGCACCGAAAGGTGCTCTTTCCTGTTACTGATGAAAATTATAGGTTTTATTTTTCTCCCGATACTCGCTGGGGGTACACCCCTTGACCTGTTTGAATACACGATTGAAGGTGGAAATGCTGGGGAAACCGGACTGCAGAGCCACCTCCGTAATTGACAGGTCTATCTGTTCCAGAAGCTCTTCCGCCACCTTGATACGTCTGTGTGAGATATAGGCGCAAAAGGTGTAGTTGGTATACTGCTTGAACAGCCGTGAAAAATGATATTTGCTGAAGCCGATGGAGCTGGCGATATCATCGAGATTCAGGTTGTCCATATAATGGGAATCAATATATTCCATCACAGTGTTGAATTTGTCAACATATTCTTTCTGCTTGTGTCCCCGGATATTGGAGAACATTTCGATATTGTCAATGTGGTTCGTTCCGATTTTGACAAAGAGGTTCAGCAGAAGAGAAAAGATAGTCAGGTCTGCGAATTGATTCCGTGTGAAATACTCGTTCCGTATCTGAACCAGAATCTCATAAGCATCATCGTAGATGCCGGGGTGAGTTGCTCTTGTCAGGTGAATCGGCTGAGTCAGTATTGATTGAATGCTGGCGAAGCCATGTAGTCTGGCACAGGGGGACAAATCGAACAAAAATACAAAACGATTGCCGGATTTCGGCGCTTTCAGGGCATGCAGTTCTCCGGGAGGGATAATCATGATATCTCCCGGGACAAGGTGATATGTAGTCTCTCCAATGACTGTCTCGTACCAGTTCTCCACGGGCATGACAATCTCCAGTGCGGAATGCCAATGAGGAGAATAGTCCACGGGAAGTTCGTTGAACCAGATGCGAATGGAGGTGTCGAGACGATACTGTACAAGCTCCTGCCCCGTACCCGTAAGTACGCGGCTCTGCAGGGTATCGGAATTGGCTTCGTAATACATTTGATGATTCGGTTGAATTCTGGAAGTATCTTTTTTCGCAGCCATATCTTTTTCTCCTCTCGTACTGTTCTTATTGTATCATCTGCCTCTCAAAAAAGCAATGAATGAGCGGACAAAAGCAAAAAATACAAGGAATAAATTTGGAAAATCCAGTATAATAACTTTAAGTAGCTTCAAATAACTTCATAGGGAGGTAACATATGATCAGAAGAAAGGTCAAAGGAGTTCTTGCTGTACTGTTGGCTTCTGCTGTGCTTGCAGGCTGTGGGAAGCAGCCGGGCGGGTCTGAAAGTGCGGTCGGATCCGGAACAGAGGATGCGTCATCCTATGTACAGACCCTGAGTCCCTCGGGAGAGACCACGGAGTCGGCGACGGGTGATACTGCGAAAGGCAGTGATGCTGTGACAGGTAGCGATACAGAGGTTGCCGAGGTGCCTGTGTTAAAGGATGCAGTCATGGATATTATGGGGTGTCGAATAGGCTGCGCCGCTACGGAGATGGAACTGAACGATGAGAAGGTGTGGGAAATCATTACCACCCATTTCAATGCGATCACCTTTGGAAATGAGCTGAAGCCTGATGCCATGGTGGGTTACAGTGTAGGAGTATGCCCCGGAACCGAGGAGGCGGAACTGAACGGGGAGACCATTATTGTTCCCAGACTGGATTATTCCAGGGCAGAACGTATGCTGGACAAAATCTATGACTGGAATGCAGCGCATCCCGAAGACAAGATTATGGTGAAGGGTCATGTGCTTGTGTGGCACGCCCAGACACCGGAATGGTTCTTCCATGAGGAGTATGACAAGACGAAGCCTTACGTGGACAAGGATACCATGAACAAGCGTCTGGAGTGGTATATCCGTACCATGCTCACTCATTTTACCGGAGAAGACAGCAAGTACAAGGATTTGTTTTATGGATGGGATGTGGTGAACGAAGCCTGCAGTGACAATCCCTCCAGAGTGTATCGCTCGGATGCGGAGAACCCCGGAGAATCCCTCTCGGAGGACCGCCATGGAAGCAATTCCAGCTGGTGGCATGTTTACCAGAGCAATGAGTACATTATCAATGCATTTATTTACGCAAATAAGTATGCACCTGCGGACCTGGAGCTGTACTATAATGATTACAATGAATGTGTGAGCAGTAAGGTCATGCATATTGTGGAGCTTCTGACCGAGATTAAGTCCAGAGAAGGGGAGCCGGGCGTTGGCACCAGAATCACTGCCATGGGTATGCAGGGACATTACAGTATGGAAAGTCCTCAGTTTGTCGATGTGGAGTGGGCCATCAAGCGGTATGCGGAGGTGGTTGGAACCGTCCAGATTTCAGAATTTGACATGAAGGCAAGCCAGAGTTATGACGGCAGTGATGAGGCCAAGGAGAAAGAGTACATAGCTCAGAAGGGGCGTTACAGGATGCTTTATAACACAATGCACAAGCTCAATCAGGAAGAGGATATCAATATCTCAAGTATTACCTTCTGGGGAACCGTGGACCATTATTCCTGGCTCCAGAGCAGCTCCAATGTGGGAGGCGGAAGCACAAGCAATCTGCCTCAGTGTCCCTTGCTCTTCGATGATAAATATCAGGAAAAACCGGCGTTTTACGCATTTACAAGTATCGGTTTTAATTAATTACACAGAAAGGTGGTTATTCATATGACAGTAATTGCAAAAAACCCTATCATGCCGGGATTTTATCCCGACCCTTCCATCTGCGCAGTGGGAGGAGATTATTATCTGATTAATTCAACCTTTGCGTATTTTCCGGGACTTCCCATCATGCACAGCAGAGATCTGGTGCACTGGGAGCAGATCGGAAATGCCATGCACAGACAGGAGCAACTGCCCCTGAAGAATGCAGGGCATTCCGCCGGACTTTTTGCTCCCACCATGCGTTACCATGAGGGAACCTACTATGTTATCTGTACCAATGTTACCTTCGGCGGCAACTATATCGTGACTGCCAAGAATCCCGCAGGTCCCTGGTCAGACCCTTACTATCTGCAGGGTGCAGACGGAATCGATCCCAGCCTGTTCTTTGATGATGACGGCAAGTGCTATTATATCGGTACTCATCCCAATCCCGAGGGCTGCAGATACAACGGAGATTACTTCATCTGGATTCAGGAGCTGGATCTGGATAATATGAAGCTGGTGGGAGAGGTACATAATGTCTGGAACGGTGCCATGAGAGGAGTGCACTGGCCCGAGGGACCACACCTCTACAAGAAGGACGGTTACTACTACATTATGCATGCCGAGGGAGGCACAGGCCCCGAGCACGCAGTTACAGTATGCAGAAGTAAGGAGATTTACGGACCTTATGAGAACAATTTCTGCAATCCTATTTTTACCCACAGACATCTGGGGCAGGATTATCCCATCAAGTATGTGGGACATGCGGACATGATAGAGACTCCCAACGGGGAGTGGTATATGGTGATGCTGGCGGTGCGTCCTCTGGAGTGCTACACCACCATGGGAAGAGAGACCTTCCTGGCAAAGGTGACCTGGGAGAACGGCTGGCCGGTAGTGAATCCCGGTGTGGGAATTCTTACGGACGAGGTAGAGATCGATCTGCCCGAGTGGGATCCGATGGCAGACAAGACCTTTGATACCTCCGCTAACTGCGTGCCCGGAAGCAGCCGCACCTATGAATTTGCGAAGATGCAGAAGCTGGGAGATGAGTTCCTGGTACTGCGCAATCCCGGAGAGAATCTGTACTCCATGGATAACGAGGGTCTGAAGCTTTCCTTCCGCAGCATTACCCTGAAGGAGCAGGACAGCCCTTCCTATGTATGTGTGAGACAGCAACATCACAATTTCGAAGTAGCTGTGGAATTTGCCACAGACAACCTGACAGAGGGAAAACGCGCGGGCATTGCCCTGGTACAGAGCAATGAGTACCATCTGAGAACAGAGGTTAGCCGCGTGGGTGCAGGCATCGCCGCAGAAGTGATTCTGTGCCAGAAGGGACAGGATGAGGTCATCGGCAGAAGCGAAATCAGAGCAGATGAAGCCGCAGGAGTCAGCATCGGTGATGTGAAGCTTGTCATCAGGGTGCAGGGACTCTCAGCAGCCGTGGAAATGGAATATGACCAGAAGGAGAATGCAGACGGAAAGCTGACAAAGGGCTCAAGCCTGTTGAAGGACGGTATTGATGTGCGCAATCTTTCCACAGAGGTGGCAGGCGGCTTCGTGGGATGTACCGTGGGTATGTATGCCGTAGCAGATACAGACAGCAGGGACCAGGCAGCCTGCTTCAAGACTCTGACCTATCAGGCACTGTAATCCGGTGATGAATTGCGAAACGATATAGTGCACGGAACGGGTATTATGGAAAGGAACGGGCGTGCCATGTTTAGAAAGAAAAGATTATTGCATGTCTTGTCTGTGATGACACTGGCATGTGCCATGCTTTGCTCCTGCGGAGGAGGACAGACAGCGGAAAATGAGAATGGAACGGAGGTAAACAGCATGCAGAGCGGTTCCGGGGAACCAAACAGTTCCGGAGAACCAAACAGTGCCGGGGAAGCAAACAGTGCCGGTGTGCCGACAGAAGATTTGGCTGCGTGCTTTAATGGTATGAGTTATACAACAGCTTATAAGAAATTCTCGGATACCAATCCGATTATGACACAACGATTCGGAGCAGACCCTTATGCGATGGTCTACGAAGACAGAGTTTATTTTTATATGACTGCGGATGCTTTTGAGTACAACGACAAGGGAGAAATAGTTGAGAATTCCTACAGTAAAATCCGTAGCCTCAATGTGGTATCCACGGATGACATGATGAATTTTACGGATCACGGCAGTATCATCGTGGCGGGAGAAGACGGAGCTGCCACATGGGCACACAATTCCTGGGCACCTGCGGCTGCCTGGAAGGAGATAGACGGCAAACCCAGATTTTTCCTTTACTTTGCGGATAACGGCGGCGGAATCGGTGTGCTGGAGGCAGACAGTCCCACAGGACCCTTCAGAGACCCCCTCGGCAAAGCGCTGATTTCCAGAGAGACACCTCACTGTGCCGATGTATTGTGGCTCTTTGACCCGGCGGTGCTGGTGGATGACGATGGAAGAGCGTATCTTTACTTCGGCGGCGGCGTGCCGGCAGGAAAGGTAGCGGATCCCGGCACTGCCAGAGTGGTAGAGCTTGGAGAGGACATGATCAGTATCAAGGGTGAGCCCAAGACAATTGACGTGCCTTATCTCTTTGAGGATTCCGGGATACACAAAGCCGGAAACAAGTATTATTACACCTATTGTACCAACTGGCAGGTGGATGCGGCGGGCACCGAAAAATACGGCATCCACAATGCGGAGATTGCATGTCTGGAGAGCGACAGCCCTATGGGTCCCTTTGTTTTCAAGGAGCGCATTCTGGAAAATCCGGGTACCTTCTGCGGACTTTACGGAAACAATCATCACTGCGTATTCAGCTTTCAGGACAAATGGTATATCGCTTACCATTCCAGAGTACTGGAGAAGGCGATGGGCATAGAGCACGGATATCGCTGTACCAATATCGATGAGTTTACCATGCAGGAGGATGGCACCATCGGAATCATCAGGCAGACGTCCGACGGCAGAACCCAGCTGAAGAAGGTAAATCCCTACGGTGAAAACAGCGCTGTGAACATGGCGATGAATGCCGGACTGGATACGGCGGCTGCGGAGGATGGTAAAGCAGGAAGCATGACACTGACGGGGATCGACACCGGCGACTATCTGAAGGTTCAGGGAGTGGATTTTGGTGAGACTTCACCTCAGGCGCTTGAGGGATGGTTCAAGAAGAATGATTCTTCCGAAGAAACCTGTGCCGTACGTGTCAACATGGATGCTCCCTGGGGGGATGTGGTTGCTTATCTTTCTCCGGAGGGAGAGGGAACCGAGACCGGCGCTGACGGATTTGTAAAGTATCAGACGCAGCTGGTAAAGGAAATCACCGGGGTTCATGACCTCTACTTTGTATTCAGCGGCAGCGGTTATGAGATGAAAGCATGGAGATTTACGGGAGAGGGCAAAGGCACAGAACAACAGGCAGGTGTGACCGATGAGAGCACTACCGCTGAAGATACGACTGAGGCTGCCGATATGTCCAAGGTGACACAGACCACCTGTCCCGACGAAGTAACCCTGAGGAAGGCTGACAGGACCTACGGCACGGTGGAGCATGTGACCTACCATTCCGAGACCACCGGTCTTGACCGGGGCGCAAATATTCTGTTACCGCCCGGTTACAGCAAGGATAAGAAATATCCAGTACTTTATTTCCTTCATGGGATTTTTGGAGATGAGTACTGCCTGATTAATGACGGCAACAACAAGATCCCTGAGATCATCGGCAATCTGTCAGCGGAAGGGAAGACCAGGGATATGATTGTGGTATTTCCCAATATGTATGCGACTTCCGATCCCAATCAGAAGCCGGCGTTTGATGCGGCAGCAGTTGCTCCTTATGATAACTTTATCAACGACCTGGTGAATGACCTGATTCCCTACATCGAGTCCAATTACTCCGTATCGACGGAGAAGGAGGACAGAGCCATCATCGGCTTCTCCATGGGAGGAAGGGAGTCGTTGTTTATCGGCGTGAACAGACCGGATTTGTTCAGCTGTATCGGCGCCATCTCCCCTGCACCGGGGCTGACCCCGGCCAAGGACTGGGCAATGACGCATCCCGGACAGATGCAGGAATCAGAATTGAAGATTACAGATACTGCAAATCTTCCCAAGCTTCTGATGGTATGCTGTGGCACCAATGACAGTGTGGTGGGCAAGTTCCCCTTATCCTATCATGAAATCATGGAGAAAAATGAAGTGGTTCATCTCTGGTATGAGGTGCCGGGCGCCGAACACAACGATCAGGCAATCCGCAGCGGATTATATAATTTCATTTTGAGATGGTAAGTGTGTGAAAAAGGCTTTCAGAGCAAAAACTCTGAAAGCTTTTTTTCTTAGAAGCAATAATAAATGCAGATATTGTCGGAATCCTTTTTATGATATATTTACCCCGATTTTACATTTATTTTTCAAGAGAATGATAGATGAAGGAGAAAAACAAAGCTAAATTATATTTGAAAGAAAAATATAATTCATAAAATCTCATAATAACATAGTGCATTAAGGAGATATCAA
>SAMEA3663269__coassemble_361_pt1 | contig 16730 bp, 16 predicted proteins | sample SAMEA3663269__metabat2_low_PE_038 | metagenome-assembled genome bin SAMEA3663269 (sample SAMEA3663269) | pig gut metagenome | biome: pig gut; feature: pig-associated habitat; material: faeces | place: China | collected 2013
GGCAGTCTCGCCGAGCAGGACATAAATGGTGTCAATAACATCGTTTTTCTTCTGTCATGTTCGGTTTCCAGGGCCCTGGTGGCCATGATTGCAGGTACGGTACAACCAAACCCGAGAATCATAGGCAAAAAAGCTTTTCCGGAAAGTCCAAACCTGCCCATCAGGGAATCCATGACATAAGCAACACGCGACATATATCCACTGTCTTCCAGGATTGCTAATGCCAGAAACAAAATGAATATGTTAGGTATAAAAGTCAGGATCCCGCCAACACCGGCAATGATTCCTTCCACAATTAACGATTTTAATACAGCCGATACTCCGGCACTATCCAAGCCTTTTCCCACTAAGTCCGAAAAAGCTGTTAATGCACTTTCAAACACACCTTTCAAGGCATCTCCCACAGAAAACGTAAGAAAGAATACCAAACACATAATCAACAGAAACACGGGAATTCCCCAAATCGGATGAGTCAGGATACGATCAATTTTATCTGTAGAGGCAGCCTTTTTATTTTTATGAAACAATACTTCATTCACAACCTTTTCAATATATGCATATTTACATTGAATGATTTCCTTCTCGTAGCTTCGGTCTACAATGTTTACCACTGAGATCGGGTGCTCCTGTTTCACTTCCTCATCATCCTCCAGCAGTTTAATTGCATGCCAGCGGACGGAAGAATGAGTGGGGAAATGCGCTCCCATCATTACCTCTAACTTTGCTATTTTTTCTTCAATCTCTTGGGGGTATTCCAGGATATATTCAATCTTCTCTCCTAATACGCCTTTCTTTCCCCCGCCTTCTTCATAGTGATGTATGACTGCATGTAACAGGATGTCCAATCCGCTGCGTCTTGCAGCCGACACAGGTACAACCGGAATGTCGCCAAGCATTTCCGGCAATCTGTGCAGATCGATCTCCATACCTCTCTCCTTGACAACATCCATCATATTAAGTGCAAGTACAATGGGTTTGCCAAGTTCCAGCAGCTGAAGTGTCAGATACAGATTGCGTTCCAGGGAAGAAGCATCCACAACATTGATAATCACATCAATATCATCATCCATAGCGCACTTTCTGGTCACCTTTTCCTCAATGGTATAGGATGTCAGGGAATATATTCCGGGAGTATCAATCAGGGTTATATCCGTATCCTCATAGGAAGCTTCTCCCTCCATGCGTTCCACAGTCACCCCCGGCCAGTTGGCCACCTTCAATTTTGAACCTGTCAGAGCGTTGAAAAGAGTAGTCTTTCCGCAATTGGGATTCCCGATGCATGCCACCCTGATATGTCTTCTGTTTACGATCTTCATTGCTCTAACCGTCCTTTCGTGTTTCTGCTTCTTCCGTATTGACTACTTCACTTACTTCAATATTTGACGATATATGCTTTCCCAACGCAAGTCTGGTTCCCCTGACTTTTATTATCATGGCTCCTCGTTTTTTTCTGTTGAGAACATATATTTTGGTACCGTCATTCAAGCCCAGTGCCTGAAGTCTCCTGGTGATTCCCGGTTCCACATAAAGTCCTTCGATTTTATATTCTTTGTCTTTTACCGCATCATACAATATCATCATTTCCCTCCACATCGAACAAAACCTTAAGAACATTTTATTATACAAAAGAAAAAGAAGCCTGTAAAGACTCCTTTTTCTTGAATTACCGGAAATCGCGGTAGTAATGATAAAGTTTACCAGCTTTTGATAAATGTATTGATATAGTTATCCAGACATTTCTTGATCACTTCCACTGCCTCATCACGATTTCCCTTTTCATTGACTGCAGTAGTCTTGTTTTCCAGTGACTTATATACCGTAAAGAAATGCTCCATTTCTTCCACTACATGAGGCGGAAGTTCTGAAATGTCATGGTACCCGTTGTAATAAGGATCATTGAATGGAACCGCGATAATCTTCTCGTCATTCTTTCCGTTATCCAGCATGGAAATAACACCAATGGGATACGCTCTTACCAGGGTTAATGGCTGTACTGCCTCAGAACACAGCAACAGCACATCCAACGGGTCTCCGTCGTCGCCATAGGTACGCGGTATAAAACCATAATTGGCAGGATAATGGGTCGATGTATGAAGGATGCGATCCAGAATAAGAAGTCCTGTCTCCTTGTCCAATTCATATTTGTTCTTGCTGCCCTTGGATATTTCAATTACACAAATAAAATCAGTCGGTGTAACTCTCTGAGTACTGATGCTGTGCCAAATACTTCCGTTCACTTCTTTCATATCACTTTTTCCTTTCCAGTTTCCTAATCTTCTCTACGCATTTTTACAAAATAAATCTCTATCGACCGGCTCAGCCACGCACCTGTCCGTTTCCCCGGATCTGATATTTGTATGTCGTCAATTCCCGCAGACCCATAGGACCTCTTGCATGGAGCTTCTGTGTACTGATACCGATTTCTGCCCCAAAACCGAATTCAAAGCCATCCGTAAATCTTGTAGACGCATTCCAATATACACAGGCAGCGTCAATTGCATTCAGAAACTTTGCCGCATTTTCTTCATTTTCTGTCACAATACACTCAGAATGCTTTGTTCCGTAGCGATTGATATGCGCAATAGCTTCGTCAACGGAGTCAACCGTTTTCAATGACAGAATATAATCCAGATATTCCTTGCCATAATCCTCTTCCGTTGCCGGAACACAATCCGAAAGCACTTCACATACCCTCTCGTCTCCGCGGAGTTCCACATTCTTTTCCTTCAATGCCTGAGCCAGCGCAGGTAAAAACCTTTCCTTAATCTCGTTGTGGACTACCAGGGATTCGCAGGCATTACATACGCCAACTCTCTGTGTTTTTGCATTGAAAATAATCTTAACTGCCATTTCAATATCTGCATCCTTATCCACAAACACATGACAGTTGCCGGTACCGGTTTCTATCACAGGAATCGTACTGTTCTCCACAACACTTTGTATCAGCCCTGCGCTGCCTCTGGGAATCAGGACGTCAACATAGGTTTTCAGCTTCATGAATTCCCTGGTCACTTCTCTGTCGGTATCTTCAATCAGTTGAATTGCATCAGGCGTAATGCCGGAAAAGTCCAAAGCCTCTCTAAGCACCTTTACGATTGCCTTGTTCGAATACAATGCATCACTTCCGCCTTTTAAAATAACAGCATTTCCGGTCTTAAAGCACAGACCAAAGGCATCTGCAGTAACATTCGGTCTTGCCTCATAAATGATACCAATGACCCCCAGCGGTACCCTGACCTTCTGTAGCTTCAAGCCATTGGGTCTTTCAAAGGATTCCACCACTTCTCCAAGGCAATCCGGTAATTCTGCGATTTGCTTCAGACCTTCTGCGATCGCCTGAATTCTCTGTGGATTCAGCCTCAGCCGGTCCTGCAGCCCCGGATTCATACCATTGGCTACCGCTTGCTTCATATCCTGTTGATTTGCTTCCAGGAGATATTCCGTCTGCTCTATCAGCTTCCCGGCCGCACATCTCAACGCCTGATTCTTTTGTTCTGTGCTCAGACCTGCCAGGATTCCCTTGGCTTCCACCGCTCTTTTTCCCATTTCATTTAAGCTGAACATAAGTTACCTCCATTCCTATACACATATTACCTGATAAGGCCTGATATCACATTCTTCCTCCGGTATCTTTTCTACCATCTGACATTGATAGCCTATGGCAATCGTTCTGTATTGAAGTTCCGTCTTATCCTTTAAATATCTGTCATAAAACCCTTTACCGTAGCCAATACGATTGCGATAAATATCAAATGCGACCCCGGGCATTAACATCAGGGTATTCTCTGCTCTGTTTTCCTGATATTGGTATTCTTCCGACTCTCCTGACGGTTCCCTGATTCCCCGATAACCGGGCTGCAGTTCCTCCAATTTCATGACCCGGTAGAAACGCATATCACCATCCGCACATATCTTTGGCAAATATAGTTTTTGATTTCTCTTTAGGGCAACCTCCAATAGTTCCATGGTCGAAATCTCACTTCCATAGTTCACAAATCCCAGGATTTCCTCCGCCCGATAAAACCACTGATGCCCCAGAATTCTCTCTGTGATCAGAATATCTCCACGGGTTCTTTCTTCCATCGTCAAGCTGTCTCTGCATTCCAGAATTCTTTTTCGAATCTCTTTTTTGCTTTCCATTTTTACCTGTTTTCTTGATTTTTTTTATCCTTTAAGCTCACTCTGGTTCCGTCAGGTCTTTCGATAACGATATTATTTAATTGACATTTTAAATTGTTTCTGACGCTTTCAATATAGTCCTTGCGGAGAGCGGCCTGCTCTTCTTTTTCCTGCTCCGATAAGCCTTCTGCCTGAGATTTATGATACAGTTCATTAATACGGGCTATTTTTTCGTCCATTGTCATAATAAGCGTTCCTCTTTCCTTAATTCTTATGAAGCTTATCCACATATCCGGGCAGATCAAAACTGTGATCTCTCTTACCCACAAACAAGGTACCTTCCTTGGAACCATTTAAGATTCTATGTAAAATACCGATATCTGCACTGTTCGCAATAATCATATCCACATCAGATCTGGTTGCAATTCCGGCCGCAACCAGCTTTGTGTTCATTCCGCCGGTTCCCACATCACTTCCCGTAGATCCCTTCCCCATATTCATAAGCTCATCCGTCAGTTCATCAACCTGTTCGATAAACCTTGCGTCAGGATTTCTTCTGGGATCGTCTGTGTATAGTCCGTCAATGTCAGAGAGTAAAATCAACAGATCTGCATCTATCAGGGCTGCCACAATAGCCGATAAGGTATCATTATCACCTATCTCAATTTCATAGGTTGCAACCGTATCGTTTTCATTGACAATCGGAATAACCCCCAGCTTCAGCAATTCCGTAAAAGTATTATGGGCATTATATCTGTTAAGATTGTCAACAATGGTATTCTTGGTCATCAGGATCTGAGCAGCTACCTGATTGTATTCCGCAAAAAGTTTCTGATAAGTCATCATCAGTCTTGCCTGTCCTACTGCTGAACATGCCTGTTTTACAGCCATGGTTTCCGCTTCACTGTTTCTCTTAATCTGATTTAGATTTAATGCCTTCTTACCTGCAGCGATTGCTCCCGAGGTCACAAGCACAACTTCCTTCCCCTGATTGCGAATATCGCTGAGTTCTCTGACCAGCTTTTCAATCCGGATATAATCCATTTCTCCCGTTTCTTTATGAGTCAGGGAAGAAGAACCGATCTTTACAACGATTCTCTTTTTGTCTTTCAATTGCTCTCTCAATGTACCCATATTTCTCAATTCACCATTATTCCTTTAAAATTTGTAATTATTCTACTGTATTTTGTATTTCCCGTCAAACAGAAATTACTCCGCACAATACTCTTTTGCGATCATTTCCGCCACCCTCAGGCCATCCATTGCCGCTGAGGTGATACCACCTGCATAACCGGCTCCTTCTCCGCAGGGATATAATCCTTTTATTTCAGATTGCAACTTTTCATCTCTTAAAATCCTCACCGGAGACGAAGTTCTGCTTTCCACGCCGGACAAAATAGCGTCCGGTCTGTCAAAGCCTGCTATCTGCCTTCCAAATTCCTCCATACCATCGACAAAGGCTTTGTTACATTCTACCGGCAAAACAGCGGTTAGATCTGTCCAGCAATGCTCTCCTTTTGATGCAGGTTGAAGCTTTGCCGGTTCTGTATCGCAGGAGCTCTCAGCTTCCGTTATCTCTCCCCGGACTCTTGCTTTGAATGCCCCATATCTCTGTACCGGAATCTTTCCATTTCCCAATTCGAAGGCTTTTCTTTCCAGATTTCTCTGAAATTCCACTCCGCCAAGGGGATGCCCGGAAGGATAATCCTCCGGTGTAACGGATACAATAACGGCACTGTTGGCGTTTACTCCATCCCGCGCGCTGTAGCTCATCCCGTTGACTGCCAAAAAACCTTCTTCCGATGAGGCATTGACCACATACCCCCCGGGACACATACAGAAAGAATAAACACCTCTGCCGTTTTGAGCACGGGCCGTTACCTTGTAAGGAGCAGCTCCTATTTTCCCCGGATTACCGGTTCCATATTGATTCTCATTTATCATTGACTGGGGATGTTCGACACGAAAGCCCACAGCAAATGCTTTCGCCTCCATAGGAATACCTTTCTCATACAACATGGAAAAGGTATCTCTTGCACTGTGACCGATGGCAAGAACCACTTGTTCACATGCTATCCTTTCTCCACCGTTTACGATTACGCCGCAAATCTGCCCTTTTTTAACTTCAATGTCTGTCAGTTGACTTTCAAAGCGTACTACACCACCATTTCTGACAATCTCATTTCTCATATTTCTGATGACTTGTATCAGCATGTCTGTTCCGATATGTGGTTTCGCCTCATAGCAGATTGATTCCTTAGCGCCGAATTTTACAAAGGTTTCCAACACTTCCCTGTTTCTGCCGTCTTTGTCCTTCACAAGAGTGTTCAGTTTACCGTCCGAAAAGGTACCGGCGCCGCCTTCTCCGAATTGTACGTTGGAGGAAGGATCCAGCTTCCCCGTTTTCCAAAAGTTCTCTACATCCTTTTGCCTCTGTTCCACGGCTCTGCCCCTCTCCAATAATACAACAGGATATCCATGCATTGTCAGATAATAGGCACAAAACAAACCGGTTGGTCCCATACCAACAATAACGATCGGATGCTTCAGTAATCTGTCTCCCGGTTTCGGAAATGTATAGACAACCGGCTGAATACAGGAAACCTGATTTTCCTTTCCGTGAAACCTCTTCAATACCTTCTTTTCATCCTTAACACATACGTCAACAGAATAACAATAGAACACATCCGGTTTTCTTCTGGCATCAATGGATTGTCGCTGTATCTTAATGTATTGAAGCTCCTCCGTGGGTATATGGAGGTATTCCGCAGTCTTTCTCTTTAACTGCTCAAAACTGTGATCCGTTTTTATTTTAATCTGATTAACTCTAAGCATTTTCTGATCCTTTACGATTATTTTGCAGCCGATGTTCCCGCAATGGCTCCACTGCACCATGCCCACTGCAGGTTATAGCCTCCGCATTTCCCGTCTACATCCAAAAGTTCTCCGGCAAGAAAGACTCCCGGCATTTTCCCGGACTCCATCCCTTCACTTACCTCATGCAAAGGTACCCCTCCGGCGCATACCTGTGCATTGTCAAAGGAATTGCTCCCGACAACAGTTACCTTGAAATCCCGACAAAGCTCATAAACTTTTTTCAGCTTATCTCTTTTTACTGATTTTACAAGATCCCCCGGATGTAATCCACAGATTTTTAAGAACAATAACATAATTTTTTTGTTCAGAATCCCTGTAAAATACTCTTCCAATGTTCTTCCATCCTCGATGGAACTCCTCTCGGCAAGGAGGCGCTCTGCAAAGCCTTCCTTATTCATCCAAGGCAGAAAATCAATGATGAATTCAATTTCCTTTCGTTCTCTCAATATGTAATTTGCCACACGGCTCAGCTGAAAAACCGGGATTCCGGAAATGCCATAATCCGTAAACTGGATCTCCCCATTTTCCTCATATTCCTTTTCGTCATTTCCCCTGACACAAATGCCCGCCTTTGCTCTGACACCGGAAATGGACTTAAACCATTCTTCCTTACATTTCAATTGTACAAGAGCAGGCACTACAGGGACCAAACTATGTCCAATACTCTTTGCGAGCTCATAACCACTTCCGTCAGAACCTGTTTTGGGTGCGGCTTTACCGCCACAAGCAAGTACCAAACTGTCAAATTCCAGGACGTTCTCCTTTTGCATTACACATATTTTGTTTTTCGCCTGATTTCTTCTTACCTTTTCAACATGAAAACCGTTAATAACTTGTATCTTTTTTGCTTTAATTTCGTATCTTAACGCATCCAATACTGTCGAAGCCTGTTCGCTGACCGGGTACAATCCGTCTCCTATCTGCTTCACCATCAGCCCAAGTTGATTGAAAAAGGCAATGGTATCTTCGGTACCAAATTCTTCAAGTCTGTTTTTCAGAAATGCTGTATCCCCGGTATAATAATCTTCTGTACTTAATCTCATGTTTCCCAGGTTACATTTTCCGTTTCCGGTTGAAAGAATCTTCTTTCCCAGTCTGTCGTTCCCTTCCAGGATCGTGACCTCTGCTCCGTTTCGGGCAGCAAAGACAGCTGCCACCATGCCGGCCGCTCCACCACCCACAATACCTACTTTCTTTTTCATAAAACTGTCCTTTCTTCCGGCGTATTCTTAGCTGGAATAAGTTTCCAGGAACTCATATAACTCTTCTTCCTTCTCGATATACAATGTATTCAAGATCTTCTGCTGCAAATCAAACGGCAGTTCATTCAACAAAATTCCGGTCTCGATATAAACCGTTTTCAGGTCCTCCAAATATACATATACTTCATTGTTAAATACTCTGAGATAAAAGTTTCCGTCTGACTGAATATACTTATAATTCATGCGGATTGTTACCTTTTCTCTGGAAAAACCAAGCACTTCCAGGCCGACAAATCCTCTTTCCTGTTCTGCCAGCGGAGGAAAGCTTTCATAAACAGACATAGCCTCCAAAAACTGTTCCCGGTTCATACCGATATATTTCTGTGGCATGCGTGACAAAGTTTCAATCACAGTACCTGAAAGAATATCCACCTCTTCAAGTACATATTCTGTATCGGCACAGAGAGTTTCACAGTCTGTACCGACAGCCTCAATTTCACTCTCTGACTCCGTTTTTCTCTCAGATACCGGTTTTTTCTCTGTTTCTAACTCTCTTTTTTCCTCACATTCTGAAGTTTTATCATCAATTATGTTACCCTGACCGTATAATTCAAATCGGTTGTCGTCTTCTTCCTGAAGCACATCATAATTGTAATTCATTCCCATCCAAAAACCAAGAACACATAAACACACGGAATACACAAAAAACAAGCTGATACTTTTTACAAATCTCATCTGAAATACCATCCTTTGTAATCAGTATCAGCAGCTTATCCAATGTTTATACCGAGATTAAAAGACTTTTAAGGTCTGTCCGACCAGAGAGATCCATCTTCCTCCGGGAAAGTTTTCTAATTCCTGCTCGCTGAAATTCCGCAGGAGCAACAATCCTGCAAAGTAAACAGTCATGGAAATCAGCAGACAAAGAAATACGGCAAAAAGATTTCCCAAATGCGGAAGCAACAGTTTCCCGACAAGCATTGTCAACAGTCCCGCAATACAAGATACGCCTACGGGTAATATCACAACCTGCAGCCAGTCCATTCTTTGGCGCATCTGGTGATAAGCCATGGTTCCGAAGATCATACACACGATACCTGTTGTAAGGATTCCGGCATATACCAGTGCAAGTATTCCTGCATTTCCGGAGTTTAAAAACAAATATGTCATTAATGCAAAGAAAAGATCCGCAAGATAGACAACCGCAATCACAAACCCTTTCTTCCCCGTCAAAACCAGTATCCTGATAAAATAAATCATCAAAACAGAAAACAGTATGACAGAAGCCCCCCCTGCTATCATTTTTACTGCAATATCTACATCCTCTGTTGTCCCGCAAATCAACTCAGCCATCGGTTTACTCAATACCGTCAGAAGAACAGTCGCATATACACCATATACAATTCCTGCATGAACACCACTTTGAAATACGGTTTTGGCATATCTGTTTTCTTCTTTGCGGATCAGCGACATTGTTTTGCCGCATACCGGAAGTACTGCTATTGACACCAGGATTGCAGGAAGTGCACAAATTACCACATATACTGCCAAATACATACCATAGCAGGTAGCTATTTCCTCCAAATCCACGGCAGTTTTCTGTAACAGCAATAACCCTGTCGGAAAAGGAAGCAACATTGCCATCATCACTACAGCTCCCGCCAACCGGTTGATGCACAGAATCCTGATACTGTAAAATATGGTATCTTTCTTCTTTAATCCTTCCTGCCGCTCATTCTTTTTATGCTTTCTTATAAATATAAAAAGTAAAACAAGTAAAAGCGTAATGATCACTTCAGACAATAAGACGGCGATGGCAAATCCCACTCCCGCGTACATATATATGAAATTCTCCTGTCCAAGCAGATGACTGACTTTTATTCCATAATTTCTAAACAAGCCACAAAACAAAAAACTCAGTCCGATAATCAGCAGCTGACGCAATACTCCGGCAATCGCTCCGGCCAGATCAACGCCCTCCCCCCTCACATATCCAATGAATAAGGATGATAATGTATTCAATAATACCGCAGGTGCCAAAAGACTAAGTATCAGTACACTATATCGGATGTGAAACAGCTTCTCCGACAAACTTGAAGCCATAGCCCAAATAGCCAGTGTACCGAGAATTCCAAACAGGATCTGCACCAGAAAAGCGTTTCGCCTCATACTTTCTGCATTGCGATATTGTCCTTTACTGTTTCTTGACCTTAGAATTCTGCTCAGTGCATCAATAACACCACCACTTACCAAAATACTCACAAAAAAGTATATTTCCACAGCACAGGCAACATATGTCACACCATGATATCCTGTCAATCGTGCAATTATCATAATCGTGATTAAGGAAAATAGATATACAATCGCCTGGACCTGCTTTCTTCGAATCTCCGTCTGATTCATTCTGACACCTCAATCAATCTCTTTGAATTCCCAGTTCATCAAGAATCATTTTTTGCTTCTGTTCCATAAGTTCCGCATCCTGCTCTTCCATATGGTCGTAACCGCAGAGGTGAAGCATACTGTGCGCAATGAGAAATGCAAATTCACGCTTTGTACTGTGTCCGTATTCTTCTGCCTGACTGTAAACCTTATCAACAGAAATCATAATGTCTCCAAGAATCAATTCCTTTGTATCCGGGTCAAAGCAATCCGCTTCCTGCTCCTCACCAACGATGAATTCTCCGGGAGTCTCAAATTCCAGACCCGGAAAGGACAGGACATCGGTTTCCCTGTCAATGTTTCTGAATTCACGGTTTAATTCCCTAATTCCTTCATTATCCGTTAATACAACATTTATCTGTACTTCATATGGACACTTTTCTTCCTTCAGCACTGCTTCACATACTGATTTTATTGTCTCATCAATATCAAAAGGAAACTCTGCATTCATCTCATTATCCACGCAAAAAGTCATAATATAGTTTTTCCTCCCTGAATATTTTTTTCATTACGCTTAGTTCTTTCGTTGTGATTTCACAATTGTCCAAAATCGAACTCTCTCTGATTTTCTTATCCACAGCCTCAATCAATGTATTTATATCGACTGCATTATTTCCTTCGTTTTTTGACATCAGCAAATAGGTACTGACCACAGAATCACTATACAACAATACAGCAGCTTCTCTGCTTCGGATCCCCTGCTTTTTAAACTCCCTGTACTCAGACAGAATCCGGTCAGGTAGCGGCGGCATCATCTTGTCCACCATTTTCTTTGCCAATTCCTCTCCCATGCAATGATAATATGCTGCACATTTTAATGCATCTGTATCCAATTGGAGGCACTTACCTATTCTATCGCAAAAGTATGCAGTATGAATACTGCGCATATATGTATTTTTGTCCTTCGTTTTCAGTTCTGTCATAACACTGTTTTCCGGATTATTCAGTTCAAGATAATGTTCCCTATAGAGATAGATAATATTCGCAAAAAAATATTTCAGTACAATCATTATCAGAAGAACATTTATCACAATGTTGACGATAGGTATAATAAAAAGCTCCGGGCGAAAGACTGTATCCAAAGTAAGGATCACATTGGACGTCAGGCACACAAGCATTACCATACCGGACAGTAACACTAAAACTCCAAGGTTACTTTCTTCAACGTTTCTAAACAGTATTACCGCAAAAACACCACATATAAAATACAGCGCAAATGCATTAATACCGGCACCACCGACCAATACCGGAATCAAAAGCAAAGAGGAAGCCGTAACAATGCCTGTGGTCTCGTTGCTGAACAGAGAAATCGCTACAAACAGGAACAAAAACGGCCAGCCTTCCGTTGGCAGCAAACAACATACATATGCAAAAAGCATACCCGCTTCAACAAAAACCAGATATCTAATAACGTGCTCACTATTATTGTAGTTCAATTTATGATTTATTGCGTCATATCGAAATTGCAAACCGGAAACTGCCAGTAAAAGAAGGATCATGATTGTATTTCCAAGCAGTCTTTCCGGAGACTGGTTTTCTATATGTCCGCAGAGCAGACCTCCAATGACTCCTGTCAGTAGGATGACTGTCTGTGCAAAGTAAATCTTCTGCTTTTTTTTATTGTTTTCTTCCATGTCTGTCTCTGCTTCTGCCTTTTTCTTTTATTTCATAATCATCATAGGCTTTTACAATTTTTTGAACCAGCGGATGACGAACCACGTCTTTATTTGTCAATCTGCAAAAAGCAATATCCTCTATTTTACCCAATACCCTGGTTGCCACATCAAGTCCGGACAAGGTTCCGGGTGCCAGGTCTTTTTGGGAGGCATCTCCGGTCACAACGACTTTTGAGCCGAAACCAATTCTGGTCAAAAACATTTTCATTTGGGCAGGGGTTGTATTCTGGGCTTCATCCAATATTATATAAGCATTGTCCAGAGTTCTTCCTCTCATATACGCCAAAGGAGCAACCTCTATCAGACCTTTCTCCATATTTTTGGCAAAACTCTCCGCTCCCATAATCTGATAAAGAGCATCATACAACGGTCTAAGATAAGGGTCTACCTTGCTCTGCAGATCACCGGGAAGAAATCCCAGCTTCTCACCTGCTTCAATTGCCGGTCTGGTCAGAATAATCCTGCTTACTTCATCATTTTTAAAGGCTGTTATCGCCATTGCCATTGCCAGATAAGTCTTACCTGTTCCTGCAGGACCCAGACCAAATACAATCATCTTGTTGCGTATGGCATCCACATATGCTTTTTGCCCCAGTGTTTTGGGTTTAATCGGTTTCCCGTTAATCGTATGACAGATACAATCTGTATCAATCTCTGTAATAACCTGTTCCTGTTCTTCCATTCCCATTGTAATTGCGTAATCCACGCTCTGCTCCTCGATGTCATTTCCGCGTTCAGATACAATGCTTAACTGTTCCAAGACCGAGGCCGCTTTCCTGACCATGGTCTCCGTACCCGAAATAACCACCTCGCCATTGCGATCCACAATGGTTACTCCAAAATCCCGCTCCAGTTTTTTAATATATACATCCTGCATTCCGAATATTTTCTGCATATTCTCCACGGACATATTCATTTTTAATGTGTATTCATTCATTCTTGTTCCGTTTCCTCAATAACTGTTTTCTCAACAGCAATACTTTTTCCTATCTTCTCGTGTACCAGAAATTCCCCGTATATCACCCAACAATCAGTGTCTGAATTTATTTTAACATCTTTTTCAAGAATTTGTACCCCTTTTTCCTCTAAACTTTCAAGAAATATGTATAATTTTTCATTCAAAACAGCTTCTGCCTGTTCCGGGGTATACTCGTGCTCCACATTTCTGTATTCTCTGTATCTGCAACCGCCAAAATAGATTGGGATGGATAGTTTTTCAAACAAGAGCGGTCTGCTTTCTTTTATCACACTGTCATATACCAGATAAGGTCTGTTCTCAGACATATTCCACTCTTTTTTACCAAATCTTATATAGTTTTTCTTTTTTTGCCTGCCAGTATATTCTTTCTCAACATAATCAAAGGGTAATTTCTCCGAAAATGAAACGATATGTTCCAAGACGATATCCGCATCAGAGTCCACATAATAATAACCTCTGACAGTTGTATCGTCGTTATAGATTGGTATCTCTCCCTGAACCAATATTTCCCCCTCCTCCACCGCATCCCCAACCCCGGCCTTGGGTATTCCACTCCGCACAATCATGGAGACGATCTTTCCTTTATACTCCGAGACAAGATTACTTCCGGGCTCATGGTATTCCTCTTCATTCAGAATAGGTGCATCATTCTCTTTTATTTCAACACGTAATTTTGTCCCATCCAATCTTGCCGAAGCCCAGGTAATCTCAGGAAATTGTTTTCTTATCGCCTTCTCCAATGATTCAATATCAAGTTCACTCTTTTTCATACCGATCACTACATGATTATTTACCAGAAAATCTCCAAAGACATCATCCGTAATCCTGTAATTTCCTTCGACTCTGATATCCCATATATATACAGAAGAGTAGAGCCAAAATACAATTGCCAGAAGCAACCCAACCAAAAACACCTTACGTTTCAACATTTTAGGCAGAAAAAAAGGGAAGCCGTATCTCTGCAATACAGCAACCCTTGTCCCCGTCTTTCTGACAATCGGTCTCAATGTCAAAAAAGCTTTTAAGTGAATATTCATTTCATAAGCGTCATCTTTTCTCTCAATGTTCCAAAGCACAATTCCTTTGTTACAGCAAAGGTTCATAAAACGTTCCGGCGAAAATCCCATTACCCGAATACGCACATAGCCTCTGAAATACTTTACGAAAGCAATCATGAATTATCCTCTTCCAAATCTATTTTTCAAATGAACCTGACGCAGGAAATACAACCGCTGATTTTCATATCTTCATTGGTATAATAGTCAATGGTCATTCTGTTTCCCTCCAGGCATACCTGACATGTTTTTCCCTGGAGTAAAATCATACATTCAGAATACTCCAGAAGTCCTCTGTAATTCTCTATCCAGGCCTCTGAATTTCCGGTGAAGGTTACTTTCATTGCTCCCAGGCAGATATCCTTCGGCAGCTTGAGGGAATCCACGATTTTTTCTTTTTTCAGTATGTTTTCTCTCTTCTTCATGCTTTATTCTATGAAAGAAAGACCTTCTCTATGTCACATCCCTATGATTTTCTTAATCATAGGCTCTTTTTCTACCGGAATTTTTACAATGGTACATGCATTCAGGTAACGTTTTTCAGCCTCTGCTACCTTTTTTGCGTCATTCCCATGAAGGATGGCCAAAGTTTCTCCTTTACTCACCTTGTCTCCGACCTTTTTATTCAGGACTATCCCTACCGCCAAATCGATTTCACTTTCTTTGGTTTCACGACCCCCGCCAAGAATCAGGGAGCAGATTCCCACTTCATCACATTCAATATGTCCTATATAACCATCGGAAGGTGCTGCAATCTCCTTTTGAATCGATGCCTGCGGAAGCAGCTCCGGATGGTATACCACCTCACCGTCTCCGCCCTGGGCACTGATAAATTCAGCCAGCTTATCCAATGCCCTTCCGTTTTCCAATACTTCCAGCAGCATCTTCCTTGCGTTCATCGGGTCTTCCGCTTTGCCACCTGCTATCAGCATCTGTGAGCCAAGTGTAAGACAAAGCTCCACAAAATCCTCCGGTCCTTCATTTCGCAAGGTATCGATTGCCTCTCTTACTTCCAGTGCGTTACCAACCGCATATCCCAGAGGCTGGTCCATATCCGAAATAACGGCAATGGTTTTCCTTCCGGCATTTTTGCCGATTTTCACCATCTCCTCCGCCAATGCGAGTGCATCTTCCTTCTTTTTCATAAAAGCACCGCTTCCTGTTTTGACGTCCAAGACAATCGCGTCCGCTCCTGCGGCAAGCTTCTTGCTCATGATAGAGCTTGCAATCAGGGACATATTGTCCACGGTTGCCGTCACATCCCTCAAGGCATATAGTTTTTTATCTGCCGGTGCCAGGTCGGCGGTCTGCCCCATGATGGCTATCCCGATACGATTGATATTGTCAATGAACTGTTCCGTAGATAATGACGTACTAAAGCCCGGAAAGCTCTCCAGCTTATCAATGGTACCGCCTGTATGTCCAAGCCCTCTTCCACTCATCTTTGCAACCGGAATACCGCAGGCCGCTACCATAGGTGTTAAAGCCAGGGATGTCTTGTCTCCCACGCCGCCGGTACTGTGCTTGTCCACCTTGATACCCTGAATCCGGCTCAGATCCAGTATATCACCGCTATGAGCCATCGCCATGGTAAGCTCGTAGGTCTCTTTTTCCGTCATACCACGAAAATATATAGCCATCATCAGCGCCGATACCTGATAATCCGGTATTTCGCCGACGGTATATCCATTGACAAAGAAACATATCTCTTCTTTTGAAAGCTCGCCACCGTTTCTTTTTTTCATAATGACATCATACATTCTCATATTTTTTCCTCCTGCATCCTACCAACTATAAGTATATAGCAGCAATAACGCAGCGTCAATAATCGCTCATTATCACATTTTCAATATTGTGGATTCATTTCCTCACATAAAACAGATTCCTAAGCAGGAGCCAGTTTGCCCGAAACCACTGCATGATGGTCCAGTAAGTACAACCCCTTAATCCATATTCCTTCACAAGTTCAAACTTCGACAGCAGACTTCTCACATCTTCAAACCATACTTCATGTTCCACACCCTCAGATTCATAGGTAAAATACGGACTTTCCGCTACTTCATCGAATCGGATTTCACTCCCGTATTCCACAGCAATTCTGACCGCCTGGACATTATTAATCGTGGTCGCCTGTGTGATTCCCCGCTCAAAAGGCAACGGCCAGTCGTATCCGTAGTTGGGAACACCAAGGTCAATTTTTTCAGCAGGAATCTGTGTCAACGCATATTCTACCACCCTGCGCACCTGATTAATGGGTGCCACTGCCATGGGCGGACCATAGGTGTAGCCCCATTCGTAGGTCATGAGAAGTACATGATCTGCGGCTTCTCCCAAGGCGCGATAATCCTTGCCTTCATATAGCAGTCCCTGCTGATCCGAG
>SAMEA3663269__coassemble_362_pt1 | contig 16673 bp, 16 predicted proteins | sample SAMEA3663269__metabat2_low_PE_038 | metagenome-assembled genome bin SAMEA3663269 (sample SAMEA3663269) | pig gut metagenome | biome: pig gut; feature: pig-associated habitat; material: faeces | place: China | collected 2013
AAAGGAATCGGATGGATTCTGAAGGGGGCAGTGGGAGTGATCACCGGAATCAGCTTTTTCCAGTCTCTGATAACTCCGGTGGTTGATTTCGTCCGAAAATCAGGTCTGCAGAAAATCATTGCAGCAATTCCGGGAGTCGGACATGCAGCGGAAGGCGCTGTGGAACTGGTGCTGGGTTCTGCCCTGATAATCAAAAACAGTGTGGGCGTGATCCTGCTTCTGTTGATGCTGATACTTTGTGCAGCGCCCCTGCTAAAAATCGGTGTGATTGGACTGGTGTTGAAAACGGCAGCAGGGTTTGTGAGTGTGGTCAGTGATAAAAGGATGGTAAATTGTATTAACAGGGCGGGAGATGGGGTGCTTCTGGTACTAAAGACCTCAGGGACTGCGATGCTTTTGTTTCTGATCTCGATAGCGGTAATGACATTGACAGGCAGGTGATTCGGAGGTGGATGTGGTGTGAGAAATGCATTGTTTCGGGCAATCTGTAAGGTGGGGATTTTTGTGATATGTGCACAGGCTGTGGTACATTTCAGACCCAGGGAGGCCTATGAAAAGTATCTAAAACTTCTGGTTGGTATTATGGTGATGATTCAACTCTTCCTGCCCATAGCCGCTTTTTTTCTGGGAGGAAATATGGAACAGCTGGCACAGCGTCTGGAAGGGTTTCAAGAGGAACTGAAACAGAACGCGAAGCTGGAAGCGGAGGCAGCGATGCAGGCGGATGAGGTCCTGGAGCGTATGACACTGGAGGAGGTCAGCAGACGCATGGAAGAACTGAAGAGGAAGGAGCAGGAAACAGAACAGAATCAGACCCAGCAACAGACACAGGAACAAGTGCAGGAAGAGAAGGATACTGTGATTTCGGTAGAGGTCGGACCCATTGAATCGGTGATTATTGAATGAAGCTTTGCGGAGGAGTGCAGGACATCGGTATGAACAGATGGTTTGAAAAGGAGAGATTCACACAACTATTCAAGAAGGATAATATGATGATTCTGATCCTGGCAGGTGTATTATTGTTTGTTATAGCATTGCCGGTGAAGAAGGAGAAAAGCGATGAAAAGGGACTGAGCACAGAACAATCGGAAACAGCTGCGGGGCTGTGGGGAACCTCCTTTCCGGCAGAAAGTGATCCGTCCAAAAAGATCACGGGACAGAATGACACTCTGCCGGCCGGGCAGGGGGATCTTGCTTATACGAAGGAGCTGGAAGAACGTCTGACGGAGGTGTTGTCCGGTATGTCCGGGGTGGGAAAGGTGAGGGTGATGATTACATTGAAATCTTCCTCTGAGCTGGTGGTGGAAAAGGAAAAGCCGGTCAGCCGATCTTCAACCAATGAGACAGATGCGCAGGGCGGCAACAGGCAGGTTGATACCGGAGAATATGGGGAAACGGTAATATACAGCACATCCGGCAGTGCAAGTGAACCTTATGTGATCATGACCTATGTGCCCAGGATAGAAGGGGTGCTGGTGGTGGCTGAGGGAGCGGGAAGCGGTAGCATCAACAAAAACATCACTGAGGCAGTATGCGCCCTGTTTGACGTGGAGGCCCATAAAATCAAAGTGGTGAAAATGGAGCAGCAATCTGACTAAAGTTACTCATATATCCTGTGTGAAGCTCATACAATAAAACAGTAAAACGTAAAGAAGGGGTAAAATGTGAAAAACCTAATTAAGAAAAATCAGCTTATGATAACTGCATTGGCCATTATGATTGCCATAGCGGGATACCTGCAGTTCGCAGGAAGCGATCTGGAGGAAGAATATCAGTTGGTGAATGATGGCAATGTGTATGAGGGGGATGTCAGCATGGCAGGCTCCGGTGGGATTGTGACAGAAAACTATACGGCCGGAGACCTGCTGGACTTGTCGGCAGAGGATCTGCTGCAGGAAGGCGTAACAGAGATTTCCTCATTGGATTCCGATCTGGAGGATACACCGGTGGAGAATTATCTCGATTCTGATTTTCAGCTTTCCCGGGATACGGCTACCGGCGGTCAGGCAAAAGTAACTCCCGAAGAGGGTGAGATTCCGGGCGAGGCTGTATTTACCTCGGGAGACGGCATTGAGATCCTGTCTGAGGCAAAGCTGCTAAAGGAACAGACCAGAGCCAAGAATAAAGAAACATTGCTGGAGATCATCAATAGCGCAGGACTCACTGATACACAGAAGCAGCAGGCTGTGGACAGTATGGTAAAGATGACTGAGATTTCGGAAAAGGAATCTGCAGCAGAGATTCTGCTGGAGGCCAAAGGCTTCCGGGATGTGGTGGTAAGCGTGAATGGCGACACCGTTGACGTAGTTGTGAATGCGACAACTCTGGACGACGCGCAGAGAGCGCAGATTGAAGATATCGTGAAGCGCAAGACCGATGTTTCTGCAGAGAAAATTATTATCAGTACCCTGTCAAAGTGAATGGTTTTGGAAAAAAATGTATAAAATACATAGCAAATATGGTATAGTAAACAAAAGATAATATGGAAAGGATGCCAAATTATGAAAAGAGTGTTTCTGATTGTACTGGACAGTTTCGGAATCGGAGAAGCGGAGGACGCACCTGCTTATGGGGATATCGGTGTCAATACCCTGAGAAGTGTGTCCTCCAGTAAGTTTTTTCAAATGCCGAATATGGGTGAGCTTGGATTGTTTCAGATCGATGGCGTTACGGTGGGAGAAAAAAAGGAAAAACATGCGGCACTGATTGCCCGTATGAGGGAACGCTCTAAAGGAAAAGATACCACCATCGGACATTGGGAAATTGCAGGTGTTTATTCGCCGAAACCTTTACCGGTTTACCCTGAGGGATTTCCGGCAGAGGTGCTGGAGGAGTTTTCACGGAGAACCGGCAGAGGGATTCTTTGCAATCGTCCCTATTCCGGAACAGCGGTGATTCAGGACTACGGAGATAAGCATATGCAAACCGGTGACCTGATTGTCTACACCTCTGCCGACAGCGTATTTCAGATTGCGGCTCATGAGGAGATTGTGCCGGTGGAGCAGTTGTACGAGTACTGCCGGATAGCCAGAGAAATCCTGCAGGGTGAACATGGTGTGGGAAGAGTGATTGCCAGACCTTTTGTGGGACCGGAGGGAGGACCCTTCACCAGAACGGCAAGACGCCATGATTTTTCGATTCTGCCGCCTGCAACAACCATGTTGGATCAGCTGAAGGCGGCAGGTAAGGATGTGATAGCGGTTGGCAAGATTAAAGATATCTTTGCAGGGAAGGGTATCACGGAGTCGGTTTATACCTCCGGAAATGCAGAAGGAATCGAACGTACGCTGGAATATCTGGACAAGGATTTTGAAGGACTGTGTTTTGTCAATCTTGTGGATTATGATATGCTTTACGGACATCGCAGAGATGTGGACGGATATGCGGAAGCGCTGGCTTATTTTGATAAAAAACTGCCGGAGATTATGGGGAAGATGGGACCGGAGGATATCCTCATGATGACTGCAGACCATGGTTGTGATCCGGCATATACAGCGACCACGGATCATACCAGAGAATATACCCCTTTCCTTATGTACGGACAGCAGATTGTGCCGGAGAACCTGGGCACAAGAAAAACATTTGCCGATATAGGGGCTACTGTGTTACAATATTTTGGTATTGTGCCGGAGTTTGAAGGGGAGAGTATGCTTTGAACTCATTGAGACAGGCACGCTGACAGAAAACATGTGACAAACGGATACACGGAGGACTTTACAGTGAGCAATTATACAGAAGAAATCAATCGTCGCCGCACCTTTGCAATTATTTCCCATCCCGATGCAGGTAAGACGACACTTACAGAGAAGTTTCTGCTATACGGAGGAGCAATCAATCTGGCAGGCAGCGTGAAAGGTAAGGCTACCGCAAGACATGCTGTTTCGGACTGGATGGAGATTGAGAAGGAGAGAGGTATTTCCGTTACTTCTTCCGTTCTTCAGTTTGAGTACGACGGATATTGTATCAATATCCTGGACACCCCCGGACACCAGGATTTCTCAGAGGATACGTATCGTACCCTGATGGCGGCTGATTCAGCTGTCATGGTTATCGATGCCTCCAAAGGTGTGGAGGCACAGACCAGGAAACTCTTCAAGGTCTGCGGTATGCGTGGTATCCCTATATTTACTTTTATCAATAAAATGGACCGGGATGCCAGAGATACCTTTGAACTGCTGGATGATATTGAAAAGGAGCTGGGAATCGCTACCTGCCCCGTGAACTGGCCGATTGGTTCAGGCAAGGGATTCAAGGGAGTCTATGACAGAGAAAAGAACTGTGTCATCTCTTACTCTGATACGGAGAAGGGCACCAAGGAAGGAAAATCGGTAGAGGTGTCCGTAACGGAAGAGGAGGAACTTCGTAAGCTTGTGGGAGAAGAAGCGGCGGACAAGCTTCTGGAGGAGATTGAACTGTTGGACGGAGCCAGTGCGGAATTCGACCTGGAGCAGGTGCGCGCCGGAAAACTGACTCCGGTATGCTTCGGTTCTGCTTTGACCAACTTTGGAGTGGAAATCTTTTTACAGCACTTCCTCAGGATGACAACCACTCCCCTGCCCAGAAAGGCTGATATCGGTATGATACAGCCCACAGAGAGTGAGTTCAGTGCATTTGTATTCAAGATACAGGCGAATATGAATAAGGCGCACAGAGACAGAATCGCATTCATGAGAATCTGTTCCGGCAGATACGATGCCAATATGGAAGTCCGTCACGTGCAGGGCAATAAAGTAATGAGATTATCCCAGCCGCAGCAGATCATGGCGGATGAACGCAAGATTTTATCGGAAGCATATGCGGGGGATATCATCGGTGTTTTCGACCCGGGAATCTTCTCCATCGGAGATACCCTTTGCATGCCCAAAGAAAAGTTCCAGTATGAAGGAATTCCCACCTTTGCACCGGAGCATTTTGCAAGGGTCAGACAGCTGGATACCATGAAAAGAAAGCAGTTTGTGAAAGGAATCGAGCAGATTGCGCAGGAAGGTGCCATTCAGATATTTCAGGAGCTGAATATGGGTCTTGAAGAGATTATTGTGGGAGTTGTGGGAGTTCTGCAGTTTGACGTCCTGAAGTACAGACTGGAAAACGAGTATAATGTCGAGATTCGTCTGGAAAATCTGCCCTATGAACACATCAGGTGGATTGAAAACAAGGATGAAATCGATATCGGTAAGCTGACCGGCACCTCGGACATGAAAAAGGTGAAGGACATGAAGGGAAATCCGCTACTGTTGTTTGTTAATCCCTGGAGTATCGGCATGACACTAGACCGAAATAAGGGACTTGTTCTGACAGAGTTTTCCAGAAATTAATCCGGGAGTCAAAGTATGAAAAGAAGAGCAAAATACTTTATAAATTTTATAATTTTAAGCACTGTCCTTGGCTGTCTGCTCTGCGGATGTACCGCAGCGGATGCTTTGGATGAAGTGGCAAAAGACATGAAGGTAAATGTCACTTCTTCTGATGAAGAAGTGCGGAAAGAACCGGAAGCCAAAGAATCAGAGGAGAAAGAAGAGTCACGGCAGACCGTCTCCACAGAGATAGAACAGGAGGGGGAAAGTCAGGAGGTACCGGCAACTTCGAAAGAAGACGGGGAGTCGGGAGAAAGCTTTCTTGACCGGAATGCATATGAATATGCCAGGCAATATCTGAATGAAGCAGAATTGCTGTGGTATCATGATATCAGTAACGGTCTGGGAGTCCTGGGCACAGAATTTGAACTGGATAGTAAAGGTCTGGAAGCCGGTCTGACTGAGGAGGATATTGATAAAGTATTTCAATGTGTGTTGAACGACCATCCCGAACTTTTTTATGTGGATGGCTATTCCTATATGAAATACAGTCGTGGGAACAAGCTGGTTTCCATAAAGTTTTCAGGCACTTATACATGTGATGCTGAAACGGTTAGGGAAAGAGCCGCTCAGATCAATCGTGCTGCTGACGCTGTCTTGAGCGGGATCAGTGGGGAGACCGACCAATACACAAAAGTTAAATATGTATATGATATGGTCATAAAAAATACCGAGTATGATTACAATGCACCTGACAATCAGAATATCTATTCTGTGTTTGTGAATAAGCGGTCTGTTTGTCAGGGATATGCCAAGTCGGTACAGTTTTTATTGAACCGTCTGGGAATTGAGAGTACCCTGGTGCTGGGAATGGTTAATACGGGAGAAGGACATGCCTGGAATCTGGTTAAGATTGACGGGAGCTATTATTATCTCGATGCCACCTGGGGAGATGCTTCCTACAATATGGATACCAATGGCGGTCAGGGGCAGAGTATGCCGGAGATTAACTATGATTATCTGAATGTGACAACGGATGAGCTGTTAAAAACACATACCATTGATAACTGTGTAGCTATGCCGGCATGCGTATCCATGGACGCCAATTACTATTGTCGTGAAGGAGCGTACTTCACCGCATATAATCCGGAACAGATGAAACAGTTGATTGACAGGGCTGTCAGTCTGGGAAAATCAGATATTACGATCAAATGTGCCGATGACAGCTGCTATAATAACGTGATTGATCAATTGATCGGACAACAGAAAATATTTGATTTTCTGGGAAGTGGTAATAGTATTGCATACTCTCAAAATGACAAACAGAGGTCTCTGACATTTTGGATGACAAAATGATAAGGTGTGTGGTATACTAAATTATTATAGAATTGTTTTTATTACCTGTTTAGGAGGAAAAACGAATGGAGAAAGAAAAAGATAAAGGTAATGTTGTGTTGAAGGAAGAAGATAATGTTGGCGTAGTACAGATCGCAGATGATGTTGTTGCCATGATCGCAACTCTGGCAGCTACTGAGGTAGAGGGTGTCACTGCAATGGGCAACAAGCTCAGCATGAAGAAGACCAAGGGTGTTCGCGTGGACGTACTTGAGGGCAATGTTACCGTTTGCATTGCTGTTATGATTGAATATGGTTACAATATTCCTGCTACCTGCCAGAAGGTTCAGGCCAAGGTAAAAGCAGCAATTGAAAATATGACCGGACTTACCTGTACGGATGTGAATATTCGCATTGCGGGTGTCAAAGTGAAAAAAGCGTAAGGCGGAAAAAGGACTTTACTATGAGACGACATGAGCTGAGAGAACAGGTTTTTATGCTTTTGTTTCAAGTGGAATTTCATTCCACGGAACAGATGCCGGAACAAATTAGATTGTTTCTTGAGAACAGCGAGAATCTCACTGCGGAGAAGGATTGCGAGAGCATTAGGGAAAGATGTAACACGATTACTGAGAAGATACCGGAGATTGATAAGCTGATCAATGAGAACACTGAGGGTTGGGATACGAACCGTATGGGTAAGGTGGAGCTTACGGTGCTCCGTCTTGCTGTATTTGAATTGCGCTTCGACGATGATATTCCCGAGAAGGTTGCCATCGATGAAGCGGTTGAGATTGCAAAGAAATATGGTCAGGAGAATTCAGGTGGTTTTGTAAATGCCATTCTGGCCAAAATTGTTAAAGCCGGGTGATTGAAATACGAAGCATATATACTGTAGGACAATTGAATGCATATGTTAAAAATATGTTCACGCAGGATTACTTGTTGCAGAGCATCTTCGTAAAAGGGGAGGTAAGCAACTGTAAGTATCATGCCTCCGGACATATTTATTTTACGTTGAAGGATCCTAAGGGCGTGGTGAACTGTGTCATGTTTGCAGGCAGCCGTTCGGGTCTTTCTTTTCGTTTGGCAGAAGGGCAGCAAGTCATCGTCGGTGGCGCCGTAGATGTGTACGAGCGGGATGGCAAGTATCAACTGTATGCAAAACAGATTATGCTGGATGGCAACGGCCTTCTCTACGAAAAATATGAACAGCTGAAGAGAGAACTGGAAGAAGCCGGCATGTTTGCTGCGGAATACAAGCAACCTATCCCAAGGTACATCAGAACCCTGGGAGTGGTTACGGCAGATACAGGTGCGGCTGTGAGAGATATTATTCAGATTGCACATAGGAGAAATCCCTGCGTGCAGATTATTCTCTATCCTGCAATTGTGCAGGGAGAGGCAGCGGTACCCAGCATTATATCGGGAATTCATGCTCTGGAAAATGCCGGGGTTGATGTGATGATTGTGGGCAGAGGAGGAGGTTCCATTGAGGATTTGTGGGCCTTTAACGACAGAGAGGTTGCCCAGGCGGTATTTGACTGCTCAGTACCGATCATTTCTGCGGTTGGTCACGAGACGGACACTACGATTATCGATTATGTATCGGATCTGAGAGCCCCTACACCTTCTGCCGCGGCAGAACTGGCAGTGACGGATATTCGGGAAATCCTTGGCAATGTGGAAAGGATCACATACGAGCTGGAGCATCGTATGTATAGAAAGATACAGGAGTGTCGCAGTGAGTCGGAGCATTTGAAATTGCGTCTGAGGGCATATAGTCCCAATGGGCGGTTGCGTGAAAAGAGAATGACTCTGAGCCGCGCGGAGGACAGGCTTCAGGATAGTATGAAGCGTCTGGTGAAGGACAGGAGACATCGCCTGGCTGTATATATTGAGAGGATGAAAGGCCTTTCTCCGCTGGAAAAACTAAACAGCGGTTATTCTTTTGTGACGGATGATGAGGGAAGAAATATACGTTCCGTGAATCAGGTAAACACGGGACAGAATATAACCGTAACAGTCAGTGACGGAAGCTTTACCGCAGAGGTAAAGCAGTGTCCGGACTGAGCTGTCGCAAGAAAGGACAGCAGCAGAATCGGGTTTGGTCAGACCGGATGAAAAGTGTGGTGCCTAACAACAGATGGGAGAAGCAAAATGGATATGCATGAACAGGAGTTCAGCCTTGAGGAGAATTTCGCAAGACTGGAGGAAATGATAGAGAAGCTGAGTGAGGACGATTTGCCTCTGGAGGAGGCATTTCGGGCGTACAGTCAGGGAATGGCTATTTTGAAGCAGTGTGACGCTCAGATTGACAGGGTGGAAAAGCAGGTACTCAAATTGACGGAAGAAGGTTGTCTGGAGGTGTTTGAGAATGGAGAACAGTGAATTCAGATCCCTTCTGGGCAATAAGACCAAGGAGATAGACGGCATTCTGGAGAAGTTCCTTCCGGAAGAAAAAGGAATCCAAAGGACAGTCATAGAAGCGATGAACTACAGTGTCAGGGCAGGAGGAAAGAGACTGCGTCCCATGCTGATGTGGGAGACCTTTTTACTCTGCGGCGGCAGAGAGGAGGAACGGAGAATGGTGGAGCCTTTTATGGCGGCTATTGAGATGATTCACACATATTCTCTGGTACATGACGATCTGCCGGCAATGGACAATGATGAGTATCGCAGAGGCAAGAAAACGACTTGGGCCGTTTATGGAGAAACCATGGGGATTCTGGCAGGAGACGGACTTCTGAATTTAGCCTTTGAAACAGCTGCGAAGAGTTTTGAATTGTGTGGATGTGGCGGTAACGGGGATACAGAAACCTGTTTTTCGGAGCATCTTCCAAGAGCGGCAAGAGCTCTTGCCGTACTTGCCGGGAAAGCCGGAATATATGGAATGATCGGTGGACAAACAGCAGATATAGAGGCAGAGAATTGTGATACAACGGTGACGGAAGAACGGTTACTTTTCATTCATGAGCATAAGACGGCAGCTTTGATTCAGGCGGCAATGGTAATCGGTGCAATTCTGGCAGGTGCAGGCGAAGAAGTGCTGGGCAGGTTGGAAAAGTGTGCGTATGATGTAGGAGTTGCCTTTCAGATTCAGGATGATATCCTAGATGTGATCGGTGACAGCTCAACTTTGGGAAAACCGATTGGGAGCGATGCACTTAACGGGAAACAGACTTATGTTACCCTCAAAGGTCTGGAGCAGGCCGGAAAAGATGTGGAAAAGCTGTCCGGGGAGGCAGTCGGTCTGTTGGAAAGCATGGGGACTGATAATGCTTTTTTGAAACAGCTGATTCTGGAATTGATTCATCGGCAAAAGTAGAATTGCAGGGAAGAGAAGCGGAGTGGGCAAATGTACCTGGAAATGATTGAACAAACCAATGATATTAAGAAAATAGAACCGGAACACTTAAAGGATCTGGCGCAGGAAATCAGAGAGTTCCTGATTGAGAAAATCAGCGTAACAGGGGGACATCTGGGCTCCAACCTGGGAACAGTGGAACTTACCATGGCACTGCATCTGGCTTTAAATCTTCCGGAGGACAAGATTATCTGGGATGTAGGTCATCAGGCATACACACACAAATTATTGACCGGAAGAAGGGACGGATTTGAAACATTGCGCCAGTTTCACGGTATGAGCGGCTTCCCCAAGCGCAAGGAAAGTGAATGCGATGTCTTTGATACAGGGCATAGCTCCACTTCCATTTCTGCGGGGCTGGGACTGGTCAAAGCCCGTGATATCAAAGGGGAGACGAACACGATAGTATCCGTTATCGGAGACGGTTCCCTTACGGGAGGCATGTCCTACGAAGCTATGAACAACGCCTCCAAGCAACAGACTAATTTTATTATCGTACTAAATGACAATAATATGTCCATCTCTGAAAATGTGGGTGGCGTTTCCAAGTATCTGAACAATATCCGAACTGCGACAGGTTACCTGGATCTCAAGAAGGGTATCTATAATGCACTTCAAGGTACCAAAAGAGGTAACAACACGATCAAAACCATCCGAAGAGCAAAGAGCAGCTTTAAGCATCTGGTAATACCCGGTATGTTCTTTGAGGATATGGGGATTACCTATCTGGGTCCGGTGAACGGACATGATGTAAACGAGTTGATCAATGTAATCAATGATGCAAAGCGTGTAGAAGGGGCAGTGTTGATTCATGTGATGACGCAAAAGGGCAAGGGATATGCGCCTGCCGAACGTCATCCTGCCCGTTTTCACGGAACCGGACCTTTTGAGATTGAGACGGGACTCCCAAAGGTGGCAAGAAGTGCGGCAAGTTATACAGATATTTTTTCTACTGTGATGTGCAAGCTGGGACAGCGGGATGAAAATGTTGTGGCAGTGACCGCCGCAATGCCTGACGGAACAGGACTGAAGCGTTTTCGTAACATGTATCCCGAGAGGTTTTTTGATGTGGGAATCGCTGAAGAACATGCGGTTACCTTTGCGGCAGGACTGGCAGCGGGGGGAATGAAGCCGGTGGTTGCGGTATACTCTTCGTTTCTGCAGAGAGCTTACGATCAGATCCTGCATGATGTATGTCTTCAGAATCTGCCGGTGGTATTTGCCATTGACAGAGCAGGTCTTGTGGGAAGCGATGGGGAGACTCATCAGGGTATTTTTGATTTTACATACCTTTCCGGGATTCCCAATATGCATATCTGTGCTCCCAAGAATAAGTGGGAGTTGGCAGATATGTTGAGATTTGCGGTTGATTACAGCGGTCCCTTTGCTGTTCGATATCCCAGAGGTACGGCCTATGACGGATTAAAAGAATACAGAACACCTATTGAGCTTGGCAAAGCGGAGTGGATTTACAAAGAGAGCGGGATTGTGCTTCTTGCAGTGGGCTCCATGGTTAAGACAGCGGAAGCAGTGCGGAATAGATTAAAAGAGAAAGGATATTCCGTCAGTCTGGTCAATGCAAGATTTGTAAAGCCCATTGACGGCGAAACGGTGAAGGAAGCCTGTGAGAGTCATGAGCTGGTAGTGACCATGGAGGAAAATGTCGCTGCCGGCGGATATGGTGAAAAAGTTCTGGATTATATGAACAGAAACGGTTACAGGAATTCTGTACTGAACATTTGTATCCCGGATGCGTATATCGAGCATGGTGATGTAGAGGTATTAAAGAAGGAAACAGGTATAGATGCGGACAGTATCGTGAAGAGTATCTGTGCATTGTCGGAGAGTAAGCAGGATGAAAGAAAGACTTGATGTCATCTTAATGAATCAGGGCTATGCCACCTCGAGAGAAAAGGCAAAGGCCATTATCATGTCGGGAAACGTTTATGTGAACGGTCAGAAAGAAGACAAGGCAGGAACTTCCTTTGATGAGAGTAAAATAAAGCTTGAAGTCAGGGGACATGCCCTGAAATATGTGAGCAGAGGCGGACTGAAGCTGGAAAAGGCCATGAACTGCTGGGGACTTTTGCTGGACGGGAAGGTATGTATGGACATCGGATCTTCCACGGGAGGTTTCACGGACTGCATGCTTCAAAACGGTGCCGCCAGAGTATATGCTGTGGATGTGGGAAAAGGGCAGTTGGACTGGAAGCTTCGCAATGACGAGAGAGTGGTCTGCATGGAACAGACCAATTTCCGATACATGACAGAGCAGGATATACCGGATAAACTGGATTTTGCCAGTGTGGATGTCTCATTTATATCCCTGACCAAGATCCTGATTCCCGCAAGGAATCTGTTGAAAATCGGGGGAGAAATGGTATGTCTGATCAAGCCTCAATTCGAAGCGGGACGTGATAAAGTCGGTAAAAACGGGGTGGTCAGGGAACCGGAGATTCATCGTGAAGTGATTGAGAAGATAGTAATCTATGCTCAAGGTATCGGGTTCCATGTGCTTCATCTGGAATATTCACCGATTAAGGGTCCCGAGGGAAATATTGAATATCTGGTTCACCTGAAAAAGGAATGCGAACCTGAGGCTGCACTTCTGGAGATGACGGAACAGGAAGCGGAAGTGATGTTAAAGCAGAAGCTTGATGCCGGGGAAGGATTGGCACAGGAAGAAGAATGGCGGAAATTGATTGTCGAAATCGTAGAAAAATCCCATTCATTGTGAGGATAGGACATGAAGCATTTTCTGATCTATACAAATAAACTGAAAGATAAGGATATGAAAGTCACAGACAGAATCTGTTCTTATCTTTCGGACAAGGGGCATAAGGTCACAATCCTTTCGGAAGAGAAGCTACAGAAGGAAACCCGGGAGAAATGCAGGCTCTCGGGAACGAATTCTTCTGAGGCGGACTGTATGCTGGTCTTAGGCGGCGACGGCACTGTGCTTCAGGCAGTGCGTGATACCATGGGCTCCGGGGTGCCGATTCTGGGAATCAATTTGGGAACCCTGGGTTATATGACTGAGGTAGAACCGACAGAGGTGGAAACGGCGCTGGATCGTCTGATCGCCGGAGATTATGAGACAGAGAGCAGGATGATGCTCTCGGGCAAGGTTTTGTTTCAAAACGGAGAAATAAGAGAAGGCTGGGCGTTAAATGATATCGTTTTCGCCAGAAGCGGTTCTCTTCAAATACTGAAATTCAATATTTATGTGAATGGACAATTTTTGAATTCCTACCATGCAGATGGTATGATTGTCACCACTCCAACAGGATCTACAGGGTACAATCTGTCGGCGGGAGGACCCATTGTGGAGCCGCGTGCCCGGCTGATTGTGCTGACCCCGATCTGCCCTCATTCCCTGAATCAGAGAAGCATCGTGCTCTCCCCGGAGGATTGTGTTGAAATCGAGCTTCCCCGGGGCAGAGAGGACAGACAACAGACCACGGAAGTGAGTTTTGATGGAAATTACGGAATTCCTTTAAACGAGGGGGATCGGATACGAATAATACGTTCAGACATGGTTGCGAGTTTTATTCGGCTTAACAAGATTAGCTTTCTGGATGTCCTGCACAAAAAGATGTCAGATTAGAAAGGTGTTGTAAACGCATGAAAAAGAACAGACACGAAAAAATAGAAGAGCTGATCCGAAGATTTGACATAGAGACTCAGGAAGATCTGGCTGAAAAACTCAGAGAGGATGGTTTCCGTGTAACTCAGGCCACTGTTTCCAGGGACATCAGGGAAATGCAGCTGACAAAAGTTCAGACGACAGACGGTAAACAGAAATATGCTTCCTTGAAACAAAACATTGAGGAGTCCGGTGATAAATATACCAGGGTGCTCAGAGATGGTTTTTCCTCCATGGAGATGGCACAGAATCTTCTGGTGATCAAGACCGGTTCTGGTATGGCTATGGCAGCAGCCATGGCCTTGGATGCAATGAAGCTTTCGGAGGTTGTGGGCTGTATTGCAGGAGATGACACGATTTTTGTTGCAGCGCGCTCCGCAGAAGATACGGAGAAGCTGATGAATATTATACATAGCTTTATCAGGGCATAGTACAGACCTGGATTGTCGGGGAAGGACAAATGGATGCAAGTCCAAGGAGGGTTTGAATGCTACAGAGTCTACATGTAAAAAATCTGTCTCTGATGGAGGAGACAGAGGTTGAGTTCGGTGAGGGTCTCAATATCCTAACCGGTGAAACCGGTGCCGGTAAATCCCTGCTGATAGGGAGTATCAGCCTGGCACTGGGAGGTAAGTTTGAAAAGGAAATGCTGCGTAAGGGTGCAGAAAATGCGCTGGTTGAGCTGGTGTTTTCCGGGGAGAATCCCAAGGTACGGGAGAAGCTTCTGGAGATGGAGCTGGAGCCCCAGGAGGATGATTCGGTCATCCTGAGCCGTAAGATGCAGGTGGGAAAGAATATCTGCAAAATAAACGGCGAGACAGTAACTGCCAGACAAGTGAAGGAATTGGCAGAGGTGCTCATTGATATTCACGGACAGCATGAGCATCAGTCTTTATTGAACAGGAAGAAGCATATGGAAATCCTGGACTCCTACTGCGGGGAAGAATTTGATGTAATTGCATGCAGGGTGGAACAGGAGTATTTTGCGTGTCGGGAATTGCGCCAAAAGCTCGCTGAGGAGACCTTGGACGAAGAAGCTAAGGCAAGGGAGCAATCACTGGCGGAGTTTGAATACAAAGAAATAGAAGAAGCCAATATTGTTCCCGGGGAAGACGAGAGATTGGAACAGCGGTATCGCCTGATGTCAAATAGCAGGAAGATTACCGGAAGTCTGTCTGAAAGCTATCAGCTTACGGGGAATGAAGGAGAAGGTGCCGGGAGTGCTTTGAGCAGAGCACTACGAGCAATTCGAAGTGTCTCTTCTTATGATTCGAGATTAGAAGAGCTGGAAGGACAGCTGACTGAGATTGATAATCTGTTGGCTGACTATAATCGGGACGTGGCCGGATACCTGGAAGACTGTGAATTTGACGAGAGGGAGTTCAACGAGACGGAAGAACGATTGAACACCCTGAACCGGTTGAAGGAAAAGTACGGTAATACATTGGAAAAGGTGTTGGAATACAAAGAGAGCAGATCACAATTATTGGAAAAGCTTGCCGATTATGATGCCTATATGAGTCGGTTGAAGGATGATTTGGCAGAAGCGGAAGAAAGATTGAGAACGGCTTGTGAAAAGCTTTCTGCGGTCCGTCAAAAGAATGCGTCCGGATTGGAACAGCAATTAAAAGAAGCATTGATAAATCTGAATTTTCTGTCTGTGGAATTTGAAATAGCCGTCCGGCCGGAACAGACCATAACAGCAAAGGGATATGATGAAGTGGAGTTTATGATTTCCACAAATCCGGGTGAACCCCTGAAATCTCTGGGACAGGTGGCAAGCGGTGGTGAGCTTTCCAGAGTGATGCTTGCGATCAAAACCGTGTTGGCTGAAAGAGATGATATTGATACGCTGATCTTCGATGAGATTGATGCCGGTATCAGCGGCAGGACTGCATGGAAAGTATCGGAACAGCTTGATACCCTTGGTCATGCGCACCAGGTGATCTGCATCACCCACTTACCACAGATCGCTGCCATGGCAGACAGGCATTTTTGCATCGAAAAAAGCAACAGGGGTGATAATACGATAACAGACATTCATGTTATGGAGGAAGAAGAAAGCCTGGGAGAATTGGCGCGCCTGCTGGGCAGTGATGCACTGACGGAGGCGGCGTTGTCCAATGCAAGGGAGATGAGGACGCAGGCTCTGAAGCATAAAGAAGCAGAATAATGTAATATACAGGAATATATTCGGCGAAAGAAAACGTACGGGGGAGAATATATGGAATGCTTTGTGATTCTTGGAATCGAACAAACAGATGACGAACAAAGAATAAGGAATGCCTATCGGGAGAAGTTGGCAACGGTGAATCCCGAGTATGACCAGGAAGGCTTTATGCGCCTCAGAAATGCCTATGAGCAGGCGCTGCAGTTTGCCCAAACATCTCAGGAGGAAGAGCAAGAGGCAGATAAGGGACCGGTTGATCTGCTGATAGATGAATTCCAAAAGGTATACGCCAGAATGTCCGACAGAATCAATCCTGAGGCCTGGAAAAAGCTGTTGGATCATCCTATGTTTGATGCACTGGACCTTGAGGAGACGGCAAAATGGAGTTTGTTCGCATGGCTTGCAGGGCATTGGCGCCTGCCACTTAGCATATGGCGTCTGCTGGATTCCTATTTTTTCATCGGAGAACACAAGGCGGAATTTATGGAGAAGCTTCCCGGAGGCTTCGTTGAGTTTATGCTCGATAAGCTTACAAATGAAGAGATTGTAGATTTCCCTTATGAGGAATTTGAACCGGTGGATCAGGAATCCGTGAATTATGATGCTTTCCTTGAGAGCTATGAGGAGATTCGGCGTCTTCTGGAGGAGGCAACAGTTGAGGAGAGAAGAGAAGCTGCCCTGAGGGAGGCGGAACAAAAGCTGGAATATGTGGAAACGCTGGGTGTGATTCATCCCTGGATGCAGTTGGAAAAGGCCAGATTTTTAAGGAAGGCGGACAGAAGTCGGGAAGCGGAAGATATGGTACGGTGGCTGCTTGCCCATTACGAGAGTGATGTGCAGGTCTATGTAGGCTGTGCCAGA
>SAMEA3663269__coassemble_365_pt1 | contig 16599 bp, 15 predicted proteins | sample SAMEA3663269__metabat2_low_PE_038 | metagenome-assembled genome bin SAMEA3663269 (sample SAMEA3663269) | pig gut metagenome | biome: pig gut; feature: pig-associated habitat; material: faeces | place: China | collected 2013
CTATTGCCTGGCGGACGATTCCTGCTCTTGTGGGAATCATCTTTTGCATTGTCGGAGGCAGACAGATTCATGGATATGTATTGGCATATAAGGCATATAAAGCGTTTGTACCTTCATGGGATGCGGGACGCGGAATGTATGACAGATTTGCACAGGAATTGAATGCCTGGCATGAGAATGATATTGTCCCCACATGCTGTGATGGGGATACATTATATTTTTTAAAGCTGCAAAAGGAACGGCTGAAGAAGAAAGGTCTGAAAATGACAGATCAGATCGTGCCTGTCAAAGGCTCAGGTTTTGGTACAGCTACACTTTCGCGTCAATCGCTCTGGTATACGACGGATATGACATATGAAAATATCCACAGAAGAATCAGATTTGAAAATATGCAGGAAGTAGTTTATGAAAGGGAAGTGGAGCAGGTAATGTATGAAATCATTGTCCACACACCGAATGATGCACAACTTGCCAATATTACCACAACCTGTCCGAACTGCGGTGCAGTCAGTTCTGTGACAGATTTGGAAGAAGGATGCAAATACTGCGGTACCCATTTTAAAATCAGGGATCTGTTTCCGAGGGTGGTAAATCTTTATTTCTTGAAAAATAAATCGACAGCCGCAACTTCGGGTATTGTTCAAAGAACAATATTTTTTTCCATGCTTGCGGTATTCATTGTGATGCTTTTGATTTCAATCTTCGACGGTATGGATTCCCTGCCTGCGGTACTGGCAACCTGTTTTTGTGCGGCAGGTTTCGGGGGCGGTGTTTTGGGACTGATTCTGGCAGACATTCTGGTGATTTTCAGCGCAGCGGATCAGGATGGCATGAAGCACGTTCCCTTTTTTAAATGGACCGGTTCCAAGAGGAAAATCACAAATACCATGAAGCAATATGATCCCCACTTTTCTTTTGATAAATTTGAAGGACAGATTGTGGCACTGATACGTATGGCAGTGTTTGCGGAGCATCCGGAGAAGCTGGCCTGCTATTGTGCAGGACAGCGTGATCCGGGCTTTTCGGACATTTTGGAAATGACATATACCAATGCCACATGCCTGAATCGCATGTGGATGGAAGGAAGTATTCTGCATATGTCCCTGCGTACCTGGTGGATTAATTATAGCGAGTATCAGGGGAAAATACAAAAAACAGGGGACTGCATTGATGTGGAAATAAGCAGGAACGTAGCTGGGATGGAGCCGCCCGGTTTTTCCATTACTTCTGTAGGATGCGCAAACTGCGGCGGAAGCTTCGATGCTGTACGACAGAAAGTCTGTCCCTATTGTGGTACAGAGTATCATATGGAAAATGAGGGTTGGGTTATTCATAACATGCATCTGTGAAAGGGAGGTTTTTATGGAAAAATATCAGTTTTATGGTTGGGAGCAGGCACTTGTGTCTCCCATAACTGCTGAATATAACAAGATCAGAGATCCGAGACATCTCTATGATCTGCTTTCTGAAATCTGGTGCGCTGATACCTGTGCTCCAAGATTGCGGGATAACTGGACGAAAGAAAATAAGACCTTGGGGCAGTGCTCTGTTACGGCTTTCCTTGTGCAGGATATTTTTGGTGGAGAGGTTTATGGAATTTCAAGGCCGGATGGAAATTATCACTGTTACAATGTGGTCGGAGATTGCGTTTTTGATCTGACCAGTGAACAGTTTGGGGAAGAGGTCCTTGTATATGAAAATCAGCCGAAACAATGCAGGGAAGAGCATTTTGCCAAGGAAGAAAAACGGCTGAGATATGAATATCTGAAAAGAGAACTGGGAAAGAGATTATCCGGTGGACAGCCTGATGTGTCGTTTTATAAAAGTATTATTGATCAGGACAGAAGTGCAATCGTCATATGCAATCTGGAACATAAGATCATCTATATGAATCCGGCAGCAGTCACCGGTTATGCGAAAAGAGGAGGAGAACGGCTGTTGGGGCAGAGTCTTCTGGATTGCCACAATGCAGAGTCTGTTGCTAAAATAAAGCAGGTTGTAGAGTGGTTTGCCCGGGCGGAAGACCACAATATCGTATATACATTTCATAATGAAAAACAGAATAAGGATGTTTATATGGTGGCCTTGAGAGACGCAGGAAAGCTGATCGGTTATTATGAAAAGCATGAGTATCGCAATCGGGAAACCATGGCACAATATGAGTTTTGGGACTGATTCTTCAAGCGGAAGACAGAACCGGGGTCATCCTAATCCGAAGGATTAAAGAAGTGCTAAAGAAATACTAAAGTGAAAGAATGGTAGTGCAATACTTTTTGAGATGTGTTACAATAAATTATAAGTTACCTTTATGGATAAAAATTATTTATAGGAGAAGAATATGGCACTGTTTGATGTTTTTAAGTATAAGGATATGCCCAAAATCAGGTTCCGCGGAAAAGATATGGTGTATGAGGCGGAGAATACACTGTTGCATGCTAAGATTATTATCGGCATGGATGGGAAATTAAGAAATCCCTGGAATGAAAAGGTACTTCTGCGCATTACATTAAATAAACAGACGGACAAACTGGTAATCTATATTGCCAAGGAGGAACGGGGAATTCAGGATGCAAAACCGATTTACAGCTCTGATCCCGCCCAGGGAATCTTCAGTGATGCCTTTCCTGTCACAGACGAAGAGCTGGCTATGCTGAGAGAATTGCTGACGAAGCTTATCAGGGAGAGTGAAGAAAAAGAACGGGAAGAAAGTGGAGCTGATTCCTGACGGTATTCCTTCGAAAAAACAATCTCTGAAAAATAGATATTCCTTCAATCAATACTCAGGATAAAAATATTTGGAATCGTATGACAGGAGGTTGCTTTGAAACATCACAGTATGATTCGTGATAAAATGAGGGAATCGGTTTCGGCAGTTCTGCCGATTGCAGCCATCGTGGCAATGCTGTGTCTTTTTGCAGTACCTGTGGGCAGTGGGCTGGTTCTGTCCTTTTTCCTGGGCACAATTATGATCATTGTGGGCATGGGGCTGTTTACCATCGGTGCGGACGTAGCCATGTCACAGATCGGCAATCATATCGGAGCAAGGATGACAGCCTCAAGGAAGCTGTGGCTGATACTGATCCTTAGCTTTGTACTGGGAGTGATAATTACGGTGGCGGAGCCGGATCTGCAGGTTCTGGCCACCTATGTTCCCGATATCGATACGACAGTTCTTATTGCTACGGTTTCTGCGGGCGTAGGACTGTTTCTTATGGTAAGTATGCTTCGTATTCTCTTTCGGATTCCCCTGAAGTGGCTTTTGTTTGGTCTGTATCTTGTAGTGTTTCTTCTGGCAGCGTTATCCAATCCGGATTTTCTGTCTGTGGCGTTTGATTCCGGAGGTGTTACCACGGGTCCCATGACGGTGCCTTTTATCATGGCAATCGGTGTCGGTGTGGCTTCCATCCGAAGCGATGAAAATGCCAAATCGGACAGCTTCGGTCTGATTGCGCTGTGCTCCGTCGGTCCCATCCTTGCGGTATTACTGCTGGGATTTCTCTATCAAAGTGACACGGCAGGGGATTCGGCAATGCATATAGGCGAATATCTCACCTCGGTGGATGTGGGGAAGGAATATCTGACGGCATTCCCGGATTACATGGGGGAGGTGGCGGTGGCATTATTGCCAATCTGTCTGTTCTTTCTGGTATTTCAACTGGTTTCCCTGAAATTGAAAAAGAAAACACTTCTGACAATTCTTCTGGGGATTTTGTTTACATATCTTGGTCTGGTATTGTTCCTGACCGGTGTGAATGTGGGATTCTCCTCGCTGGGTTATGTCCTGGGCGGAGTCCTGGCAGAGGGAAAGCTGAAATGGCTGCTGGTTCCCATTGCCGTTTTGATGGGATGGTTCATTATCAACGCGGAGCCTGCGGTTCATGTATTGAATAAACAGGTGGAGGAGCTGAGTGCGGGCGCCATATCCGAGAAAATCATGGGGCGTACGCTCTCCATCGCTGTAGCTGCAGCCATGGGGCTTGCCATGGTGCGGGTGCTGACAGGGGTATCGATTTTGTGGTTTATGCTGGCGGGATATGTGATTTCGTTGACTCTGGCTTTTTTTGTCAAACCGACCTTTACGGCTATCGCCTTTGATGCAGGAGGTGTTGCTTCCGGTCCCATGACGGCAGCCTTCATGCTTCCCTTTGCCATGGGAGTCAGCACAGCCCTTGGGGGCAATGTGATGACGGATGCCTTTGGGCTGGTGGCCATGGTAGCGATGATGCCATTGATTACGGTACAGACCATGGGAGCCATATCCACGGTGATTTCCGGACGGAAAGAGGCAGTACAAAATCTGGTTTCCGGTTTTGGTGAGGATGAGACCATTGAGCTGTGGGAGGTATCCTGATGGAGTTATATTATGTACTTGGGATTGTGGACAGAAACAGAGCAGAGGATTTGCAGAACCTCTGTCGTGAACTGAAGCTCTCTGTGGTGGTGACGAATTTTGGCAAAGGGACGGCGACCTCGGAGCATTTGTCGCTGTATGATCTGCAGCCTACCGAAAAAGCGATTGTTGGAACTATTGTTACGGGCAGCTCCATGAAACAGCTGATGCGGGCGGCGAAGCGGAAGATGTTTATTGACATTCCGGGCAACGGGATTATGATGGCAATCCCCATGAAAAGTGTGAGTGGTGGCAGAAATCTGGCTTATTTTACGGCAGGACAGGAGATTGGAGGAGGTGTTCCGGGGATGGAATTCAGGAATGAGCTGATTGTGGTAATTCTAAACGAGGGCTATGCGGATCAGGTAATGGAGGCTGCAAGAAGTGCGGATGCCACCGGCGGAACCATACTTCATGCCAAGGGAACCGGCGGAGAGCATGCAGAGAAGTTTTTCGGCGTATCTCTTGCGGAGGAAAAGGATATGATTTATATTCTGGCTCCCTCCGGCAAAAAGTCTGCCATTATGAAGGCTATCAGTCAGAAGTGCGGCATGGAGACCCCGGCCAGAGCAGTCAGCTTTTCCCTGCCGGTGTCGGAAGTGGCGGGAATCCGCCGTCTGGAGGAGTGAAACTTGTCCTTGACAAATAGCAGAGGATGGATTATATTTCTACTATGACAAAAGCTGTGACGAAGAGGAGTATTCATTGCCCCTTTACAGAGAGAGCGACTGCATGACTGATATTCTTCGGAATGGGTTTACCGATGGCGGGCATGACGCTGGAAGGTTGCTTGAGGGAAGGCGTGGAGAAGGTAGCTTCTGAGCCGGAGAGCTGAACGACTGTTTCAAAGTAAGCACTCCCGATTTATCCCCGTTATCGGATAGGACTTTGATGGAAGTCACGGAGGCAGTAGCCGTGAGGCAGCTGTGAACAAAGGTGGTACCGCGTATTTAACGCCCTTTGCAGACGAAGAGTCTGCAGAGGGCATTTTTTGTTAGCGAGGAAGGAAACCAAGCGGCTGCGAAGCAGACATTTGGTTTCACCCGAGCGTACACGAAATAAAAGCAAAGTCGCGAAGCGACGATTCTGCGAAGCAGAAAGCTTTTATGAGTGGGAAACCAAGCGGCTGCGAAGCAGAAAGCTTTTATGAGTGGGAACCCCAGCGGCTGCGAAGCAGAAAGAATCAGAAAGGAGCACACACTATGAGCAAAGAACTTGCAAAGACCTATGACCCCAAGGGCATAGAGGACAGATTGTATCAGAAATGGCTGGATAAGAAGTATTTTCATGCGGAGGTGGATCACTCCAAGACCCCCTTCACTATCGTGATTCCCCCGCCAAATATTACAGGACAGCTGCACATGGGGCATGCGTTGGATAATACCATGCAGGATATCCTGATTCGTTTTAAAAGAATGCAGGGCTATAATGCACTCTGGCAGCCCGGCACAGACCATGCTTCCATCGCAACCGAGGTTAAGATTATCGAGAAGCTGAAGGAGCAGGGCATCGACAAGCATGACCTGGGGCGTGAGAAGTTCCTGGAGAGAGCCTGGGAGTGGAAGAAAGAGTACGGCGGACGTATCATTTCCCAGCTGAAGAAGATGGGCTCCTCCTGTGACTGGGACAGAGAGCGTTTTACCATGGATGAGGGCTGCAACAAGGCAGTTACCGAAGTATTCGTAAAGATGCATGAGAAAGGTTACATCTACAAGGGCTCCCGTATCATCAACTGGTGTCCCGTATGTAATACCTCCATCTCTGACGCCGAGGTAGAGTATCAGGAGCAGTCCGGTCATTTCTGGCATATCAAGTACCCCATCATGAACGATGATGGTACTCCCAGCACCACGGAATTCCTGACCTTTGCCACCACCCGTCCCGAGACCATGCTGGGCGATACAGCAGTGGCCATTCATCCCGAGGATGAGAGATATCAGCATTTGATTGGCAAGAGTGTAATGCTGCCTATCATGAATCGTGTGATTCCCATTGTTACCGACACCTACGTTGACAGGGAATTCGGAACCGGTGTTGTTAAGATTACCCCGGCTCACGACCCTAACGACTTTGAGGTTGGAAAGCGTCATAATCTGCCTATCATCAATGTGATGAACGACGATGCTACCATCAATAAAAACGGCGGACAGTATGAGGGCATGGATCGCTATGAGGCCAGAAAGGCCATCGTAGAGGAGCTGGACCGTCAGGGACTGCTGGTTAAGATTGAGGATTATAGTCATAACGTAGGAACTCATGACCGCTGCAAGACCACCATTGAGCCCCTGGTAAAGGAGCAGTGGTTTGTAAAGATGGATGAGCTCATCAAACCTGCCGTTGAAGCGGTAAAGAATGGTGAGATCAAGCTGATTCCCGAGCGTATGGAGAAGACTTATTTCAACTGGACCGACAACATCCGCGACTGGTGTATCAGTCGTCAGCTCTGGTGGGGACACAGAATCCCTGCATACTACTGTGATAAGTGTGGTGAGGTTGTGGTTGCAAAGGAAGCCCCCGCTGTTTGTCCTAAGTGTGGCGAGACACATTTCACACAGGATCCCGATACGCTGGATACCTGGTTCTCCTCCGCACTGTGGCCCTTCGAGACCCTGGGCTGGCCGGAGCAGACCGAGGATTTGAAGTATTTCTATCCCACGGATGTATTGGTAACCGGATATGATATTATTTTCTTCTGGGTAATCAGAATGATTTTCTCCGGCTACGAGCAGATGGGAGAGAAGCCCTTCAAGACCGTGTTGTTCCATGGACTGGTTCGTGACAGCCAGGGACGCAAGATGTCCAAGTCTCTGGGAAATGGTATCGATCCCCTGGAGATTATTGAACAGTACGGTGCCGATGCGCTGAGACTTACTTTGATCACCGGTAATGCGCCCGGAAATGATATGCGTTTCTATTATGAAAGAGTGGAGAATTCCCGTAACTTTGCCAACAAGGTATGGAATGCTTCCCGTTTCATCATGATGAATATGGATTCCGCAAGGGAGAAAACAGGCAAGGAGATCAGCATACCCGGGGCAGGGGAGCTGGAGCCCGTAGATAAATGGATTCTTTCCAAGCTGAACACTTTGGTAAAGGATGCCACCGACAACATGGAGAACTTCGAGCTGGGGATTGCAGTGCAGAAGGTATATGATTTCATCTGGGATGAGTTCTGCGACTGGTACATCGAGATGGTAAAGCCCAGACTGTACAATTCCGATGATACCGCAAGCCAGAATGCAGCGCTCTGGACCCTGAAGACAGTTCTGATTGACGCCCTGAAGCTCTTGCATCCTTATATGCCTTTTATCACAGAGGAGATCTTCTGTACGTTGCAGAACGAAGAAGAATCTATCATGATCAGCGCATGGCCCAAGTATGCGGAGGAGCGTTCTTTCGCGAAGGAAGAGAAGGCCATCGAGACCATCAAGGAGGCAGTTCGCGGTATCCGTAACATCAGAAGCGAGATGAACGTGGCTCCCAGCCGTAAGGCAGGCGTTTACGTTGTCAGTGAGGATGAGGGTATCCTGAATACCTTTACCGAAGGTAAGCTGTTCTTTGCTTCTCTTGCCTACGCCAGCGAAGTTGTAATGCAGAAGGATAAGACCGGTATTGCACAGGATGCGGTATCCGTTGTAATCCCCGGTGCGACCCTCTACATTCCCTTTGCGGAGCTGGTTGATATCGCTCAGGAGATCGAGAGATTACAGAAGGAGCAGAAGCGACTGGAAGGTGAGCTTGCCCGTGTAAACGGCATGCTTTCCAACGAGAGATTTATTTCCAAGGCTCCCGAGGCAAAGATTGCCGAGGAGAAAGAGAAGCTCGCAAAGTATACGCAGATGATGGAGCAGGTAACTACCAGACTGGCTCAGCTGCAGTAAGAATCATGGCAGGTGCGATTACCAGCGCACCTGCCATCTTTTTTTGTAGCTGCCGTCGTTACCGGCTTCTTCTTTGGCTTCCCGGAAAAGGGACTGCTTTTGTTTTTTCTCCAGAAATATATTGAACTCCGCCGGATCGATGGGCAGCGGAATCTCACAGTTCCCCTTCCACTGGGAGAGATAAGCCGCATTGGAAATCATAAGGGAATGGATGCCCTCCCGACCCTCTGCCAGCAGAGGAGTACCATGCAGGATGGCATCTGTGAAGTTCTGCAGGATTCCCCTGTGAGCGGTTTCCGGTCTGTCTGCTTCGTATTCCTGATACCTGACCGGAATGGAGTCGGGGGAGATGTTTTCTTGGAAACAGAATTCCCTTTCATCGTTTTCAAACTGCCAGAGCTTCAGCTTGCCCTCCTCCAGCACGATTTTTCCACGACTGCCGCAGATTTCCAGCCGGTTGGTGCCGGGGAATTCCCCGGTGGAAGTGATGAAGGTACCGGTGGCACCATTGGCATATCTGGCAAAAATGGTGACATTGTCCTCCACTTCGATGTGATGATATCTGGCCGTATCGCAGAAGGCTGTGATGCCGGTGGGCATGCCGCAGAGCCATTGCCATAGATCCAGATTGTGGGGAGCCTGATTGATTAATACCCCGCCACCTTCCCCTGCCCAGGTAGCCCGCCAGCTGCCGGAGTCATAGTAGCTCTGGGGACGGTACCAATTAGTTATCGTCCAGGAGGAGCGCTTAAGACTGCCGATTTCACCGTCCTGAATGAACTGCCTTGCCTTCTGAAACAGAGGATTGGTGCGTTGATTGAACATGATACCGAATACTTTGCCGCTTTCTCCTGCTGCCCTGTTCATTTGTTCAGCGGCAGCCACACTGATGTCAGCGGGCTTTTCCACCAGCACATGAAGCCCCCGGGCAAAAGCCCTGAGAGCAATCTGTCCGTGGATAGGGTGGGGTGTAGCTATGATGACAGCGTCCAATGCTTCCTGACAAAACATTTCATCGTAATCCGAATACATCGGTATCCCTTTAAAATGTTCGGCAGCACGTTGTCTCTTGCCCGCATCTGTGTCACAGACGGCAGACAGCGTCATCCCCTTGATTTCCTGTCGGAAGATACAGGAGGCATGGGCAAAGCCCATGTTTCCCACGCCTACGATTCCGACCCTGAGTCCAATCTGTTTTTCCATGATATTTCTCCGTTTATCTCAGGTGTTATAGGTCTTTGAGGTGTCAGCCACTACCGCCTCCACATTTTCCTTGTGTCTGGAGGTTTTGACCCGTTTCATCAGCTCTGTATAGAATAAATCCTCATCCAGAGGCAGGGTCACGGGATGTCCCAGCCAGTCGGAGAGATGCATGGCGTTGGAAAGGGTCAGTCCGTTGATGCCTTCCTCACCTCCGGCAATGAGGGCTTCCCCGCGCAGAATGGCAGCAGCAAATCGATTGAGTACCTCCACGTGTTGGGGAGATTTACCATCTGTTTCCACTTCGATCTGTTCACTCTTGGGACAGCCAAAGGGTACTTTGTTTGTCCTGGTGAATTCGGGCTCGCTCATTTCCAGTTCGAAGACAGTCAGTTTGCCATTCTCGGCAATCAGCTTTGCTTTATCCATCTGAATCTCAAAGCGGTTGGTGCCGCAGGCGTCTCCTGTGGACGTGATAAATACGCCGGTGGCTCCGTTGGCGTATTTTACATAGGCGGTGACATCATCCTCTACCTCGATGTCATGCCATTGACCGTAGGAGAGCTTTGCGGATACCTCCACGGGCATGCCGCAGATCCACTGCCACAGGTCAAGCTGGTGAGGACACTGATTTAAGAGTACACCGCCTCCCTCACCTGCCCAGGTAGCGCGCCATGCACCGGAATCATAATAGGCCTGTGGGCGGTACCAGTTGGTGATAATCCAGTTGGTGCGGCGAATCTGTCCGTACTTTCCGCCGGCTACCAGCTCCTTCATCTTGCGGTAGACATGGTCGGTGCGCTGATTGAACATCATACCGAAGATGACGCCGGCTTCCCGTGCTGCTTCGTTCATCTCCCTGACCTGTTTGGTATATACGCCGGCAGGCTTCTCCACCATGACATGAAGGTGACGTTTGAAGCATTCCATGGCATATTTGGGGTGATCGTAGTGGGGGACGGAGACCAGTGCGGCATCTATCAGACCGCTGTCCAGCATCTCCTCCGCGGTGGTGAATTTACTGACGGTCTCGGGAAGGTTCTCCTGCGCCCATTTGATTCTGTCGGGATTGATATCTGCAATCGCCGTTACTTCGATTTCGGGACAAAGCCCGTTTGCAATATTGTTGTAATGTCCGGTTCCCATATTTCCAAGACCGATGATACCAAGCCTTACCTTATTCATAATCTCTCTCCTTATATTTGAATTACTGTTTTCTGTTCTCAGTCGGCCAGTACTTCCCGGAAGGCGGCACAGGCAGCGTCGAAGGCAATTCGATTGCTTTCATATTCGTAGACTCCGGGGAGGGTGCGGTGACCGTCCTGTTCCAGGGAAGCCAGACCGCTGAATACCTTGAGGTGGGGTTCGATGGTAAAGGAGGTTCCGCCCATGTTCAGGTACTCCCTGACGATGTGCGCCAGGTTGCCGATTCCCTTTCCGGCGGGCACGACGCTGCCGTCTGCCAGGGCGTCCTTGACGTGCAGATACTGAATGTGAGGCTTTAACAGTTCCCATGCCTCCAGGGTTTCCTGGTTGCTCTGGATGAAGTTGGCCGGGTCGAAGATTCCCTTTATCTCCGGTATGGCGGTGAGAATATCAAAACATCTGACAGCATTCTCCCCATAGATTCCTTTTTCGTTCTCGTGACACAGTGTCACGGAATGTCCCCTGCCCAGCTCTGCGAATCTGCCCATACGTTCCAGCACTTCCTCCTTGAAATCGGAAGGTGCCTTGTCGTGAGGAAGATAAAATGAAAACAGACGGAACATCCGGGCGTCGAGAATATCTGCAATATCCAGGGTTCGCCTGAAGACCTCGAGATGTGCCTTGAAGTCATCCTTTTCAATGTGGATTTTACCGATGGGAGAACCGATAGACCATACCTTGAGTCCTTCCCCGTCCAGCCTTTTTTTGATCTCGACGGCTTCGGCGGGAGTGAGGTCAGCTACGTTCTTGCCGTTTACTCCGCGGATCTCCATTCCGTCCAGTGAATTTGCCTTCAGTGCGGCAATCTGACCCTCCAGAGTGCCATCCGCTTCGTCAGAAAATGCATAAATATTTACTGCCATTTTGAACTCCTTTCTTGAATCCGTTATCGGGAAATATCTATAAGCTTAACTATACTTCCGGGGGAAAGATTAATAAATTGTTACAATTAGCAAAGCACATTGCAAATAGTATCAGACTATGCTAAAATGACCCCGTTACAAAGAGTATGTTTTAGCGTCGCCCGGCGGCGTAACGGAGTATACCATGGCAGATCTTACGGGGTATCAGGGAGATTCGGTTTCGTTTCGGCATGCTATTGACCCTCATCCGGATCCGGACACATTCAAGCTACACAATCATGCCAGTTATGAGATTTACTATTTCATTTCAGGTAAGGGAAGTTTTTTTATTGAAGGTAACGAGTACAGCCTAAGCAGCGGTGACCTGCTGATTATGAGGAGTACGGAGGCACATTATATTACTGTGGACCCCACGCTTCCGTATGAGAGATTCACCCTGCATTTTCTCAGCAATATGATCTATGGTATGGACGGCGGTGGAGAGCTTTTGAAAGCCTTTGAGAAGAGGGAGGCAGGTAAAGGGAATCTGTTCCGGGAAAAAGATTTTCGCAATGGTACTTGTGGGGCAATCATCGCCAACCTGATGCAGCCGGCGGAGTCCAATCCCCGCCTGCAGGCGGTAACGAACCTGTATGCACTGCTCAATGAGATCCGTCTGGCATATGAAGCCAAAGGCACGGAGAAAACCCGGGAAAAGGAGAGTATTGCCTACAATATTATCAGTTATATCAACAGTCATCTGGAACAGCAATTATCTCTGGATGATATCTGCAGCCGTTTTTTTATCAGTAAGGCACAGCTGTGCCGTATCTTCAAGATGACGACGGGTACTACTGTGGGCGGCTATATTGCGGTAAAGAGGCTGACTGCGGCCAGGGAGAGGATGCGGGAGGGAATTCCGGCTACCAAGGCCTACATGGAGTGTGGATTTAATGATTATTCGGCCTTTTACAGGGCGTATAAGAAGCAGTTCGGATGCTCCCCGGTGGAGGACATTCGTTCCGGGAAGAACTGACAAGGGAGATGATAACGTGCAAAAACGAATGATTACAACCTTTGAAGAAGCAGAAAATTATATCAATGAGACTCCCAGATTTACAACAAAGAACTCCATGGAGGATACGAAGGCTTTTTTGGCCAAGCTGGGGAATCCGGACACAGAATTTCGTATCATCCATGTTGCGGGTACCAACGGCAAGGGCTCAGTCTGTGCTTACATGCGCTCTGTTTTGGAGACGGCAGGTTATAAGGTGGCGGTTTTTACCTCTCCTCATCTGGTGGATATCCGGGAGCGCTTTGTGATACAGGGCGAGATGATCACGAAGGAGGAATTCCTCGGGGCTTTCTTACAGATATACGATGGGTTGGACTGGGAGGCAGAGAAGTTTTATCATCCCACCTATTTTGAGTTCCTCTTTTTTATTGCGATGCTTGTGTTTGCAGGGCGTAAACCGGATTTTTGTATTCTGGAGACAGGACTGGGAGGCAGGCTGGATGCTACGAATTCCGTGGCACGGAAGGAAGTGTCTGTGATTACGCGGATCGGTCTTGACCATGTGCAGTACCTTGGAGACACAATGGAACAAATCGCCGGGGAAAAAGCAGGTATCATGCAGGCCGGAGCACCGGTGGTTTATTGGGATACCGGTGTCGAAACAAGTACCGTTTTTAAGAACAAAGCGGAGGAACTTGGCATAATTTTTCATCCTGTGTCGAAAGAGGACTATCAGTTCTTGTCTTTTCACAATAAAAGCATTGATTTTTCATTACATACTCGGTATTATAAATATGTTAGTCTTACTTTGAATACCATTGCTGTGTATCAGATGGAGAATGCAGCATTGGCAGTCCGTGCCCTGGAGGTCATGGATGAGGGGAAGACGATTACCGCAGAGCAAATACAAAAGGGGATCTCCGGCTGCTTCTGGGCAGGACGTATGGAGGAGGTACTTCCCGAGGTGTATGTGGATGGTGCCCACAATGAGGACGGAATCAGAGCCTTCCTGGAAACCGTGGCTCTGGACGGACACGTCGGTACCAGAGCACTGTTGTTTGGCGTGGTAAGAGACAAAGATTATGAGGCGATGGTGAAAGAACTGGCTGCCTCAGGTTGTTTTGAACGAGTTGCGATTGCGCATTTACAGACGGACAGAGGAGTGGAGACAGACAAGCTGAGTAAGTTGTTTGCAGACTGTTTCGATTGTCAGTATGAATTTTATGAGAATGCAGCTGATGCCCTCCGGGCTCTTTTGGAAAGCCGGGGCAACCGGGAACGTATCTATGTGGCAGGCAGCCTGTACCTGGTTGGAGAGATAAAGGAGTTGTTGAAAAATGATAAATTTTGATGAAGAATTGAAGAAGTTTCATCCCAGTCTTGAAGTGGAAGGCGCTGAGGATGCTATCTATAATCAGGATCTGACGGATATGGCTGACTTGCTTGTCAAGATGATAAAGGAATCTGAGGAAATGGCAGAAGAGGAGTAGAAATGTTTTGCTATAACTGTGGTAGACAATTATCTGAACATGACTTCTGCACCTCCTGTGGAGTGGATGTATCCCTGTACAAGAAAATAATGTGTGCATCCAACCTGTATTACAATGAAGGCTTGGAGAAAGCAGAAGTGAGAGATCTGGCAGGCGCGATTACCAGTCTTCGCCAGAGTTTAAAACAATGTGGAAGCCCGCAACCTGTTGGGGTTGGTTTATTATGAAATGGGAGAGGTGGTGTCCGCACTCAGTGAGTGGGTAATCAGCAAGAACCTCAGACCTGAGAAGAATATAGCGGACGATTACATTAACCGGCTGCAGTCCAATTCCGGAAGATTGGATGCCGTGAACCAGACCATCAAGAAGTACAATCAGGCGTATACCTACTGTCTTCAGGGAAGCAAGGATCTGGCTATCATACAACTGAAAAAAGTACTGTCTCTGAATTCGCGGTATGTGCGTGCCCGTCAGCTGCTGGCATTGCTGTACATCGACAGCGAGCAATGGGAGAAGGCAGAGAGAGAATTAAAGAAATGTCTGGAGATAGACAGGAACAATACCCTGACCCTCCGATATCTGAAGGAAGTGGAGAATGTACTGCTTCCGGATGAAACCGTAAAACAGACTACCAAGCGTAAGAAGGATGAACCAATTCGTTATATCAGCGACAACGAAATGATCATCCAGCCTGTCAGTGTGAGAGAGCCGAAGAACTCCGGCGTCGCCACATTGGTCAACCTGGGAATCGGTCTGATCATCGGTCTGGCTGTGACCTATTTTCTGCTGGTACCTTCCGCTGAATCAAATGCCAGGAATGAAGCCCAGAAGCAGATTACGGAGATCAGCAATCAATCCGATGCCAAGACTGCACGGATTCAGGAACTGGAGAATGAGAACAAGAGGCTGACCCAGGACAGAGAGCTGTTGCAGAACAATCAGGATATCAATGATGAGAGATTGAAGGCATATGATGATTTGCTGGCCATGGCTTCCGATTATCTTGCGAATAAGAATAATGACAACGCTGCAGCAGAGCTGGAGAGAATCACGACAGAGGTACAGCTGGGCGAATACAGTGAAGGCTTCGAGGCGTTTTGCGATACCTTGCTGAAGGAAATAGGACCGGAGCTGTCTAAGAAATATTACGAGGAAGCATATGAAAGCTTCCGCAAGGAAGAATATGGCGCGGCGATTGAGATGTTCCGGAAGGCTATCTACTATAATCCGCAGAATGAGGACGCCTATTATTTCCTGGCACGTGCGTACCAGAAGAACGAGGACACTGAGAAAGCCATTGAAGCATACAAGCAGTTCATGGAGGATTTCCCCAATTCCCCCAAGGTATTGAATCGCGAAATCGAGCGGTATCTGTTGGAGCTTGGAGCAACGGTGGACTAAATACAAAAGCATGCTTTTACGAAAGAAGAGAACCTATATTTTTATATAGGTTCTTTTTGTATGCCGGTGCGCCCTTTTCATGCAGGAGTTTGGAAGTGTACCGGAAGGATAAAAAAAGTGAAAGGATGGAAAGGTATGGGACGAGTTTTGGAGGAAGATTTTCAGGTGATCGATCATTGTCTGATGATCAGGCTTCCGGCGGAGGTGGATCACCATCAGGCGGCCTGCATCTGTGAATATGCGGACAGATTATTATACCGGGAGGATGTATGTAATGTGGTATTTGATTTTGAAAATACCACTTTTATGGATTCCTCCGGAATCGGAATCATCATGGGGAGATATCGTAAGATATCCTGCTTCGGAGGGCGGATTTACGCGATTCATGTGAACAGACAGATCAGGAGGATACTGGGCGTATCCGGCTTAGAAAAGATAGTGGAGGTACTGGAGGCATGAGGAATGAAATGGAGATCATCTTTGATGCAAGGTCTGAAAACGAAGGGTTTGCCAGGGTGGCGGTGACGGCTTTTGTGACCGGACTAAACCCTACCCTGGAGGAGCTGGCAGATATCAAGACAGCCGTGTCAGAGGCTGTCACGAACTCTATTATTCATGGGTATGAAAATCTACGGAATGACAATACCCTGCAGGGGAGACAGGAGCCCTACCATGGGGGAAAGGTCAGTGTCAGATGCTTTCTGGAAGAGGACATGCTACATATTGAAGTTGCGGACCGCGGGGTGGGAATCGCTGATATTGAGCAGGCTATGGAACCGCTTTTTACTACGAAACCGGAGTTGGAACGCTCCGGAATGGGTTTCGCGTTTATGGAGGCTTTCATGGATGAACTGGAGGTGGAGAGCGAGCCCGGCAAAGGAACCACAGTGAAGATGACGAAGAAGCTTGGTGCGGGCGATTGGATTGACAGTGAGGACTGAGACATGGAGGAAATATCAGTACTGATTGCGAGGGCACAAGCCGGAGAAAAGGATGCGAGAGAAGTACTGATAGAGAAAAATCTGGGGCTGGTACATCATATTGTGAGGAGATTCATCGGTCGGGGGGTGGAGCCGGAAGACTTATTTCAAATCGGAACCATTGGACTCATGAAAGCCATCGACAAATTTGACCTGGAACTGGGACTGCAGTTTTCTACCTATGCGGTTCCCAT
>SAMEA3663269__coassemble_412_pt1 | contig 15634 bp, 14 predicted proteins | sample SAMEA3663269__metabat2_low_PE_038 | metagenome-assembled genome bin SAMEA3663269 (sample SAMEA3663269) | pig gut metagenome | biome: pig gut; feature: pig-associated habitat; material: faeces | place: China | collected 2013
GGGACGTTTTGTGGCAAATGCGCACACCATGATCAAGATCTTCCAGGTAATCGTGCTATTCCCGTTCTCAAGTCTGATTGTAAAGCTGGCATGCTGGTGTGTGCCCGGTGAAGACAGGAAGGTTGGTTACAGAGAGAGCTATCAGCTGAAATATATCGGTGACAAGGTGGTATTCAATCCTGCCACCGCCGTGGTCGGAGTCATCAAGGAGCTGGATCGCATGGCGTCTCTTGCAAGCGAGAACCTGAACCGTGCCATGAACGCATTGATCACCCTGGATGAAGAGGATATCGAGGAGGTGTATGAGGTTGAGAAAAATATCAACTTCCTGAATCATGCCATAACCGATTACCTTGTAAAAATCAACCAGACGACTCTGCCGATTGAAGACCTGAAGAGCCTCGGTGCTCTGTTCCATGTGGTGAATGATATTGAGAGAATCGGCGACCATGCGGAGAATGTAGCTGACGCCGCAAGACAGCGCAAGGAATCCGGGATGTCCTTCAGTAAGGAAGCGCAGAAGGAACTGGGTGAAATGCTGGACATGGTCAACAGAATCATCGAGTATTCCATCGCCAGCTTTGTAAAAGGAGATGAAAGCCATATCAAGGATGTGATCAGTCTTGAGGATGCGGTGGATGAAAAGGAGAAGAAGCTTCAGAAAATGCATGTACAGCGTCTGACCAGGGGCGAGTGTACTCCCGAAGCAGGCATGATTTTCTCAGATATTGTCTCCGGTTTGGAGAGAGTGGCTGACCATGCAACCAATATTGCATTTGCAATTGTGAATGCGGAGAAGGAAGCCGAGACGACCACGAGCTTCAATCAGTAGGTTACCGTAATGGTAAGTTTTGCCAAGCAGGGCAGAATGATTGACAAGGGATAAGCCATCCGGGTATAATCTGAATGCAATGTAACAATTTTGTAACAAATTGAGATTTCAATGCATCAGAGGAGAAAATATGAGATTAATCAGTTACAAAAAAGCAGCTGTCGCATTGTCGGCAGCTGTTTTTATTGGAGGGGCTTATCTGCCGGTAAGGGCACAGGAAGCAGGGGGAGAGTATATCGGTTTCAACACATTTACAATTGACGATAAGGAAGCACCGTTTGCAGAATCCCTTCAAACGGTCTGGCAGAGCAGAGCTGCTATGCTGGGATATGAAAACCCCGGAATCTCCAGGGTGGAAAGTGACGCTCTGAATGTGCGGGAAATACCGTCATTGGATGGGAAAATAGTGGGTAAGATGCCAAAGGATACGGTCTGTGAAGTCGTGACGGTTACGGAAGAGGGCTGGGTACATATCAGATCCGGGCAGGTAGAGGGCTTTGTCAGAAAGGAATATCTGACCACGGGAGCCATAGCTCTGGCAAAGCTAAATAAGCTTATGAAGACGGTTGTCGTAGTAAAGGTGGATGAACTGAATGTGAGAAAGAACCCCGGTATGGGAAGCACGGTAATGACCAGGGTCTCCGGGGAGGAGGAGCTGCTGCTTCTTGAAGAGAATAAGGATTGGATAAAAGTATCTGTCAGAGGGCTGGAGGGATATGTGGCTGCGGAGTATGTGGCTTTGGAGAAAAGACTTCCCACTGCGGTAACGATGGAGGAACTGCTTCGAAGCGAAAGGAAAGCAGGCGGCGATGACATGAAAAATGTGCGCAATGACCTGGTAGAGTATGCAAAACAGTTTCTTGGAAACCCTTATGTGTGGGGAGGCACCAGTCTGACAAAGGGGGCTGACTGCTCCGGGTTTGTACTGAGTATCTATCAAAACTATGGTGTGGAATTGCCTCATTCATCCGTTTCCCAGTCCAATATGGGGTCGGCGGTGAGTGAAACGGATCTGTTGCCGGGAGACCTGGTGTTTTACAGTAAAGGCGGCAGAATAAATCATGTAGCAATTTATATAGGTGACGGGAAAGTGATTCATGCCAGCAGTCCTGAGACGGGGATTAAGATCAGCAATGTGGATTATCGTGTGCCGGTGAAGTATGTACGGATATTGTGAGTCAGGAATGAATACTACAGCGTCAAGATATACTCGGCATAAAAACGGCATAAAAACTTTTGCAGATGAAAAGATAATTGAAGATTTATTAAGGAATTATGGTAAATAGTTGTTTACATTTGCCTTAGCATATGTTACACTGACAAAGTATGGTTTAGCCGACACTCGGTTTACGGACAACTCCGACCGAAGCCTGGTGTCAGGTGAAATAATAATATTTTTATGGAGGAACCCAAAATGATTTCTAAGGAAAAGAAAACCGCAATCATGAACGAGTACGCAAGAACAGCAGGAGACACCGGTTCACCTGAAGTACAGGTAGCAGTACTCACCGCAAGAATTCAGGAGCTTACAGAGCATCTGAAGGCGAACCCCAAGGATCATCATTCCCGTCGCGGTATGCTGAAGATGGTTGGTCAGAGAAGAGGACTTCTGGATTACCTGAAGAAGAAGGACATCGAGAGATATCGTGCCCTGATTGAGAAGCTTGGTTTGAGAAAGTAATATGGCTGACAACGGAAAATGGCTCTATGAGCCATTTTTCGTATGGCAAAAGGAGCAGAAGAAGGCCCCGAGACCGCTGAAAAACATATGAGGTTCATGGGCTTTTCAGTAGTTTCGGTGTCTTCTGTTCCTGGGATAAAATGTGTCGCAAAAGCGACGGAACGGAGGATATTATGTATAAGACCTTTGAATTGGAACTGGCCGGTCGTACCCTCAAGGTTGATGTGAACCGTGTGGGCAAACAGGCCAACGGATGTGCTTTTATGCATTACGGAGATACCACAGTGCTTTGTACTGCAACCGCATCCGAGAAGCCCAGAGACGGAATTGACTTTTTCCCGCTGAGCGTAGAATACGAGGAGAAGATGTATGCTGTCGGCAAGATTCCCGGAGGATTCAACAAGCGTGAGGGTAAGGCAAGCGAGAATGCCATCCTTACCAGCCGTGTCATTGACAGACCCATGCGTCCCCTTTTCCCTAAGGACTACCGCAATGACGTAACTCTGAACAACATGGTAATGAGTGTTGATCCCGAGTGCCGTCCTGAGCTGGTTGCCATGATTGGTGCAGCCATTGCAACCTGTATTTCCGATATCCCTTTTGACGGTCCCTGCGCAATGACCCAGGTGGGTATGATCGACGGAGAATTTGTAATCAACCCTTCCCAGGAGCAGTGGAAGAACGGTGACCTGAACCTTACCGTTGCCTCTACCAGAGAAAAGGTAATCATGATCGAAGCCGGTGCAAATGAAGTGCCTGAAGCAAAGATGATTGAGGCAATCTACAAGGCGCATGAGATTAACCAGACTATCATTGAGTTTATTGACAGAATTGTTGCTGAGTGCGGTAAGAAGAAGCACGAGTACACCAGCTGTGCAATTCCGGCTGAGATGTTCGAGGAGATGAAGAAGATTGTGACTCCCGAAGAGATGGAGGTTGCAGTCTTTACCGATGACAAGCAGACCCGCGAAGAGAATATCCGCAATGTCACAGCGAAGCTGGAAGAGGCTTTTGCAGAGAAGGAAGACTGGCTCGCAATCCTTGGCGAGGCTGTTTATCAGTATGAGAAGAAGACCGTCCGCAAGATGATTCTGAAGGATCACAAGCGTCCCGACGGTCGTGAGATTACCCAGATCCGTCCTCTGGCAGCAGAAGTTGATATTATCCCCAGAGTACATGGTTCCGCAATGTTTACCCGTGGACAGACTCAGATCTGTAACGTATGTACCCTGGCTCCTCTTTCTGAGGTTCAGAAGATTGACGGACTGGATGAGAATGAAGTATCCAAGAGATATATGCATCATTACAATTTCCCTTCCTACTCTGTAGGTGAGACAAAGCCCTCCAGAGGACCGGGAAGACGTGAGATCGGTCATGGTGCCCTTGCTGAGAGAGCATTGATTCCCGTGCTGCCCAGCGAAGACGAGTTCCCCTACGCTATCCGTACCGTATCCGAGACCTTTGAGTCCAACGGTTCTACCTCCATGGCATCTACCTGCTCTTCCTGTATGTCCCTGATGGCAGCAGGCGTTCCCATCAAGAAGATGGTTGCAGGTATTTCCTGTGGTCTGGTAACCGGTGATACAGATGATGATTTTGTTCTGCTTACCGATATCCAGGGACTGGAAGACTTCTTCGGTGATATGGACTTCAAGGTTACAGGTACTACCGACGGTATTACCGCTATACAGATGGATATCAAGATTCATGGTCTGACCAGACCTATCGTAGAAGGCGCTATCGCAAGATGCCGTGAGGCCAGACTCTTTATCATGGATACCTGCATGAAGCCCGCCATTGCCGCTCCCAGACCTGAGGTGGGACCTTACGCTCCCAAGATCATATCTGTTCAGATTGATCCTCAGAAGATTGGTGATGTGGTTGGTCAGAAGGGTAAGACCATCAATGAGATTATTGCACGTACCGGTGTGAAGATCGATATTACCGATGACGGTATGGTATCTATCTGCGGAACCGATAAGGAGAAGATGGCTGAGGCAGAGGAGATGGTAAAGATTATTACCACAGAGTTCTGTGAGGGTCAGGTATTCACTGGCAAGGTAGTAAGCATCAAGGAATTCGGTGCATTCGTAGAGTTCGCACCCGGCAAGGAGGGAATGGTTCATATTTCCAAGATTGCCAATGAGAGAATCAACAGAGTAGAGGATGTGCTCACTCTCGGCGATGTAGTTAAGGTTAAGTGTCTTGGAAAAGACAGAACCGGAAAGTACAGCTTCTCCATGAAGGATGTAGCTCAGCTGTAAATTAAGTAATTTCAGAACCTTCGGGGGACAGACAGTCACCCGGAGGTTTTTGTTGTCTGCGCGCCATGGGTGCACGCTTAACTCGATTGAGGGGAGCTGCGTTCTTATCTTTTATATATGCTACTCGAAATCTTTAAGCTTAATTTAGATTTATTTAATTGAATTATGTACATGAAGGCGTACAATAGTATCTATCATAATAGCAGGAGGTTTTTTATGAGAGAGAAATTACGCCGATTCCTGTGGGGAAGATATGGTAATGATAATTTTAACAGATTTCTGATGACAGCATCCTTGGTTTGTCTCCTACTTTCCATGATCTTCAGGGGACCTTTTTATTTATTGGCATTGATACTGCTGGGATATTCCTATTTCCGCATGTTTTCCAGAAATATTGCAAGGCGTTCCGATGAGAACAGACGGTACCTGAGTAAGTCTGCAAAGGCAAGGAATACTCTGGATAAAAAGAAGAGAGAATTTGCACAGAGAAAGCAGTACCGTTTCTTCAGATGTCCTGCATGCAGACAAAAAATCAGGATCCCAAGAGGCCATGGGCGCATTGCCATCACCTGCAGAAAATGCGGCAATGAGTTTATCGGTAAGAGCTGAGGCACGGATTATGTTTGGATATATTGTTGTAAATAAAGCAGAGATGAAATTCAGGGAATATGATGTATATCATTCCTTTTATTGCGGTATATGCAGGGATCTGAAGCGTAAATACGGTATGGCAGGTCAGATTGCGCTGAGTTATGACATGACCTTTCTGGCAATCCTGCTGACAGGACTTTATGAGCCTGAAACAATTCTGTCAAAATGTAAATGTATTGCGCATCCTTTGGAAAGGCATGCAACCAGAAATAATATTTATACAGAATATGCAGCTGATATGAATGTGTTGTTTGCTTATTATAAGTGTGAGGATGACTGGAAAGATGAGAGGAAGCTGCGAAAGCTGATCTACGGTGGAATTCTTAAGGGTAAGACGGGGAAATTGCGGAAAGAGTATGAGGAGAAGATAAAGACAATCAGCCTCCTGATGGAGAGCTTCGCCGAGGCAGAGAAGGAAGCGGAACCTGATATTGACAGGCTGTCCGGATTGTTTGGTCAGGTGATGGCGGAGATTGTCACACCCGGGGAGGATGAGTGGACAGATAATCTTCGGGCTCTTGGGTTTTATCTTGGAAAGTTCATCTATCTGTTGGACGCCTATGACGATGTGGAGAAAGATATCGGAAAGGGTGCTGTAAATCCTCTTAGGAGCAGATATGAGAGCCCGGATTTTGAGGAAGAATGCCGGACAATATTAAGGATGATGATGTCGGAATGCTGCAGGGAATTTGAAAAACTGCCGATTCTGGAGAATGTGGAGATTCTCAGAAATATTCTGTATTCCGGTGTGTGGTGCAGGTATGAGATGATTCATCAAAAAAGATGTGAGAGGTAGAGTGTGATTTACGATCCTTACAGTGTACTCGGTGTGAGCAGAAATGCTGACGAGGACGAAATAAAAAAAGCATATAAGACACTTAGTAGAAAATATCATCCCGATGCCAACATAAATAATCCCAATAAGGATCAGGCTGAGGAGAAATTCAAGGAAATACAGGCGGCATACCAACAGATTATGAAGGAAAGAACCGCCGGGTATGGTGGAGGCTACAGCAGTGGTGGAAACAGCGGATATGGCAGTTATGGCTCATATGGCGGGTTTGGCTATGGTGGATTTCGTCAGAGCCAGGAAACCGGTTATGAAAATGAAACTTATCTGAGAGCGGCAGGAAACTATATCAGAAACGGTTATTTCAAGGAGGCCAGAAACACACTGGATGGTGTGAGGGAATCCGAGAGGGACGGCAGATGGTATTACTACAGTGCTGTTGCCCATTCCGGACTGGGAAACAGTATTGCTGCTTTGGAGCATGCCAGACGTGCAGCTGCATTGGAACCGGACAATGACGATTATCGTATGCTGGTTCGGCAGTTTGAGAGCGGCGGAAGCTGGTATGAACAGCGACAGGCGGGGTATGGTTACCCCATCTATGCAGATGGGAATGTCTGTATGAAGCTGTGCTTCGCAAACATAATGTGTAATCTTTGCTGCGGCTATGGGGGCTGCTGTATCTGAGTAGATAAATAATACCGCTATGTACCCGATACACAGCGGTATTATTTTTTGTTAGTAGGATCTGATGACCCACCCGTTGATTGTCTCTCCGTTTCCGGGAGTATAGCCTCTGTCCAAAATCATGGAGGCTGAATACTTTAGGATCTGCTTGTCGGGTACGACGATGTAACTGCCAAATTCGTATCTTACTTCATTGCCTGGATTGATGACAAGAGGGGCATCGTTGTTTGCACTGTTGAGGGAGGTGTCATCAATGACCAAAGTATCATCATAGCAGTATACGGTCACTTTCACAATGTTCTGATAATCTTCCAGATACTGAAGCTTATCTGTAATGCGCCGGATCAGGGTGTCTTTGTCAGCGCTGTTTTTGACATAAAAGCTAATGGAGAGGTCTGTCTGTTGGAGAACCAGCTCCATAAATTCGGGAAGGTTTTCTTCGGTGATGAGGGAGTTAAAGCTATGCTGGAGAACAGTGTTAAGAATATTATCATCTCCATGAACACTTCCCAGATAAGCTTTTTCAAACTGAACATAATCGATATCCAGTCCTGATTGTTTCGTAAAGTACCGGGGAATCGCCTGGAGGAGATAGTCCAGCTGACAGTTGTCGGAAAGAAAGCCCTTTCTGTCCGTAACGGTGATTTTTTTCCCGTCTGATTCAAAGATTCCGATATACGGAATGTTGTACCGGAGACCGTTTCCCAAAAAATCTCTATGGATTTCATAGTCCTCTTCCCGGTAATAGACGCAATCATCCGGTTGAAGATTCAGGGAATATTTTTCGTTCAGATGTGTCGTCATTTTTGCAAGCTCGGTATTCCGTGTCTCATTATAAGCTTTGAGCTCGGCATTGTATTGGATTCTATAGACGGAATATTGAGCTCCATATACCGCAAACAGAACAAGAATGATAAAGCCCAGAGTTTTTAACAGTGTGAATTTGGTGATTTTGAATTCTTCGCCGTAAGAACTGCTTGTTTTATTCTGTTTTATCTGCAATACTGTAATGAGAATGGCTAATAAGGTGATGATAATCAGTGGAATGGCAAAAACCAGTCCGATACAAAAGGCTGCCAGCATTTCTCCGGTGTAATTTGAAGGAACATTTTTGTGATGCATGCCTGTAAAGAGAACGGTGGTTCCAATATTGAGAAATGCAAGAACAATGACAGTGAACAGGTCATAACGTGTATGCTTCTTTTTTGTCCTTACCGTAAAAACCAGCATACCCATGAGACTGAGAAAAAGTATAATGTCAAATCCTAAAATAATCATTTTAGCTACCTCCGATTTTAGTATTATATCAATAAATGGTGAGGAATACCATCTAAAATTTATTTTTCGAATACAGCGTATCGGTAAGAGCTGATCTGTACGGATTTTGAATGCATTTGTGTGTGGCTGCAGTGCACAGACAGGAGGTGAGACTTCATGGCAGAGCATGTTTATATCGCAATAGATCTAAAGTCCTTCTATGCCTCGGTGGAGTGTGTGAAACGGGGACTGGACCCGTTGACCACGAATCTCGTAGTGGCGGATGCCTCCCGGACGGAAAAGACCATCTGTCTGGCTGTTTCACCATCCCTGAAGGCTTATGGAATTCCCGGAAGAGCCAGACTTTTTGAAGTGGTACAAAGGGTTCGCGAGGTAAACATTGAACGTAAGAATAAGCTGACCGACAGGCAATTTAAAGGTTCTTCCGTAGATTCCCGGGAACTGGCTGCGGATCCTGCTCTGGAGCTTGACTATATTGCCGCAGTCCCCCGCATGGCCTGTTATATGGAATGCAGTTCCGCCATATATGATATTTACCTTAAATATGTGGCACCGGAGGATATACATGTCTATTCCGTCGACGAGGTATTTATGGATGTTGGTTCCTACCTGAAGGTCTATGGAATGACTCCGGCACAGCTGGCAAAGAAAATGCTGCAGGATGTGCTGGAGCAGACAGGTATCACAGCCACCGCCGGAATCGGCACAAACCTGTATCTCTGCAAGATTGCCATGGATATCAGGGCAAAGCATATTCAGCCCGACAGCGACGGTGTGCGGATTGCAGAACTGGATGAAATGAGTTATCGAAGAACTCTGTGGAATCACAAGCCGCTGACGGATTTCTGGAGAGTTGGGCCCGGATATGCGAAAAAGCTGGCTGAGAACGGGATGTTTACTATGGGAGATGTGGCCAGATGCTCCCTGGGAAAAGATACGGATTACCACAATGAGGATCTGCTTTACCGGCTCTTTGGCGTCAATGCCGAGCTCCTGATAGACCACGCCTGGGGATGGGAGCCCTGTACCATTGCTGAGATCAAGGGCTACAAGCCGGAGACCAACAGCCTCAGCTCGGGACAGGTGCTGACGAGTCCTTATCCTGCGGATAAAGCAAGACTGGTGGTTCGGGAGATGACGGATCTGCTGGTGCTGGAGCTGGTAGACAAGGGGTTGGTAACGGATCAGATGGTACTGACCATAGGCTATGATATTGAGAATCTGACCAATCCGGAGATTCGTGGAAAATATAAGGGAGAAGTGGTGACAGACCGCTATGGAAGAAAGGTGCCGAAACATGCCCACGGCACAACCAATCTGGCAACAAAGACTTCCTCCTCCAGGATAATCTTGGATGCTGTAACGGAACTGTATGACCGGATCATAGACGGAAAGCTTCTGGTACGAAGAATTACGATTGCCGCTTGTCGTCTGGAGCAGGAGGGAAAAGAACAAGTGAAGGAATCCTTTGAACAACTGGATCTTTTCACGGATTATGCCGCGCTGGAGGAACAGCATCAGCACGAGAAGGAAGAATTCGACCGGGAGCGAAAGCTGCAGCAGGCTGTTCTGGATATTAAGAAAAGATACGGTAAAAATGCAGTCCTTCGGGGTATGAATTTTGAAGAGGGCGCAACAGCGATTCAAAGAAACAGTCAGATAGGAGGACATAAGGCATGACGGATTATGAGGATATCATCCACCTTTCCCGACCCCTTTCCAAGAAGCATCCGCCGATGTCCATGCATGACCGGGCAGCACAGTTTGCTCCCTTTGCGGCCTTGTCGGGACATGACGAGGTGATTGCAGAGACGGGGCGGCGCAAGGCGGAAGAGATGGAAAACGGTGGGATTGAGGTTGAGACGTGGGAAGAATAAGAAGATTTTTTATACAGTAAAAAAAGAGTATTGAGAGAGTATTAATGGACTTATAATATATTATCATATGCCTGTAAGAATTCATTGGAGCACAGAAAACATATACGGAGGTAGAGAGATGAAGAGAATTACAGGCAGTCTGAAATTATTGGCTGCAACAATGATTATGGTATTGTTTGCGGCCCTTTTCTTTGTCATGACAGTGGCCGGGAGAACAGCCTTGGACAGGGAGGAGAGAGAGGCGTATTACAGACAACAGGAAAAAGATATGGTGAGAAATGTCAGGTCTTTTCTGGAGGAACAGGGACTGGAGAACAGTGGTATCATGCTGACCTATGTGGAGGAAGAGAACGGATTCAGAGAATATACGCTGACGGTTCATCATGGAGACATCGACAGGATGGACGGAAACGAACAGGAGCTATTGGCGGCGAGGCTGGCGGAGTTCTCTTTTGAGGATGAGAATTGCAGCTTTAGACAGAGATTTCTCAATTATTGAAATGACAAATTTTTTCAGTGTGACCTGACAGGATTTACATGACATTTTACGAAAAATGAGGTATACTCTTTTTGTATGAAAGGAGTGCAGTATATGTCATTTATCCCGAAGGTACACGAAATATATAAGCATTTTAAGGGTAATCTGTATCAGATTACAGCCATAGCGGAGCATACGGAGACAGGGGAACAACTGGTGGTTTATCAGGCACTTTACGGGGATTTTAAGACCTATGCCAGACCTCTTGAGATGTTTACCGGCAAGGTCGACAAGGTTAAGTATCCGGAGGTTGCACAGGAGTTTCGGTTTGAACTTCAGGGATCTGAGGCCGACCGACAGAAGGCGGAAGAGGATTTGCAGGAGCCCTCGGAAGCGGAACTTGTATTGGATCCCATGGTATTGGAATTCCTTGATACAGACAGTTATGAGCAGAAGCTGAATATTCTGGCGGGACTTCATCACAGGATTACGGATGATATGATTACCACCATGGCAATAGCCTGTGATGTGGAGGTCGATGAGGGAGATACGGAGAAGCGGTACGAATCCCTGAAAAACTGTATTATGACCTTGGAAAAATATGAGTGTAACCGGTTGAGATAACAGCTCGTGATGAGGTGATTGTTTCTCTCAGCGGTGCCGGAACACAAAAAGTACTGAATTGTATTGCCAAGCCCTCTGTACAGAGCCGGAGACCGAAGCCTTGCTTATAATGCTTTATGATGCAACTGCAATGCTGAGTTGATTTTAATATGGTGGAGGAGAGCGGATATGGCATATAGTCTGGATAAGAAAATGGTGATCGGTGTTTCTTCCAGGGCACTGTTTGATTTGACCGTGGAGAACAGAATATTTGAGGAACAGGGGTTGGAGGCATACTGTAGATATCAGGTGGAACATGAGCAGGATATCCTAAAGCCGGGACCGGGCTTCAGACTGATCAAGTCTCTGCTTCGTCTGAACGAGGTGGCGGCTGATAAGAACCTTGTGGAGGTGATCGTGATGTCCCGGAATAGTCCCGATACCTCACTCAGGGTTTTTAACGCCATTGCCCATTATGGTCTGGGGATTACCCGTTCCGCACTGGTGAGTGGAGCTTCCCTTGCTCCCTATCTGAACGCGTTTCATACGGATTTGTTCCTGTCAGCGTGTGAGGAGGATGTGCAGAGAGCCATCGATGGGGGTATCGCAGCAGGAATTATCTGTACGGAGGGCGCAGGCGGACAGATGGGCTATGATGCGCGGATCATTCCTATGTCACCTGCGGGACAAATCAGGATTGCATTTGACGGGGATGCGGTTCTGTTCGGGGATGATTCGGAACTGATCTTCAAGGAAAAAGGTCTGGATGCCTTCGAGGAAAATGAGAGGGCTCATGCCCGCGAGCCTTTGACAGAGGGGCCCTTTGCCCATTTTCTTAAGAAACTGTCCGATTTGCAGAGAGAATTGGGAACGGACAATTGCCCGATCAGAACAGCTCTGGTTACTTCCAGAAGTGCACCGGCTCATGAGAGAGTGATTCGCACCATGCGCGCATGGAATGTCAGGGTGGATGAGGCTTTTTTCCTTGGGGGAATGGACAAGAAAGAGTTTTTACGTGCCTTTGGCGCACAGATATTTTTTGATGATCAGGTGTTACATACCGGCAGTGCGGCTTCCGTGGTGCCTTCTGCGAGGGTTCCATACAGCAGTGCCGGATCCATGGGACGATGGGCGGCAGCCGGCTCCCTGAATTAAAGGTGAAACAATGAGATATGATAATATACAAAGCGGGCGCTTTCTTGAGCGCCCGAATCGCTTTATCGCATATGTGGAGATAAACGGAAAAAGAGAGAAGGTGCATGTAAAGAACACGGGACGCTGTAAGGAGTTGTTGCAGCCTGGAGCTTTGGTGTACCTGGTTAAGAGTGACAGGGAAGAACGTTCCACCGCCTATGATCTTGTGGCAGTGGAAAAGGGGAAACGTCTGGTGAATATTGACTCTCAGGCACCGAATAAGGTGGTGGGTGAATGGCTGAAAAAGAAGGAGCTGTTTCCGGAACTGTCAGCGGTACGCCCGGAGACGGTATATGGCAATTCCAGATTCGATTTTTATATCGAGAACGGGGAGGAAAAGATTTTCCTGGAAGTGAAGGGAGTGACCCTGGAAGAGAACGGAGTGGTCAGCTTTCCGGATGCACCCTCGGACCGTGCAGTCAAACATGTGGAAGAACTGATTGAGGCAAAGAAGAACGGCTACCGGGTCTTTGTCCTTTTTGTGGTTCAGATGCAGGACGTCAGGTGGTTTGAGCCAAACCGGGAGATACATCCCGAATTTGCCGAAGCCTTGTGTCGTGCGGCAGAAGCAGGTGTGGAGATGGTTGCTTATGACTGCTTGGTGGGGACTGACACTTTGCATATCAACAGACCCGTTCCGATTCGCCTTCGAGGATCAGCCCTTGCGGAGGTGCCGGGCAGACTGCTTTGCTGGTATGATGCCAATCGCAGGGTTCTGCCCTGGAGAGAGGAGCCTACGCCCTATCATGTATGGGTGTCGGAAATCATGCTGCAGCAGACCCGGGTGGAAGCTGTGAAGCCTTACTATGCAAGGTTTATGAAGGCATTACCGGATATCCGGGCGCTGGCAGAGACCGGGGAAGAACAGCTGTTAAAGCTTTGGGAGGGACTGGGGTATTACAACCGGGTGCGGAATCTTCAGAAGGCTGCGATACAGATCATCGAGAATTACGGCGGCGTCATGCCGTCAGATTTTGAGGAGCTTCTTAAGCTGACCGGAATCGGACGATATACTGCAGGTGCAATCTCTTCAATAGCCTACGGACAACCTAATCCTGCAGTGGACGGTAATGTGCTCAGAGTGCTTTCCAGATTGAGGATGGATGAAAGGCTGATTTCGGAGGAGAAGGTCAGGCTCTCGGTAGAGAAGGATCTGGCGGAGCTAATGCCGGAAGACAGACCGGGAGATTTCAACCAGGCAATGATGGAAATCGGAGCCTGCGTCTGCATTCCGAACGGGGCACCGCTCTGTGACCGGTGTCCTCTGGAAGATATCTGCAAGGCTCATCTGTCAGGCATGGAGAGAGAGTACCCCAAGAAGGCACAAAAGGCCCCTCGGACGGTAGAAAAGAAGACTGTTTTAGTGATCTGTGATGAGAACAAGACGGTGGTTCAAAAGAGAAAGAACCGTGGTTTATTGGCAGGGATGTATGAATTTCCCGGGATGACGGGACATCGAACCCCGGAGGAGGTTACGGCATATCTGGCAGAAAACGGGATAAAGGTGGTCAGAATCCTGCCTCTTGCGGATACGAAGCATATATTTACACATAAGGAATGGCATATGAAGGGATACATGATTCGTGCCGATGAATTGGAACATGGTGAGCTGAAAGGGGAGGCGGCGGACTGGATTTATATCGATCCCGCAGAAACTGCAGAGAAGTATCCGATTCCTTCCGCCTTCAGCGCCTATGCGAAAATGCTGAATATGAGACAGGGAATGTTTAAGGAACAATGATCCGAATCGCCTGTTGTTCACAGGAGACTGTGATTTTGCTGCTCTTTCTGGCAACTTCACCATCCGTATGTACCCAGAGCGGAGTAGAAGTCTCAATGGTAAGCCCCGGGGCTTTGAATCCGGTGATTCCCTTATAACGGTAGTGTTTTCCTTTAAAAGCAGAAGGCAGTGCCATCAGGACTTTTGGCTTTGACAGATCGGCTGCCATACACATATCCAGAATACCGTCTGTGGCATCTGCCTCAGGGCAGAAGTTGAACCCACCGCCTTCGAAGCGGTGAAGCATACAGACGGTAAAATACATTTTGTCAATCTGAAATACCGTGGTGTCAGATAAAATTATCTTTGCCGATACTTTCTTTGTGCCTATCAATTGCTTCAGGGCAATCCATAAATAAACGATTTTCCCAAGCCCGATTTTGTTAAGAATCTTTTTGATTCCGGAACGGAGAACCTCCTCGCAGGTGGCAGCATCGTAGCCGATACCGCAGCTGACCGCAAAACGGTGGGTTTCTCCGTCTTCATAGGTCACGGTTCCCAAATCGAAAGCCTGTTCCCTGCCGGAGCTGAGAATCAGTTCCAGAGCCTGGGCAGGATTGGAGGGAATCCTCAGATCTCTGGCAAAATCATTGCTGGAACCCGTGGGAAGATAGCCGATTACGGCACGGGAGGTATCGGTGATACCCTGCAAAGCTTCATTGATTGTCCCGTCACCGCCCAATATGATGAAGTGTACCGGAGTTTCTTTGCTGTCTGCCATTATCTTTGCCGTCAGTGCAGCCACATCTCCGGGATGCTTGGAGAAATAAGCACAATAGGCAACTTCTCTTTGCTGTAGGATAGGCTCCACCTGTTTTTCCCAGATCCTGATTCCTTTTCCGGAACGGGATGCGGGATTGATGATGATATGATACATGTCTTTGCCTCTTTTTGTCGGATTTTATACTATTTTACCGCCGGATTCTTCATAAGTAAATAAGAAATACAAGAATTACAAGACTTGCGAAGAGCTCTTTTATTCGGTATAATACTGACTGTGAATGTATATTTATGAAAAACGAAAGTATTTTATTAAAATATTCTGTCGGGAAGCGGAGATGGAATGGCAAAAGTACGATTGTTAAGATATGCTGTAGTTCATTTTCTGGTGGATCTTGGCTGTACCTTATTAGTATTGGGACGAATTTGTCCCCAGAGCAATTCGGCAATGGTAATACTATTATATAATTTTTTTGCCTTTGCAGTACAGATGCCCATGGGATTAGTTGCTGACAAGATAGGCAGATGTCGGTATTTTGCGGCGGCAGGGTGTCTCCTGGTACTGGCGGGCTGGCTATTGCCGGCCGGAGTGCCTGCTGCCATGACAGCCGGACTGGGGAATGCCGCCTTTCACGTTGGTGGGGGTCTGAATACGTTGAACGAGAGCGGTGATAAAGCGGGTCCTCTGGGGCTGTTTGTTTCGACAGGAGCCTTTGGGGTATATTTCGGCGGTCAGTGGGCGTTGAACGGATATGATCCATATATATGTCTTTTGTTGGGAATTTCAGCCCTTGTTTTA
>SAMEA3663269__coassemble_428_pt1 | contig 15424 bp, 14 predicted proteins | sample SAMEA3663269__metabat2_low_PE_038 | metagenome-assembled genome bin SAMEA3663269 (sample SAMEA3663269) | pig gut metagenome | biome: pig gut; feature: pig-associated habitat; material: faeces | place: China | collected 2013
GACCGGCTTCTGGAAAGCCTGCGCCCCTCCGAAGCCCAGTCACAACCGATTCCTTCTTCAGGGGAGATTGCAGATATTTTAGCTTCCTCAGAAACACCTTCTGTTGAAGCTACACCATCGGAACCTTCTGCAACATTGCCCGAACCTGAGCCTGTTCCGGAACCCGTTGAGAATCCATACAAAGCTGCCTATCTGGCCAATACGGATATGGCTGCATGGATACAGATTCCCGACACCCCGGTGGATTATCCCGTGATGTGGACTCCTCGGGATGAAGAATATTATCTTCTGCGAGGTTTTGACGGAAAGAGCAATCAAAACGGATGTCTGATTCTGGATACCGACAGTTGCGTGAATCCCCTGACCACCAATTTGATCATTCATGGTCACAACATGAAAAGCGGTGAGATGTTCGGAAGCCTTATGAAGTATCAGAATGAAGAATACTATCAGGCACACAAGGAAATTATTTTGTATACACCCGAATGTCAGCGTAACTATGAAGTAATTGCCGTCTTTCCTTCCCAGGTATACAAAAAAAAGGATAAGGTATTTAAGTTCTACCAGTTCTTCCGGGCAGACACAGAGGAAGAATTTGATTACTTTTACAACAACATAAAAAATCTCTCCCTATACGATACCGGTGTCACAGCAGAGTTTGGCGATCATTTTCTCACCCTCTCCACCTGTGCGTACCATGTGACAAACGGGCGTTTTGTGGTAATCGCCAAGGAAACCGAACCCGGCGACGCCTACTACCCTATTGAGAAATAAATGTGCTTTTACAATAAATCAACCCCAAGGAGGTCAATAAATGAAAAAGAAATTTAAAGCACTGTTTTTTACATTGGCCGCAATCGCAATCTGCGCATTTCTGCCAAAAGGCAACACCCTTACCGTTAACGCTGCCGAAAGTTACTCGGTTGAGTACGTGGGCGGTACCTATGACGCCTGGCGTTACCAGCCCGGAACTTCTTTCGACGAACCTAAGGGACATGGACCTTTAGGTGAACTGATGCTAAAGCTGAAGGATGGCGATACCGTAATCGTTTTCCAGGGCGATACCGCTCCCAAAACAAATCTTGATTTAGGTTCCGTAAAGCTTAACAATCTGACAGTTCACCAGGGTGTACAGGTTGTTGTATTTACCGGCGGTATTAATGAATGCTATGTACTTGCAGGCGCATTTGCAGCCATCAACGGTGACGTAACCACTGCCCACATCTACGGTCCCACGACCTGTACCTTCAACAACAACGTGCTTGATATGTACTGGCACATGGAGGATTCCCCTTCTTCCAATATTTCCTGCAATGGTACTGTAGGTTACTTTAATGCGAGTTACGCATCCAGCGGAAGCTATTGGGCTGCTTTCTACAGCATTGCCAAAGGACAGCACATCATCAAAGATGGTAAATATAATGTTCCCTCCTGGGCCTATGGTACCGAAGAGGATTATCTCAAAACCAAGAACGCCGGGGCCGCTCCCGGCACCACCACTCCTTCGAATCCCGGTTCTGATGAATACGACAGTGTTCCCAAGACCGGCGACAGCAATACCGTACTCCTGTTATTCTGTGCGGCCATTCTGTCCTTCACTGCAAGTGCAATTCTCAGAAGAAAAGAAAGCAATTAATACCTGTGCATATCAAAACAGCCCTGCTAAAAGCAGGGCTGTTTCTTTTACTATTAAATTATCTGTTACCTTGTCGCGAATACATTTTTATATATCATTTCATCTTTGTATATGTTGAGAGCAACTGCCAAATCTCCGGTGTTCCATATCCCAGTCTCCAGGCGGCTACGCCACCGATGCCTTTGGTTGCCATCACATTTAACTTAATCTTAATGGAATCCACATCTTCCAGCCAGATCTGATACGTAATCTCTCCCTCTTTCCATTCCAGATAATTCTGGCAGGCAGTATCATCCATCACTATTTCTTCGCGTCTTCCTGTGCCGGTAATGTACTTATCGAGATTGTTTAACGTTATTGCCTCATCTGTAACCTTGTTGCCTTCCGTCTTCCACACTCTGGTATACAGGGGCACTGCATTGATTATCTTTTCTGCCGGCATCTGTTCCAAGAGTCTGTCCAGACCCCCCGAAACATACCCTATGCTTGCCACACTGCCTGCCTCACCGCAGCCACCCCAATGCTCATCATACCCCATCATGATAACATAGTCCGTAACCTGCCCCTGGATATCGAACCTCATGGCATTATTGGAATTCACTGGCACATAAGTATCTACCGAAAGTGTCAATCCCTGTTTTCTGCAAAGCACTGACAATTCCCGCAGGAATTGAATAAAGTGTACTCTGGTTTCCCCTGACAGTTTTTCAAAGTCAAGATTAATACCGTCCAGCCCCAGCTCTGTTGCCTTGGCTACCATCGCCTCTGCCATTGCCCTGCGCTTTGTGGTAACTGAAAAGATTTCATAGGTATCCACAATCGGCAGACCGTTATTCAGGCAGTAATTGAAGTCATCCCATACCCCCCATACCTTCAACCCTGCCTTGTGTGCTTTCTCTACATATCTGGCAGATTCAAAAGATTCATAGTTTCCTTCTGCGTCTTTCAGGCTGAACCAGGTTGGTGCAATCACATTGATCCCTTTTCCCTCTGCCATCATGGAATCCAGATTGTCATTTCCTGCTGTACTGTAAATCGCATGCCACCCCAGATTTACTCTCCCTTCCAGACCATTCCCCTGATATTTTTCCGGTTTCCAGTCAGTAACGGGATTTTCCACTTCCGTGTTCATATTTACCAGCTTTTTATTCTCAACATATCCGATCATGGAATCTGCTGTTTTAACCTTGCTCCAGGTCTCCATTTGCTCCAGAACTTCAACAACATCACCTTTTTTCATGTCCTTAAGAATCGGGCTCTTAATCCCCCCCTGTATACGCAGCTGGGTATCCTTTGCAATGTCATAGGTCTTCTTTATTCCCCACTCTGTATAGACCTGCATATGTCTGTCATATACATCATAAGAAAAGTTTGCGAATTTTCTCACGAAATCTGCCGCCAGATAAAGCTTTTCTCCCTCTTGAAAGCAGATCTTATAGTTTAATGCGTGAGCTCCTTCCGCATCATAATAGGATGTATCGTCCAATGCTACCTCCACTGTATCAACAGCGGAAGTGTACAGAAGCTTCTGTTCATAATTATCTATATAAAAACCGTCGTTGAAATATTTTGCGACAGTATCAAAGTCAAAATAAACCTTACCTCCTGATACAACGGCGCATTCCTCCACCATCTCATCCTGAAGAACAATCACCAGACCGCCATCAGAACCATCTACGGATAAATCTGCAACTCCATAGTACTCATCCAGATCGGCATACTCCGTACCATAACTGTATTTGTCCATAATCTTTCTGCCGAAAGCAGCTGCTCCGATAATGAATATCAAAAGAATTGCGATAATTGCAGGTATCACTTTTTTCATTTTGTGTCTTGACCCCTTCTTTATGTATGTTAAGTGTGCGTAGCTGACCATGTCAAACGACATGACCAGCTACATTGTACCACACTCATTTCGCGAAGTCATTACCATTTTTTTGACTATTGCCCCAGCCAGAGAGGCAACCCATAGTTTCCGGCAATAGTCAGTTCATTAACCGGTCAGTAACAGTTTACCCTGTCGAAACGCACCTGTTCAATCTTACCTGCGCTTCCGAACACATAATCCGCCATGTAAGGACTGTCTTCACACACTGCCTTGGCAGCAGCTTCCCCGGGAAGTGCAGTTCTTCCATCCACGAACAGCTCAACACCGCAGTTGCGCATCTGTTCCAACAATGACTGCATATTGATTCTGGCTACTGCCATTTCGGAAGATACTCTTCTCATCTTTTGATTCAATATGATACCTCCGTTTTCCCTTTACAACCAAAAGGAATGTGATGAATTGCAAATGCCCCGACTGTACTTTTTGAATGAATCGTAAAACAAATTGATTTTAAGTTGAATTATTTTAAGATAATATGAAAAGACTAGTTGAAAAATATGAAGTTGCAGACGCCATCATGTGCGCGTCAGCACTTGTAAGACATCCTTTAGAATACAATATCAGAATTTAGATATTTCCCATATAATATAATAGGATGAAGTGGGCAAACAGCCCTGTAAACGTCAGTCGAATATGAGAGTAATTCCTCCTTCCCCGTACTGAGTACCGGAGCATTTACATTTATGATTATAAATTATCACTTAAGATAACGCAATACGATTTTAGAAATCATAAAAAATTATTAAAGTTATTTACCTGCTATTGACTTAATGTATGTTAGAGGATATGATACTTTTAATCACTCGGCATGCCTTAAATGCAGAAAGGAAGGGTTATCGCATGAAAATAGAAAAAGTAAATGAAAATCAGATCCGCTGTACTCTCACCCGCGAAGATCTGCTAAGCCGTGAGCTGAAAATCAGTGAACTTGCTTACGGAACAGAGAAAGCGAAAACCCTGTTCCGCGACATGATGCGTCAGGCTAATTTTGAATTTGGCTTTGAGGCAGAGGACATTCCTCTGATGATAGAAGCGATCCCTTTAAATTCCGAATGCATTGTACTGATTATCACAAAGGTGGAGGATCCCGAAGAACTGGATACCCGGTTTGCGCGTTTTGCTCCGTCCGTCACAGAGGACAACGACGATGAGGCTTCTTTCCCTGCCAATGAAGTCCTGGATCTCTTCCACAAAATACAGTCTGATTCTGCCGAAACGGTTTCTTCCGCAGCCTCTCAAGGCGAAGAAAATGCCGGCGCAGCAAAACCGGTATCGCGTATCTTCCGTTTTTCCGCGCTTACCAGGGTTATGAGTGTATGTTCCCTGATCCTCCCCTGCTTTTCGGGTCGGAGTTCTCTTTATAAATCTAAGAATGACGAAGAATATTTTCTCCTGCTGACAGATGAACCGGAGCATCAGGAATCCTTTGACAAAGTAAGCAATACGGTTTCCGAATACGGTTCGCTGGTCAAAAACATGACTGCCGGAACCGGCTATCTGGAAGAGCACTGTGAGGTTTTGATACGTGGCAACGCAGTTGATTCCCTCGGAAATGCCTGAACAACAAAATAATGGTCACAAAAACAGCCGTATCGAAAGAGCACTTACCCCTTCCGATACGGCTGTACCTTTTTTAACTTATACCTCTTCGATTGCCTTCATCAGAGCATCAATATCTATACCATGCACCATAGCCGCCTCTTCCAGGGATTCTCCCTGTGCAGAGGGACATCCAAGGCAATGCATTCCCGCTTCCAGCAATACGGGGGCAACCTCCGGATTCGTGCGCAGAATTTCACCGATTGTCATTTCCTTTGTAATTTTGCTCATTGTCGCATTCTCCTTTCCCACATCCCTCGCTCCCGGCGGACTTAACCCGGTACATTCCCGGTCGGCATCAGACATCTCACGCCCGCCACCGCCGAACATTCCGGGGATGTCTGTAATCAGTATATTACTTTCCCCAAAAGTTGACAAGCTATTCTTTTGTATACAAAAAAGTACACTCTGCTACCTTGACTGAATGTACTGTTTTTCATATAATGGACTCAGAGAATTAGAAACGATTTTATCGCTTATATACTAATTCAAATACTAATAGGAGGGTATTTTTAAATGAAACCAATTGAAACAGATTTTGTACGTGGCAAATGGGATAAAGAAGTAAACGTACGCGACTTTATCCAGAGGAACTATCATCCCTATGACGGCGATGATTCCTTCCTTGCAGGCCCTACCCAGAACACCAAGGATCTCTGGGCAATGGTGCTTGATCTTCAGAAGAAGGAAAGAGAAGCAGGCGGCGTTCTTGACATGGACACCAAGGTTGTTTCCACCATCACATCCCATGGCCCCGGCTACCTTGACAAGAGCAAGGAGACCATCGTAGGCTTCCAGACCGATAAGCCTTTCAAGAGATCCCTGCAGCCTTACGGCGGTATCCGTATGGCAGAGAAGGCTTGTGCAGACAATGGCTACGAAGTAGACCCTGAGATTTCCGAGTTCTTCTCCACTCACAGAAAGACTCACAACGCAGGCTGCTTTGATGCTTACAACCAAGAGATGAGAGCCTGCCGTTCTTCCCACATTATTACCGGTCTTCCCGATGCTTACGGCCGCGGACGTATCATCGGTGACTACAGACGTGTTGCTCTGTATGGTATCGACAGACTGATCGAGGACAAGCAGGCACAGAAGGATTCCACCGGACGTGTGATGACTGACGATGTTATCCGTCTTCGTGAAGAGCTTTCCGAGCAGATGGTTGCTCTGAAGATGATGAAGGAGATGGCAGCTTCCTATGGCTGTGACATTTCCAATCCCGCTACCAACGTTAAGGAAGCTATCCAGGCAGTATACTTCGGATACCTCTGTGCAGTTAAGGAGCAGAACGGTGCAGCTATGTCCCTGGGACGTACTTCCACCTTCCTTGATATCTACGCTGAGAGAGACTTGGCTAACGGTACCTTCACCGAGGAACAGATTCAGGAGTTCGTTGACCACTTCATCATGAAGCTTCGTTGCATTAAGTTCGCTCGTACACCCGAGTACAACCAGATTTTCGCAGGTGACCCTGTATGGGTAACTGAGTCTCTTGCAGGTGTTGGTGTAGACGGACGTCACATGGTTACCAAGATGAGCTTCCGTTATCTGAACACCCTGTACAACCTGGGCGCTTCACCCGAACCCAACCTGACCGTACTCTGGTCCACCAGACTTCCTGAAGGCTTCAAGAAGTTCTGTGCTAAGACCTCCATCGAGACCTCTTCCATCCAGTACGAGAACGATGACCTGATGAGAGTAACCCACGGCGATGACTATGGTATCGCTTGCTGCGTATCCTCCATGGTAATCGGTAAAGAGATGCAGTTCTTCGGCGCACGTGCAAACGTAGCTAAATGTCTGCTGTACGCTCTGAACGGTGGTGTTGACGAGGTTACCAAGAAGCAGGTTGGTCCCAAGTATCGTCCTGTGGAAGGTGATGTTCTTGACTTCGAGGATGTTAAGAGCAAATTCGTAGATATGCTTGAGTGGCAGGCAGATGTTTATGTAAACACTCTGAACATCATCCACTACATGCATGACAAGTACTGCTATGAGAGAGCAGAGATGGCTCTTCATGACAGAGACGTTAAGAGATACTTCGCAACCGGTGTTGCAGGTCTTTCCATCGTAGCTGACTCCCTGTCCGCTATCAAGTATGCAAAGGTTGAGCCTATCCGTGATGAAGACGGCGTAATCGTTGACTTCAAGACCACAGGCGACTTCCCCAAGTACGGTAACGATGATGATCGTGTAGACGAGATTGCACAGTGGGTTGTTCATACCTTCATGACTGCTGTCAGAAGACATCACACCTATCGTAACGGTGTTCCTACCACTTCCATCCTGACCATTACCTCTAACGTTACCTATGGTAAGGCTACCGGTAATACTCCTGACGGACGTAAGAAGGGACAGCCTTTCGCTCCCGGTGCTAACCCTATGCACGGTCGCGATACTCACGGTGCGGTAGCATCCCTGTCTTCCGTTTCCAAGCTTCCTTTCAATGATGCACAGGATGGTATCTCCAATACCTTCACCATCATTCCCGGAGCTCTCGGAAAAGAGGATCAGGTATTTGCAGGTGACATCGAGCTTGACCTGAACAAATAAGCATCTTGCTACAAGTAGCTTAAACTATTTCAGTGGAAGGAGACACTATGGACGAGAACAAAATGGTTGATGACCTCATCAAAATGCTGGATTCCGGCATGACCGAGGGAGTAGGTCACGTCAACGTGGATTACTCTGAGGAAGCAAAGCAGCCTAAGAACGTTCAGACAATGGGCTGTGCGGATTGTTCCAGGACGCCGTTGGCCTGCAGTGTACCTACACTTCACCAGGGACTGGATGACTATCAGTAATCCATTACCTTAACAACTAATTCCCGTAGGAGCGGGGAACCGCTCTTACGGCATCAAAAAAGGAGGAAATAATTATGGCAGCTAGCACAGCACAGGTTGATAATCTTATAAACTTATTGGATGGTTACGCTACAAAGGGCGGACATCATCTCAACGTAAACGTTCTCAACAGAGACACTTTATTGGACGCTCAGAAGCATCCCGAGAACTATCCTCAGCTTACCATCCGTGTATCCGGATACGCTGTAAACTTCATCAAGCTGACTCCCGAGCAGCAGAATGACGTTATCACTCGTACCTTCCACGAGGCAATCTAAGAGCTTTTCGGATGCTATCGTATAGTGCACAAAAAACGCTTGAACAAAAAGTTCAAGCGTTTTTTATTAAGTATTCTCCGGATTTATCTTCTCCTAATGTTAACTTATCTAATCAAATTCTCCCTGCTGCCGCTTTCGTCTGTCTCTTTCTTTCTTTCATACATCGATTTATCAGCCTTCTGTATACATCCCATCAACGTCAATCCTTTTTCGCCATTTATGCAGCACGCACCAATACTGGCATGGAACGGATAAGGTTTTCCCGATTCTTCTCTTACCCTGACCATTTCCCTTTCAAAATCACGGATAAATTTTTCATGTCTTTGAGAATCTTCTGACTGTAGAATGGCAGCAAACTCATCCCCACCGACTCTGGCACATATCTCTTCCGGTCCGATTAATCTTTTCACCGTTTCGGCAAGCATGCATAACGCTGCATCACCTTCCTGATGTCCAAAGTTATCGTTAATAAATTTTAAATCATCCATGTCAATACTAACTACAGAGAGATACAGCTTACTGTTCTCCTGTTTATGCATATCTTCATACATCGCGCGAAGATGCTTCTCAAAACCTCTCCTGTTATAGATACCTGTCAAAGGATCCATCTGATATAGATTTCGTATTTCTTCCAGACCTGTAATCTGTCTGTGTATCTCTGCATCCTGAATTACGTTTGCGATACAAGTCACATAAGCCTGTGCATAACAGTCAATCCATGTATTTGCTTCATATACCAGAACCATGTAACCGTAACACTTATTTTTATAATGGATTCCCACAATTAAATACTGCCCGACTTGTGCTTCCTCCAATATATGCTCAGGTAATAACTCTTTTTTCGGGAATCTTTCATCCGATACTTCGACGCCCCATGGTGCAGTGAAAACACGTTTCAATATCATATAATCCGTAAAGCCCTCATTGGGCTCTTCTTCCTCCTCATCAGGCGGCTCACACAGACAGAGATACCCCTTTGCAGCACAGGTATCCTTAAAATACTTAGCAATCACTCGCAGGTACTCATCTTCGTCATAAGCATCCTGACACTCCGTGGTCATGAATATAACCTGTCTGATGTCTTTATCTTTTTTATAGAGCTTCTGTATTTCATCCTCCCAGTCCTCCACCACTACCTGAGAACCACAGCCACAGCTGCGATACAACACCACCTCAGGATTGATATACTCCACTTTCTCCTGTGGTATGCCGTTATTCACTCTGTCTATTATCTCCACAGCCTTTTCTGCCAGCTCATCATAATGCACACACACACTGGTAATGGACGGGAAATAACGCATAGACTCCAATGTATTGTCATAACCCGAAACACAGACATCCTCCGGAATTCTGACTCCACGGCGCTTTAATTCATCGCACACTGATACTGCCATATGATCATTTGAACAGATAATTGCCTGGGGATAAGTTTCTCTTCCTTCCATAAACCAGTCTACTGCCTGTTTCCCTTTTTCCCTCCAATAATCTCCTTCAAATACCATATGCTCTGTCACAGGGATACCCGCTTCTTCCATCACATCCAAAAAGCCCTGATAGCGGTCTCTTGCATCCGGATAACTCATTTTCCCCTGCATAAAACAGATATCACGGAATCCATGATGAACCACAAAGTGCCTAACCATGTCGGCCATCGGTTTTCGACTGCTGACCAGAACACTATAGAACTGCTCTCTTATTCTTCTGAGATACACTACCGGGCACTTTGCTTCCGCTTTCAACTTCTGTGCCAGTTCATCTTCTATACCATCAATAAAAAAGGTATCTTCCGCGACAATAATACCATCAAAAGAACTAATGTCAGGCAGCTGTAATATCGTTTTCTCACCTTCAGCATAAAGTACGTTGTCACCATATCCACCGTATACTGCAAAACCAAACACACTATAACCAAGGCTGCCTGCTTTTGCAAAAACAGTCTTCATTATACGCTTTTGATATTCTTCCGGAAGTTCCCCAATAAACACCGCAATTCTCTTACTCATTTGTATCACCCATTTATTTACCGACTGATGAAACATGTGATATATTTACTATAAATCCGTTGCAATTCGCATAACGCCTTTGTATATATCTTGCTATTTTAGGACTTCTTTTGCAAACACATTTTGTGCTGTTATATTGGTTTTTTGTGTTATTATTGTGTCTTTTTCCGTACAATCTATATTTCATAGACTGTTCGTCTTTTATTTTTTATCTGTTTCTGATATACTAAATAGAGTAATTTGATGACACGAAAGGAGTTATTGATATGCAAGGAAGAATTCATTCCCTTGAAAGCTTCGGTACCGTTGACGGACCCGGAACCCGATTTGTGGTATTTGTACAGGGATGCCCCATGAGATGTGCTTACTGTCATAATCCCGATACCTGGAAAATGGACGGCGGCACTATGATGGAGCCCTCATATATTATTGAACAATACGAAAGAAACAGTGCCTTCTACCAAAACGGTGGCGGTTTAACCGTCACCGGAGGAGAGCCACTGATGCAGATTGATTTTCTTTTGGAACTTTTTACGCTGGCGAAAGCAAAAAAGATTCACACTTGTATTGACAGTTCCGGAATCGCCTTCAATCCGGATAATGCAACACAGCGGGAAAAGCTGGACAGGCTCATGGCTCTCACTGATCTGGTCATGCTTGACATCAAGCATATCGATCCGGAAAAGCATCTGGAACTGACACAGCAGAAGAACACAAACATCCTGAAATTCGCTGAGTATCTGAACGAGAAGCATGTTGATATGTGGATTCGCCATGTTGTGGTGCCCGGTATCACTGACGATGAAAAATATCTGTATGACCTCGGATATTTCATTGGTCAGTTCAGCAACCTAAAAGCGCTGGATGTATTGCCTTACCATACCATGGGTGAGAAGAAGTACGAAAGTCTGGGAATGGAGTATCGTCTGAAGGGCGTTCCTCCTATGGACAAAACACTGCTTCTGGACAAAAAGAAAGCTATTTTGGAAGGAATCAAAAAAAGACGCGAAGAATGTCATTTATAACCTTAATATTCTTTGTTATGTACTTTTTATTTTTTGTGAAATAGATATTGTATTTCAAATGCTTTTATATTACAATAAGAATTGACATTGATAATTTTCTGTCAGACATAAGGAGGATAAGATTATGGCATATACGATTGGTGATGCTTGTGTAGCTTGTGGTGCATGCGAGGCTCAGTGCCCTGTTGGAGCTATCAGCATGGGCGACGGCAAGTTCGAAATCGATCCCGATAAGTGCATCGATTGCGGTTCTTGCGCAGGTCAGTGCCCTACCGGAGCTATTGCTCAGGCATAAGAGACGGTACCGAAAGAAAGACACTTCTACGAAGTGCCTTTCTTTTTTTTATTTAGCTTCAAGAATCTGTTTCTCTTTTTTCGCAACAATTCATCCATCTTCTTGTAGTATTCCTCGTCTCTTTCCTCAATTCTTTTATCCCTCTTCTCCTCCCGTTCTTCTTGCATTCTGAACTGGTAATCCAGTTCCTTGACAACGCTTTCCTTGATTTCCCGACAGAGCTCTCCGTTATTCTCCTTCAGCGTCTCTCTGATCAACTGCTGAAGGAGCCATTGCAGTCTCTTAGATTTTTCTTCCCTGGATTCTTCAGAAATCGTTTCAGGACTCCTTTCAACTATGTCTATAGAAAGGCCTGTCCTATCGTTATTTTTCTCCCCGTTTTCCTTATCAGACAACACATCCAGCCTGCCATCCTTCAAAATCATCTTGATAGCCTTCAATTGCAGCCCCCTTTCCTTCATACCCTTGATCTTCTTAAAACGTGCCACATCCTCTTCTGTATAATAGCGATGTCCCAATTCATTGCGTTTAATCGGAAGATGTAATTCGTCCTCCCAGTAGCGCAGCACATGGCTCTCCACCGCAACCTCCTTAGCAGCGTCTGAAATCAATAAATAGTTGTTCATAACCTCTCCTTTCCTGTAAGTACAACTATATTACATGTATAAAACATTAACCGGCTCATCCTAATACGCAAAAAGAGAATGCGCCTTTCGCACATTCTCTTTTGTAATCAGCTATTTGAATCATTATTATAAGATGGATCCAGATTGGCAAACTTAGTATATTCAGGCAACCAGGCAAGCTTTACCGTACCAATGGGACCATTTCTCTGTTTTGCAATGATAACCTCTGAAATCCCCTTATCCTTAGTGTCTTTATTGTAATAATCATCCCGATACAGGAACATCACCACATCAGCGTCCTGCTCAATCGCACCGGATTCACGCAGGTCTGACAACATGGGTCTCCGGTCATCCCTCTTTTCCACCGCACGGGAAAGCTGAGACAGGGCAATCACAGGGATATTCAGCTCTCTGGCCAGGGACTTGAGTGCTCGGGATATATCTGAGATTTCCTGCTGTCTGGACTCTGTTTTACCACTACCTGACATCAACTGCAAATAGTCAATCATGACAATTGCCAGATTATGCTCCAATTTATACTTTCTGCATTTGGAACGCAGTTCTGAAATAGAGATACCGGGTGTATCATCTATGATCAGATTTGACTTACCCATCTGCCCCGCCGATTCAATCAATTGTTCCCATTCCTGATCGTTCAACTGTCCTGTACGAAGCTTCTGTGCATCTACCTTGGACTCCAGTGAAAACATTCGATTAATGAGCTGTTCCTTACTCATTTCCAGACTAAACAGGGCGACAGTCAGATTCTTCTTGAAAGCCATATATTCAGCCAGGTTCAGCTCAAATGCCGTTTTACCCATGGAAGGACGTGCCGCCACCAGTATCAGATCCGAAGGCTGCATACCTGCGGTACGATAATCCAGATCAATAAATCCTGTAGGGATTCCCGTCACACTTCCCTTATTTCTGGAAGCTTTCTCAATTTTTTCCAAGGCATTTGCCACTATCTGACGCACCGGAACAAAATTGTCCGTGGTACGCCTCTGAACCAGTTGGAAGACCCTCTTTTCCGTATCCTCCAGGATATCCTCCATGCTCTCCTTACCCGCATAACAGGTATTGGCTATTTCCTCATTCAGCTTAATCAATCTTCGGAGCATGGCCTTCTCAGATACGATCTTGGCATATTCCCGCACATTGGTAGAAGTAAACTCTGCAGTACCCAACTCTTTAACAAATTCCAGTGCACTGACCTCCGGAGGAACATCCTTCTCCTTCAGCTTATTCTGGAGAGTAACCAAATCTACCGGAGCACCGATATTATTCAGTTCTACCATAGTGTCAAAGACAATGCCATATTGCTTATTGTAAAAATCTTCTCCGGTAATCACTTCCGAAGCTGTCACAATCGCATCCCGGTACATGATCATGGATCCGATAACAGCCAACTCTGCCTCCAAATTGTGAGGCATGATCTTCTTTATTACATTTTCTTCCATAAAAACCTCACAGCAGACCTCAAGGGCACACTACTACACGGAACACTACTTACGCTTCAGTTACCTTTACGATGAACTTACCGGTTACCTGAGGATGCAGCTTTACCAATACTTCATAATTTCCAAAGCTTTTCAACGCCTCCGGCAGCTGGATTTTCTTCTTGTCCAGTTCAATGCCGTGCTGTTCCAGGAATGCAGCTGCAATTTCTTTGGAAGATACTGAGCCAAAGGTTCTTCCGCCTTCTCCCGCCTTGATCTTCAGCACCACCTGCATATTTTCCAAACGCCCCGCCAATTCCTTCGCTGCTTCAAGGCGCTCCTTTGCCAGCTTCTCCTCATTTGCCTTCTGAAGCTTTAAATCATTCATATTCTTGGCAGAGGCTTCAACACCGATTTTCTTGGGCAAAATATAGTTTCTTGCAAACCCCTCACTTACCTCAACGAGATCACCCTTTTTCCCAAGCTTCTTTTCATCCTGTAGCAGAATTATCTTCATTTTCAATCACTCCTTCCAAATTCACATTAAATCTCATTATTCTCTAACATCGTATCTATCGTCTGTTTCAGCACACCGATAGCTTCTATGATGCCGACACCCTCCATCTGACAGGCTGCCGTACTCAGATGGCCACCGCCACCCATCTTTTCCATGATGACCTGTACATTGACCTCATCAATGGAACGGGCACTGATATAGATTTTTCCTTGATAGTCCGTGAGCACAAAGCTCGCCTTGATACCTTTTATATTCAACAGTTCATTGGCAGCCTGGGCCCCGATGATGGTCGGACTGGGCAAATCATCTGCGGTACAGATGGAAATTGCGAAGTACTGCTTATAGATCTCAGCCTGGCTGACCGCATCCGCCTTGGCCTTATACTCCAGCGCATCTTCTCTGAACAGCTTACGCACACGGGTCACATCCGCACCGTTTCTTCTCAGAAATGCTGCTGCCTCAAAGGTACGCACACCTGTTTTTGTCATAAAGTTGCTGGTATCCACCATAATTCCGGAGAACATGCAGTCTGCCTCCTCCGGTCTGATCTTCACATTGTCATAGGTATATTGCAAAATCTCAGATACCATCTCAGATGCGGAAGAAGCATAAGGCTCCACATAAGAGAGAGTTGCATTCTCAATGGTATCCGTACCCTGTCTGTGATGATCCAGCACCACAACGGATTTGCACACGCGCAACAGGTCGGGACACTCTGTTATCGACGGTTTGTTAACGTCAACCACTACCAGTACGCAGTTGCCACCGGCCGCATCCAATGCCTGCTGACTGTTGATTATCATATCTTCATAGTCCGGATTCCCCTTAAACAAATCAACAATGGGCTGAATGGAGGACGGAACCTCATTCAACACAATATGTGCTTTTCGTTCCAGATTCTGGGCGATTCCATAGATTCCCACAGCAGCACCGAAGCTGTCTGCATCCGGCATCCTGTGTCCCATAACCAGAACCAGATCTTTGCCCGTGATAATCTCTCGAAGTGCATGTGCCTTGACGCGTGCCTTCACCCTGGTATTCTTTTCCACCTGCTGACTCTTTCCGCCGTAATAGGTGATACTCTCAGGAGTCTTGATAACTGCCTGATCGCCTCCTCTTCCCAACGCAAGGTCAATTGCATTTCGTGCAAACTCATAGTTCTGGGCATAAGAAAGCCCATCCAGTCCGACACCGATACTGATGGTTACCGCCATCTCGTTACCGATATTCACAGTCTTAACCTCTTCCAACAGGTCAAACCTGCTCTCCTGT
>SAMEA3663269__coassemble_435_pt1 | contig 15339 bp, 12 predicted proteins | sample SAMEA3663269__metabat2_low_PE_038 | metagenome-assembled genome bin SAMEA3663269 (sample SAMEA3663269) | pig gut metagenome | biome: pig gut; feature: pig-associated habitat; material: faeces | place: China | collected 2013
CGCATATACATGCAGTTCGTTTCGGACCAGCTTGGGAAACAGGCACCAGTCGTTGTGGGGGAGCCTTATTATCAATTGGGGTTGGCTTATGGTGAGGACACTGCTAAACTGATTCAGGAACTGGTAGATGAGGGATACTTTACCAGAACTGCAGATGGTGGTGTTTATCTCACAAACTGGGAAAGTTACATCTATCATTTTAACTAATCTGTTACATAAACAGAAAGGACAGTAAACTGTATTATGGCAAAGGTTATAACGGATGCGACCCTGGAATATATTGAGGCTTTGGCGGAACTGGAGCTGTCCGGGGAAGAGAAGGAAGCAGCCAAAAGAGATATGGGACGGATGCTGGATTACGTTGAAAAGATGAACGAATTGGACACCACGGGGATAGAGCCTATGTCTCATGTGTTTCCGGTGCAAAATGTATTTCGTGAGGACAAGGTTCAGCGTGAAGGAGGCTCAGTGGCTACTTTGCGAAATGCACCATGTCATAAAGAAGGAATGTTTGTGGTTCCCAGGACATTTTGACGCAGCCTGAGAAAACTGTACTGATAGAAAGGATGAAGGCAGAAATTGGACAAATCAGCACTTTTGGAGATGAGCGCCACGGAACTTGCTGAAGCTATCAGGAAGAGAAAAACGACAGCCGCAGAGGCAATGGAAGCCGTACTGGAACAGATAGAAAGAACAGAAGAGTGTTATCATTGCTATGTGACGATTGACAGGGAACGTGCTCTGCTGCAGGCAACAGAGATACAAAAGAAGATAGAGACAGGGGAAGTCACCGGTCCTTTGGCGGGGGTGCCGGTTGCCATCAAGGACAACATATGTACAGAAGGAATGAGAACAACCTGTGCTTCCCGTATGCTTGAAAACTATATTCCGACCTTTTCGGCACAGGCGGTGTTGAACCTGGAAAAGGCGGGAGCGATTGTAATCGGGAAAACCAATATGGATGAGTTCGCTATGGGGTCAACAACAGAGACTTCAGCATTTGGCGTAACGAAAAATCCATGCAATTCGGAATATGTACCGGGGGGATCGTCGGGAGGTTCCGCTGCTGCAGTGGCTTCCGGGGAGTGTTTCTTCGCTCTTGGTTCAGATACCGGTGGTTCGGTCAGGCAGCCGGCCGCTTATTGTGGCATCGTGGGGATGAAGCCTACCTATGGTACTGTGTCGAGATATGGACTTGTGGCATATGGGTCTTCCCTTGATCAGATAGGACCGCTTTGCAAGACAGTAGAAGACTGTGCCGTTGTGCTGGAAACCATTGCCTCATATGACAGTAAGGATTCCACCTCCATAAAAAGAGAAGAGGGTGATTTTACAGCGGCATTGATCAGGAATGTACAGGGAATGCGAATCGGTGTACCGAGAGACTACCTGGGTGCGGGACTCTCTGAAGAGGTTAGAGATGCGGTGGTGCGTGCTGCGGAATTGCTGCGGACAGAAGGAGCAAAGGTGGAGGAGTTTGACCTGAGTCTGGTGGACTATGCGGTTCCGGCTTATTATACCATAGCATCTGCAGAGGCAAGTTCCAATCTCGAACGCTATGACGGAGTCAAGTACGGGTACCGCGCCGATGAAGTGCGGGATCTTCATCAGATGTACAGAAAAACCCGCGCGCAGGGGTTTGGAACGGAAGTTAAGCGTCGTATTATGCTGGGGAGTTATGTGCTTAGTTCCGGCTATTATGATGCATATTATTTGAAAGCATTGCGTGTAAAAGCGATGCTGAAGGAGGTTTTTTCTCGAACCTTTGACAGATATGATTGTATTCTGGGACCGGTAACACCGACTACAGCTCCGAAGCTGGGGGAAAGCCTGAAGGATCCGATTCAAATGTACCTAAGCGATATATATACGATTTCTGCCAATCTGCTGGGACTGCCGGCAATCAGTATTCCCTGTGGTGCGGACAGCAAAGGTCTTCCGATCGGGTTGCAGCTCATTGGGGATTGTTATCAGGAAAAGAAACTGATTCAGATAGCCTATACCTTTGAACAGTTATACAGGGAGGGCAGATGATGGCGAGGGAATACGAAACTGTGATCGGACTGGAAGTTCATGTTGAACTTGCCACCAATACAAAAATATTTTGCGGATGTTCCACTGCTTTCGGAGGATATCCCAATTCACATACCTGTCCGGTCTGTACCGGAATGCCGGGAGCACTTCCGGTGCTGAATAGAAGGGTTCTGGAGCATGCGGTAGCGGTAGGTCTGGCGACAAACTGTGAGATTGTAAGATATTCCGGGTTTGACCGGAAGAATTATTTCTATCCGGATAATCCGCAGAACTATCAGATTTCCCAACTTTATCTGCCTGTTTGCAGAGACGGGTGGATAGAGATAGAACAGGATGGAACGACAAAAACCATCGGTATTCATGAGATTCACATGGAAGAGGATGCCGGGAAGCTGATTCATGACGAGATGGAGAATTGTACGCTGATAGACTATAATCGTGCAGGTGTTCCGTTGATCGAAATTGTCTCGGAACCGGATATGTGCAGTGCAGAAGAGGTCATTGCCTATCTGGAAAAGCTTAAAATGCTGATTAAGTATCTGGGTGCCAGTGATTGTAAGCTGCAGGAAGGCTCCATGAGAGTGGATGTCAATCTGTCCGTAAAGGAGAAGGGGGCAGCTCAGCCGGGAACCCGCACGGAAATGAAAAATCTGAATTCTTTTCATTCCATAAGAAAGGCTATTGAATGTGAAAGGAATCGACAGATAGAACTGCTGGAAGCGGGCGGAGAGGTAACACAGGAAACCCGAAGATGGGATGAGGCAAAGGAAATCTCGTATTGTATGCGTTCCAAAGAAGACGCACAGGATTACAGATATTTTCCGGACCCGGATCTTGTGCCGATTCGCATAGAAGAAGAGTTTCTGGAGGAGATACGGGCAAGACAGCCTGAATTCCGGACGGAGAAAATGCTCCGATACAAAAAGGAATTTGATCTTCCGGAATATGATATCGGCATCATTACGGAATCCAAGCACATGGCAGATATCTTTGAAGAGACTGTAGCGCTTGGCGCACAGCCCAAGAAGGTATCCAACTGGCTGATGGTGGAAACACTCAGGATTCTGAAGGAGAAAGAAAAAGATCCGGAGGACATTTGTTTCAGCCCTAAGCATCTGGCGGATCTGATTGCGATGGTGGAAGAAAGGCACATTAATTCTACTGTTGCAAAGGAAGTCTTTGAAGTAATGTTTGAATCAGATGTGGATCCGAAGCAATACGTTGAAAAAAAAGGACTGAAAATGGTAAGCGACGACACAGCTCTGCGAAAGATACTGGAGGAGGTCATTGCCGCAAATTCTCAGTCCGTAGCGGATTATCGAAATGGAAAAGAACGAGCTCTCGGATTCCTGGTGGGACAGACCATGAAAGCCATGAAGGGTAAGGCCGATCCCGGAGCTGTGAATCAATTGTTAAGGGATATGCTGCAGTAAGCTTATTGCATTATGAATTCAATAAAAGCATGGGATAGATCGGTGTGTTTGGAATTTTTTACCACACTGATTACACCTGCCTTGGTACCAAAGGAGTATTCTTTTTTCAGGATACAGTGTTCGGGCAGTACGATTCCCACGGGAATGGGTTCCTTCATGTCTTCAGGCTTGAAAGGATCTGCGTAGGTGGGGGTATAACTCAGATCCACCGCTTCATGTGCTGCCTTTGCCTCTTCTGCGATGGCGTTATCTATATAATAGAAGCAGTCGCCATAAGCTTCCAGCTGCTCCGGAGACAGAAAATCGCGCATGTCGTAAAAGTAACCGTTGTAGGCCAAATCCATAACGGATTCACTGTCCGAAACGATGACATCGATGTCCGAAGAGACAAGATAAGCAAGCAGCTTCTGAGAAGTATTGACAGCTACATCCGCGCGGTCGTTGAGCTGGAATGAAGTATCTAAGCGAACCTCGTATTCTTTGGTGTCAATACCTGAGTATTCGGTGAAGCCTTTGGCGCTTTCCGTAGCACTGTCATCCATATATTCGCTGGAGAGATTCAGCATGCAGGCGAAAAAGGCAATTTCCTTTTTGTTGACAATGTCGCGAATGGTGGCGATGAGGATAATAATCGCCGCAATACCTACTATGACATACCACTTATAATAATCCCAGAAATATGCAAGCTTTTGTTTGGGTGTCCCATTTTTAACGGCATCCCGTTCTTCTTTAAATTCATCCATTAATGGCATAATCGTTACCGCCTTTCTTTATGAACAAGATTATAAGTGTGGGCAAAAAGCTTGTCAATGTATCATTTCTAATCAGAATGTTAAAAAAGAATAAAAACTGTATACTTAAGATGAAATTTTATCGGCCGCTCTTGCAACTTTGTACTCAATGAGATATCATATTGTTATGAATTGAGTGAAAGGTCCCGCAGCATCAAAGGCTGTGAGGACAGGAAGAGGAAGAGATATGAATGAGTCTTATGTCGAATGTTTGGTTAAGAAGAAAACTTCTACGGCGGCAATCGTTGGCAAATATACATTATATATTTTGGCTTTTGCTTTCTTTATTCTTTCCGTCATGAACGGTCTGACAGTTATTCCCCTGCTTCTGGCCGTTATTATCGGTGTCATAGGATATTTTGTTACGATCCGCACAGATTTGGAGTATGAATATCTCTATCTTGACAAGGAGCTGACGATTGATAAGGTCATGGCGAAGACCTCCAGAAAGAGAGTGGCGGTGTATCAGCTGGACAGAATGGAGATTCTGGCACCGATGAAGAGCTATCACCTGGATGACTACAGGAATCGCACAGTGACGGTTAAGGATTACAGTATCGGTTACGAGGATCAGCCGGACCGCAGATATTGCATGTATTATGAGGGGGGCGTCAAGCTCATCTTAAGTCCTTCCCCGGAAATGATTAAAATGATGAAAAACGTTGCACCAAGAAAAGTTTTTGAAGAGTGATTTTTGGATTGACTTTTCGGAGCAATTTTGATACACTCTTGAGAAATCCAATTAACCCCGGAAACATTTGTGACCGGGGTTATGAGTTATATAATATGGAACACGAAAACACGTTTAGACACAGGAGGAAAGAAAATGGGACAGATTATCGGTGAAGGTATTACCTTTGATGATGTTCTGCTGGTGCCTGCCTATTCTCAGGTGGTACCGAATCAGGTAGATATTTCTACCTGGCTGACAAAGAAGATTAAGCTGAATATTCCTTTGATGAGTGCAGGAATGGATACTGTGACAGAGCACCGTATGGCGATTGCCATGGCAAGACAGGGTGGTATCGGTATTATTCACAAGAACATGTCAATCGAAGCACAGGCGGAGGAAGTCGACAAGGTAAAACGTTCTGAAAACGGTGTTATTACCGATCCTTTTTCACTGAGTCCCGAGCACACGCTTGCTGACGCTGATGCCCTTATGGCCAAATTCCGTATTTCCGGAGTTCCCATTACGGAAGGGCGTAAGCTGGTAGGAATCATTACCAACCGTGATCTGAAATTCGAAACTGATTTTTCCAAGAAAATTAAGGAATCCATGACCAGCGAGGGACTGATTACCGCACAGGAGGGAATCACCCTGGAGGAGGCAAAACAGATTCTGGCAAGGGCCAGAAAGGAAAAGCTTCCTATTGTGGACAAGGATTTCAACCTGAAGGGTCTTATTACCATCAAGGATATTGAGAAGACCATCAAGTATCCCTTGGCAGCAAAGGATGCCCAGGGAAGACTTCTCTGTGGTGCAGGCGTTGGTATTACCGCAAATGTATTGGAGCGTGTAGAGGCACTGGTTAACGCTAAGGTTGACGTGGTGGTTCTGGACTGTGCCCACGGTCACTCTCAGAATGTTCTGAACTGTCTGCATATGATTAAGGAGAAATATCCCGATCTGCAGGTAATCGCAGGAAATGTTGCTACCGGCGACGCTACCAGAGCTCTGATCGAAGCAGGAGCTGATGCGGTTAAGGTAGGTATCGGTCCCGGTTCTATCTGTACCACACGTGTGGTTGCCGGTATCGGTGTTCCTCAGATTTCTGCAATTATGGATTGCTATTCGGTAGCAAAAGAATATGGTGTACCTATCATTGCCGATGGCGGTATCAAGTATTCCGGAGACATTACCAAGGCAATTGCTGCCGGCGGAAATGCCTGCATGATGGGAAGTATGTTTGCAGGCTGTGAGGAGAGCCCCGGAGAGTACGAGCTGTTCCAGGGAAGAAAGTATAAGGTATATCGTGGAATGGGATCTATTGCAGCAATGGAGAACGGAAGTAAAGACCGCTATTTCCAGGAGAATGCAAAGAAACTGGTTCCCGAAGGTGTAGAAGGCCGTGTGGCTTACAAGGGAAACGTGGAAGATACTGTATTCCAGCTCCTCGGTGGTCTCCGCTCCGGTATGGGATATTGCGGAGCACGCAACATTGAGGAATTGAAGGATACCGGAAGATTTGTCAAGATTTCAGCCGCTTCTCTGAAAGAGAGCCATCCTCATGATATCCATATTACAAAAGAAGCTCCTAACTATAGCGTTGATGAGTAAACAAGTGTTCCTGACAACATGAATTAATACAAACAGACTGCCGCACAATATGTATATATAAGTGCGGCAGTTTTCGGAGGGAGAAAAATGTCTGCCAGCGATATGATCAGCAAAGGAGAACTACAGCATATTCAGGATGAATTCTGTCGGGTAACCGGTGTGTGCGGATACTGCACAGATGGCAGTGAGAAGATTACCCGGTTTTCCGGAACGGAAAAGGAAGCCGAACTGGTCCGCGGATATGAGGAAAACCGATTGTCGGATATCCTGCTCGAAAGAGTGGAGGCCGGCTCTCTGGAAGATCAGGCAGTGGAAGTGTTGGGAAGCGGAAAAGGCTTTGCCGCCGCTGTTGCTGTGCAGGCGGATGCGGACACGAGAATGTGCTGGATTGTCTATGCGTTGGAGGGAAATGCCGGGCAGGAGATAAGGTTCCTTCAGATATTGGATCTGCTGAGAGACCTGACCGGTATTGTTATGCACAACCTTGCTTCCCGATACAATGCGGAAGCAGAGAGCCGCAGGAGCCGCTGGGCTGAACAGGAGATGAGCCAGACACTTCATACCATTGAACACACTACGGAAGTGGTACAGCTGCTTGACAGCGATGACAGGATAGAGTCGGTGATGGACAAGTGGCTTGGCATATTGGCAAAACATCTGTGCGTTGATACGGCGCTTTTGTTCCAATTGCACTCCGGTGAGGAAACAATGGACATCTTGTCTCAGTGGACAGACTCCGGTCAGGTGCCGTATTTTGAGCGGAATTGTAATCTGAAGGTCTATCCCTGGCTTCGTACCAACAAACCTTTGATTTATTCCTCCAATACGATGGACGGGGAGTTTCAGGGGGAAATCAAAGAAAAAATCGACGTTAAAGCAATTATGGTGTTTCCTGTTATTGGGCGGGAAAACGGTGACAGGATGGTACTGTCATTGAATCACAGGCAAAAAGATTATGTCTGGAATATGCAGGAGATTAAGTTTACTGCAGATGCCGTAAAGGTGCTTCAAAGCATTCTGACGAAAAGAATACAAAAGAATTCCCTGGCAAGCTCCTACGAAGCGTTGGAAGCGATTCTGGACAATGTGGGATGTTCTATTTTTGTCATGGACAAGGCTTCCGGGAATTGTCTTTTTGCAAATCAGAAATTAAAGAATACTTTTCCGAAGGAACTCAGAGAGCATACCTTCGGGGATTTATTAAAGAGTGGCAAGAGTTCCGGTCACAATAACGGTGTTTTTGAGATTCACTATCTTGAAGAATCCAAATGGTATGACATGATATGTAAGGAGATTTCCTGGGTGGACGGCAATTCTGCCATGCTTTATTCTCTGTATGATACAACGGATAAAAAGCTGTATCAGAGAAAGATTGAGCAGCAGGCATATACGGATTTCCTTACAGGACTTTATAACAGAATGTGTTGCGAGAGAGATCTTGCGCGACATATTGACCGGGCGAAGAAGTCAGGGACTACGGGAGCACTGCTGTATATTGACCTGGATGATTTTAAGCATATCAACGATGGATTGGGACATCAGTACGGAGATGTGCTGCTAAAAGCGATTTCCCATGCACTTCAGAGAATCGAGGGCATTGAGAATACCTGTTATCGTATGGGCGGCGATGAGTTTGTCGTTGTTGTGCCTGCAGAGCATTATGGCAGGATGGATGAGATTCTGGAAGGAATCAAGGAGATATTTGCAAAGCCCTGGTTTTTGAAGGATGCGGATTATTACTGTACCATGAGTATGGGTATCGTCACCTTCCCGGATCTTGGGGAATCTGTTCCGGATCTGATCAAAAAAGCGGATATTGCTATGTACGAAGCCAAGAAAAGCGGTAAAAATCGTGTGGCCCACTACAATCCGGGAATCAATTCCGCCTCAGGAAGACGTCTTGACATGGAGAAAAGCATGCGGGATGCCATGGTGGAAAACTATGAAGAGTTTGAAGTATATTTCCAGCCTATCATAGATGTACAGGATCAGACAAAATGCATCGGTGCAGAGGCATTGATTCGTTGGAACAGTATAAAACTGGGCTTTATTCCGCCTGCGGATTTTATTCCGTTGGCAGAGTATCTGGGACTGATTAATCCCATTGGAAATTATGTGTTAAAAAGAGCCTGTACCTGTTGCAGGCAATGGAACGAAGCGGGGTTACCGTATAAGGTAAATGTGAATCTTTCCGTTGTACAGCTGTTACAGCCGGATGTGGTGGAGATTGTTGCAGGGGTGTTGAAAGAGACCGGGCTTACACCCGAGAACCTTACCCTTGAGGTTACGGAGAGCCTGGCAATCAATGACATGGACAGAATGAAGGAGATCCTTGCAAGGATTAAGGCGTTGGGGGTAAAGATTGCGCTGGATGACTTCGGTACCGGTTATTCCTCTCTGAATCATATTCGTGAGATTCCTTTTGATGTGATCAAGGTCGATCAGAGCTTCGTGAAGGAGCTGGCGGAAGATGCCTATTCTCAATCCTTTGTAAAGCTGGTTGCGGAACTGGCTGAGACACTTGGAGTCAGCATTTGTGTGGAAGGCATCGAGACAGAATCACAGTACAAGGTAGTGAAAGACATGAAGGTCAAATACATTCAGGGATATTATTTTGACCGTCCGCTGAAACGTGAGGATTTTGAAAAGAAGTACTGTCCTGAAAAAGAACTTGCAAAACAGGAAAGAAACATGTAAGATGAAGTTAACGGCTGCATGACTGGCGGAAGTAGGATAACTACAGGGAGTGCAGTAGATTTTTGAAGCCGACCGCCTGGGCACCACTTGTTTTGTGATGCGCAGGTGGTCGTTTTTTCGCAAAGTAAAAGGAGGAGATTATGCTGCAACTGAATCAGGAACTGAAAAACAACGCGTATCCCGGAAGAGGAATTGTAATCGGACGGACTCCGGACGGGAAACAGGCTGTAACCGCATATTTTATCATGGGAAGAAGCTCAAACAGCCGCAATCGTGTTTTTGTGACCGAAGGAGAAGGGATCCGTACGGAAGCCTTTGACCCTTCCAAGCTGGAAGACCCCAGTCTGATCATATATGCACCTGTGAGAGTTCTGGGTAATAAAACCATTGTTACCAACGGAGATCAGACAGACACTATTTATGAGGGAATGGATAAACAGCTTACTTTTGAACAGTCTCTGAGATGTCGTGAATTTGAGCCGGACGCACCGAATTATACACCTCGTATTTCCGGTATCATGCATATTGAGGGTGGAAAGTATAATTTTGCAATGTCTATTTTGAAGAGCAATCATGGCGACGCCTCTTCCTGCATAAGAAATACCTTTACCTATGAGAATCCGCTTCCCGGAGAGGGCAGATTCATTCATACCTATATGCATGACGGGAATCCGCTTCCCAGTTTTGAGGGAGAGCCGAAGCAGGTAGAGATTACCGGGGATATTGACAGTTTTACCGACATGATCTGGAACAGCCTGAATGAAGAAAATAAGGTCTCTCTTTTTGTGCGATTTATTGACATCGCAACCGGTAAATATGAGACCCGCATCGTTAACAAGAATTGTTAAGCAGAAAGGAAAGAAAAGAGCATGAATGAGATAGAATTGAAATACGGATGTAACCCTAACCAGAAGCCTTCCAGAATCTTCATGGAAGACGGAAGTGAGCTTCCCGTTACCGTGTTGAACGGCAGACCCGGATATATCAATTTTCTGGATGCGTTCAATGGCTGGCAGCTTGTAAAGGAACTGAAGGAGGCTACCGGACTTCCCGCAGCCACTTCCTTCAAGCATGTTTCTCCGGCAGGTGCAGCCGTTGGTCTGCCGCTGGATGAGACTCTGGCGAAGATTTACTGGGTGGATGATCTGGGTGAGCTTTCTCCCCTTGCCTGTGCCTACGCAAGAGCAAGAGGTGCAGACAGAATGTCTTCCTTCGGTGATTTTATCGCTCTTTCCGACATCTGTGATGCGGACACCGCAAAGCTGATTAAGAGAGAGGTTTCCGACGGTGTGATTGCACCCGGTTATACGGAGGAAGCGCTGGAGATGCTGAAGCAGAAGAAGAAGGGTGGCTACAACGTGCTTCAGATTGATCCTTCTTATGTCCCTGCGCCTATTGAGAAGAAGCAGGTGTATGGCATTACCTTTGAGCAGGGAAGAAACGAACTGGACATCAATGGGGATATTCTTTCCAATATTGTGACCGTGAACAAGGAGATACCCGAAAGCGCACTGATTGATATGAAGATTGCGCTGATTACCCTGAAGTATACACAGTCCAACTCCGTGTGCTACGTTAAAGGGGGACAGGCTATCGGTATCGGTGCTGGTCAGCAGTCCAGAATCCACTGTACCAGGCTTGCCGGACAGAAGGCTGATAACTGGTATCTGCGTCAGGCACCCCAGGTCATGAACCTTCAGTTTGCAGAGGGACTTGGCAGAGCCGACAGAGACAATGCCATTGATGTCTATATCGGTGATGAGTACATGGATGTTCTGGCGGATGGTGTGTGGGAACATACCTTCAAGGTAAAGCCTCCGGTGTTTACCAGGGAAGAGAAGAGAGCATGGCTGGATGGCATGCAGAATGTGACGCTTGGTTCTGATGCATTCTTTCCCTTCTCCGACAATATCGAAAGAGCTCATAAGAGCGGTGTAAAATATATTGCTCAGCCCGGTGGCTCTGTTCGTGATGATGCAGTGATCGAGTGCTGTGATAAGTACGAAATGGTCATGGCATTCACGGGCATCAGACTGTTCCATCACTAAGTTACAATTATGGGAGAGGTTGAGAAGGGATATCGATGATTCTTTCGGAACTGTGTAAATACAATCAAATCATAATTCAATGTCATGACAATCCGGATGCCGACAGTTTGGCATCCGGATATGGTCTTTATTGCTATTTTCAAAAAAAGGGTAAAAATGTCCGCCTGGTGTATAGCGGCAGCCGTGAGATTCATAAGTCAAATCTTCGGCTTATGAAGGACGAGCTGAATCTGCCTGTGGAATACATCAGGCCGGGGACCTGCGAGATGAAGGGCGACGATAGTTTGCTGATCACTGTGGACTGTCAGTATGGTTCCGGCAATGTGACCGGAATCATTTCTGATAATGTAGCGGTGATCGACCATCATCAGCTGGAGAAGGAAGCTCGTCCCATGAGCATCATCAATTCCAATCTGGGAAGCTGTTCAACTTTGGTATGGAAGCTGTTGAAGGAAGAGGGATTTGATCTGGAGGAATGTGAGCATCTGGGTACGGCACTTTACTATGGTCTTTTTATGGATACGGCCCAGTTCTCTGAGCTGTATAATCCGCTGGACATGGATATGCGGGAGGATGTCACCTTTGACAAGAGCCTGATTACAAGATTCCGCAATGCCAATCTCACATTAGAGGAATTGGAAATAGCAGGCATCGCATTGATAAAATACAACTTTAATGAGGACTATAGATGTGCTGTGATCAAGGCTCAGCCTTGTGACCCCAATCTCCTGGGACTGATCAGTGATTTCCTGCTTCAAGTGGATGTGATTGATTCCTGTGTGGTGTTTAATGAGGTCAACGATGGTTACAAATTCTCTGTGAGAAGCTGCGTGCCGGAGGTAAATGCCAACGAGCTTGCCGGGTATCTCTCGGAGGGAATCGGTTCCGGCGGAGGACATTATGAGAAGGCAGGCGGCTTTGTCAGCCTGCGTTTGTATGAAGACAATTACGGCTCCTTACCTCCGGAGACCTATTTCAACCTGCGCATGAAGAAATATTTTGACAGCTATGAGCTGATTTATGCGGAGAATTATGAAGCTGATCTGACGGCAATGTGTCGATATGTGAAGCGCAGGCTTCCACAGCCCTTTGTACAGATGTCGGAATTACTTCCGGAGGGTACCCCGATTACCCTTCGTACCCTTGAAGGCGATATGGATATGACGGTGACCCATGACCTGTATATTATTATGGACGCCAAGGGGAACGCATATCCCATGCATCGCAAGAACTTTGAGGAAAAATATCAGGTTCTGGAAGATACCGTAAAATGGCGGGATTCTCTGCAGAAAATAGAATATGCTCCTATGATTAAGAACCGAAACAATGGAAAAGCTCTGTTGTTGACAAAATATGCCCACAGCAGTATTCCCACAGAGAAAGTAATGGTTTATGCACGCTCTCTGGATAAGGGTGTGAAGGTGTTTGACATAGATGAGGAGAACCGGTATATGCGCGGAGAACCGGGAGATTACCTGGTGATCAGATGTGACGATCCTAAGGTGATTTCTGTTGTGGAAAAGGATTTGTTCCCCAAGAGCTACGAAATGCTTTCCTGAGAACTTCATACTTGCGGGGGAATGGGCAGTTGTGCTATCATAGGCACATGGTTTTAGCGGAAAGGTTAGGATAATGATATGGGTGAGACAGAATCGAGAAATTTTATAGAGATGGCAATTGATAAGGATCTGGCAGAGGGAGTATATGACAGTGTGCATACACGTTTTCCGCCGGAACCCAACGGTTATCTGCACATCGGACATGCCAAGAGTATCCTCTTGAATTACGGACTGGCGCAGAAATACGGCGGAAAGTTTAATATGCGTTTTGACGATACCAATCCTACAAAGGAGGATATCGAATTTGTGGAGTCTATCAAAGCGGATATTCAGTGGCTGGGAGCTGACTGGGAAGATAGGCTGTTCTTTGCATCCAATTACTTCGGCCAGATGTACGAAGCGGCATGTAAGCTGATTTCCAAGGGGAAGGCTTATGTGTCCGATCTGACGGCGGAACAGATCAGAGAGTACAGAGGAAGCCTCACAGAGCCCGGTAAGGAGGATCCTTACAGCACTCGTTCCGTGGAGGAGAATCTGAAGCTTTTTGAGGAGATGAAAGAAGGAAAGTACGCAGATGGAGAAAAGGTGCTCCGTGCGCGCATTGACATGGCTTCCCCCAATATCAATATGCGTGATCCCGTTATCTATCGTGTGGCACATATGACACATCACAATACAGGAGATACCTGGTGCATATATCCTATGTATGATTTTGCGCATCCTATCGAGGACGCTATTGAGGGGATTACCCACTCTATCTGTACCCTGGAATTTGAGGATCACAGACCCCTCTATGACTGGGTTGTGAGAGAACTGGAATATCCTCAGCCGCCCAGACAGATTGAGTTCGCGAAGTTATACCTGAAAAATGTGGTAACAGGTAAGAGATATATCAAGAAGCTGGTACAGACCGGCATCGTGGACGGCTGGGACGATCCCAGACTGGTGTCCATTGCAGCTCTTCGCCGCAGAGGATTTACCCCTGAATCCATCAGAATGTTTGTGGAAATGTGCGGTGTCTCCAAGGCAAATTCCATTGCGGATTATGCAGCTCTGGAGTATTGTATTCGCGAGGATCTGAAGGCGAAAGCACCCAGATATATGGCCATTGTGGACCCTGTAAAGCTGGTGATCGACAATTATCCCGAAGGTCAGACAGAGATGCTGACGGCAGTAAATAATCCGGAGAATGAGGCTCTTGGCAGCAGAGAGATTCCCTTTGGCAGAGAGCTTTATATTGAGAGAGAAGACTTTATGGAGGAACCTCCCAAGAAGTATTTCCGTATGTTTCCCGGCAATGAAGTGCGCCTGATGAACGCGTATTTTGTTACCTGTACCGGATGCGTGAAGGATGAGAACGGCAATATTAAAGAGGTTCACTGTACTTACGATCCCGCCTCAAAGGGTGGAAACAGCCCTGACGGAAGAAAGGTAAAAGGTACGATTCACTGGGTGGCTGCAGAGACAGCTGTTTCTGCGGAGGTTCGACTCTATGAGAATCTGATCGATGAAGAGAAGGCAAATGAGATGGATTCCATCTACAACGAGGAGGGAGAGCTTTATCTCAACCCGGATTCACTGATAGTGAAACAGTGTTATCTGGAGCCTGCTTTTGCCGGAGCAAAGGCCTATGACAGATTCCAGTTTGTAAGACAGGGCTTTTTCTGCGTAGATCCTAAGGATTCCACAGAAGAGAAACCGGTGTTTAACAGAATTGTCTCCCTGAAGAGTTCTTTCGTTTTGCCGAAGAAAGACTAAGCAAAGCCGACAGAAATAAAAATGCCGCACGGTTATGACAATCGTGCGGCATTTGTGATTCCCGGCTGCAAAGAGCTGAGTTCGGAATACTTAGTCTTCTTCGTTGAAAAATTCTTCGGTTTCGATTTCCTCGGATGCTTCCTCAGTAACCTCTGCGGTCTCTTCTGTTGCCTCGGGCTGGGGAGCTTTCTTTTCTTCCCCGGAATCCTCCTCTGAGCTGTCTTTCACTTTGGCGCCGGGAGTCAGAGGAACATAATTGGTTTCGGGTTCGGATGCTTCCTCCAGATCCTCGCTGAAGTCGTCGTAATCTTCATCCTCGGGTGAATTTTCTGCATTTTCTTTCTTCTGCATGAAATAACATGCTGCAGCGACAGCGGAACCGATAGCTGCGGTTGCCAACAGGAACTTGCCAAATTTTTTTGCCATAAGAAACTCCTTTCGAAGGGGATAGTTTTTACTATTTATTATTTTAATCCTATTCTGTTAAATTGAAAAGAGATTATGTATTATTTTACAAAAAATTTATTGATTGGATAGGAATGTACTGTTAATTATGATATGATGAGAGAAGTTAGGCCGGATTATTTTGAGGAAGGCTGCTTGAAATGTACTGCAGGAGTTGAGAGATGAACGAAAAGTTTTTTGACTTAAATAAAGAGAAACAGGACCGTATGATTAATGCCGCGCTGAAGGTTTTCGCAAAGCAGGGCTATCGTCATGCCAGTACGGACGATATTG
>SAMEA3663269__coassemble_440_pt1 | contig 15232 bp, 16 predicted proteins | sample SAMEA3663269__metabat2_low_PE_038 | metagenome-assembled genome bin SAMEA3663269 (sample SAMEA3663269) | pig gut metagenome | biome: pig gut; feature: pig-associated habitat; material: faeces | place: China | collected 2013
CCCGCCGCGCCCTCCAGATCATAGTTATGCGCCAGAATATTGGCAGTCACATAGACCTTCACACCATGTGCATGAGCAAAAGCGATACCCTCTGCCATCTCTTCTTTGGAAAAATTCTTCGCCTTTGCGCGAAGTCCGAAAGCCTCGCCGCCGATATATACCGCATCAGCTCCGAAAATTACCGCCGTCTTCAGCACCTCAAGGCTGCTGGCGGGAATCAGGAGTTCCGGTTTCTTTCTCAATGTCATATAGGTTCCCTCTTCATCCATAAAGCTATCTATCTCCGTCTGCCGCAGGATTTCACCGTTATTACCTCAGTGACAGGGCAGCACTGTCCTCACCGTTCCTTTTTCAACGACAGGGTCACACCGTCCCCCACAGGAAGAATCACGGTCTCCAGGGCGGGATTGTGTTTCAATTCATACAGATACTCCCGCATGCGGGCATGAATCGTGCGATTTCTGCGTGTAACAGCAAACCGTGACTCCACGATATCCCCGTCCTGCAGGACATTGTCGCTGATCAGCAATCCCCCGGGAGCCAGAAGCCTCATGGCGTCCTCCATAAAATGGAGGTACTGGCCCTTGGCGGCGTCCATAAAAATCATATCGTAAGGACCTTCCAGCTCTCTCAGAATATCGGCTGCGTCCCCCTCCATAAGGGTAATCCTGTCCTCTGCCCCTGCCTTCTTAAAATTCTCCCTGGCAACAGGGATTCTTTTCTCATATTTTTCTATGGTCGTAATATGGCAGTCCGCGGGACCGTATTCACTCATCAATAACGCAGAAAAGCCGACAGCAGTCCCGACCTCCAGGATCTGCTTCGGCTTAGCATAAGCCAGCAGGAATTTCAGCAGGCTCTGCATGGGTTTACGTATGATGGGAACCTGCGCTTCCAGGGCTTCTCTCTCTATTTCATCCAACCACGGTGTGTTGCCTTGATCCAATGAATCGATAAAGGCCGCCATTCTCTCAGCAATAATCATGTTCCTATTTTCCTTTTTCCGCTTCTTCGGATTCCTCGTCCTTTGCAGCCATCACTGCCATCATTTCTTCCGCAGTCATGGATGTACTAAGGTTAAAAATACCGGGTTTAACTTCTTTTTTGTACTCTGACAGGTAGTATTGGAACATAAACAATCTGCCATCCCTCACAAGTCCCTTGTTTTCAAAGAGCTGGCCGATTTCCTTGGGAGACATGTCCTCCGTCACTGCCACCGTTATGGTCACACCCTCCCCGGAGTCTACGGGTGGTTCCGTAAAGATACGATAACCATAATCATAGCAGACCATTGCTCCTTTATAGATATAGGCGACAGCCAGAACAACCAGCGCAATCTTTATTGCTATGCCCAAGACCGTCACCACAGCACCTAGAATTTTTCCTCTCACAATTATGCCCTTCCTGTCATTCAAAATCCAGCGCTTCCGTGATGTCGCCGAATATATCCTGCATCATTCTGCACAGAGCCAGCTCTGCTGCCAGGAAATCAGCCACCAGCGGCTGCTGCCTGAAGTTTTCATACTCTTTTTCAAAATGATCCAGCTTGTCAAAATCAATGTCTGTCCTGAACTGTAACAGATAATTGTTTCTGCGGAACTCATCAATCTGCGCCTTCAGCTCCGGATACTGCTTCACCTTCTCCAGCTCCGTCTGATAGGTCTGATAGACCTCGCTCTTCAATATTTCATCTGTTAAGCTCTTGGTTACCTGCTGTAAAGAATCCACTTTGTGCCCTTTCCGCTGCCGCCTATGAGATCTCCATGATAATGGGAAGAATCATGGGGCGACGCTTTGTCTTTTTCCAAACATAGTCACTCAAGGCATCCTTGGTAACGTTCTTGAGCTTGCCCCAATCGGTGACGCCTTTGTCAAGGCATCTCATGATGGCGTCTTCCACCGTCTGGCGGGCCTCCTCAATCAGTTCATCTGATTCCTTCACATATACGAATCCTCTGGACACAATATCCGGGCCGGCCAGAAGCTGATTGTCATATTTATCCAGGCTCATAACCACGATCATGATACCGTCTTCAGCCAGATGCTGACGGTCACGAAGCACTACATTTCCAACATCACCCACTCCCAGTCCATCCACCAGGATACCGCCTGTAGGCACTTTTCCCGTGACTTTTGCAGACTCTTCCCTGAGTTCAAGCACATCGCCGGAAGAAAGGATAAATATATTTTCCTTGTCTATTCCCAGACTCTGGGCAATCTTGGCCTGAGCCTTCAGATGTTTATACTCTCCATGAACCGGGATTGCGTATTTGGGACGGATCAAGGTATAGATCAGCTTGATTTCTTCCTGACATGCGTGACCGGACACATGCGCATCCTGATTGATAACATCCGCTCCCTTTCGCAACAAATCATTGATAACCTTCGTCACGGATTTCTCATTTCCGGGAATGGGGTTGGATGAGAAAATAACGGTATCCCCGGGACCAATGGTAATCTTGCGGTGCATGCCGCTTGCCATTCTGCTCAAGGCGGCCATGTTCTCACCCTGGCTTCCGGTAGTGATGATAACCTGCTGTTCCGCAGGATAATTCTTCATCTGATCTATCTCAATCAGGGTATTCTCAGGAATGCTGAGGCAGCCTAAGTTTCTGGCAGTCTCAATGATGCTGACCATACTGCGGCCTTCCACACATACCTTTTTGCCGAATTTATATGCAGTATTGATGATCTGCTGTACACGATCCACATTGGATGCAAAAGTAGCCACAAAGATCCTGCTGTTCTTGTGCTCCTCAAACAGATTGTCAAAGGTCCTTCCCACAGTCTTCTCGGAATGGGTGAAACCGGGGCGCTCCGCATTCGTGGAATCACACATCAGGGCAAGCACGCCCTTTTTGCCAAGCTCAGCAAACCGCTGCAAATCAATGGCGTCTCCGAAGACCGGTGTATAATCCACCTTGAAGTCTCCGGTATGCACCACCACACCTGCAGGCGAATAAATCGCAAGCGCTGCCGCATCCACGATACTGTGGTTGGTTCTGATAAATTCAATCCGGAATTGCCCAAGATTGATGGACTGTCCGAACTTTACCACCTTGCGCTTGGTGGTCTTCATCAGATTATGCTCTTTCAGCTTATTTTCAATGATTCCCATGGTAAGCCTTGTGGCATAGACGGGAACATTTATCTCTTTCAGTACATAAGGCAGAGCCCCGATATGATCCTCGTGTCCGTGAGTGATCATAAAGCCCTTAACTTTATCAATATTATCCTTCAGGTAAGTTACATCGGGTATCACAAGGTCAATCCCCAGCATATCATCCGCCGGGAAGGACAGACCACAGTCAACCACAATAATACTGTCCTCATATTCGAAGGCAGTAATGTTCATGCCAATCTGCTCCAGTCCGCCTAAAGGAATCACCTTCAGACCGGAACAACTGCTGTTTTCTTTTTTCTTCAATCAAATCTCCTCCAATTAATATTCTGTCAGCGCAAGAGGGATCCCTCCCCCGATCACAAACCCTCTCTGTACGCCTAAAACGGTCGTTGAAACCAATCTTCTGTCCACAGACCGGAATCCATGACGATAGTAAATCCGGGTTTCAGTCGGGAGAACGCCCCTCTCACAACCTGCAAAACCGACGCAACGATTCTGTCCGTAAACATAAAATTATTTCCCAGCCGTATTGTATCAATGTTATTTCTGCGTAACCTATTCCTCTTCCTGTACAAAGGTTACGTCATCCAACATATTTTCGAAGACACCGGCCACTGCAGAAAGCTCCTGCTCATCAGATACGATGGCAAATACGCTCTCAGGCTCTCCGTCCTTGGAAATATCTTTCATAATCAAAGCTTCCCCGTCACCTTCCTCAAAATCGGTAACAAGAATATAGTTGGTTCCTCCGATTCTGGTCTGTTCCAGAACATAAAACTCAACAGGCTCTTCCCCTTCGGGGTTAAATGTAATCTTTTCAAGCTTGCTCATACTTTATTAATCTCGTCCTTCCTCTGCATAGCCAGTCTGTCAAGATATCCCTGCAAAATAAGGGAAGCTGCGATCATATCCACATATTCTTTGCGATTTTCACGACGGATTCCGGCTTCCATCATTGCGTTATCTGCCGCAACGGTAGTCAATCGTTCATCCCACATATGTACCGGAAGCCCTGTCCTGCGTTCCAGCTTCTCCTTGAATTCCATGGTGAGCTGCACACGCTCTCCTTCCGTGGCATTCATATTCCTGGGCAGTCCGAGTACGATTTCCTGTACCTCATATTCCACAATCAGCTCTTCAATCCGTGCCAGTGTCTGCCGCAGCTTATTCTCTTCCTTACGTCTGATAATCTCTACACCCTGTGCAGTCAAAAGCAGGCTGTCACTTACAGCCACTCCCACTGTTTTTGAGCCGAAATCCAATCCCATAATGCGCATGGGCAGCCTCCTATTTCCAGTTTCTCGCGCGTATATACTCTGTCAGCAGTTCTTCCACCAGTTCATCTCTCTCCACCTTCATAATCAGGCTTCTTGCATTCTTGTGGCTGGTAATATAGGTCGGATCCCCGCTCATAATGTATCCCACAATCTGATTCACCGGATTGTATCCTTTTTCCGACAGTGCTTCATATACAGTAGCAAGCACCAGCTTTGCGCCTGTTTCAGGCTCTGTCTCAACTTTAAAATATTGTGTGTTTCCCAAATCCTGCATATGTTTCGCACTCCCCTCTTCTCCGAAATCTTTACCTTACCTTTTATCATACTATATTTTTACTCAAAATTCAAGGGACACCAGTATTTCTTCCGTGAGAAGTCCTTTGACGGGTACCCTGACAATGGTATTTTCCGCTGTTCCTTCCGGATTCACAGCCACCCGGACATAGTCCGGTGTGTGACCGATACGCCACTGTCTGCCGTCGATTTCCTCGATATCCTCCAGAAGCACCTCTGCTTCCCTGCCGATATAAGTCCTGCGAAAAGCCTCGGACTGTCTCCTTTCCATCGCCAGAAGTTCATTGCTCCTGATGGTTTTGACGGAATCGGGAATCTGATCCGGCATTCTGTCTGCCGCGGTTCCTGCACGTCTGGAATACTTAAAAATGTGCATTTCGTAGAAGCCGATTTTCTCAAGAAATGCCTTTGTCTCCCGGAATTCCTCATCGGTCTCCCCGGGAAATCCCACAATCACGTCCGTGGTAATGGCCGGATGGTTAAAATTCTCCCTGAGTAGCTCCACTGCTTCCAAGTATTCCCCGGTAGTATAGTGTCTATTCATTCTCTTTAAGGTTGCATCGCATCCGCTCTGTAAGGACAAATGAAAGTGAGGACAAAGCCCCTTTACCGACGCCAGCCTCTTTGCCGTTGCCGGGGTCACAATTCTGGGCTCCAGGGAACCCAGGCGAATACGCTCCAGACCGGGAATCTCCTGAATCTTCTCAACAAGGTCGATGAGCCTGCCGGCTCCGGTGTATTCCGGATGCTCTTTTCCCTCCATGCGTTGGCTTCTGCCCTCAGACCAGGCCTGTCCGTCAAAATCAATGCCGTAAGAGCTGATATGGATTCCGGTGAGTACCACCTCCTTGCAGCCGGACTCTGCAAGGACAGTAATCTCCTTCAGAATATCCTCTGCCTTACGGCTTCTCACACGACCTCTGGCATAGGGGATCTCGCAGTAGGAACAAAACTGATTACAGCCATCCTGTATCTTGATGTATGCTCTGGTATGCCCGGAGGTACGCCTAAGCTGCATTTCCTCATACTCGTATGTATGATTGATGTCCAAGACCGTGGTTTCTCCCAGGGTCTTGTCCCGTTTTTCCGACTGCGTCCCGCGTCTTTTCAGGTAATCCTCCAGGATCTCCACGATGTCCTTTTTTCTGTTATTCCCCACCAGAAGGTCGATGCTCTCATCCTTCTCTGCATCCTCTTTTCCGGATTGAACATAGCAGCCCACAGCGACTACCACGGACTGCGGATTCTTTTGTTTTGCGCGGTGAAGCATCTGCCTGCTCTTTCTGTCCGCTATGTTTGTGACAGTACAGGTGTTAATGATATAAATATCGGCCGGACTGTCAAATGGTACAACTGTATACCCCTCATCCTGCAGTTTTTGCTGCATAACTTCCAATTCGTAGGAATTTACCTTGCAGCCAAGGTTATGAAATGCAACTGTTTTCATGCGAAACTCCACTCATTTTTGTTTTGTTTTTAGCCTTGACTTTTTGAAACTTTGCCATTAATATGTACTCAGAAGGTATGAAACCATAAGGAGGTAACAACAATGAAAACAGTACAGATTTCTTTAAATTCCATTGACAAAGTTAAATCATTCGTAAATGATATTACCAAGTTCGATAACGATTTCGACCTGGTGTCCGGCAGATACGTTATTGATGCAAAGTCCATCATGGGTATCTTCAGTCTGGATCTCTCCAAGCCCATCGACCTGAACATTCACGCCGAGGACGGAGCTGATGATGTACTGAACGCTTTGAAGCCTTATATTGTATAAGTATTCATCAAAGCTCAAATCAATAAGGTAGTGGAAAGCTCCGAAGAGTTAACTCTTTGGAGCTTTTTTATACCCTTTCCCAATTCATAAAAATTGTTTACTCGACGATGATCAATTCATCTGTCTCCAGAGCCGTCTTTACCAGTTCTTCAATCTTTTCATCCAGATTATGCTCATGTCTGCGGATAATATTCACGTTGGGCTTGGTAACGGGATGTTTTGCCACAAAGATGGTACAGCAGTCCTCAAAGGGAAGGATGGAAGTCTCGAAGGTATCGATTTTCTTGGCTACCGCAACAATTTCCTCTTTGTCAAAGCCAATCAGGGGGCGATATACCGGCAACTCGCATACTTCGTTGGTAGCCACCAGGGAACTCATGGTCTGGGAAGCTACCTGACCGATACTCTCACCTGTAATCAGTCCGAGGCAGCCGGTTTCCTTCGCGATATGCTCCGCAATTCGCATCATATACCGCCGCATGATGATGGTCAGCTCCTCGTGAGGGCATTTCTCATGGATATAGAGCTGGATATCCGTGAAGTTAATGATATGCAGGTAAATAGGACCGGTGTATCGGGATACCAGTCTTGCAAGATCCACCACCTTCTGCTTTGCACGCTCACTGGTATATGGCGGCGCATGGAAGTAAACCGCATCTATCTTTACACCTCTTTTGGCGATCATATAGCCTGCCACAGGGGAATCAATACCACCGGACAGAAGCAGCATGGCTTTGCCGCCGGTACCTACAGGCATTCCGCCGGGACCGGGAATAATCTCGGAATAAATATAGATTTTCTCACGGATTTCCACATTCAGCAGAAGCTCGGGCTCATGTACATCCACATGAAGCTCCGGATAGGCATTCAGCAGAACTTCTCCCAGCCCGGCATTGATTTCCATGGACTCCATGGGATAACTCTTTTTCGCACGTCTGCAGTTTACCTTGAAAGACTTATTTTTGTCCGGATACACGTCATCCACATATTTTACCACGGTCTCACAAAGCTTTTCAAAGCCCTCATCCTCCACATAGATCATGGGGCAGATGCCCGAGATACCAAAGACATGCTGCAACCGGGCTATGGTCTCCTCATAGTCGAACTCTTCCTGCGCTTCCACATAGATACGTCCCTGGGTCTTGGAAATCAGGAACTTACCCTCGCATTTCTTCAGGGCAAACTTTATCTGGTGAATCAGAGCATCCTCAAACAGATATCTGTTCTTTCCCTTGATTCCGATCTCTGCGTATTTTATCAAAAAAGCTGTAAACATAGTTTCCTCCTTGATGCGAAACACCGCCTGTCATCGGCGAGTGTACCTTCTCAGCATAGGAATTTTATCATACATTTCCTGTAATGTATAGTCCAATTCTTCCTGCGTGGTATAGACTGAAAAGCTGAAGCGGATGGTGGATTCCAACAGCTGTTTCTCCACACCGATGGCTTTCAGGGTGGCAGAAGGCTGAGGCTTGCGGGCAGAGCAGGCGCTGCCTGCCGACACATAGATTCCCTTTTCTTCCAAAGTATGCAGCAGCACTTCGCTTCGCACACCGGGAACGGAAACGCTGACAATATGAGGCGCTGTGCCCTCTCCGTCCGGCTGATCCGGCAACAGACCATTGATACGCACTCCTTCGATTCGACGCACGCCCTCCATAAAGTACTTTTTACACTGTGCAAGACGTATGATATCCTCGTCATAATGCTCATAGAGAAGCTCTGCTGCCCTGACCATTCCTGCAATTCCGGGAACATTGTCGGTACCGGAACGCAGGTTCATCTGCTGTCCGCCCCCGTAAATAATAGGCTGAATTTTCACATTGCGCCCGATATAAAGGAATCCTACCCCCTTTGGTCCATGAATCTTGTGACCGCTGGCAGACATTAGATCAATCCCCATCCTTGCAGGGTAGATTTTAGCCTTGCCGAATCCCTGCACCGCATCCACGTGAAACAGGGTAGACGGATTTATTTTCTTAATCAAAGCGCCCGCTTCCGCGACAGGCTGCAGCGCACCGATTTCATTGTTGGTATGCATGATGGAGACAAGTATGGTATCGGGTCTTATCGCATTTCCCAGATCCTCCGTTCGAATCTGTCCATAGGAATTGACCGGTAAATACGTGACCTCATATCCCCGGGTTTCCAGATAGGCACAGGTCTTCAGTATGGCAGGATGCTCCACCTGAGTGGTGATGATATGCTTCCCCTTTCTGCAATTGGCATAGGCACAGCCCATCAATGCCATGTTATCGGATTCTGTACCGCCTGAAGTGAACAGAAGCTCCTTTTCATTCACCTTCAAAAGCCTTGCAAGTGACTCTCTGGCACGGCGCAGATACTCCTCCGCCTGCACACCCTTCCTATGAAGACTGGAGGGATTGCCGTAATCCTCACACATAATTTTTGTCATCAACTCTGCGACCTCGGGAAACGCCCTAGTCGTTGCAGAATTGTCCAAATATACTTCCATGTTATTCCCCTTTTCCGTCGTCAGGGACGACTTTGGGCATAATGCCGCTTTCTATCTTAGTATACGCACTTTCTCTTGTCCGTGCCCCTGCGGGAGATGCTTATCTGTCAAAATCAGGCTTTCTGCGCCTGCAGTTTCAAATGCCATCCTGCTTTCTACGATTCCATCAGATATCCAATCCATGCCAATACCGTGAAGCCTGCCGTCTCAGTGCGCAGAATCCGCCTGCCCAGGGTGATGGGCTCCACTCCGTTTTCCCTTGCCAGATTGATCTCTCCCTCGTCAAATCCACCCTCAGGACCGATAAAGACCGCAATCCTCTGCCCCGGCTTCAAGGCGCCGAACAGTTCTCTGGTATGTGCCATGTCTTCCGCCAGTTCATAGGGAACAAATCTGACATCCATGTCAGATGACTGCTTTACCGCTTCGCAAAAAGTCATCACTCCCGAGACCCGGGGGATCACACCTCTCTTGCTCTGCTTTGCCGCAGCCTCCGCAATGGCCTGCCATCTGGCAATCCTGGAAGCTTCCTTTTTGGCGTCCAGCCTGGTCACGCAGCGCTTCATTGCCACGGGGACAATCTCAGTAACGCCAAGTTCCACCGCTTTCTGAATAATGAGCTCCATTTTATCCCCTTTGGGCAAACCTTGAAACAGGGTGATTTTAACCGGAAGCTCCACCTGATCTTCCTTGATGAACCTGAGCTCACATACAACGCTTTCCTCCTCGAAAGCTGCAATACCGCAACGATACTCTCTCCCGTCCTGTCCGTTGCTGACATTGAATTCTTCGCCGATTTTCATGCGGAGTACATTCCTGATATGATTCACGTCCCTGCCCATTATTATGACACGTTTGTCATTAATGTTTATCTGACCGGGTTCCACAAAAAACTGATACATGATGCCCCCTTATTCCGGCAGCTTCGCCGTCACCGATACCCATTCTCCCTGATAAGTAACTTCCAATATCTCAAGACCTGCTTCCTCTACGGCCTTGCGCACTGTCTCTTCCTTGTCGTTTATGATGCCGGAAGTGATGTAGATACCGCCCTTTTTCAGTTGATTTACAATAACCGGTGTGAGTGGCACCAACACATCTGCCAGTATATTCGCCACCACGATATCATAACAGCCATAGCCCACCTTGTCCTGCACAGTCTTGTCCGTGATGATATTTCCAATCATCATGTCGAATTGGCGCCGGTCAATCCCATTGACTTCACAATTCTGAGCCACAGCTTCCACGGCACAGGGATCCAAATCTGTTCCCACCGCATGCTTTGCCCCAAACATCAGAGAAAGAATTGCCAGAATACCGCTTCCTGTTCCAACATCCAGGAGCTCTGTTTCCGGGGTGATGTATTTTCTCAACTGTCTGATACAAAGCTGAGTGGTCTCATGCATACCGGTACCAAAGGCTGTACCGGGGTCAATGTGCAATACCATTCTGTCCCGGTCATCCGGTTTGATATCCTCCCAGGAAGGGATGACCAGAATATCATCTATATAGAACTGGTGAAAATACTGCTTCCAGTTATTGATCCAGTCAATATCCTCTGTCTCATCCACAACAACGGTACCCTCTCCGATGTCACAGAACATTCTCAAATCCTCCAGTTCATTCTTAATATTCTGAAGAATCGTATTCACATCTGTTGCTTCACCGTTTATTTCCAGACTGCCGTCCTCCTTCTTTTCCACAAAGAAGCTAAGATAAGCCACTCCGTCGTCCTCCGGTCCGTCGGGCAGAATATCCACAAACATCTGCTCCTTTTCCAATGCCGTCAGGGGCACCTTATCCTCAATCTGCGCACCTTCAAGTCCTATATCATAGAGCGTGCTGATAATAATATCCTCAGCCCCGGTCACCGTCTTTACTCTGAATTTCACCCATTTCATACTTATTACCTGACCTTTCCTTCAACCAGTGTCTGCCAAACAGCTGCCTGTTCCCATTATACCCACATTTATCAGTTCAATCAACCATTCATTGTGTTACAAAATACATTTATCTCAGGAGACAACCCGGATACAGATTACAAAAATAGGGCAGGCTTTCATTTCCCATGATAGGCCTGCCCAATATACCATATTATTTCCAGAACTTCTTTTTCTTGCCGTCCTTGCTGTCCTTGCTGTCCTTACCGTCTTTCCCGTCCTTGCTGCCGTTATCTTTTGCCTCATCTTTCGATTCCTGGGAAGCTGTCATCCTTGCCGTCGCGTTCAGGGTATCTCCGGTCAGTTCATCGAACTTGCGAAGCAGTTCCTTTGCTTCCGGTTTCAGCTTATCCGGCACCTGTACCACCAGCGTAACATAATGATCTCCCCGTACATCCTTATTTCTCCAGGAAGGTACACCCTTGCCTCTCAGACGAATCTTGGTATCGGTCTGAGTACCGGCTTTGACATCATAGATTACCTTTCCGTCCACGGTATCAATCAGAATCTCACCGCCCAGTGCTGCCACTGCGTAGGACAGGGGAACAGTGGAAAAGATATCAAAATCCTGTCTCTGGAAGATAGGATGGCGTCCCACAATGACCTCAATCAGCACATCCCCTCTGGGACCGCCGTTGACGCCGGGCTCACCGAGACCGGGCATACGGGTAGACTGACCGTTATCAATACCTGCAGGAATGTCTACGGAATATCTCTTCTTCATAGGAATATATCCGGTTCCGCGACAGTCGGGACACTTATCCTTGATAATCTTACCGGTTCCCTGACAATCGGGACAGGTCTGCACATCACGAACAGTTCCGAAGAAGGTATTTCTGGAGAATACCGCCTGACCCTTACCACCGCACTTGGAGCAAGTCTCGGGGCTGCTTCCCTTCCTTGCACCGGATCCGTTACAGGTCTTACAGGTCTCCTTTACCGTCAGCTCGATTTCCTTTTTACAGCCAAAGACTGCCTCTTCAAAAGTGATTCTCACACTGGTACGGAGATTTGCTCCCTTCATGGGACCGTTATTGCGGCTACGGCTTCTTCCGCCACCGAAGAAATCACCGAAAATATCTCCGAAGATATCCCCAAAGTCGGCTCCGTTGAAGTCAAATCCTCCGAATCCACCGCCGGCACCTCCGTCAAAAGCGGAATGTCCGAACTGATCATACTGGCGTCTCTTCTCGGGATCGCTCAGCACTGCATATGCCTCGGAAGCTTCCTTGAACTTTTTCTCTGCCTCCGCATCCCCGGGATTCATGTCGGGATGATACTTTTTTGCCAGCGCACGGTATGCCTTTTTAATCGCAGCATCATCTGCTTGTTTATCAACACCCAGAACCTCGTAATAGTCCCGCTTCTGCTCTGCCATAATACACCTCGTTACAGGGTAACACAGGGTACTTCCATACCCTGTGCCCTTATAATTATAGATTTATCCTTCCGTTATCAAACCTCGCGGAAATCTCCGTCGATTACATCATCCTGGCTGTCTGATGCACTGCCGCCCATGTCAGCTCCGGCATTTCCTGCAAATCCGCTCATATCAGGACCTGCCTGGCCGCCCTGTGCCTGCTGCATGTTCTCGTACATCTTGGTAAAAAGTGTCTGTGCACTGTTGGTAAGCTTTTCCTTAGCTGCCTTCAGCTCATCCAGGTCATTGTCGCTCATCTCCTGATCCTTGGTTCTCTCAAGGATAGCCTTTACAGCGTCCAGATCAGCCTGTACGGAGGACTTATCGCTGTCAGACAGCTTATCGCCCACTTCGCTCAGGGCCTTCTCGGTCTGGAATACAAAGGAGTCAGCGTCATTTCTTGCTTCCACAGCTTCTTTTCTCTTCTTATCCTGAGCCTCGAACTCAGCAGCTTCCTTGACAGCTCTGTCAATCTCATCATCAGACATGTTGGAGCCTGCGGTGATGGTGATGTGCTGCTCTTTGCCGGTTCCGAGATCCTTTGCAGATACGTTTACGATACCGTTTGCATCAATATCGAAGGTAACTTCGATCTGAGGAACACCTCTTCTTGCAGGGGGAATTCCATCCAGACGGAATTGTCCGAGGGACTTGTTGTCCTTCGCAAACTGTCTCTCACCCTGTACAACGTTGATATCTACGGCAGTCTGGTTGTCTGCTGCGGTAGAGAAGATCTGGCTCTTCTTGGTAGGAATGGTAGTATTTCTCTCGATCAGTCTGGTTGCAACGCCACCCATAGTCTCGATGGACAGGGACAGAGGAGTAACATCCAGAAGCAGGATATCGCCTGCACCTGCATCACCTGCAAGCTTACCACCCTGTACGGAAGCACCGATTGCAACGCACTCATCAGGGTTCAGAGTCTTGCTGGGCTCCTTGCCGGTCAGCTGTCTAACCTTATCCTGTACGGCAGGAATTCTGGTGGAACCGCCGACCAGAAGTACCTGACCCAGGTCTGCATTGGTAAGTCCCGCATCCTTCATTGCGTTCTGAACGGGAATCGCTGTTCTGTCTACCAGATCTCTGGTCAGCTCATCAAACTGTGCACGGCTCAGGTTCATGTCAAAGTGCTTAGGTCCCTCAGCAGTAGCAGTAATGAAGGGCAGGTTAATGTTGGTGGTCATTGCGCTGGAGAGCTCCTTCTTTGCCTTCTCAGCTGCCTCCTTCAGTCTCTGCATAGCCATCTTGTCGCCGGACAGGTCTACGCCCTCTGCCTTCTTGAACTCAGAAAGCATCCACTGAATAATCTTGTTATCGAAATCATCACCACCCAGATGTGTATCACCATTGGTTGCAAGAACCTCGATGACACCGTCGCCGATCTCGATGATGGATACGTCGAAGGTACCGCCGCCCAGGTCGTAAACCATGATCTTCTGCTCTTTCTCGTTGTCCAGACCGTATGCCAGAGCCGCAGCTGTAGGCTCATTGATGATTCTCTTGACATCCAGACCTGCAATCTTACCTGCATCCTTGGTAGCCTGACGCTGAGCATCGTTGAAGTATGCGGGAACAGTGATAACTGCCTCCGTTACCTTCTCACCCAGATAGCCCTCTGCATCTGCCTTCAGCTTCTGCAGAATCATAGCGGAAATCTGCTGAGGAGAATACTTCTTGTCATCGATGGTGCGACCGCGGTCGGTACCCATATCTCTCTTGATGGAAGCGATTGTCTTCTCAGCGTTTGTTACAGCCTGACGCTTTGCAGGCTCACCCACAAGTCTCTCACCTGTCTTTGTAAAAGCCACAACGGAAGGTGTGGTTCTTGCGCCTTCTGCGTTTGCGATAACGGTAGGCTTACCGCCTTCCATAACTGCCACACAGCTGTTTGTTGTTCCCAAGTCAATACCAATAATCTTACTCATTTCTATTCCCTCCTGTTTCTACTTTCTATCTTCTGATTATCTGTATTTGTCTTATTCCACTACCGAAACCATGGAGTGTCTTACCACGGTTTCTCTGTAGGTATAACCCTTCTGAAGCTCCTGAGCCACAATTCCCGTTTCATATTCCTCACTTGCCACCTGCATCACTGCATTGTGAAGATTGGGATCGAATTCCTTACCCACTGCTTCGATAGGCTTAACGCCAATGGCTTCAAGCTCGGTCATCAACTGCTTGTAAACTCTCTGCATACCGTCTACAAAAGCGTCCTCTTTGTCCTCGGGTTCAACGGTTGCAAAGCCTCTTTCAAAATTGTCGATTACGGGAAGTATCTTTTCAATGACACTTTTTGCCCCGATCTCAAACATCGCCTGCTTTTCCTTCTCCGTTCTGTTTCGGAAATTCTCGAACTCTGCCAGCTGGCGTTTTACTTTGTCCTCCAACTGTGCAATCTGTTCTTTATAAGCATCCGTTTTCTTGTCCTGCTTTGCCTGTTTCTTTGCTGCCCGCTTCTCCGCCCAGGTCTTGGGATCCTCTCCTTCCGGCGCTGCCCCCGTTCCTTCGGCCTCTCCTGCGTCGTCAGTGCCATCGGCGCTTTCTCCGCCATCGGTACCTTCAACCTTGCAATCCGCCGTCTCGTCTGTCGCTTCCGCTTCCTCCAAATCCGGGGATTCCTTCGGTTCAGCAGTCTGTTCTTCTTCTAAAATCTCCTTCTCCTGCTCAGCCATAATTGCTTTCCTTTCTAATCATTGTCCTTTTTTCTATATAATTCATCCAACTGCGTCTGTATGGTCCTCAGGGTACCAACAACCTTGTCATAGTCCATTCGTTTCGGTCCTACAATACCGATTGTACCCTTCATGCCGTCCCCCAATTCATAGGTGGCCGTGACCACACTGCAATCCTTCATGCTGTGTACCGGTGTCTCTTCTCCGATATACACCTGTATACCGGTAGTCTCAGCTCCGTTTCCTGCG